>Ga0209024_1000524_pt1 | contig 61544 bp, 55 predicted proteins | sample AutmiccommunBRH5_FD_187380 | JGI IMG/M metagenome (GOLD analysis project Ga0209024, IMG submission 187380) | Deep subsurface microbial communities from Mt. Terri, Switzerland - Autotrophic microbial communities BRH/5 (SPAdes) (version 2) | ecosystem: Environmental > Aquatic > Deep subsurface >... | reverse complement strand
GGCCCGGCCGACGAGGCTGCGGTGGCGCGGCTGATCGAGACGGCCAACACCCGGCTCGAGGGCTCCGAGACCCGCCGCCGCTTCTCGGCCATCGCCCATCTGAAGGCCGCCGTGGCCGCCACCGTCGCCGACCGCGCGCTGCAGACGCAGGCGGCGGGCACCGCGCTGGTGCAGGACAGCGAAGAGGCCATCGACCGCTACCGCGACGACCTGACCAAGGCGGTGCGCCCGCGCCGTCCCGGCGAGGCCGGCCCGCAGACCGCCCGCCCCGGCGCCGACCGGCAGCAAGCGCCGCTGGTGCTGGTGTCGGAACAGCGGGTGGACAGCCCGGCCGCGGCGCGGCCGCAAGACGTGGGCGCCATCCGTCCGCGCCGGGTGACGACCAGCACCCTGCGGTTGACCGAGATGCTGGAGACCGGGGACGAGGGCGAAGACGACGTGCCGGCCCCGACGCCCGAGGAAGCCCGCAGCTTTGCCGATTTCGCGGATCGCCTGGGCGCCAACGGCCTGGCCGACCTCCTGGAAGCCGCCGCCGCCTATACCGCCGCCGTCGAAGGGCGCCCGCATTTCTCGCGCCCGCAGATCATCAAGAAGGTGGCGCGGCTGGCCGAGGAGGCCGATTACAGCCGCGAGGCCAGCCTGCGCTCGTTCGGGATGCTGCTGCGCGAGGGCAAGATCCAGAAGGTGAAGCGCGGGCAGTTCGCCATCTCGGACACATCGCGCTTCATGTCGGAGGCGCGCCGCGCGGCACGCTGAGACCTGCCAAAGCCAGACGCCGAAGCGCCCTCAGGGCGACTTCGGCGTCTGGCTTTTCGTCTGGTCCGTCGCATCAGGGTCGGGCTGCCCCACACCGCGGAACACCGCGCGGAAGGGCAGGATCCAGATCACCCCCAGCAGCACATAGACCACGAACTCGGCCGCGATCGGCAACCGGCCAAAGCGCGCGTCGAACCAGTTCACCAGGCTGACGGCCGCGATGACATAAAGCGGCATCCCGACCAGCAGGATCAGCAGCGACAGCCGCCGCCGGGTGCGGTAGGAGAGGGCCACCCTCAATCCTCGAACGGATCGGTGACGAGGATGGTGTCGTCGCGCTCGGGGCTGGTCGACAGCATGGCGACGGGGCAATGGATCAGCTCCTCGATCCGCCGCACATATTTGATCGCAGCCGCCGGCAGCTCGGCCCAGGACCGCGCGCCCTGGGTGCTTTCCTGCCAGCCGTCCATTTCCTCATAGATCGGCACGACGCGGGCCTGCAGCGCCGCGGCGGTGGGCAGGTAGTCATACTGCACGCCGTCGATCTCATACCCCACGCAGATCTTCAGCGTATCGAAGCCGTCGAGCACGTCGAGCTTGGTCAGCGCAATGCCGTTGACGCCGGAAATCGCGCAGGTCTGGCGCACCAGCACCGCATCGAACCAGCCGCAGCGGCGCTTGCGCCCGGTGACGGTGCCGAATTCGTGGCCGCGCTCACCCAGCCGCTGGCCGACGGCATCGGTCAGCTCGGTCGGGAACGGGCCTTCGCCGACGCGGGTGGTGTAGGCCTTGACGATCCCCAGCACGAAGCCGATGGCCGAGGGACCAAGCCCGGTGCCGGTGGCGGCCATGCCCGACATGGTGGTGGACGAGGTGACATAGGGATAGGTGCCGAAGTCGATATCGAGCAGGCTGCCCTGCGCGCCCTCGAACAGGATGCGCTTGCCGGCGCGGCGCATCTCTCCCAGCACCTTCCACACCGGCTGCGCATATTGCAGCAGCTTCGGCGCGATCTCGGCCAGCTTGGCCTCCAGCGCGGCGCGGTCGATGGGGGTGGCGCCAAGGCCGGCGCGCAGCGGGTCATGGTGGGCCAGCAGCCGGTCGATGCGGGCGGTCAGCGTGTCGGGATCGGCCAGATCGGCGACGCGGATCACCCGGCGGCCGACCTTGTCCTCATAGGCCGGGCCGATGCCGCGGCCGGTGGTGCCGATCTTGGCCTTGCCGGCGGCATCTTCGCGCAGCTTGTCGAGGTCCTGGTGCAGCGGCAGGATCAGCGGAGCGTTTTCCGCAATCATCAGGTTCTCGGGGCTGATCGCCACGCCCTGCGCCGCCAGCTTGTCGATCTCGGCGAACAGCGCCCAGGGGTCCAGCACCACGCCATTGCCGATCACGGCGAGCTTGCCGGGGCGCACGATGCCCGAGGGCAGCAGCGACAGCTTGAACACCGTCTCGCCGATCACCAGCGTATGGCCGGCATTGTGCCCGCCCTGGAAGCGCGCGATCACGTCGGCGCGCTCCGACAGCCAATCGACGATCTTGCCTTTGCCTTCGTCACCCCACTGGGCCCCGACCACGACGACGTTTGCCATTGCGCATTGCTCCTCAGGCGTCAAACCCGAGCCGGTATAGCCGCGCGCGCCGCCGGGCGAAACCGCCTTTTTCGGGCGGGCGCGTCGTTGAGAGGATTGTGGGGGGTGCACTGCCTGTTTCCGGCGCGATCAGAGGACTTGCCAGTGGCAAGTCCCCCGCGTCGGTTGCCCGGAGGCGCAAGCCGCAGGGCAAGGGGGGGTGCGGCTTGGTCTGACGGTGCCAAATTCTGATGGGACCGCCCCGGTGGGCACGAATGTGCCCGCCCCCAAACATGTTTCGGCGGGGGGGCGGGCACAGCAGAATTTTGTCATACGGCCGAAATTCTGCAGGGCGAGCGTCGCGCCGACCTTACAACCCCTTCGACCGATACGACTTCGCCACCCGGTCGATGGCCACCACATAGGCGGCCATGCGCAGGTCGGTCACTTCGGGGCGGGTGTGCCAGACCTCGCGCATCGACTGATAGGCGATGCGCATCGTGTCATCGAGGCCGGAGCGCACCAGCTCCAGCTCATCCGCGCCGCGCAGGTACTTGTCCTTGAAGCCCGGCGACAGCGTCCAGCCGAGGCCCTTGTCCGAGGACAGCCGCTCCAGCTCATCCACCAGCAGCTTGTGGCGCGCCTCTTCCTGGCGGCGCTCCATGCGGCCGAAATGGATGTGGCTGAGGTTCTTGACCCATTCGAAATAAGACACCGTCACGCCGCCGGCGTTGGCATACATGTCGGGGATCAGCACCGTGCCCTTGTCGCGCAGCACGGCGTCGGCGCCGGCCGTCACCGGGCCATTGGCGGCCTCGACGATCAGCGGCGCCTTGATGCGCGCGGCGTTGGACAGGTTGATCACCGCCTCCATCGCCGCCGGAATCAGGATGTCGCAGTCGGTTTCCAGCATCGCCGCGCCGTCGGCGGTGAAGGTGGCGCCGGGGAAATCCTTGACGCCGCCATTCAGGCGGATCCAGTCGCGCACCGCCTCGACCTCGAGCCCGCCGGCCGCAAAGATCGCACCGTCGCGCTCGATGATGCCGGTGATGATGGCGCCGTCTTCCTCGGACAGGAACTTGGCGGTGTGATAGCCGACGTTGCCAAGGCCCTGAACGATGACGCGCTTGCCCTCGATCCCGCCCGAGAGCCCCGCCTTGGCCACATCCTCGGGATGGCGGAAGAACTCGCGCAGCCCGTATTGCAGGCCGCGCCCCGTCGCCTCGACCCGCCCGGCGATGCCGCCCTGGTGCAGCGGCTTGCCGGTGACGCAGGCGGCGGCGTTGATGTCGGTGGTGTTCATCCGCTGATACTGGTCGACGATCCAGGCCATCTCGCGTTCGGAGGTGCCCATGTCGGGGGCGGGCACGTTCTGGCTGGGGTTGATCAGGTCGCGCTTGATCAGCTCATAGGCAAAGCGGCGGGTGATGCGCTCCAGCTCATGCTCTTCCCATTCGCGCGGATCGATGCGCAGCCCGCCCTTGGAGCCGCCGAAGGGCGCCTCGACCAGCGCGCATTTGTAGGTCATCAGCGCCGCCAGCGCCTCGACCTCGTCCTGGTTGACGCTCATCGCATAGCGGATGCCGCCCTTGACCGGCTCCTGATGCTCGGAATGCACCGAACGATAGCCGGTGAAGGTGTGGATGTCGCCGCGCAGCCGCACGCCGAAGCGCACGGTATAGGTCGAGTTGCACACCCGGATCTTTTCCTCCAGCCCCGGGGACAGGTCCATCACCGCGACGGCGCGGTTGAACATCAGGTCCACGGATTCGCGGAAGGTCGGCTCTCCGGTAACGATCATTGCAGCATTCTCCCATATATGCGGCCAGGCGTGACAGCCTGCCCCGGCAACCTAGGACGGTTCGGCCGCGGAAGCACTACGCGAATCACTTCGCACGGCGGGCGAATCACTTCGCACGGCGGGGGGTCCGCCCGCCCGGCGCGGGGCGCGCCCGCGGCGCCCCTGCCGCATTCCCCCTGCCCGGGGCTGTCTGGGCAAATCCATCGTCGCGCGGGCGGCGACAATCCGGCGCCGCGCCGAACTCCATCCCGCAATGCCTTACGATCCCCCATTTTCCTCCGCGCGGGTGCCGCAATTTTGCCCCAGGACATGACATAGATGATCCATCGGGCCAGCCCCTTGTTGACTGCGGAGAAGCCGCGCGGAGCTGGCTGAGGGACGTGACATGACCAGTTTCGCAAGTGCAGGTTTTCTTTCGGCAACGGCCCGCCCGGCAAGGCGGCGGCTTGCGGCCATCCGCCTCCGGGCCCGGCGCTTCCGGCTGGGCGAAGACGGATCGATCATGATCTTCGGTCTGCTGCTGTTCACCACCATCTTGCTGCTGGTCGGCGTGTCTCTGGACCTGATGCGCTTCGAGACAGAGCGCACCCGCGCCCAGTACACCCTGGACCGAGCCGTCCTTGCCGCCGCCGACATCAGCCAGACGGTCGATGCGCAGCTGGTGGTGGACGACTATTTCAAGAAGGCCGGGGTCGAGCATTTCGACCCGGTCGCGACCGCGACCAAGGGCACCTACAACGAATGGAAGAAGGTCGTCGGCACGCTGAACGTGGCCACCGACACCTGGTTCATGAAGATGGTCGGGGTCGAAAAGCTGCAGTCTGCGGCCGCCGCGACGGCCGAAGAGAAGATCGGCAATGTCGAGATTTCGATGGTGCTCGACGTCTCGGGCTCGATGAATGACACGGTGAATGACTCCTACGGCAGGAACGTCGGCACGAAGCTGTCGCTGATGCGCCCCGCCGCGCAGGAATTCGTCGGCACGATGTTCAAGAACGTCTCGGGCGCGGGAACCAATCAGGGCAAGCTGTCAATCTCGCTGGTCCCCTATGCCGAGCAGGTGAACCTAGGGAGCTCGTTCTCGAGCCATTTCAACCTGTCGAAAGAGCATTCCCGCGCCGCCTGTGTCGACTTCAGCGGGTCGGATTTCAACACGCTGGCAATCTCGCCGACGCAGGCGCTGGCGCGGACCGCCTATGCCTATGTGCGTTCCAACAGCTCCACCTTCCGCGAGTGCATGGGCTATGACACCACCGCCACCGCGCCGGTCCTGGCCTTCTCGACCTCGGAGTCCGCGATCAAGTCGGCCATCGGCACCCTGACGGCGGAAGGCGATACCGCGATCGACATCGGCACGAAATGGGGCATGGCCCTGCTCGACCCCGCGGCGAAACCTGCCCTGGATGCGATGGTCACGGCCAAGACGGCCGATGCCGCCATTTCGGGCCGGCCGTTTTCCTATACCTATCCCGACACTCTGAAGATCCTGGTACTGATGACGGATGGCGAGAACACCAACACCTATCGCCTCATGGATCCGTACCGCGCCGGCATCTCGCCCGTCTACAAGGACAGCAACGGCAAGTACTACTATTACCGCCCCGACCGCGACAGCAGCGACTATGACTTCTATTCCTACGATCGTACCCAGAACATCCAGACCGGCACGGTGCGCAAATGCAGCTGGTGGAGCTGCTGGGACGAACCGGCCTATACCACCACGTCCTGGTTCCGAGCCAGCGACCTGAACGGTGAGGCGGCGATCACCTGGCCCCAGGTGTGGGAAGCGTTCACGGTCAACACCTTTTCGTCGCAGATGTATGCCAAGGCGACGGGGGTCGACTCCAGCGCCTTCTACAACGCCGCGGTGGATCACGCCAACAACGACACCAAGGATGATCGTCTGGACAGCATCTGTTCCGCGGCCAAGGCCAAGAACGTGCTGATCTTTGCCATCGCCTATGATGCCTCGACCCGAGGCCAGGCGGCGCTGAAGAAATGCGTCTCGGCGAGTTCCTACTATTACAACGCACAGGGCACGACCATCGCCGACGCCTTTGCCGGCATCGCAAACTCGATCAACATGCTGAGGCTGACGCAATGATCCGCGCGCCCCTTGCATGGCTTGGCGCACGGCTGCGCCGGTTCCGGCGGGACGAGTCCGGCACCTCGACCATCGAGTTCGTGATCGTGTTCCCCGTCTTTGCCTTCCTGCTGTGTTCGGCGGCAGAGTCGGGCATCTTGATGCTGCGGCAGGTGATGCTGGACCGGGCGGTGGACCTTGCGGTGCGCGACCTGCGGCTGCAGGAGTTTCCGGCCGTGACCCATGCCCAGATCAAGACCCGTATCTGCACCGAGGCGACGGTGATCCCCGATTGCACCAATGCCGTGCTGGTCGAGATGCGCCAGGTGAACAAGGGCGCCACCCTTCCCAGCACCGCCGCGCCCTGCGTGGACCGCGCGGCCACCGTGCAATCGGCCACCACCTTCACCCAGGGCAAGGACAACCAGATGATGCTGATCCGGGCCTGCGCGGTGTTCGATCCGATCTTCCCCGGCGCCGGGCTTGGCCTCGATCTGGCCAAGGACGCCACCGGCGCCTATGCGCTGATCTCGACCTCTGCCTTCGTCATCGAGCCGAGCTAGGAGGGGATGATGACCAGACGCCTTCCCCCGCTGCTGCGCCGCCTTCGCGTCGCGCTCAGCCGCTTTTCCCGGGACAACCGCGGCACGATCACCGTCGAGGCGATGCTGGTGCTGCCGCTGTGGATCTGGGGCTACACCATGTCCTACATGTTCTTCGACGCCTTCCGCGAACAGACGATCAACCTGCGGGCGGCCTACACGATCTCCGACATGGTCTCGCGCGAGGCGGATGCGGTCGGGCCGGACTATATCGACGACCTGCATGACATGTTCGACTACCTGACCCGCAGCAACCATCCGACCTGGATCCGCGTCAGCTCGGTCTATTACGACACCACCAACAAGGTGTATAAGCGCTACTGGTCCTATTCCACCTCGACCGACTATCCTGCCCATACCGACACCACCATCAAGGCCGAGAAAGACCGGCTGCCGAACATGCTGATCGGCGAGACGGTGGTGCTGGTGGAAACCGGGATGCTGTATGAGCCGGTGCTGAATGTGGGCCTTGCGGATATGTGGTACACCAATTTCATCCCGACCCGGCCGCGCTTCGCCGCCAAGGTGGATTACAGCGCCTCGAAGTAAGGTCTGCGCCGCGCGACGCTGCACAGGTCCTGCGCGGGGCTGGCGGATAGGCAGGGCGGCGCAGAGGGTCCATATTCAGGGCCAGTCCGCCTGCTACCCCAGCAGCGCCCGGAAAGGAGCCCGTTCCCATGTCGATCCGTCCCGTCACCGAAGCCCGCCTTGCCCAGCCCACGATGGAGGGCGCCGGCGTCAAGCTGCACCGCGCCTTCGGGTTCCAGGACCCGTCCGAGCTGGACCCGTTCCTGCTGTTCGACGATTTCCGAAATGAGCGGCCCGAGGATTACTGCAACGGCTTCCCCTGGCACCCGCACCGGGGCATCGAGACGATCACCTATGTGCTGTCCGGCACCGTCGAGCATGGCGACAGCCTCGGCAATCGCGGCCTGCTTGGTGCCGGTGATGTGCAATGGATGACCGCGGGCTCGGGCATCCTGCATCAGGAGATGCCGCAGGGCAACGCCGCGGGCCAGATGCATGGCTTCCAGCTGTGGGCGAACCTGCCCGGGCATCTGAAGATGACGCAGCCGCGCTATCAGGACGTGAAGGGCGCGGATATCCCCGAGATCATCGACGATGACGGCACCATCGTGCGGGTGATCATCGGCGAGTTCTGGGGCCGCCGCGGCCCGGTCGAGGGCATCGCCGCCGATCCGCAATACCTGGACATCACCGTGCCGGCCGGGCTGCGCAAGACCTTCAAGGTCGACACCCGTCGCCGCGCCTTTGCCTATGTCTTCGACGGCACAGGCAGCTTCGCCGATGCCGCCCGCCCGCAAGGCGTGCTGCTGGAGAAGGAGGTGCAGGGGGCCGAGGTCAATATCCGCGACCTGTCGGGCGACCGCACCCTGATCCGCTTTGGCGCGGGGGATGAGGTGACGGTCCAGGCTGGCGAGCGGGGGCTGCGCTTCCTGCTGATCTCGGGCGCGCCGATCGAGGAGCCGGTGGCCTGGCACGGCCCGATCGTGATGAACACGCAAGCCGAGATCCGGCAGGCGATGGCGGATCTGCGCAACGGCAGCTTCATCCGTCCGGCGCATTGACCAACGGGGGGCGCTGCCCCCCCTACGCCCACACCGCGCGGCGCACCATGTCCCAGTAGATCTGTTCCACCCGGCCTTGCGACAGCCGCCCGCCCTCGCGGTACCAGGTGTTGACGCCGGTCAGCATGGCGATGATCGCCATCGTCGCCAGCTTGGTATCGGGCAGCGCGAAGACCCCCGCCGCCTGCCCCTCGGCCAGGATCGCCTCCAGCTGGTCCTCATAAGCCCGGCGCAGCGCCTCGATCTGGGCGAAATGCTCCGGCGTCAGGTTGCGCAGCTCCATGTAGGACAGGAACACCGCCTCGGCCCGGGCCAGGCTGAAGCGGATATGCGAGCGCACGAAGGCCTCCAGCTGCTCGGCGGGGGCGGCGCCCTTCGGCTCGGCCGCCCAGTGCGCCAGCACGTCGTCCATATGCGCCTTGAGCAGGTCGAACAGCAGCGCCTGCTTGTCGGGGGTGTAGAGATAGAGCGCGCCGGCCTGCACCCCGACCTCGGCCGCGATCTGCCGCATCGAGACGGCGGCAAAACCATCGCGCGCGAACAGCCGCTGCGCCGCGGCGCGGACCCGGGGGCCGGTGATGTCGGAGTGGGAGCCGGTCTTGCGTGCCATGCCCCTGTGGTATCTGCACGCGCGTTCAATTCCAAGCCTGTGCGAGCGGGTGTCTCGGTTCGAACACATCGAAGACGGAGGCCGCTCCGCGTTGCCTCGCCTGCCTTGGCGAAGGCCATCGCCTTCGCCACGCCGAGACCTCTCCGCTCGCCGGCCGGGCCCCAAAGGGCCCGGCCAGCGCCCGCCCCGCCCATGGCGGGCGCTGGCCTCATACGGTCTCATGCTGCCAGCGGCTCCGGTTCACAGGTCCCGCACGGGCGGGGCGAGGCAATGCCTCGCCTGTTCCCGCCCGAACCAACCGCCTCAATGGCGGCATAGCGGCCCAGACCTAGCGATCAACCAAGACACCCCTTACCGCCACTCCCCCTTGCCGCCCCCTCCGCCCCAGGCCTATGGTCTGCGCGCATCCCCCGGAGGTTCCCGATGACCCGCCTTGCGCTCGCGCTCGCCCTTGGCCTGATCCCCGCCTGCTCGGCCGCGCCCGACCTTGGCGCGCCGCAGACGAGCCTGGCCGCGCAGCCCGGCTGGCCCGAACTGCTGCCACTGGCCCCGGTGATCGCGCAGGCCGAGGCGGGCGCGGCCCTGCCCGACCCGACCGCCGCCGAGCAGGCCCGCGCCGAGGCCCTGCGCGCCCGCGCCGCCGCGATGCAGGCCGCAACCCCCTGAGCCGCGCCGCGTTGCAAGCGCTCCGCGAACCCGCTAACAGACCACCCGAACGCCCACCCAAAGGAGCCTGCCCCATGTCCGAACCGCTGCGCCTTGGCATCGCCGGTCTGGGGACCGTGGGCATCGGCATCGTCAAGATCGTGCAGCGCCATGCCGATCTGATCGAGCGGCGCTGTGGCCGCAGGATCGTGATCACCGCCGTCTCGGCCCGCGACCGCACGAAGAACCGCGACGCCGACCTGTCGGATTACGCCTGGGAGACGGACCCGGTGGCGCTGGCCAAGCGCGCCGATGTCGACATCTTCATCGAGGTGATGGGCGGCTCCGAAGGGCCGGCGCAGGACGCGACTCTGGCTGCCATCGAAGCCGGCAAGGACGTGGTCACCGCCAACAAGGCGCTGCTCGCCCATCACGGCCAGGCGCTGGCCGAGGCCGCCGAGGCGCGTGGCCGGGTGATCCGCTTCGAGGCGGCGGTGGCGGGCGGCATCCCGGTGATCAAGGCGCTGACCGAGGGGCTGGCGGGCAATGCCATCACCCGCGTCATGGGCGTGATGAACGGCACCTGCAACTATATCCTGACGCGGATGGACAGCGCCGGCCTGCCCTATGACACGGTGTTCGAGGAGGCCCGGCAGCTGGGGTATCTGGAGGCCGACCCGAACCTCGACGTCGGCGGCATCGACGCGGGCCACAAGCTGAGCCTGCTGGCCGCCATCGCCTTCGGCACGCAGGTCAGCTTTGACGCTGTCGATCTGGAGGGGATCGGCCGCATCTCGATCGACGATATCCGCCGCGCGGGCGACATGGGCTTCAAGATCAAGCTGCTTGGCGTGGCGCAGATGACCGGGCGCGGGCTGGAACAGCGGATGTCGCCCTGCCTCGTGCCAGCCGACAGCCCGCTGGGGCAGTTGCAGGGCGGCACCAACATGGTGGTGCTGGAGGGGGACTCCGTCGGCCAGATCGTGCTGCGCGGCCCCGGCGCCGGCATGGGCCCGACCGCCAGCGCCATCATGTCCGACGTGATCGAGATCGCCCGCGGCACCCGTATCTCCACCTTCGGCCAGCCGGCCAGCACCCTTGCCGTGCCGGTCGCGGCCAAGGCCACCGCCCCCGCGCCCTATTACCTGCGGATGGAGCTGCAGGACAAACCCGGCGCCTTGGCCAAGATCGCCACGGTCCTCGGCGAGAACGGCATCTCCATCGACCGGATGCGGCAATACGGCCATGATGACGGCACCGCCCCGGTGCTGATCGTCACCCACAAGACCACGCGCGACGCCATCGACCACGCCTTCCGGGGATTTACCGCCACCGGCGTCGTCACCGGCGTTCCGGTCGCCTTCCGCATTGAGGCGGTCTGAGCCTTCCTGCGCGGAAACCGGCCACAGGCGGCGCAGATCGTCCTCGCACTACCCCTGCGGCAGCGCGTTAGCGCTGCCAGCCTTGCCCCTGTCACATTCCTCGGGTTAGGTGCGATCAAAGCCGCATTTACCGCAGGATGATCCAATGACCCCTCCCCTCGATTTCAACGACCGCATGCTCTCGCTCGGCCTTGCCCGGGTCAGCGAGGCGGCGGCGCATGCCTCGGCGCTGTGGATCGGCCGCGGCGACGAGAAGGCGGCCGACCAGGCCGCGGTCAATGCGATGCGCGACCAGCTGAACATGCTCGACATCAAGGGCGTGGTGGTGATCGGCGAGGGTGAGCGCGACGAGGCCCCGATGCTGTTCATCGGCGAGGAAGTCGGCACCGGCAACGGCCCGGACGTGGACATCGCGCTCGATCCGCTGGAGGGCACAACGCTGACGGCCAAGGACATGCCCAACGCGCTGACCGTGATCGCCATGGCGCCGCGCGGCACCCTGCTGCACGCGCCCGACGTTTATATGGACAAGCTGGCGGTCGGCCCGGGCTATGCCAAGGATGTGGTCAGCCTCGAGATGACTCCGACCGAGCGGGTGGCCGCGCTGGCCGCCGCCAAGGGCTGCAAGATGTCCGACATCGCGCTGTGCGTGCTGGAACGCCCGCGCCATGAGGCGATGATCGCCGAACTGCGCGAGACCGGCGCCTCGATCCGCCTGATCACCGATGGCGACGTCGCCGGCGTGATCCACTGCGCCGAGGCCGACATCACCGGCATCGACATGTATATGGGCTCGGGCGGCGCGCCTGAAGGCGTTCTGGCCGCCGCCGCGCTGAAATGCATGGGCGGGCAGATGTGGGGCCGGCTGATGTTCCGCAACGATGACGAGCGTGGCCGCGCCGCCAAGGCCGGCATCACTGACCTCAACCGCATCTATGCCCGCGACGAGCTGGTGACCGGCGACGTGATCTTCGCCGCGACCGGCGTCACCGACGGCTCCATCGTGCATGGCATCAAGCGCGAGCCGGGGTATCTGACCACCGAGACCATCCTGATGCGGTCGAAGACCGGGTCGGTGCGGCGGATGATCTACCGCAACCCGGTGAAGTGAGGGCTGCGGGTAGCCTCTTCTTTCTTGGCTACCGAGACGGGCGAACCTTCCTTCTTGCCCGGAACAAGGCGCCTTGGCGCCGCCGGGCAGCGCCCGCCTCCCGGCCCGGCCACGGGCCGGGCGTTCTTCGCGGAAATCCTCCACTGGAGGATTTCTTGTCGCTCATCACCCCCCTCGGGCGGGCGCTTTCCACGCCAACGCCTAGAACATCTGTGGAAGTTGGTTGCACCATAAAGCGCCTAGAACCGAAGTAGCTCGCCCACCCGGCGGACAGGCGCCGCCCTATGTCTGTGCAAGGGGATGAGCCCCTCCCCATCCGCTCTGGCCAGCGCCCCCGATTTGCGCCATCACACCCGCATGACACCCCGCGCCTTTCTCAACGTCGAATGCTCCGCCACCGGCCGCCGCTGGATCGGCCCCGCACCCGAGGCGGACCGCCTGGCCGAAGCGATGGTGCAAGAGACGCGCCTGCCATTGCCCCTCGCCCGCGTCCTTGTTGCGCGCGGCGTGCAGCCCGCCGATGTGCAGCGCTTCCTCGAACCGCAGCTGCGCGACCTGCTGCCCGATCCGCGCAGCCTCAAGGACATGGAGCCCGCCGCCGCCCGCTTCCTGCGCGCCGTCGAGGACCGCGAGAAGATCGCCGTGTTTGCCGACTACGACGTGGATGGCGGCGCCTCGGCGGCGCTGATCCTGATCTGGCTGCGCGCGATGGGGCGGCAGGCGACGCTCTACATCCCCGACCGCATCGACGAAGGCTATGGCCCCAACGTGCCCGCGATGCAGGAGCTGGCGCGGGACCACAAGCTGATCCTCTGCGTCGATTGCGGCACCCTCTCGCATGAGCCCATCGCCGCGGCCTCGGCAGCCGATGTGGTGGTGCTGGACCATCACCTTGGCGCCGAGACCCTGCCGCCCGCGCTGGCGGTGGTGAACCCCAACCGGCAGGACGAGAGCGGCGACCTCGGGCATCTCTGCGCCGCCTCGGTGGTGTTCCTGATGCTGGTCGAGGCGAACCGGCAGCTGCGCGCCGAGGGCATAGCGGGGCCGGACCTGCTGGCGCTGCTCGACCTTGTGGCGCTGGCGACGGTGGCCGATGTGGCGCCGCTGACCGGCGTCAATCGGGCGCTGGTGCGGCAGGGGCTGAAGGTGATGGCACGGCGAGAGCGGCCGGGGCTGGTGGCGCTGGCCGATATCGCCCGCATGGACACGGCGCCGGCCGCCTATCACCTCGGCTTCCTGCTCGGCCCCCGCGTCAACGCAGGCGGCCGCATCGGCGCCGCCGATCTCGGCGCGCGGCTGCTGGCCACCGCCGATGCGCAGGAGGCGGCGGCGCTGGCCGAGCGGCTCGACGCGCTCAACACCGAACGCCGCGAGATCGAGCTGCGCGTGCGCGACGCCGCGCTGGCGCAGGCCGAGGCGCGGGGCTTCGATGCGCCGCTGGTCTGGGCGGCAGGCGAGGGCTGGCATCCGGGCGTCGTCGGCATCGTCGCGGCGCGGCTGAAAGAGGCGACCAATCGCCCTGCCGTGGTGATCGGGCTGGCGGGGGACGAGGGCAAGGGCTCGGGCCGCTCCGTTTCCGGCGTGGACCTTGGCGCCGCGATCCACCGGGTCGCGGCCGAAGGGCTGCTGCTGCGCGGCGGCGGGCACAAGATGGCCGCGGGCCTGACCGTGGCGCGCGGCCTGCTGGAGCCGGCGATGGCGCGGCTGGCGGACCTCCTCGCCCGGCAGGGCGCCGGCGCGGGCGGCCCGGCCGACCTGCGGCTCGACGGCCTGCTGATGCCGGGCGCCGCCACGCCGGGGCTGGTCGAGGAGATCGACAAGGCCGGCCCCTTCGGCCAGGGCGCCCCTGCCCCGCGCTTCGCCTTTGCCGCGATGGCGATCATCCAGGCCCGCCGCATCGGCGAGACCCATCTGCGCGTGACCTTCGGCGACGAGACCGGCGCCCGGCTGGAGGCGGTGGCCTTCGGCGCCTTCGACGGACCGCTTGGCCCACTGCTGGAAGGCCATGCCAGCGCCCGCTTCCACCTGGCCGGGCGGCTTGAAATCAACCACTGGCAGGGCCGCAGCAAGGTGCAACTGCGGCTGGAGGATGCCGCAAGGGCCTGAAAAGGCTTGCGTTTCAGCCCTTTTCTGGCGCCGCGCGAGAACTTTCACAAAAAACGCGAAAATCCGCTTGCGAGTCAACGCGCCCTGTCCTAAACACCGCGCACGCCAAGCGACGCGGCAACGCAAGCTTCGCCAAACGCCAGTGTGGCCCGTTCGTCTATCGGTTAGGACACCAGGTTTTCAACCTGGGAAGAGGGGTTCGACTCCCCTACGGGCTGCCACTTTCCTCCTGACATCCTTTCAGTCCACCGCCACCGGCAGTCCTGCCTCGTGTCGCCCGTGGTCCTGCGCCCCGGAACAATCTTCAGGAATGCCGGTTCGGGAATGTGTAGCAGCCCAGACCGCGGGATCTGCACGTTCGATGGCATAGGAGGCACCGATGCAGACAGTCCCGGCATCCCGGACTTCTGGCGCAGGCCGCGCCTGGGCAATTTGGGGCGCGGTTCTCGGCTTCGCGCTTGGCGGGTTCTTCGACGGCATCTTGTTGCACCAGATCCTGCAATGGCACCATCTGCTGAGCTTGGTGCCGGGGCTCGAGGATATCCGGCTGCAGATCCTCTGGGACGGCTATTTCCACGCGCTGATGTATGCGCTGGCGGCGCTTGGCCTGTTCGGGCTGTGGCGGGCGCGCCGGGCGGCGGGGGCGCAGCCGGGGCGGCGGCTGGCGGGGGTCATGCTGATCGGCTTTGGTAGCTGGCATGTGATCGACACGTTGCTGTCGCACTGGATCCTTGGCATCCACCGCATCAAGCTGGACGCCGAAATGCCGCTGCTGTGGGACCTGCTGTGGCTGGCGCTGTTCGGCCTTGCGCCGCTGGCGGTGGGCGCGGTGATGACCGAGGCCGGCCCGGGTGCCGGCAGCCGCCCCGGAACGGCCACAACCGCCGCGCTGCTGGTCGCGGCGCTGACCGGCGCGGCGGGCTTCTGGGCCTCGCGCCCGCCGTCGGACCAGCCGCTGACCATGGTCGTGTTCCGCGCCGGCACCGGGGCCGAGGCGATGGAGCAGCAACTGGATGCGCTTGGCGCGCGCATGGTCTGGGCCGATCCCCATGCCAGCGTGGCGCTGACCGATATCGCCGCCGGGCGCCGCTGGAGCCTCTATCGCCGCGGCGCGCTGCTGGTCAGCGGCGCGGGATTGCCGCCGGGCTGCTTTGGCTGGTCGGAGGCCTGACCCGGCGGCTTTCCGTCATCTGCCCCGGAACTCCGCGCTGCGCAGAACGTTCTTCCCGCACCACAACTCCAACCCCCCCGGGAGACTGAAGATGAAAGACAAAGACCTCAGCTCGCTGTTCCTCGACGGCCTGAAGGACATCTACTATGCCGAGCGCAAGATCCTGAAGGCGCTGCCGAAGATGGCCCGTGCGGCGCAGTCCGAAGCGCTCCGCGACGCCTTCCTCAAGCACAAGGACGAGACCGAGGTGCAGAAAGAGCGCCTCGACAAGGTGTTCGAGGCGCTTGGCAAGCGTGCCGCTGGCAAGACCTGCCCGGCGATCGACGGCATCCTCGAGGAGGGTGAGGAGATCATGGACGAGTACAAGGGCATGGCCGCGATCGACGCCGGCCTTGTGGCCGCGGCGCAGGCGGTGGAGCATTACGAGATCGCCCGCTACGGCACGCTTGCCAACTGGGCCAAGCTGCTTGGCCATACCGATGCCGCCAAGCTGCTGGCCGAGACGCTGGCCGAGGAAGAGGCGACCGACAAGTCGCTGTCGAAGCTGGCCAGCGCCGAGGTGAACAAGTCGGCGATGGCGGCCTGATCCCGTCCCTGCCCAGCCTGAAGCCCCGGCCCGAAACGGCCGGGGTTTTTGCATGTCAGCCCGCGAACAGCCGCGCATGGTCCTGCCGCAGCAGGTTCTTCTGCACCTTGCCCATCGTGTTGCGCGGCAGGTCTTGCAGCACGATGATCTGCTTGGGCTGCTTGAACTTCGCCAGCGACTGCCCCAGCACTGCCGAGATGGCGACGGTGTCCAGTTCGGCCCCCTTCGCGGGCACCAGCACCGCCACCACCGCCTCGCCGAAGTCCGGATGCGGCACGCCGATCACCGCGCTTTCCAGCACGCCCGGCTGGTCGTCGAGGATCAGCTCGATCTCCTTGGGGTAGACGTTGTAGCCGCCGGTGATGATCAGGTCCTTCTGCCGCCCGACGATGCTGACATAGCCATCGGTGTCGATCACCCCGATATCGCCGGTGATGAAGAACCCGTCCTCGCGCAGTTCTTCGCGGGTCTTTTCCGGCATCTGCCAGTAGCCCTTGAAGACGTTGCCGCCCCGCACCTCGATCATGCCGGGCTCGCCCTGCGGCAGGGTGGCGCCCGTCACCGGATCGGTGATCTTCAGCTCCACCCCCGGCAGCGGCAGGCCGACGGTGCCCGCCCGCCGGTCGCCCTCGTAGGGGTTGGAGGTGTTCATGTTGGTCTCGGTCATGCCATAGCGTTCGAGGATCCGGTGGCCGGTGCGCGCCTCGAACTGCACATGGGTTTCCGCCAGCAGCGGGGCGGAGCCCGAGGTGAAGAGGCGCATATGCGCGACCAGATCGCGGTCGAAGCGCGGATCGTCGAGCAGGCGGGTGTAGAAGGTGGGCACGCCCATCATCGTGGTCGCCTTGGGCAGCCAGCCGATGACCTGATCGGCCTTGAAGCCCGGCAGGAAGATCATTGAGGCGCCAGACAGCATCACCACGTTGCAGGCGACGAACAGGCCATGGGTGTGGAAGATCGGCAAAGCGTGCAGCAGCACGTCATCCGGGGTAAAGCGCCATTCGGCGGCCAGAACCTCGGCGTTGGACAGCAGGTTCTGCTGGCTGAGCATCGCGCCCTTGGACCGGCCGGTGGTGCCCGAAGTGTAGAGGATCGCCGCCAGATCGTCCGGCCCGCGTGGGACCGGGGTGAAGCCATCCGGCGCCGCGGCGGCGAGGTCCGCCAGCGTGCCCTGCCCCGCATCGTCCATCGTCTGGAACTGGGCGCCGTGCCGCGCGGCGACGGCCCCAAGCGCATCGGCGCGGGCCGGGCTGCCGACCAGCAGCGCGGCCTCGGAATTGCCGACGAAATAGTCCACCTCATCGGCCGTGTAGGCGGTGTTCAGCGGCAGGAACACCACGCCCGTGGCCAGCGCCGCAGCATAGAGCGCCAGCGCCTGCGGGGTCTTGTCGATCTGCACCGCCATCCGGTCGCCGGGGTGCAGCCCCAGCCCGTCCAGCGCGGCGGCGTAGCGCAGCGCGAGGGCGTGGAAGGCGGCGCCGGTCATCTCGGCGCCCGCAGCATCGGTCAGGAACGCAGCTTCACGCGTGGCAAGCGGGGCGACCAGAGTGTCGAACAGCGGGTTGGTCATGGTTTTCTTCCTGGTGAAGTGCCCTGCGGCAGCAGGGCCTGGACGGATTTCGCCGCGGCAACGGTCTTGCCGGTGACGAAGTTTTCGTTGTTCCACTCGACCTTGGCCAGATCGTAGAGGTAGTTCACCATCGCCGAGCAAGATTGTCGCAGCCCGTTGGCCGAGGTGTCGGCCAGCGCGTGCACGTCATGCAGCAGCGCGCCATTGCCCAGGTGGAAGCGCGCGACCGGGTCGGCGGGCAGGCCATCGGGGCGCTTGGCGGTCAGAAGGTATTCGGCGGTCAGCGACCGCAGCATGGCCAGATGCGGGCCAAGCGCCTCGGGATCGCCCTTGGCCGCCGCCTCCAGCAGCGCCGCCGCCTCGGGCCGGTCCTTGGCGAGGACTTTCAGATGGCGCGACAGGCCCGGCACCGGCGACAGCGTCACGAAGGTCTTCACCTGCGGCAGGTCGCGGCGCAGCTCGTCCACCACCTGCTTGATCAGAGAATTGCCGAAGGAGATGCCGCGCAGCCCCTCCTGGCAGTTGGAGATGGAGTAGAACACCGCGGTGTCGATGTCCGCATCGGGCACCGGATCGCGCCCCTCGGCCAGCAGGCGCTGCACCGATCCGGGGATGCCCTTGCACAGCGCCACCTCGACGAAGATCAGCGGCTCTTCCGGCATCGCGGGGTGGAAGAAGGCAAAGCAGCGCCGGTCCGACGGGCGCAGCCGGCGCTGCAGGTCGTCCCAGTCGTTGATCGCATGTACGGCCTCATACTGGATGATCTTTTCCAGGATGTTCGCCGGGGTGCGCCAGTCGACATGCCGCAGCACCAGGAAGCCGCGGTTGAACCAGCTGCCGAACAGATGCGCGAAATCGAGGTCGATGCGCTGCAGGGCCGGCGATGGCTCCATCTTCAGCAGGTCGAGCCGCATCCGCACCAGCTCTTCCGTCGCACCCGGCGCCTGGTTCAGCCGGCGCAGCAGTTCCTGCCGCGGCGGCTCTGCCTCGCGGCTCAACTCGCCATAGGTCGCGGCATCGCGCTTGGCGGCATAGCGTTCGGCCGCGGCGATGACCTTGGCGCTGTCCACGTCCAGCGCCTCGGCCAGATGCTCGAAGAAGCCGCGCTTCTCCTCAAGGCTCATCACGCGGTAGCGTTGCAGGATGTCGCGCGCCAGCCGCATCCCCGACACCTCGCCCTGCGCCGAGAGCAGCCCTTCGCACAGCGCCGCCATCGGCGCCCGGCTGGGGGCGGCGGCATTGCCGGGGCGCCGTTCGAACAGCGTTCCCATGATATCGGCAAAGAAGGCGATCCGGCTCATATGTCGTGCTCCTTCAGGACGGGCCCATCACCAGGTCGGGCAGCCAGGTCGCGATCTCGGGCACGAAGCACAGGATCACGATGGCCAGGATCATGCAGCCCACGAAGGGCGCCGAGCCGACAAGGATGGTGCGCAGCGAGATGTTGGGGGCGATGGAGTTGATGACGAAGAGGTTGAGGCCGACGGGCGGCGTGATCAACCCGATCTCCATGTTGATCGTCAGGATCACCGCGAACCAGTAGGGATCGAACTGCGCGGCGTCCAAGATCGGCAGCAGGATCGGCGCGGTCATCAGGATCACCGCAACCGGGGGCAGGAAGAAGCCCGCGACCAGCAGGAACAGGTTGATGATCCCCATCAGCACCCAGCGGTTCACATCCAGCGCCGCGATCCATTGCGCAACGGACTGGGTGATGAACAGCGAGGACATCATGTAGGCAAACACCCCCGCGGCGGCCATGATGAACAGGATCATCACACTCTCGCGGGTGCTGTCGCGCAGCACCGCCCAGATCGCCAGCGGGTTCCACATCTTGTAGATCACGATGGCCATGCCAAGGCACAGCACCGCCCCCACCGCCGCCGTCTCCGAGGTCGTGGCGACCCCGCCATACATCGCATAGAGCACGCCCAGGATCACCACCAGGAAGGGCACGATCCGCGGCAGGATCTCCAGCTTCTCGCGCAAGCTGTAATGGCGCGGCGACAGCACGGCGATATTGCCCGACCGCCAGGTGGCGAAGATCGCCCAGGCCATGAACAGGCCCATCAGCATGATCCCGGGCATCACGCCCGCCAGGAACAGCCGCCCGATCGAGGTTTCGGTGGCGATGCCATAGACGATCATGGTGACGGACGGCGGGATCAGGATCCCCAGCGTGCCGCCCGCGGCGATGGCGCCCGCCGCCACCCCGTCGGGATAGCCGCGCTTCTGCATCTCGGGGATGCCCATCTTGCCGATGGCAGCGCAGGTCGCGGGACTGGACCCCGACATCGCGGCGAAGAGGGCACAGGCGCCGAGGTTCGACACCACGAGGCCGCCGGGCACGCGGGTCAACCAACGCTCCAGCGCCTCGAACAGGTCAGCGCCAGCACGGGTCGAGGCGATGGCGGCGCCCATGATGATGAACATCGGGATCGACAGGATGGTGAAGCTGTTGAGATCGGCAAAGAAGATCTCGGGCATCATCTCCAGCGAGCGCGCGCCATCGAAGATCAGCAGGAAGGCTGCCGACACGATCAGCAGGCCGACCGCGACCGACACGCCCGAAAACAGGATGACAATCGTGGCGATGGCGACAAGCGCGCCCAGAACCAGCGGATCCATTACGCCTCCCTCACGCCAAAGGGCGCGTCGATGCCGGTGGCCAGCGCCACCAGATCAGCCACGATTTGCAGCACGAACAGCCCGAACCCGATGGGCAGGGCGAGGTAGGGCACCCAGAGCGGCGGCGCCCAGACGGTCGAGGACTTCCAGCCCCGGTCAAACGCCTCCAGCCAGATATGCCCCGAATGCCAGGCCAGCAGCGCGATCACCACCAGCGTGGCACTCAGCGTGACATAGGCCAGCACAAGCCGGGCCCGCCCCGGCAACATCAGCGGGATCAGGTCCACGTTCACATGGCCGCGCAGCTTCTGCACATAAGGCAGCCCCACGACGGTGGCCGCGATCATCAGGTAAATCACCGCCTCGGTCTGCCAGATCGTCGATTGCCCCAGCACGGCGCGCACAAAGATCATGTGGCAGGTGACGAACAGGGCGATGACGGTGCAGGCGGCGGCGAACCAGCCGCAGACGGTGGATATGGCGCGAACGCTACGGACGAAGCCTGCCCCTCTGCGCACAGCAGGGGCGGCGGTGGGGGAACCGGGCATGGGGGCGTCTCCGAAAGAGGCGGCTGGGGACAAGGGCAGTCGGGCGCGGGGATCTCCCCCGCGCCAAGCTGCGGTCACTCGACCGACAGCGCCATGTCGAGCAGCTTCTGCCCATCGGGCACATCAGCCACGAACTGCTTGTACGAGGACTCTCGCGCCAGTGCCTGCCAGGCGTCGAAATCCTCCTGCGTCATCTCGGCGATCTCCACTCCCGCCTCGCGGAACACCTCGACCGAGGCCGCGTCTTCCTTCTTGGCCTCCTCCAGATAGTAAGCCTCGGCCTTGGCCGCGCCGGCCAGCAGCGCCTCTTGCTGCTCGGGGGTCAGCCCGTCGAAGGTGCTCTTGTTGATCAGCATCGGCTGGTACATGAACCACAGCGCCACGTCGCTGGCCGGCGTGTAGCACTTGGCCAGCTCCTGCAGGCGGAAGGACACGAAGGACGAGGACGAGGTGTTGAGCGCGTTCAGCACGTTCTGCTGCATCGCGTTGTAGCTTTCCGACGAGGGCATCGAGGCGATGGAGGCACCGGCGGCCTGCAGCATCTCCTCGAACCCCTTGCCGGCGGCGCGCACGGTCAGGCCCTTCACATCCTCGGGCTTGGTGATGCATTCGCCCATGCTGGCAAAGCCGCCGGCCAGATAGCCATGCACCAGCGTCATCACGTCATCTTCGTTCAGGATTGCCTCGATCTCGTCCATGAAGGGCGAGGCGTTCAGGCGCGCGGCGTGGTCGTGGTTCTTCACTAGCCCCGGCATCAGCGTCAGGTTGTATTCGGGGCGCTGGCCGCCTGCGTAGGACAGCGGGAACACCGTCATGTCCAGCTGGCCGCGGCTGAGCGGCACATATTGCTCGGTCGCCTTGAACAGCGAGCCCGAGGGGAAGATCTGGATGGTCAGATCGACATCCGCCGCGGCAACCTCTTCGGCGACGATCTCGGCGATGCGGTGGCGGATGTCACCGGGCGAGAACTGGTGCGAGAGCCGAAGCTCCTCGGCGCCCGCCGAGGTTGCCAGCAGCGCGAACGGGACCGCGGCACAGGCCGCAATCTTTGCATATTTCATGGAATCCTCCTCCCAAAGGCAGCTTTGCTTGCACAAGCATGGGCTCAGATTGTCGTTGCGGATATGCAATGTCAATCCTATTGTATGCAAGAAATGACATCGGGTATCACAGCCATGCAGGACATCCCCCTCGACCGCCGCACCGACCAGATCCGCGAGGCGCTGGAGGAGATGATCGTCGAGGGCCATTTCCCCGATGGCGCGCGGCTGGACGAGGTCAGCCTGGCCGAGCAGTTCCACGTCTCGCGCACGCCGCTGCGCGAGGCCTTCCAGTCCCTCGCCGCCTCGGGGCTGGTAGAGCTGCGGCTGCGCCGCGGGGCGTTCGTGAAATTCCCGGCGCTGGAAGACGTTATCGAGATGTTCGACGTGATGGCCGAGATCGAGGCGATGTGCGGCCGCTACGCCGCCCGCCGGATGACGCCCGAGGCCGAGGCCGAGATCGCCGCGGCGCTGCGCCGTTGCGAAACCGCCTTCGCCGCCGATGATTTCGACGGCTACTACCACGCCAACCACGAATTCCACGCGCTGATCTACCGCGCCTCGGGCAACCGCTTCCTGGCCGGCGAGGCCGAACGCCTGCACCGCCGCCTGAAGCCCTTCCGCCGCCTGCAACTGCGCCTGCGCGGCCGGATGCGCGAATCGCTGAAGGAACACCGCCTGATCTTCGACGCGCTTGTCGCGGGGGACGAGGCGGCCGTAACCGCGCAAATGCGGGCGCATATCGCCGTGCAGGGGGACAGGTTCAACGACCTCGCGGCGCAGTATCGTCGCTCGATTGGCGCGGCGGGGGCGCGGCAGCGGGATCGGGAGAGGGTCTAGCCCCTACCACCTCATCCCAGAAAACGTCGCTGTCACCCCGACCTCGTCATAGTCGAAGAACGCCACCGTCAAGTCATTCCGGGCCACATCCACCCCCAGCGTCAGGCTGGGGCTGGCCTGATAGACCAGCGCGGCGGCATAGCGGCGGTCGGTGCGGTCCTGGCCGAGGAACTGCCCGCCCTCCGCCTGTTGATAGCTGAGGCTGAGGCCCATCGGGCGGCGGCCCTGATGCCAGCGGATGCCGGCGCCGAGCGCCAGCCGCTGCACCGTCTCGCCGGGCACCTCCTCGCCAAGGCTCAGCGCCACGTCGGTCACCGCGCGGTCCCACAGGCTCTCCACCCCCAACTCCAGCGCCAGCTGGCGGGTGCTGCCGTCGCGCTGTTCCAGCCCGGCGGTCAGGGCGTGATAGCCGGCGCCGGTCTCCAGCAGGTGCTCGGCGCTAATCTTGGTCAGGGCGGTTTCGCTGCGGTCCAGCTCGCGGTTCAGCACAGCCTCGGTGTGGCACAGGTCAAGGAAGGTCCAGCCGGTGAGGTGGTTGTCCGAGCAGACCCGCAACTCGGCATAGCCGCGGGTGATGTCATGCTCGGGCGCCCAGACGGTCTCGGCGCGCAGGGCCGCAGAGACGTAGCGGCCAGTGCCCCAGGCCAGCCGCGCCTCGCCCCCTGCCCCGACGCCCGCGACGATGCCGGCTTTGGCCACGTAGTCGGGCGTCGTCTCGAAGGTGATCCCGTCGACGCTCAGCCGGTCGTTGTAGGCGCCGCCGTTGATATTGCCGTCATAGCTCAGCACCGGCGCGGCCCAAGCCTCGAGCGCGATCAGCGGGTTCTGCCCCGGCTCGTGATAGAAGCCCTGTCGCACCATGTCGGCCTTCATCCGGCCGACCAGCGCGGGCGCCAGCGCCCCCGTCTCCAGCGCCTTGCCGAAGGCGAAGAGCCGCAGCCGCTCCGACCCCGCCAGCGCGCTGATCGCAACGCGCGCGCCCTCATCCGCCGCCGCCGGGGCCGCGCCAAGCGCCAGCAGCAGCGCGAGGCGCCCTGCCCGGCCGGTCATGGGCTGTTCTTGTTGGGGTGCTGGCCGTAGAAGATGCCCGAGGCCTCGATCCGGTCGCTTCCGGCGATATAGACGCCCGAGGTGGTCAGGTTCTCCTTCGACACATCCGACAGATCGCCGCCGATATTGCCGCGCAGCATCCCGTCCGCCGCCAGGATCTCATTGCCCGGCGCCCAGACTTCCAGTGTGATCGGCCCGCCATAGGCGCCCGAGGAGATGTTGAACGGCATGTCGGTTGCCAGCATCTCGGTCCGCACGTCCGACCCGGCATCCACCCCGGTGCGCAGGTTGATGCTGGCCGTCTCGGCGTCGAAGTCGATGACCATGTCGACCAGCCCGTTCTCATCGTAGCCGCTTTGCAGCGCCCCGCCATCGACCGAGACCCAGACATAGTTCTTGCCGCGGAAGTAGTACTTGCCGCTGGCCGAGGCGATGTTGGTGACCGGCGCCTGATCGGCGGTCAGCCGCAGGATGCGCGTCGGATCGCCATTGCCATCGACCTCGGCGATCACCTCGATGGTCATGGTGTCGGTATAGGCGGCTTCCGTCTCGGCAATCAGGCTCTTGTAGCCGGCGGGCGAGGCCGGGCTTGCATCGTCGAACTGCGCAAGGATTGCGTCATCGGCCGGGCCCTCCGACTGGGTGCGGCGCACCCGGGAATAGCCGTTGTGCTGGGTGGTGTAGCTTTCAAGCCCGGGGGTCACGATTTCGGTGCCGGGGTTGACGAACCCGCCCCCGGCGCCCCCGCCTCCTCCACCGCATCCCGCCAACAGCACAAGGCCAGCAGGGGCCAGGGCGCAGCGCATCAGGTCCAGCAACTGGCTCATCGGCATCTCCTGTTTGGGGCAAAATGTGGCATGAAAGCGGCCGCCCCTGCGTCTCGCAAGGCCGGGAATCACTGATACACGGGGAGAATCTGGCACGTCTGCCCTTTTTATGCCATCTCCTCCCGCTAGGTATTAACCAGTTCCCTCGACTCGAGACCTCTCGGGTCGGCGCCGGTGACACCAACAGATTCCCAAAAAGGATCATGCAGACCCGATGTGGAAGGCCCTCCCCCGCCTGCCGATGCTGCTTGCGCTCTGTGCAGCGGCCGCCTGCGATTTCGCCGCGCCGGAGCTGCCCTTGCGGCTGGATCAGCGCGAGGCAACAACCCCGTTCCAGGTCGTCTCCGACAGCCAGCGTTGGGTGAATGCGCCTGCCGGCATGATGACGCTGCAGCGGAACCTTGGCGCGCAGGCCGAGCAGAAGATCGTGCTGCAGAACGCCACCACCTTCCGGGGCGAGAATGTGCTGCTGATGCGCGCCCGCGGGCAGGATCCGCGCCATGTGGGCCGGCTGCGGCTGGAAGAGTTCCTGCGCCGCGTCGGCGGCGCGCCGGCCCCCTTCACCGAGATCAGCGATTCCGGCCTGCAATCGGGCGAGGACGCGCTTGGCCCCTATGTCTGGGCCGAATACAGCACCGGCACCTCGACGCTCTGCGTGCTTGGCATCCGGCGGCTGGAGCCGGGGGCATGGTTGCCGCCAAAGGGGCTGACGGTGCTCGACATCATGCTGCGCAACTGCGTCAGCGGCACCGCTGAACAGGCGCTGGCCCCGATTGGCGCCGCCGCGATCACCGGCAACCGCGGCTCTGCGGCGGGGAACACCAGTGGCGGCCGGATGATCTCGCCGCTCGCCGGACCGATGCCGTGATCGGCGCATCGCGACTCCAAAGGACTTGACGACATGGCAGACCGGACCGCCGCGCGCAAACCAGTGCACCTGAAGACCTACGCCACACTGCTGCTCTGGGTGGTGCTGCTGGTGCCGATCCTGCTGCTGACCTCTGTCCCCACCTCGAATGCCGGGCAGGCGCTGCTCAGCATCGTGGCGGTGCTGCTGGTGGTGGCGCTCAAGCCCTTCGCTGAACACACCACGGCGCGCTTTGCCCTGCTGGCCGTCGCCAGCGTGATCGTGCTGCGCTACATGGTCTGGCGCCTGCTGGAAACGCTGCCCCCCGCCGCGCCAACGCTGTCCTTCACCATCGCGGTGCTGCTGTTCGCGGTTGAGCTTTACTCGAACCTCGCGTTCTTCCTGAACGCTTTCGTGAACGCCGATCCCACCACGCGCCGGATGCCGCCGCAGGTGTCGCTGCGCGACCTGCCGACGGTGGATATCCTGGTGCCGTCCTACAACGAGCCGACGGAGATGCTGGCGATCACGCTCTTGGCCGCCAAGAACATGATCTACCCTGTGGACAAGCGCACCGTGGTGCTGTGCGACGATGGCGGCACCGACCAGCGCTGCAACTCGGACAATCCCGAGCTGGCCGCCGCCTCGCGCAAGCGCCGGGCGGAACTCCAGCAGCTCTGCGCCGACCTTGGCATCATGTACTCCACCCGCGCCCGCAACGAGCATGCCAAGGCCGGCAACATGTCGGCGGCGCTGGAGCGGCTGAACGGCGATCTGGTGGTGGTGTTCGATGCCGACCACGTGCCCACGCGCGATTTCCTCGCCCGCACCGTCGGCTATTTCGTCGATGACCCGAAGCTGTTCCTGGTGCAGACGCCGCACTTCTTCATCAACGATGACCCGGTGCAGCGCAACCTTGGCTTCTCGCGCAAGGTCCCGACCGAGAACGAGATGTTCTATTCCAAGATCCACCGCGGCCTTGACCGCTGGGGCGGCGCCTTCTTCTGCGGCTCGGCGGCGGTGCTGCGCCGCGCCGCGCTCGACAGTGTCGGCGGCTTCTCGGGCGAGACCATCACCGAGGATGCCGAAACCGCGCTGGATATCCACGCCCGCGGCTGGAAGAGCCTGTATATCGACCGGGCGATGGTGGCTGGCCTCCAGCCCGAGACCTTCGCCTCGTTCATCCAGCAGCGCGGCCGGTGGGCCACCGGCATGATGCAGATGCTGATCCTTAAGAACCCGCTGTTCCGCACCGGCCTGCGCCTGCCGCAGCGGCTTTGCTACATCAACTCGATGAGCTTCTGGCTGTTTCCGCTGATCCGCATGGCCTATCTGCTGGTGCCGCTGGTCTATCTCTTCTTCGGGATCGAGATCTTCGTGTCCACCTTCGACGAGGTCATGGCCTACATGCTGGGCTACCTCGCGGTCAGCTTCCTGGTGCAGAACGCGCTTTTCAGCCGCTATCGATGGCCCCTGGTGTCCGAGGTGTTCGAGGTGGCGCAGGCCCCCTACCTCGCCGCCGCGATCTTCCGCACCGTGCTGCGGCCCCGCGCCGCCAAGTTCAACGTTACCGCCAAGGACGAGATGCTGGTCGAGGATTACATCTCGCCGGTCTACAAGCCGCTGCTATATCTGCTGCTGCTGATGCTGGCCGGCGTCGTCGCACTGGTGGTGCGCTGGATCGCCTTCCCGGGCGACCGCGGGGTGCTGGCGATTGTCGGCGGGTGGGCGGTGTTCAACTTCCTGCTGGTCAGCCTCGCGCTGCGCGCCGTCTGCGAAAAGCAGCAAAGCCGCGCCAGCCCGCGCGTGGTGATGGACGTGCCGGCCGTGTTGACATGGGAGGGGCAGGCCGCCCCGCTGCAGGCCACCATCGTCGATGCCTCGGTCCGCGGCGCCGGCCTTATCTTCCAGATGCCCCGGGGCGAGGATGGCAGCAGCGGGCGGCCCCTCGCGCTGGAAGATGTCGTGACCTTCCGGCCGCGCTTTCCCGATGCCCAGCATCTGGAGACGGATCTGGGCGCCGTGGTGCGCAACATCACCCGCACCGACAAGGGCGTGCTGATCGGACTGCGCATGCTGCCCGATCCGTCGATCGAGGCGCGGGCGGCCATCGCCTTCCTGACCTTCGGCGCCTCCGAGAACTGGCAGCGCGTGCGCGAGGCGACGCGGGCGCGCAAGGGGTTGCTGGCGGGCCTCTTCTACATGCTGGGCCTCTGCCTGACGAGCCTGCCCAAGACCATCATGGACTTCGCCCGCGAACCCGCCCGCCGCCGCCGCGCCGCCGAACGCCCGCAAGAGCAGCGCCCGGTGCACCTGCTGGCCTTCACCGCCGACATCCTCGCCGCCGCCGCCCCGCGCAGCGCCCAGCCGGTCGAGGGACTGTATCTGGAGGAGCGGCAATGACCGCCCGCTTCGCCGCGCGTGCCGCCGGATTGGCGCTGACCCTCTGGGCCGCCCCGTCGCTGGCGCAGGATGCGCCGCTGATCGAGGCCTTCCCCGAGGCGCTGAGCGAACCGACAGAGGTTGCCCCCGTCGAGCAGGTCCAGCGCGACAGCGGCAGCGACGCCGCCGCCGCCCCGGCGCAGGACTGGCTGCTGCCGCTGCGCCCCGCCTCGCCCGCCCTCCCGGTGGATGCCGCGATCCCCGGCGCCTTTCGCCTGACGGGCGAGCAGGCGGGGGCCGAGTTCCTGCTGTGGCTGCCAGAGGGCGCCTCGGCCAGCGATCTGGTGCTGGCCTATCGCTCCAGCATCAACGTGCTGCCCGAACGCTCGCAGCTGTCGGTCAGCGTGAATGGCGAGCCGGCGGGGGCGTTCCTGCTGACCAGCTTTGCCGAATTCACGCCGGTCACGTTGCAAAGCACCGCGCTGCGGCCGGGCCTGAACCGGGTGCAGATCGACGTCGTCCAGCACCACCGCATCTTCTGCGGGCCCGAGGCCAGCTTTGCCGTCTGGACCGAACTGCTGCTGCCGCAAAGCGGCGTGAAGATGCAGGCCGCGAGCCTTGGCGCCGACGCCGCCGGTTTCCTCGCCGCCGCCTCCGCGCAGCTCGCCAGCGGCGCGCCGATCGAGATCCGCGCCGAGGGCGCCCTCGATCCGCTGCTGCTGCGCAACCTTGCCGGGCGCCTGACCGGCGCGCTGTCCGAAACACCCCGGTTCCGCGTCGTCTCGCCCTGGACGCCGCAGACCGGCGCCGCGCCGCGCGCCCGGATCACCGTTCTGCAGGGCGGCACCGGCCGCGCCAGCATTGAACAGGGTGGCGATGGCGCGCTGGTGCTGCTGCTGGACCCGGCCGAAGGCGCGCCGCTGCCGCTCGACGATGTGCTGCCGGCGAGCACGCCCGCCGAGGGCACATCGCAAGCCGGCGCCCTGCCGCTGCTGGAGCCGGGACAGGCCACGCCCTTCGCCGATCTGGGCCTTGGCGACACCACCGCCCGCGGCCATTACATCCTGCACGACATGAACTTCCGTCTGCCCGATGACTGGCTGATCCTCGCCTCGCAAGAGGCGCGCTTCACCCTGCTCTACGGGTTTGCCGAGGCCCTGCCCACCGGCGCGCTGATGCTGGTCAAGGTCAATGGCCAGACCGTGCGGCTGCTGCCGCTGGACCGCAATGGCGGCAAGGTGCAGCCGCCGCTCGAGGTCGGCTTTGCCGCGAACCTGCTGCACCCCGGCGCCAACCGCGTCAGCTTCGAGGCGATCCTGCCCGGCGATCCGCCCGACCTGCCCTGCGCGCCGCTGGAGGAGGAGACGCTGACCATCCTTGGCTCCTCGACGCTGTGGACGCCCCCCGCCCCGGCGATGGACCTGCCCGACATGAGCCGCCCGCTGGCGCGGCTGACCCCCGATGGCCTGCAACTGGTCACCGAGACTGCCGCATCGGCCGCGGGCGAGGAGCTGCTGCTGCCCTTCGCCGCGCTCTATCAGCCGCCGGTCACGCGCCCCGACCGCGCCCCCGCGGTGCTGACCGTCGCGCGGATCAACGCGCCGGGTGCGCTGCCGCTGGCCCCGCTTGGCCTGACCCGGCGACTGCTGGAAGAGGCGGTGGCACCGATGCTTGCCACCGCCGAGACGGATGCGCCCGCTGGCGCCGAGACGGATGCGCCCTCCGGCGCCGGGCAGGATGTGCCCGCTGGCGCGCCGGGCGACAGCTGGCTGCGCCGCCGGTGGGCCGACCTGACCGGGCTGGCCCTGCCCGGCGATCCGCCGCTGGACCGCTGGCTGGCGGACCGCCGCGGCATCGCCGTCCTGCTGCAACCCGATCCCGAGCTGCCGCAGGACCTATGGCTGCTGCTGGGGCCGCAGGCCGACCCCGCCTTCGTCGCCGCCGCCCTCGAAGCCGGGCGCCGCGCCTTTGACGGGCCTCGCGGGCAGGTCTCGCTGCTCGCCCCCGATGGGCGCTGGACCAGTTGGGCCGACCCGGGCCAGCCGCCGCGCCTGCAAGAGCCGCTGCGGCCCGGCAACCTGCGCTTCGTGCTTGGCAACTACGCCTCATGGTCCCCTATGCTGTTCACCGGCGTTCTGGTCCTGCTGGCGCTCATCTCGTCGCTGGTGGCGATGTCCTTCGTGGTCGGCAGCCGAGGAGCCCGAAAATGACCCTGTTTCCCCGAACACTGCTGCGGCGCACCTTCCTGCAAGGCCTTGCCGGGGCCGCCTTCGCCACCCTGCCCGGAGCCGCCGCGCGCGCCCAACCCGCGCCCGCCGCCTCGATCCCCGAGGATCACCCGTTGCAGGCCGCCTGGCAGGCCTGGCGCAGCAGCTACATCGCGCCCGAGGGCCGGGTGGTCGACAGCTTCCAGCAAGGCGCCAGCCATTCCGAGGGGCAAGGCTACGGCATGGCGCTGGCGCTGTCCTTTGGCGATGCCGAGACCTTCCGGCGGCTCTACAGCTGGACCGAGAGCAACCTCGCGCTGCGCCCCGATGCGCTGCTGGCCTGGCGCTGGTTGCCGGACGCGCTGCCGCATGTCGCCGACCGCAACAATGCCAGCGATGGCGACCTGTTCTACGCCTGGGCGCTCGCCCGCGCCGCGCGACTGTTCGGCGAGCCCGACTATGCCGCCCGCGCCCGGGCAATTGCCGCCGATCTGGTGGCGACCTGTGTCGTGTCCATGCCCGATGGCAGCGCCGAGGTGATGCTGCCCGCCGCCGCTGGCTTCCTGACGGAGACGGGCTTCATCCTCAACCCCTCCTACTGGATGCCGCGGGCGATGCGCGATCTGGCGGCGGCAACCGATCAACCGGCGCTCGCCCGCTGCGCCGATGGGGCCGAGCGGCTGATGTCGCAGTTGGCGGCAAACGGCCTCGTGCCCGACTGGATCGAGGTCACGGCCAACGGGATCACCCTGCCCCCCGCCCGCTTCTCCGCGAACAGCGGGTATGAGGCGCTGCGGGTGCCGCTGTTCCTGGTCTGGTCGCGCGCCACCACCCACCCCGCCGTGCGCGGCTTCACCGAGGCGCACCGCGCAGCCGACACCGGCGACCTGCGCGCGCCCACCGTCTTTGAGCGGGGCACGGGGCGCGTGCTGGAATACAGCACCCATCCCGGCTACCGCGCCGTCTCGGCCCTCACCGCCTGCGCCGGGGCGCAAAGCGCCGGATCGGCGATCCCGCCTTTCGACACCGCCCAACCCTATTACCCCGCGACGTTGCATCTGATGACATTGGTCGCCCAGATCGAAGGATATCCCAGATGCGTACCGCTCTGACCCCCGCCCTGACCCTCGCCCTGCTGCTGGCCCTGTCGGCGCCCGCGCTGGCCCAGTCCGCCCCCACCGATCAGGATCTGGAAGCCCTGCGCTTCTACACCGGCCAGGGCGACGAGGTCTCGGCCGAGGCCGAGCTGCGCCGCCTGCGCAGCCAGTTCCCCGGCTGGACCCCGCCCGAGAACATGGCGGCCCAGCAGGCCAGCCAGCCCTCGACCGAGATCGACCTCATCTACCGGCGCATCGCCGACGGTGACGTGGCCGGCGCGCAGCGCAGCATTGCCGAGACGCGCAAGTCCTTCCCCGGCTGGGCCCCGCCCGCCGAGATGGAACAGCTTCTGGCGATCACCGAAGCGCAGCAGGGTTTCGACGCCGCCGTCGCCGCCGGGCAGGCGCAAGAGGCCATCGCCATCGTCCGCGGCGCGCCGGCCCTGCTGCGCTGCGACCGGGTGAACAACGCCTGGAAGACCGCCGAGATGCAGGTGGCCTTGGCCGACAGCGGCGGCGCGCTGGCCACCTATCGGGGCGTGCTGTCAGCCTGCACCGGCTTTGCCGAGATCGTGGCGACGCTGGAAAAGGCCTCGGCCGTCGCCACCCCCGCGCAGATGCAAGAGCTGTTCGCGCTGGTGCGCCCGCGCTTTGCCAGCAATGCCGCGGCGCTGGATACGCTCGAGGCGCGGCTTCTGGGCGTCGCGCCTGCTGGGGCTGCCACGGCCACGGCGACGGCCCCTGCCACGGCGCCCGCCCCCGCAAGCACGGCCCCCGCAAGCACCGCACCGCCGCCGCGCCGGGCCGCTGCGCCTGCGCCCTCGGCCCCCACTCCCTCGGCTCCCGCCGCCGCCCCGCAAGCGCCAGCCAGCTCCGGCTCCCTGCCCCGCCAGGGCGACGGCCGCCTCGCCGCCACCCGCTCTGCCGCGCAATCGGGGGCCTGGGCCGAGTGCCTTGCCCGCTCCACCAATCCCGGCTCGGCGGAACTCGCTTATGAACGGGCCTGGTGCGCCTACAATCTCGACCGTCCGGCCGAGGCGCTGGCGGGCTTTGCCCAGATGGAACGCGCCCGCATCAGCCCCGATCTGACCCGCGACGCCCGCTTTGGCATGGCGCTGTCCTATCTCGACCAGAACATGACCGACAACGCCGCGCAACTTGCCGCCGCCACCGACTTCACCCGCGAGCAGCGCCTGACGATTGAATCGATCATCCTCAACCAGCGCGGCGTCCGCGCGTATGAGCGCAAGGACTATCACCGCGCCATCGCGTTTCTGGATGCGATGGAAGACATGGGCAAGCTGACGCGCGACCTGGCGATCCTGCGCGCCTATGCCTATCTCAACCTCGACAAGCGCGACGAGGCCTATCGGCAGTTCGAGACGCTGCACCGCCAGCTGGCCACCAAGGAAACCCGCGCCGGAATGGCCGCCTCGCGCTGAGGCGGCCACTCATGCCTGTCAGTCCATCCGGGTGATGAACCGCGTATCCAGATAGGCCTCGATGGCCTCGGACCCGCCTTCGGTGCCATAGCCGGAATCCTTCATGCCGCCGAAGGGCACCTCGGGCAGCGCGAGGCCCAGATGGTTGATGGTGGTCATCCCCGCCTCGACCTCGGCGGCGATCCGGCCCGCCGCGGCGGCCGAGCCGGTCCAGGCATAGGCGGCAAGGCCGAAGGGCAGCCGGTTCGCCTCGGCAATCGCATCGCCAAGCGTGGCAAAACGGTTGATGACGGCGGCCGGGCCGAAGGGCTCTTCATTCATGATCCGCGCGGCCTGCGGCACATCGGCCAGCACCGTCGGCTCGAAGAACCAGCCCTTGTTGCCGATCCGCCGCCCGCCAGTGGTCAGCCGCCCGCCATGATCGACCGCGTCATCCACCAGCGCCTGCAGCGCCGGGATGCGCCGGTCGTTCGCCAGCGGCCCCATCACCGTCGCCTCATCCGTCCCCGCACCGACCTTGATCGCCTTCGCCGCCTCGGTGAAGCCGTCGATGAAGCGGTCCGCCACGGCCTCCTCGACCAGGAACCGCGTCGGCGAGACGCAGACCTGCCCGGCATTGCGGAACTTGTGCATCGCCATCGTGGCGATGGCCTTGTCGATATCGGCATCGGCGGTCACGATCACCGGGGCATGGCCGCCAAGCTCCATCGTCGCGCGCTTCATGTGCTGGCCGGCAAGGCTTGCCAGCAGCTTGCCCACCGGGGTGGAGCCGGTGAAGGTGACCTTGCGGATCACCGGATGCGCGATCAGGTATTCGGAAATCTCGGCCGGCACGCCATAGACGAGGCCCACCACGCCCGCCGGCACCCCGGCATCGGCAAAACAGCGGATCATCGCGGCGGGCGAGGCCGGGGTCTCCTCGGGTGCCTTGACGATGATGGAACAGCCCGCCGCCAGCGCCGCCGACAGCTTGCGCACCACCTGGTTGATCGGGAAATTCCAGGGCGTGAAGGCCGCGACCGGCCCCACCGGCAGCTTGACGGTCATCTGGGTGATGCCGGGCGCGCGCGACGGGATCACCTGCCCATAGGTGCGGCGCGCTTCTTCCGCAAACCAGTCGATCACGTCGGCGGCGGCCATCACTTCCATCCTGGCCTGCGCCAGCGGCTTGCCCTGCTCGCGCGTCATCACCCAGCCGATGTCACCCGCCCGCTCGCGCAGCAGATCCGCCGCTTTGCGCATCAGCTTGGCGCGGTCATAGGCCGAGGTGGCGCGCCAGACCGCAAAGCCCCGCGCCGCCGCCTCTAGCGCCGCATCCAGATCGGCGCGTTCGGCCCAGGCGACGGTGCCGATCTGCTCTTCGGTGGCGGGGTCGAGCACCGGGATGGTCTTGCCGCTGGCGGCCGGGGTCCAAGCCCCGTCGATGAACAGCAAGGTATCGGGATAGGCGGTCATGATGCGTCCTTTCGGCAATCGGTTCTGCAAGGGGCGGGGCCGCCCTCGGCAGCCGTCAAAGGGTGGGGTCCGCGCCGCTAGGCGGCAGAACCCGCACCGCAGACTCGCACGCGCAGCAACCTATCGCCTGCGGCGGCGATGACCAGCCCCTTCTTCGGCGATACGCCTCAGCGCCCGTTCGCCTTGCGCCAGTCCGCGAACAGCGCAAGGTTGCTCTCATCCGTGGCCGGATAAAGCCCGATGATCGTGGCGCCGCCCTTGACCCGCTCCACCGCGAAATCCTCGTAGGCGGTCATTTCCACTGCCTCATCCGCGATCTCGTCGGCAATCTCGGCCGGGATCACGATCACGCTGTCATCGTCGCCCACGACAATGTCGCCCGGAAACACCGGCACGTCGCCGCAGCCGATGGGCACGTTGATGTCGATGGCCTCGTGCAGCGTCAGGTTGGTCGGGCTCGAGGGGCGCGAGTGATAGGCCGGGATATCCAGATCGGCGATCACCATCGAATCCCGGAACCCGCCATCGGTGACGATCCCCGCCCCGCCGCGCACCATCAGCCGCGTCACCAGGATGTCGCCGGCACTGGCGGCGCGGGCGTCCTTGCGGCTGTCCATCACCAGCACCGCGCCTTCGGGGCAGGTCTCGATGGCCACGCGCTGCGGGTGGTCGGCATTGCGGAACACCGACATCGGGTTGCGATCCTCGCGCGCCGGCATGTAGCGCAGGGTGAAGGCCGGGCCGACCATGTTGCGGCCCTTGGCAGCCACCGGGCGCACGTCCTGAATGGTCTGGTTGCGCAGCCCGCGCTTATAGAGCGCCGAGCACAGGGTGGCGACGGAAACACTCCTCAGCTTGTCACGGGTGGCGGGGTTCATGGCGGGCTCCTTCAGTTGATGACGGGGTCGGGGGTCGGGCCGCCGAACTCGCGGCGCAGGAAGTCGAAGTCGCAGCCCTTGTCGGCCTGCTCGATATGCTTGGCGAAGATATAGCCATAGCCACGCTCAAACCGGGGCTCGGGCGCCACCCAGGCCGCCTGCCGTTCGGCAAGATCAGAGGCGGAGACCAGCATGTTCAGGCTGCGGCCGGGGATATCCAGCTCCACCATGTCGCCGGTGCGCAGCAGGGCCAGCGGCCCGCCGACATAGGCCTCGGGCGAGACATGCAGGACGCAGGCGCCGAAGGACGTGCCCGACATCCGCGCATCGGACAGCCGCACCATGTCGCGCAGGCCCAGTTTCAGCAGCGCCTTGGGCATCGGGATCATGCCCCATTCCGGCATCCCCGGCCCGCCCTGGGGCCCGGCATTGCGCAGCACCAGCACGGTATCGGGCGTCATCGGGTAATCGGGATCGTCAATGATCTTCTTCAGTTCGGGATAGCTGTCCGCCACCAGCGCCGGGCCGGTGTGGCGGTGGAACTTCGGATCGCAGGCGGCGGGCTTGATGACCGCACCATCGGGGGCAAGGTTGCCCTTCAGCACCGCCAGCGAGCCCTCATGATAGACCGGGTTCGACAGCGGGCGGATCACGTCGTCATTCCAGACCTTCACGGTGTCCAGCCCCTCGACCAGCGGCCGCCCGGTGACGGTGATGGCGGAGGCGTCCAGCTTGCTCTCCAGCTGCTTCATCAGCGCGCGCAGGCCCCCCGCATAGAAGAAGTCCTCCATCAGGTAGGTGGTGCCCGAGGGCCGGATATTCGCCAGTACCGGCGTGCTGCGGCCGATCCGGTCCAGGTCATCGAGTTCCAGCGGCACACCCGCACGGCGGGCCATGGCAATCAGGTGGATGATGGCGTTGGTCGAACAGCCCGTCGCCATCGCCACCGTCACCGCATTGGTGATGGCGGCAGGGGTCAGGATCTTGTCGGGCGTCAGGTCCTCCCAGACCATATCCACGATCCGGCGCCCGCAGGTCGCGCTCATCCGCTGGTGGTTGGCATCGGCGGCGGGGATCGACGAGGCGCCCGGCAGCGTCAGCCCCATCGCCTCGGCAATCGCGGTCATGGTGCTGGCGGTGCCCATGGTCATGCAATGGCCATAGCTGCGGGCGATGCCGCCCTCGATGCCGACCCATTCCTCCTTGGAGATGGTCCCCGCCCGGCGCTCGTCCCAATACTTGAACCCGTCGGTGCCCGACCCAAGCGCCTTGCCGGCATAGTTGCCGCGCAGCATCGGCCCGGCGGGCAGGAACAGGAACGGGATCCCCATGCTGACCGCACCCATCACCAGCCCCGGCGTGGTCTTGTCGCAGCCGCCCATCAGCACCGCGCCGTCGATCGGGTGGCTGCGCAGCAGCTCCTCGGTCTCCATCGCCAGCATGTTGCGGTAGAGCATGGTGGTCGGCTTCACGAAATTCTCGGACAGCGACAGCGCCGGCAGCTCCATCGGGAAGCCCCCCGCCTGCAGGATCCCGCGCTTCACCCACTCGGCCCGGTCCCGAAAGTGCATGTGGCAGGGCTGCGCCTCGGACCATGTGTTGATCACCGCGATGATCGGCTTGCCTTCCCAGTCTTCCGGCCCATAGCCCATCTGCATGGTGCGCGAGCGATGCCCGAATGAGCGCAGGTCATCGGGCGCCATCCAGCGGGCAGAGCGCAGCTCTGCATAGGTTTTCTTGGCGTTCATCCCGTCCTCCCGGCAATCTGGTGCGGATTCGGCGGTGCCGTCTCCACATCAATATTAATATTTCAGTTGGTCAGGTATATCAATAGCCATATTCCTCATATTGTGTAGAGGTGGGGGAGGACTTATGGTCCGCGGGAAAAGGATGGTGCCATGAACAGTTCGCTTGCAGCCACATTCGGGCTGGCCGACACGGGTCATTCGCTGCAGGGCGGCGGGACGGTGCAAAGGGTCTATGACAGCCTGCGCCAGCGCATCATCACGCTGGAGCTGCCGCCCGAGACCACGCTCTCGCGCACCGACCTGACCGGCACCTACGATGTCAGCCAGACCCCGATCCGCGAGGCGATGCAGCGGCTCAAGCAGGACGGGCTGGTGCGGATCTATCCGCAGTCCAAGACAGTCGTCACCCGCATCGACGTGCCGCAGATCTACGAGGCGCATTTCCTGCGCGTGGCGCTGGAGACGGAGGTGGTCCGCCGCCTCGCCGAGGGCTGCGAGCCCGCCACCATCACCCGCGCCCGCTCGATCATCCGCATGCAAGAGGCGGTGGCCGACGATCCGGGCCAGCTGGCGATCTTCCAGGAACTGGACGAGCTGTTTCACCAGACCCTCTTTGCCGGGCTCGGCCGTAGCGGGCTGCACCAGCTGGTGCGCGAGCGCTCGGGGCATCTGGAGCGGGTGCGGCGCCTGCATCTGCCGGAGAAGGGCAAGATCGTGACCATCCTCGAAGGCCACCGCCGCATCATCGAGGCCATCGCGGCGAAGGACCAGGAGGCCGCCATCGCCGCGATCCGCGATCACCTCAGCCGCACCGTCGCCCGCGTGGAGGACCTGCGGCGCGAATATCCGGACTATTTCGCCTGATCGGGCGCGGCAGTGCCGCGCCCCGAAGTTCAGTTCACCGGAGTCAGCAAGGCCCGCCCGGCGAAATGCGCGGCCAGATTGTCCACCACCAGCTGCGCCATCTTGTCCCGCGTTTCTTCCGTGCCGCTGGCGTGGTGCGGATAGAGCACGACATTCTCCAGATCGCGGAACGCCGGGTCCGGGTGCGGCTCGTTTTCGAAGACGTCGAGCCCCGCGGTCCCCAGCCGCCCCTCCGTCAGCGCCGCGATCAGCGCCGGTTCATCGACCACCGATCCGCGGGCGATGTTGATGAAGCTGCCCTCCGGCCCCAGGGCCTCCAGCGCCGCCGCCGAGACGATGGCCCGCGTCCCTGCCCCGCCCGAGGTGGCGGCGATCAGGATGTCGGACCACTCCGCCAGCGCCACCACATCCGCGAAGTAGCGATAGCCGATCCCCGGCTTCTCGCTGCGCCCGTAATAGCCGACCACCAGCCCAAGCGCCTCACAGCGCTTCGCAATCGCGCTGCCGATCCGCCCCAGCCCGACGATGCCGACGGTCTTCCCCGCCGTGCTCCGCGTCAGCGGCATCGGGCCGGAGCGGCCCCACTCCCCCGTGCGCACATGGGCATCGCCCTGCAAAAGCCGCCGCCGCGCCGCCAGCAGCAGCATCAGCGCCGTGTCGGCAACATCATCTGTCAGCACATCGGGAGTATTGGTCAGCCGCACCCCGGCGCGGGTGAGGGCGGGAACGTCGATCGTGTCATAACCGACAGAGCCGCAGGAGACGATCTTCAGGCTGGGAAGCTGCGCCAGCATCGCCTCGCCCAAGGTCACATGGCCGAAGGTGACCATCCCTTCGCAGCGCGGGCCCACCTCGGCCAGCATCGCCTGCTTGTCGGTGGCCAGGTCGAGCCGGTGAAGCGTATAGGCCTCCTCCAGCATCGCCATCTGGTGGGGACGGGTCGGGTGGGTCACAAGAACTTCGGGCTTCATGCGGGGGCAGTCCTTCGGGTCAGGTTTGATCCCAGCATATCAACATGCTGCGCCGGGAAAAGGGCGCCTCTCCTTCTTGACGAATTCCCCTTCTTGCCCGGAATCAAGGCGCCTTGGCGCCGCCGGGCAGCGCCCGTCCGCCCCCTCGGGCGGGCGCTTCTCGACCGTTCCGCGTAGAACTTCGGTGGAGGTAGGCCGCACCATAAAATGCCTAGAACCGATGTTGCAGCGCCCACCCGGCGGACGGGCGCCACATATGACTGTGCAAACGCACACTCACCACGCCGCGCGGTAGATCGCCAGCGCATCCGCCTCGGCCAGCGGGCGCGGGTTGTTCACCAGCAGCCTTTGCTGCTTCATCGCGTCCCGCGCCATGCGCGGCAGCGCCTCTTCGGGGATGCCGACATCGCGCAGCCGCACCGGCATGTTCAGCCTCAGCGCCAGCTGCTCCAGCGCCGCGATGAAGGCGGCACAGCGCGCCTGAGCCCCGACCTCCGCCAGCGCCGGGAAGGCATCGGCGGCGATCTCGGCATAGACCGCGCCCGCCACCGGGGCGTTGAAGCGCAGCACATGCGGCAGCACCAGCGCGTTGGACAGGCCATGCGGGATGTGGAAGATCCCGCCGATCGGATAGGCCAGCGCATGGACCGCCGCCACCGGGCTGTTGGCGAAGGCCTGCCCGGCCAGCATCGAGCCCAGCAGCATCGCGCCGCGGGCCTCGCGGTTGCCGCCCGTCGCCACCGCCGTCTCGATATTGGCCCCCAGCAGCCGCAGCGCCTCGCGCGCCAGCATCTTGCTCAGCGGGTTGTTGTTGGGGCTGGCCGAGGCATAGGCCTCGATGGCATGGACCATCGCATCCACCCCCGTCGCCGCGGTAATCGCCGGAGGCAGCCCCAGCGTCAGGTCGGCATCCAGCACCGCGATATCGGGCAGGATGATGGCCGAGGACACGCCGCGCTTCTCCTCGGCCCCCACGGTGATGATCGACACGGGCGTCACCTCGGACCCGGTGCCCGCGGTCGTCGGCACCAGCACCAGCGGCAGGCGCGGGCCGCGGGCCGCGCCCACACCCCAGGCCGCCTCCAGATCCTCGCCCGATCCCAGCAGCAGCGCGGCGAGCTTGGCCACATCCAGCGAGGAGCCGCCGCCGAAGCCGACAACCCCGGTCGCGCCAAGCGCCTGCCCCGCCGCCACCGCCGCCATCAGGGTCGCCTGCGAAGGGTCAGCCTCTACCGCGTCGAACACCGCCACCTCGGCCCCCGCCGACAGCGAGGCTATCGCCGGATCGCAGAGCCCCAGCTGGCGCAGCCCCGGATCGGTGACCACCAGCACCCGCGGCCCCAGCAGCGCCCCGGCGACAGACGCCAAGTCAGCAGCCGCCCCCGGGCGGAACACCAGCGCCTTGGTCGTGGCAAAAACGAACGCGTCCATCATCTGCTCTCCTCCTGCAGCCGCGTCCTGCCGCGCGGCGCCTCTGCCGGCAGCTTGCCGCCGGACGGCCGACATTGCCAGCGCGACCGGCGCTCAGCCCGCGGCGACGGGGCGCAGCAGATCCAGCGGCGGCAGGTCGGGCCGCAGGATCGTCACCCGCGCCCGGCCCTGATGCTTGGAGGTGTAGAGCGCGCGGTCGGCATCGGCCAGCATCCGCTTTGGCGCGGGATCGAGGTAATCCACCGACAGCACCACGCCGAGGCTGCCCGAGATCGTGGCGGCAACGTCGCCCACCTGCACCGGGGCTTCCAGCCGGGCGATGATCCGCCGCCCCAATGCCTCGATGGCGGCAGGCTCGGTCATCATCCGCAGCACCAGCACGAACTCGTCGCCGCCGACGCGCGCCACCAGATCGTGCTTGCGCGTCTCGGCCTTCAGGATGCGCGCCACCTCGATCAGCACGGCATCCCCGGCGGCATGGCCATGGGTGTCATTGACCTGCTTGAAGAAATCGAGGTCGAGATGCGCCAATGCGAAGGGCGGCACCGCCTCGGGCCGCCCGCCTGCCTGCACCGCGGCCTCGAGCGCCAGTTCAAGGGCGCGGCGGTTGGCAAGGCCGGTCAGCGGATCGGTCAGCGACTCGGCCACGGCGTTGCGATGCGCGCGTTCCAGCCGCAGGTTCATGCCGTGAAGCTCTCCCATCACCGCGCTTTTCGCCTCGATCAGGTAGAGCATTTCCACGGTCAGGTCTGTCGGCGCGAAATCGGCGTCGGTCAGCGCATGGTCGCGCACCGCCTCGGCCACCGTCAGCCCGAACGACAGGTTCAGCAGCATCCCGCCCTCCGGCTCTGGCCCCGACTCTGATCGCGAATCCGGCCCCGGATCTGGCCCCCAACCTGGCCCCAGCGGCACGGCGATGCCGCGCAGGCCGGTCCGGGGCCGCGCGCGCAGGGCCAGATGCAGGCGGCGCAGGCCATGCGCGCGCAGGTCGGCCATGCAGGTCACCCGCTGCGGGCGGGTAATCTCCATCAGGTCGAACAGCAACACGCCGGGGCGCAGCGCCCGGCCGCAGACCTTGCGCAGCGTCGGCCCGGCCGCCTGCACCCGGCCGCACGCGTCGACCCACAGGAACATCGGCATCAGCACCCCCAGGAGTTCGGGCGAGAGCTGCGACAGATCGGGCGGCATCATCGGATGCGCGGCAAGCGCCGCCGGCGCGGCGCCGAGGGCAGACGGCGCCCCGGCCCTCATGGGAACCCTCATGGGGTCGCCTCCGCAACCGGCAGGCCAAGGTGGAAGCGCCGGCCCTTGGCATAGCGCGCCTGAAGCAGGTCGATCTGGATCGCGCCAGCGGCGGGGGTTGCCTGCGGCTCGGGCAGTTCGATCAGCACCAGCGCGCCGTAATCATCGGCCATCGCCCGCAGCATCCCGGCCAGAACCGGCGGCGCCAGCCGGGCCATCACCTCGCCCGCGGGGCCGCCGCCCAGATGCAGCGCGAACCGCCCGCCCGGTTCCGCCACCAGGTGCAGCGCCGGCAGGTCAAGATCGGGCAGCGCCAGTTGAGCGCGGCCCTGCAGATCGTCCAGCGAATGCAGGAAATCGGCATAGCCGACCCCGCCGAAGCGCAGAAGCCGCCGCAAGGGTTCTAGCGACACCAGATAGGTGCCCAGATCCTCCAGCAGCGCCTCGGGCGGTTTGGCCAGCTGCTGCGCCGCGGCCGCCAGCACCGTCTCTGTCAGCGTATCATCGTATATCTGCATCGCCTCGAACCCGTCCGGTCCGATGCCCGCCCGCCGTGCCACCGCGCCCCACAGGTCCGGCCCATAGGTATCGCGCAAGAAACACTGGAGCGAACGGTTGACTAGACCGTGCATTCCAAAACCCCTTTTCCCACTCGGCAGCAGGTTAGGCGCGGGGTGGTTTACAAACCGCAAAGTCCTGGCGGCGGGATCGGGACAGTTTGAAGTGTTCGCTCAGGGCCAGGGCAGCAGCAGGACCTCAGCGCCGCCGATATGCAGGGCGGAAACCGAAGCCGGGCCGATGCGGAAATCGCCCGCATGCAGCGCGGCCAGCAGCGCCTTTGCCCCCGGCTCCACCGCCGGGGCCACGAAGATCGCCGAGGCGCGATACTCGGTGCCGCGCGAGGAGACGAAGCCCTGCCGGATCACGCTGTCGCCGCCGCCGTTGAGGAACAGCAGCGCCTCCTCGCCGGGCGCGGCGGGGATGAACTCGCCGATCACCAGCACGCAGCCGGGGCGGCCCGCGTCATCGGTGCGCGCGCAGGCCTCCATCCAGCTGTCCGTCTCCCATTGCTGCAGGCCGTCCAGCACCCAGTCCGGCACCTCGCGCCCCTCGGGCAGGACGGTCAGGCTGGCGCGCAGCGCCGCCAGCGCCGGGGCGCCGGCCGCAGCGGCGGTGCCATAGCGCTCGGTGGCGGCATTCACCTCTGCCAGCCGCGCCTCCAGCGCCGCCTGATCGGCATGGCCGGTGATGGCGCCAAGCTCGGCCAGCGCCGCGGCGCCCGGGCGGCCCCAGTCCCACCGCATCTCGTGCAGCGGCAGTTGCACAACGGGGGTGCGGCCATCCTGAAAGCGCGCCAGCTGGCTGCGGGCCGACAGCGCCTCGGCATTCAGCAGCGGCGTCTGCCAGAGGGCCGCGAGTGCCATCACCGCCAATGCCATGGCGATATTGGTCTGCCTGATCCGGTCCATCCAGGCCGGGCCAGAGAGGACCGAGGCCGCGTAGAGCAGCGCGTAGCCAAGCACCACCAGCGCCGCAACGCCGCCCGCCACCCGTTCCGGCGTGAGGCCATGCTGGCCGATGCGCAGCGCCACGGCCCAGATGGCGAGGCCCGAGAGCACCGGCAGCAGCAGCGCCATTGCGCGGGCGGCGTTGCGCATCAGGGGGCTGTGTGCGGCCTCGACCTCGTTCTGGTCGACGACGATCGAGATCAGCGAGACGCCGCCCATGACGATGGCCATCAGCGTGCCGGCGGCAGAGAAAGTGCCGAAGAGGCCCGTGAGACCGCGGAAGGGCAGCGCCAGCGCGAAGATCACCATGACCACCAGCAGCGGCGGCAGCAGCAGGCGCAGGAGGCGCAGCACGAGATAGGGCGAGACCAGTTCCGCCAGTTCGGACACGACCGCGAGGCCGAGGCCAAGCGCGGCGCCGGTGAGGACCCAGGGCACCAGCTCCACCTCGGAAATCAGCCAGTCGATGGCGGTGATCCCGACCAGCGACAGCAGCGTGTCGGACAGGAACACCACCGCCCAGACCACACCGGTGAAGAGCCACGCGGCGGCATAGCGCACGACGATGTTCCAGGCGGCGAGGAAAAGCGCGGGGTAGTCGCGCCAGCCCGCGCCGATGCCTCGGGCGATGAGGAAGGGCACCGGCAGGGCGGCGAGCAGGAGGCCCGCGACGACCTGGTGCGGGCTGCGCAGCATCTCCTCGACACTGGCAAAGCGCAGGCTGGCCCAGAGTGCCAGCGCCGCCACCGGCAGCGCGACCAGCGCGGCGCTGGCCAGGGCCGCGCGGGCGCGCATCTGCCCGGCCATCGCCAGCGCATCGGCAAAGAACACGCCCGCCAGCACGGTCAGGACAAGATGCAGGCGGGTGCCGCCCATCTCCTCGGCCAGTACTTCGGTCAGCAGCCAGCCGCAAAGGCCCGCCAGCGCGCCAAACCCCGCCAGCCGCAGCCGCTCGGGGGTGAAGCTGGTGCCCGGGGTGGTGGTGGTGTCACTCATGCTGGTCACTCCCTGCCTTGCGAGGGGGAGGCTATCCCCTTCGCCGGGCGGGGGCCAGTGGGCGTCTGGCTCAGCCAGGCCTGACCGCCGACAGGTGCTTCGCGGCGAGCGGCTGAGGCAGCGTCCGCGATGTCCGGAACCCTTCCTTCTTGCCCGGAATCAAGGCGCTTTAGCGCCGCCGGGCAGCGCCCGTCCGCCCCCTCGGGCGGGCGCTTTGCAACGTCGCCGCCTAGAAATTCGGTGGAGGGGTGTTGAACCATAAAGCGACTAGAACGAGCGTAGCTCGCCCACCCGGCGGACAGGCCCCGCCCTCTGACCGTGCAAGCCAGCCGGCTGCTCTGCCCTCTTGAACGATCGTCAACTCATCCCAAGCCTGCCCGCGCCTCAGGAAAGCTTCGGCTCACTCCCCCTCAGAAATCCGTCGGCGCGCCGCCTTCCGCCTTCCGCCGCGCCACGAACTCCTTCAGCTCCTCATGCACGCCCGCATCCATCGGCGGCGGTTCGAACTCGGCGAGGATCGCCTTGAAGATGCGATGCGCGCGCTCTGGCGTCCACATCGCGCCGTCCTGCTGCCAGGCCTCGAAGTTGCGCCAGTCGCTGGCGATGGGGGCATAGAAGGCCGTCGTGTAGCGCTCCTGCGTGTGCTGGCAGCCGAAGTAATGGCCCTCGGGGCCGACCTCGGCGATGGCCTCCAACGCGATATCCTCGGGCGTGGTGGCCCAGGTCGCCGGCTCCATGTAGCGCTGGATCATCTGCAGCACCTCGCAATCCATCACGAACTTTTCGGGGCTGGCGATCAGCCCGCCCTCCAGCCAGCCGGCGGCGTGATAGACCATATGGGTGCCCGATTGAACCGCCGCCCAGAGCGAATTCGACGTCTCCCACATCGCCTGCCCGTCGGGCACGTTGGCGGCGCAGACGCCCGAGGAGCGCAGCGGCAGCTTGTAGAACCGCGCCATCTGCCCGGTCATCTGCGTCGCGCGCATGTATTCGGGGGTGCCGAAGGCCGGCGCGCCGGATTTCATGTCGACGTTGGAGGTGAAGGTGCCGATCACGCAGGGCGCCCCCGGCGCGGCATACTGGATCAGCGCGATGGCCGACAGCGCCTCGGCAATCGACAGCGTCACCGCGCCCGACAGCGTGACCGGCGCCATCGCGCCTGCCAGCGTGAAGGGCGTCACAATCACCGCCTGCCCGGCGCGGGCGCAGCGCAGCGCGCCATCGATCATCGGGTGGTCATGCTTCAGCGGCGAGACCGAGTTGATGTTGGTGTACATATGCGGGCGGGCGCGGAACTGCTCCTCCGTCATCCCGCCCGCGATGCGCACCATCTGCATCGCATCCTCGATCCGCTCTGCCCCCAGCGAATAGGCGTGGACGACCTTGTCGGTCAGCACCAGCTTTTCATAAAGGCAGTCCAGATGCCGGACCGAGGCGTGCACGTCCACCGGCTCCACCGGATAGCCGCCCGCGAAATGGATGCAGTTGAAATACTGGGTCAGCTTCATGAAGCTGCGGAAGCCCTCCATGAAGCCCGGCACCTTGCCGGTTTCCAGATCCCAGTAGTTCGGCGGCGAGGAGACATTGCCGAACAGCAGCGCCTTGCCGCCGATGGGCAGGGCGCGGGCGGGGTTGCGGGGGGTGAGGGTGAAGGTCTCGGGGCAGCGGCCCAGCATCTCCATCACGAAGTCTTCGTCCATGAAGACGGTGTTGCCGACCACCTTGCAGCCCGCCTGCCGGAAGATCGCCAGCGCCTCGTCGTTCAGGAAGCGGATGCCGATGTCGCGCAGGATGCGCATGGCGCCGTTGTGGATCGCCAGCACGCCCTCGGGGCCCATCGGCTCGGTCGGGCGGTCATGGTTCTGCGGGATCCGCCAGGACATCTGCTCGATCGCATGGGTCCCCGCGCGCCGGGCATGGCCAGCGCGCCCGCCCGCCCGTTTGCGCCTGCCATCGTCTTCCGCTGCGATTGCCATGCCCCGCCCCTTTTGCTGCTCCGCCAGAATTGGGCGCAGGGGCGGGCCTCTTCGCAGCCTTGAGCGACATGGATGTGTCGTTTTCGCAGTGCGGCCGGTGCCGGAGTGTCAGGCGCCAGTGTCAGGCGGCGCTTTCCGCCACCCGTGCCGTGCCGCCGCGGGCGCTGAGCCAGCCCGGCAGATGGCCGATATCGGGCAGCACCACATCGGCAAAGGGCTGCAGTTCGGCGCTGCCCGCGATACCCGACAGCACCGCGACCGCGGCCATTCCCGCCGCCCGCGCCGCGTGCAGGTCATGGCGGCTGTCCCCGACCATCGCTACCTGCGAGGGCGGCAGGCCCATCGCCTCGGCGAAGGCCAGCAGCTGGCCCGGCGCGGGTTTGGCGCCATGGCCACTGTCGAACCCGGCGATGAAGTCGAAGAGCCCCAGCACGCCCGCGGTATCCAGATGCGCCCGCGCCGGGCCCTCGGCATCATTGGTGGCGACCCCCAGCCGCAACCCCTGCCCGCGCAAGCTGCCCAGCAGCGGCGCCAGCGGCACCGCCTCGGCCTGCGGGGCGACCGCGGCCAGCGCGTTCATCCGCGCAACCAGCGTCAGCGGGCTGGCGCCGGGCACATGCGGCAACAGCGCCTCGGCAATTTCCCCGGGGGTTCCGGCGATCACCAGGCTGCTCTGCGCAAACCGGCTGCGGGCGAAGTCGAAGCCGATCGCCTCGCCCAGCCTCTCGGCCCTGCCCGTATCCCCCGCGGCCAGATCCAGCAGCAGGCTGCGCGCCCAGGCGCTCCACGTCGCCTCGAAGTCGAACAAGGTGCCGTCCTTGTCGAAGATGATCGCTTTGATATCGGCCATGCGGTCTCCTGCTCCCGGAGTCCAAGACTGGCCGATCCGGGGCTTGATTGCAACGTAAAGGAGTGGTCAGCAGCGGCCAGAAGGCCCCATCTTGCCCGGAATCAAGGCGCTTTAGCGCCGCCGGGCAGCGCCCGTCCGCCCCCCCGGGCGGGCGCTCTCACCCGCTCCGCGCAGAACGACGGTGGAGGTAGGCCGCACCATAAAGCGCCTAGAACTGGCGTCGCTCGCCCACCCGGCGGACGGGCACTGCCCTATGGCAGTGCGAGCTACCGGTGCCCTTAGGAGCCTCCTCACGTCCAGTGCATCGCATCCCCGCCCGGCAGCGCCGCCCGCGCCCGCATCGGCGCGTCATAGCGCAGGCCGGCGGCATCGCAAAAGCCGGTGATCCAGGCGTCATCCATCAGCAGGAAATCCAGCACCGAGCCCAGGAACTCCGGATCCGCCGCCCGGGCGCGCACCTCATCGACGCCCGCCCCGGTGGTTCCCAGAAAGCTGCCGAACAGCTCGTCATCCGCCGCCAGCCAGCCAAGCACCTGCACCGCCAGAACCTCGGCCGCGCCGCGCGTCATCATGCCTTCTGCCATGTCCAGCCCCCTGTCCTCACGGCCCCGTGTCAACGCCGGAAAGGAAATCTTAACCTTTGCACACGAAGTATGAATTAATCGGGGCGCAGGAAAGCGGAGACTGCGATGGCAGGCAAGATCCTGATCGTGGATGACGTGGCGACGAATCGCATCGTGCTGAAGGTGAAACTCGCCTCGGCCTGCTATGACACGCTGCAAGCGGCCACGGGGACCGAGGGGCTGCGGCTGGCGCGGGCCGAACGGCCCGACCTGATCCTCCTCGACGTGCAGCTGCCCGACATGGACGGCATCGCCGTCTGCACCGCGCTGAAGGCCGATCCCGCCACCCGCGCGATCCCGGTGGTGATGGTCTCCACCTTCCGCGATGCCGCCAGCAAGCTGCGCGCCCTGCAGGCCGGGGCCGAGGAGTTCCTGTCGAAACCGCTCGACGAGGTGGTGCTGCTGGCCCGGATGCGCAGCCTGCTGCGCGCCCGCGAGACGGAAGAAGAGCTGCGCCTGCGCGACACCACCAGCCGCGAGCTCGGTTTTGCCGAGGTGGCGGATGGCTTCGACGCGCCCGCCACCATCGCGCTAGTCGCGGCGCGGCGCGAGACGGCGCTGGCCTGGAAGCATGACCTCGCCCCGCATCTGCAGGACCGCCTGCTGGTGCTGGGGCGCGAGGATGTGCTGGCCGAAACCCTGCTCGGCACCGGCCAGCCCAGCCCCGACCTCTTCCTGCTCGCCGCCGATCTGGCCCAACCCGGCGAAGGGCTGAGGCTGATGTCGGAACTGCGCTCGCGCAGCGCCACCCGCCACGCCGCGATCTGCATCGCGCTGCCCCCCCTGGCGCCCGACACTGCCGCGATGGCGCTGGACCTCGGCGCCTCGGACGTGATCGCCGCAACCGCCTGCCCGACCGAAATCGCGCTGCGCCTGCGCAGCCAGATCCGCCGCAAGCGCCAGGCCGACCGGCTGCGCGCCCAGGTCGCCGACGGGCTGCGCATGGCGGTGATCGACCCGCTGACCGGCCTTTACAACCGCCGCTACGCGCTGCCGCATCTGGCCCGCATCGCCGACCGCGCCCGCCAGACCGGGCGGCATTTCGCGCTGATGCTGCTGGATCTCGACCGTTTCAAGCTGGTGAATGACGGCTGGGGCCATGCCGCCGGCGACGCGGTGCTGGTCGAGGTCGCCGAGCGTCTGCGCGGCAACCTGCGCCCCGTCGATCTGGTGGCGCGGCTCGGCGGAGAGGAGTTTCTGGTGGCCATGCCCGATACCAGGCTCGAGGCTGCGCGCGAGGCCGCCGAACGCCTGCGCCGGGTGATCGAGGAACGCCCGGTGACCCTCCCCTTCGGCCAAGGCGCGGTGCCGGTCACCGTCTCGATCGGCCTTGCCATCGGCGGCGGCCCCCGCAGCGTCCCCGCCCCGGTCGACGAGCTGATGTGCCGCGCCGACCACGCGCTTCTGGGCTCCAAGGCCGAGGGCCGCAACCTGGTGACGATCAGCCGCCCCGCGGCGTAACCGCCGGGACACCGGACAGGGCCCCGCGGTGGAAGGCGGCGCTGGCTGGGGCGGTGGCTTGGGCGGAGCTCGCCCCGCGCAAACACTTGGCGTCCCGCCATGCCCGCAGCCCAAGTGCCTGCTCGGCAAAAGCCCGGCAACCCGGCACGCCCCCCCTTCACCTCGGCCACCCCAGCGGCGCAGTCCGAGGCAGGGGCACCAGTCGCGGCCCTGCCCCCGGACAAAGACGAGGCGCAGACAATCCGCGGCCCTGGCCAAAGCCGGCTCACGTCAGCAGCGCAAGACACTCGAAGAGCCATTCGCAGCGGCGCGCGTCTCGCATCGCCGCGGCGCCGACCCCTGGCCTTCAGGAGCCCGCCCCAAAATCAAGCGCCCCTTCCCCCCTCTCCTTGCGAAAATATCCTGCGGGGGGAGCCCGCAGGGCGTGGGGGGCGCAAAGCCCCCCTGCGCGGGCGGCCGCGGGGGCGCCATGTCAGTCTTCCGTGCCGGCCCTCTCGGCGTCCGGCCGTCTGCCCGTATGCTTCGGCGGGCGGGACAGCACCTGTTCCAGCCGATCCGCAAAGGCCAGGCGCTCTTCGGGGCGCAGCGTGGCCAGCCGCTCCAGCAGCAGATCCTGCCCAAGCTCGAAGCCGTTCCGCGCCCGCTCGCGCTGCGCCGCGATCACTTCGGCGGCGGCGGCGGCGTCATAGGGCTCGCTGCGCAGGACCGTCAGCAGCCGGTCGAAATCGGCGCGCATCAGTTTGTGCATGTCGCCAAGATCCGGGGCCCGTTCGACAAAGGCCCGGCGCAGGGCGCGGCGGTCCTCGGCGCTCAGCGCGTCAGTATAGGGGCCAAAGCCAAGGTCGCTCACCATGGGCGGCCGGGACATGCGCTTGGAATGCCCCAGCACCGCGCCCGCGACCACACCGATCCCGGCGAGGTTCAGCGCCAGCGACAGCACCAGCACGATGCGCATCCAGCGCGGGCTGCGCGGGGCAGCAGCGGCTCGGCCCGTTGTCGTCATCTCAGCCCTCCGTTTCCAGCGCCGCCAGCGCGAAGCTGTCGAACTCCGGGATCAGTTCCAATGTGATGGCCGCCTCTTCGGGCGCCGCCAGAAACGCGGTCAATGTGCCAGAGCCCTGCACCCCGGCAAAACCCAGCCAGACCCCGGCCAGGGTTGCGGTGGCAAGCCCGCTGGCGCCGCCCCAGCCGCCAAGCGCAGACAGCAGCCCGGCCCAGATCCCCTGCCGCGGCTGCGGCTGGGGGTCGGCGCGGTCCGCCTGCACGGCCTCCGCCTCGCCCAGCACCCGCGCGAGGAACGCCGCCGAAGGCTCTGGCGCGGCAGCACGGCCGGCAGCGAAGAACGCTTCCAGCGCGATGTCGGGATCGGTCATGTCGTGCGGATCAGCCATTGTCATACCCCAATTCCTCGCGCCGCCCCGACAGGGCGGCGGTCAAGGCGCGTTTGCCCCGCGCCGTCAGGCTCTCGACCGCTTCGACGCCGATCTCCATGATCTCGGCGATCTCGGGGTTGGTCAGCCCCTCGAGGTGGCGCAGCACCACCGCCTGCCGCTGCCGATCCGGCAGCGCGGCCAGCGCCGCCTCGAGCGCGGCGGCCCGGTCCGCCTCGATCAACCCCGCCACGGCGCCGGGCCGCCCATCTTCGGGCTCGGCCACCGCATCCAGCGCGACCGAGCGGCCGCGGCGGCGCAGGCGGTCGGTGCACAGGTTCGACGTGACCCGGTAGAGCCAGGTGGACACCTTCGCCTCGCCCTGCCGCCAGTCCGGCGCCACCCGCCACAGCCGCAGCATCGCCTCTTGCGCGACATCCTCGGCCTCGGTCCGGTCGCCAAGCATCCGCGCCGCGAGGCGCAGCGCCAGCGGCGCGAGGCGCAGCGTCAGCGTCCGCGCGGCCTCGGGGTCCCCGTTGGCATAGAGCACCAACAGGGCCTCGTCGGGGACATCGCTGCGCAGGTCGAGGGCCATGTTCATGGATCCGGGTTATACTCGGCGCGCCTTGGGTGCAATCGTCCGCCAGGGCTGCAGTCCCGGGCAGGACGGGGCGCCGCGGCGCCCCGCCCGATCTCTTCAGGCTCAGTTGCTGGCACCCTGCGGCGCGCCTGCACCATTGCCCTGGCCTGCGCCCTGGCCATTGCCTTGGCCGTTGCCGTTGCCTTGGCCGTTGCCCTGGCCTGCGCCGGGGCCAGAGCAGTCGCCCATGCCCATGCCCGCGCCCTGACCATTGCCCGTGCAGTCACCGGCGCCCTGGCCGCCCATCATGCCCTGGCCGCCCATCATACCCTTGCCATGCTGCCCGTGGCCGCCCTTGCCGCGGCCGCCGCGCTCGCCGTCGCGGTTACCGCCGCGCATCATGTCGGCCATCCGCGCCTTGGCGGCCTCGAACTCCTCGGCGCTGACCGCGCCATCGTCGTTCGCATCGACCCGGTCGAACATCTGCATCGGCATCGGCGGGGCCATCAGCTCGGCCACCGACAGCGCGCCGTCGCCGTCCAGATCCTGCGCCGCGATCTGCCGCGCCACCCGTGCCTCGGCCCGGACCTGCGCCTGCTTCATCTCCTGGGCGACCAGCTCTTCGGCGGTCAGCAGGCCATTGCCATCGGCATCGAGGCCCGCGACCTTGCCCTGACGCCAGGCCAGGATCTCGGCCTCGGTCACGGAGCCATCGCCGTCCGCATCGAGCGTGGCAAAGTCGGGCATCATGCCCTGTGGGCCGCCGGCGCCCATCATGCCACCGTGGCCCATCATGCCACCATGGCCCATCATGTCCTGCATCCGGCCCTGCATCATGCCGCGATCGGCAAAGGCGGGAACCGCAATCGCGGTGGTGCCAAGTGCCACGGCCAGTGCGGCAATCAGTGTTCTGGATTTCATCTTGTACTCTCCTCGGGTTGGGGGCGCGTCTTGCCCTTCGATACCCGTCAAACGCCGCGGCAGAGCGATTCCGTCGCTGGGGAGGCAAGCCGCCGGTTCGGGCGGGAAAAGGCAAGGCACTGCCTCGCCCCCGCCCGCGACGCGACCTGTCACCCAGAGCCGCTGGCCGCGCGAGACCGTGTGAGGCCAGCGCCCGCCAGGGGGCGGGGCGGGCGCTGGCCGGGCCCTTTGGGGGCCCGTCCGGCAAGTTGAGATGGCGCGGCGTGGCGAAGGCGATGGCCTTCGCCAGGGCAACGGGAGCCTGCGCCTGCTCTGGTTCCGAGCCCGCACCGGCAAGAAAAAGGCACATTCTTGCGACATCTTCGCACAAGCCCTCTGTTCCGGCTTCCGCGTCCCCATATTTCTTGGGATAAACGCGAGCGCCAACAGGAATGCCCCTCCCATGCCCCAGACCGCCACACAGACAGAGACTGCGACCCAGATCGACCCGGCCCTGACCCTTCATGTCGAGGACGAGGCCGATCGCCCCCTCGGCCCCGCGCTCAAGCGCGGCTGGAAGCAGCGCTGCCCCAATTGCGGCTCCGGCCCGCTGATGTCGGGCTACCTGAAGGTCCGCGACACCTGCCCGGTCTGCAGCGAGCCGCTGCACCACCAGCGCGCCGATGACGGGCCGGCCTACCTGACCATCCTGATCGTCGGCCATATCATGGCGCCGGTGATCTTGTGGGCCTTCGTCGCCTTCCGGCCCGACCCGCTGGTGATGGCCTCGGTGTTCTCGGTCGGCACGGTGGCGCTGTCGCTGTTCTTGCTGCCGCGGCTGAAGGGCGCGATGGTGGGCTTTCAATGGGCCAAGCGGATGCATGGATTCGGCGCCCCGGAAAGAGCTTGAACGATGAACACTGCGCGCCCCGACATGCCGATCCGCGATGCCGCCACCGTGCTGCTGGTGCGGCAGGGCGCGGCGGGGCCAGCGGTGCTGATGGGCCAGCGCGGGGCGGCGGCGGCGTTCATGCCGTCGAAATTCGTGTTCCCGGGCGGGGCGGTCGATGCCGGGGATGGCGATCTGCCCTTTGCCGCGCCGCTGAACCCGGTTTGCGCCGCGCGGCTGGCGGAAGGCGCCTGTCCGCCCGCCGCCCTCGCCGGCGCCGCGATCCGCGAGTTGTGGGAGGAGACCGGCCTGCGCCTTGGCCGCCCCGGCACCTGGCCCGCCACCACCGGCGCCGATCCTGCCGACTGGGCGGGCTTTGCCGAGACGGGACTCGTCCCCGACGCCTCCCCCCTGCATTTCGTCTTCCGCGCCATCACCCCGCCCGGCCGCCCGCGCCGCTTCGACGCGCGGTTCTTCCTGGCCAGCGCCGAGGCCGTCTGCGGCGATCCCGACGATTTCGGCCGCGCCACGGATGAGCTGTCGTTCCTGCATTGGGTTCCGCTGGCCGAGGCGCGCAAGCTCGACCTGCCCTTCATCACCGAGGTGGTGCTGGCCGAGGTCGCCGCCCTCTGCGCCGAGGGGTTGCACCAGCCCGAAACCGTGCCGTTCTTCGACAATTCCGGCGCCGTCTCCACCTTCCGCCGGATCGGGGCGGCTGCTTAACGCAGCAAAAGCACCAGCGCGACGACGCTGCCGATGACCAGCGCGATCCCAGCGCCCTCGCGCAGCGTCAGCTTCTCGCGGAACACCAGCACTGACACCAGCAGCGTGAACACGATCTCCACCTGCCCCACCGCCCGCACATAGGCGGCGTTCTGCAAGGAGAAGGCGGTAAACCAAGCCAGCGAGCCCAGCATCCCCGTCACCCCCACCCAGACCGTGCGCCGCCAGGCGGCGACCACGCGGGGCAGCTCCCCCGGCTCGCGCCAGACCAGCCAGGCGGCCATGCCGAGGCTTTGCGCGAAGGTCACGCAAGCCAGCGTCACCACGGCGCGGGTGAAGAAGGCGGCCGGCGCCAGCTCCAGCGTCGCGCCGCGGTAGCCGATGGCCGACAGGCCGAACAGGCCCCCCGCCGCCACGCCGTAGATCGTGGCCCGCGCCAGCATCCCGCCCTTGGCCACGCCGCTCTGCCAGGACAGCAGCAGCACGCCCGCCAGCCCGGCAAGGATGGCGGCCCAGCCCGGCAGGCTGACCGCCTCGCCCAGCAGCAGCGCCGAGAAGGCGGCGACCTGCACGGTTTCCGTCTTGGTGAACACCACCCCCACCGCGAAGTTGCGCAATCCGAACAGCGCCACGGTCATGTAGGTCGCCGCCACCTGCGCCGCGCCGCCCGCCAGCGCGAAGGCCCAAAAGGCCGGCGTCAGCGGCGGAAACGCGGCGCCGGTCGCCACCAAGGTCACCCCTGCCGCCAATGCGGCAAGCGGCGCGCCGAACAGGAACCGGCTGAAGGTCGCGCCCCCCACCGACAGCCCCGCCCCCTTCAGCCGCTTTTGCAGCATGAAGCGCAGCGTCTGCACCGCGGCAGCCGCGAGCGTGATCGGAATCCAGAGCGTCATGGTCTACTTTCGCGGCGTCATCAGCGGATGCGGCACCGGGTCTTTCGCCCGCCAGAAATGCTTGGCGAAGACCTCGGCATAAGAGGCATAGCGGTAGCCGTCATTCTTGGTCAGGTAGAAGTCGCGCCGCGCGGCATAGACGGCGGGCAGGCGATACCACGTCACCTTGGGGTGGGTGTGGTGGACGACATGCAGGTTGTTGTTCAGGAACAGGAAGGCCAGCGGCCCCTTGTCCTCGACGATCACCGTGCGGCCCCGCGCCCGTTCATGCGCCCGGTGTTCGAGGAAGGTGCGGATCTTCAGCAGCGACATCGCCGCATAGACCGCCAGCAGATAGGCCCAGATCGGCATCGCGGCCACGGCCAGCAGCCAGAGCAGCACCAGCGCCACCCCGCCCAGATGCAGCAGCCAGTCCCTGCGGACCCGGGCATCCCCGGCCATGATCGCCCGCCAGTCCCCCCGCAAGAAGACCACCATCCCGATGGCCGGACCCAGAGCCATCCGCCCCAGCAGCGAGTTGTTCAGCCGCAGCAGCTTTTGCGCGGGGCGCGGCAGGCGCTGCCACACCGCGGGGTCGAGGTAGTTCGATTCGGGGTCGTCATAGGGGTCGGTCAGCCGCTCATCCATGTGATGGGCAAGGTGCGTGTCGCGGAAGCGGCGATAGGGGTACACGATGCCCAGCGCCGGGAACACCGTCGCATCGCTGGCGGCGGCATTGGCGAAGGGGTGGCCGTGCAGAACCTCATGCTGAAGCGAGGAATGCAGCACGATCGCCAGCACCGTCAGCGCAAATCCCAGCGGCCCCCACAGGTCCCAGGCGAAGGTCGTCCCCGCCGCCCATATGGCATAGCAGCCCGCCATCAGCGCCAGCGTCGGCCATTCCACCTCTGTCCTGTCGTCCCGCACTTATGTCCCCGCTGCAAAAGGGCGTTGCCGCGCCCTGCGTCCTTGCGCGAGTAGAAGCACCCCTTTTGCCGGTCTGGCAAGTCCAGTGAACGGAACGCGGCTGTCCGGCCTGCGAAATCGCCGCCCCCTGCTGCCAGTCCGATCAACGCAGCCGCAGGCGCTCCAGCGCGTAGCCGTTGAAATCCAGCACCTCCCGGGCGGCGGCGAAAAGATCGCCCCGCGCGGAAGGCTCGCGCGACAGGATCATCCCGAACCGGCCCGAGGGCGTGCCAAGCACCGCCACCCGGTAATCGGCGTCGATCCACAGCACCCAGAGCGGCTCGCCGCCCAGATCGGGGCGGGTGGGTCCGGCCGACAGGTCGATCCGCCCCGGCCCGATCACGGCGGCGGTCCCGGCAAAGCCCATGCGCCCGCGCGGCCCGCAGGCGGCCCCCGACACGGCGAAGCGGCCCGGCGCGGTCAGCCGCCACTCCTCGCGGGTGATGCCGCAGGGCGCGGCCTGGGCCGGGAAGTCGGCCACCACATGCCAGGGCCCGGCAAAGCGCGCCGGATCGAACAGCGCCGCCGAGGCGATCATCGCGCCGGGGTCGCGGTGCCCTTGCTGCGGCCCCGGCCCGGCGCATCCGGCCAGCAGCGCCAGCGCGGCGGCGCGGATCAGTCGATGCATTGCGTCACCCTCTGGCCGCGGTCGGTGAGCACCTCATGGCAGCCGAACAGCGGCTGCAGCGGCGCGCAGCTGAGCGACCGGGCCAGGCAGGCAGTGCTGCAATCGCCGGCCTTGTTGCAGGACTTTCCGGCATCGCGCGGCGTGGTGAAGCAGGCATAGCTGTTGCTGCCGGTCCCGCGCGAGGCATAGCGCCCGCCGACCTTGGCGCAGGCCGCCGCCGCCGCGGTCAGCGCGGGCGGGATGACTGGCGCGGGCTCAGGCTCAACGATTTCGGCTCCGGGGTCAGCTGCCGCAGCGGCAGGCTCCCCCATCACCGGCTCCGCGACCTCGGCCGCCGCTTCCACCGCGGGCGCAGGGGCGACACCAGCCTCCGGCAGCACCGAGGTCTCGATCACCTCCCCGGCAATCGCTCCCGCCCCCGGCTTTGTATCGCCCCCGCGCCCCGGCAGCGACAGCCCGCAGCCAGCCAGCGCCAGAAGCAGCAGCCCGGCAGCAAGCCCTCTAGCGGCAGCGGCAATCGGCACTCGGGCAGTCGGCACTGGCATCCTCTCTGGCCCGCAGGCCCGAAATCATCCGCGCAAAGGCAAGCGCATCCCCCGCCCCGGCGCAAGGGCTCATCCGCGCCTCCGGCGCAAGCGCTCAATACGGCATCGGATGCGCCTTGTGGATCCGGTCGATGGCGCTCAGCAGCTCCGGCGCCAGCGTCAGGTCGGCAGCGCCCAGCACCCGCTCCAGCTGCGCCGCGCTTGTGGCGCCGATGATCGGCACCACCGGGAACGGCCGCACCATCACCCAGGCCACCGCCATCTGCACCGGGTCGAGCCCCTGCACCGCCGCCAGATCGACATAGGCCGCCACCGCATCCCAGACCCGCGGCGTGATCCGGCCGCCCAGATCGGGCGTGCCCTCGCGGCGCGAGCCCTCGGGCGTGACATCGGGCGCATATTTCCCGGTCAGCAGCCCCGCCGCCAAGGGCGAGAACGCCAGCAGCGTTACCTGTTCATTCGCCCCCAGCTCGGCCAGATCGCCATCATAGATCCGGCACAGCAGCGAATATTCGTTCTGCACAGACAGCGGCCGCACGCCGGTTCCCTCGGCCAGCCGCAGCCATTCCGCCATGCCCCAGGCGCTCTCGTTCGACAGGCCGAAGGCGCGGATCTTGCCCTCGGCCTGCAAGTCCCCAAGCGTGCCGAGGCAGTCCTGCATGTGCTGGCGCGTGTCCTCGCGGTCCTGTTTCGACGGATCGAAACCCCAGATCTGCCGGAAGTGATAGCTGCCGCGGTTGGGCCAGTGGAACTGGTAGAGGTCGACATACTCCGTGCGCAGCCGGCCCAGCGAGGCATCAAGCGCGCGGCGGATGGCATCGGGCGTGATCGGCTCGCCGTCCCGCGCCTTGCCGCCCTTGCCGGCGATCTTGGTGGCCAGCACCACATCGGCGCGGCGGCCGCGCGCGGCGAACCACGCGCCGATGATCTCCTCGGTACGGCCCACGGTCTCGGCCAGCACCGGGTTCACCGGATACATCTCGGCCGTGTCCCAGAAGTCCACGCCGTGATCGAGCGCCATGTCCATCTGCGCATGGGCATCGGCCTGCCCGGTCTGGCTGCCGAAGGTCATGGTGCCAAGGCAGAGCGAGGAGACGGAAATGTCGCTGGTGCCGAGAGTCTTGCGGGTCATCGGGGGCTCCGGGATCGGGAAGGGGGAATCGGGCGCGGTCGCGCGGGCGCCCCGGGATGGGTAGACCGCGAGGGCGCCGCGGGCAAGCCGCCCGGCAAGGCAAGCTGGCGCGGGCCCCGCCTTGCCTTGCCTTGCCTGCCTTGCCTGCCTGCCTTGCCTGCCTGCCTTGCCTTGGCGAAGGCCATCGCCTTCGCCACGCACCGCCCTCTCATCCTCTCCGGACGGGCCCCAAAGGGCCCGGCCAGCGCCCGCCCTCCCGGCCCGGCCACGGGCCGGGCGTTCTTCGCGGAAATCCTCCACTGGAGGATTTCTTGTCGCTCATCTCCCCCTGGCGGGCGCTTCTCGCCCGCCAGGTCGGGCGCTGTCCTCATTCGGTCTCGTGTCGCCAGCGGCTCCGGGGGAACGGTCCCGCACGGGCGGGGCGAGGCAGTGCCTCGCCTGTTCCCGCCCGACAACACCCGTCATCGTGCCTCCAGGCGCGCCGCCAGACGCGCCTCCCCCCACCAACTCCGCCCCTGCCGTTTTCAGGATACCCCCCGCCGCAGCGCCCCGCTAGGTTGCCCCCACCATGCGCATGCTGATCACCTTCGCCGCCCTGTTCCTCTCCGTCGTCTTCGTCCAGCTCGGCTCGGGCGGGGTCGCGCCGCTCGATGCCATCTCCGGCCTCGACCTCGGCTTTTCCGCCGCCTCGGTCGGCACGCTCGGCTCGGCGCATTTCCTCGGCTTCTTTGCCGGCTGCTGGTGGGCGCCGCGGCTGATGGGCTCGGTCGGCCATGCCCGCGCCTTTTCCGCCTTCACCGCCATGGGCACCATCGGCATCGCTGCCCACATGATGCTGGTCGATCCCTGGGCCTGGGCGGGGCTTCGGATGCTCACCGGCCTCTCGGTCGCCGGCTGCTACACGATCGTCGAGGCTTGGCTGCAAGCCTCGGTCACCAATGAAACCCGCGGCCGGGCGATGGGCGTCTACCGCATCGTCGATATCGGCGCCTCGCTGGTCAGCCAGCTGATGATCGGCTGGCTGACGCCCTCGGCCTATGCCTCCTACAACCTGCTGGCGATCCTGTGCTGCGCGGCGCTGCTGCCGATGGCGCTGACCCGCACCGCCCAGCCCGAGACGCCCGCCGCCCCGCGCCTGCGCCCGATGCTGGCCTGGCGGCTCTCGCCGCTGGCGGCAGTGGCGGTGGTGGTCAGCGGCATCACCGGCGCCGCCTTCCGCTTCGTCGGGCCGGTCTATGGCTCCAGGGTCGGGCTCGCGCTGGACGAGATCGCCTTCTTCCTCGCCATATACGTGGCGGGCGGCTGGCTGGCGCAACTGCCCGTCGGCTGGCTGGCCGACCGCTACGACCGGCGCGCTGTGCTGATCGGCCTCTCGGTCGCGGCAACGGCCGCCTGCGGTCTCACCATCGCCGCCCCCGTCGCCGGGCCGGGCGCTGTCTACATCGCCGCCGCCGTCTTCGGCTTCGCCACCCTGCCGATCTACTCCGTCGCCGCCGCCCATGCCAATGACTTCGCCGAGAATCCGCAGCGGGTGGAGCTCTCCGCGGCGCTGATGTTCCTCTACGCCCTCGGCGCCATCGCCTCGCCGCTGGCCGCCTCGGCGCTGATCGGCGGCTATGGCCCGGCCTCGATGTTCGTGATGCTGGCGGTCAGCCATGTGGCGCTGGTGCTCTTCGGCCTCGCCCGCCGCCGCGCCCGCCCCGCGCCCGGAGACCGCACCGCCTATGCCTGGGTGCCGCGCACTTCCTTCCTGATCGGCCGCCTGCTCGGCCGCCCGCCGCGCGACGACGGGTAGGGCCTGCGGCACCCTGCCCCTTCCGCCCCGGCGCCGGCCTTCCCATCTGTTCAACAGCACAGAACCGACAGGAGGCTTCCCATGGACATTCGTTTCGACGGCAAGACGGCGCTGGTCACCGGCGCCGGATCCGGGATCGGGGCGGCCATTGCCGAGACGCTGGCCCGGGCCGGTGCGGTGGTGGTGGTTGCGGATCTCAACCTCGCCCATGCGCAGGCGGTGGCCGACGGCATCACCGCGGCAGGCGGGCAGGCCCATGCCACCGGCGGCAATGTCGCCGACCCTGCGGCGGTAAAGGCGATGGTCGAGTTCGCGGTAGCGCAAACCGGCGGCCTGCATCTGCTGGTCAACAATGCCGGCATCGGCGGGCCGCAGACGCCGGTGGGCGAAACCCCGCTGGAGGGCTGGAAGCAGGTGATCGACGTCAACCTCAACGGCGTCTTCTACGGCCTGCTTTACGGCCTGCCGGCCATCGAGGCTTCGGGCGGCGGCGCGGTGGTCAACATGGCCTCGATCCTGGGCTCGGTGGGCTTTGCCCATGCCGGCGGCTATGTCGCGGCCAAGCATGGCGTGGTGGGGCTGACCAAGGTCGCGGCGATGGAATATGCGCCGCGCGGCATCCGCATCAACGCCGTCGGCCCCGCCTTCATCGACACGCCGCTGCTGGACAATCTGCCGGCCGAGGCAAAGGCCGGCCTCGTCGCCCTGCACCCGATCGGCCGGCTGGGCCGCAGCGAAGAGGTGGCGACGCTGACCGCCTTCCTGCTGTCGGACCAGGCCAGCTTCATCACCGGGTCCTATCATCTGGTCGATGGCGGCTACACCGCGCAATGATGGCAGCGGACTGCGCGGGGCTGCAGCGGGCGCGGCCTCGCCCCGCCGCCGCGCCCGTGCCCGTGCCCGTGACCGCCGCCTTTGCCTTTTCCAAATACCCCGGGGGGGAGCGGCCAACGGCCGCGGGGGGCAGCGCCCCCCTGCTGCCCCGGGCCACATCGCCGCCCCGAAACGCCCACCCGAAACGCCTTGCACCGGCGGCGCCTACCGCCTAGATAGGCGCGTCATCGAAAGAACGGCCCGGGGTCCATGGAAAACGTCATTCTTACCGTCCACCTTATCCTCGCGCTGCTGCTGATTGGCGTGGTGCTTTTGCAGCGGTCCGAAGGCGGCGGCCTCGGCATGGGCGGCGGCGGCGGCGGATCGGGCGTGATGTCCGGCCGGCAGGCTGCCAACGCCCTGTCCAAGCTGACCTGGATCTTCGCGGCGGCCTTCATCGCCACCTCGGTCACCCTCACCGTGCTGGCGGCGCGCGATGCCTCCTCGGGCTCGGTCGTGGACCAGTTCAACTCCAGCTCGCAAGGCGCGGATGCCCCCGCCGTCCCGGCGCTGCCGGAGATCGAGCTGCCGCCGCCGTCCTCGGACGCGCCAGCGGCCCCGCCCGCTGCCGACTGAGGGCGCGGGCCATTCCTTCCCGGATCGCGGCCCCCGCGGCGGCGATCCCGAAACCATCGCAAATCTTGGGACGTTCCGCCGCTGCCTTACAGCATCTAGCGGTGCGGTTGCGGTTTTCCGCGAATCTGTTATATGTGGATTCCCGTGATGCCTGTTCTGCGGAACCGGCTTTCGACTAGAATTTGAGCTTCACGGGAGCATCCCACCATGGCGCGATATATCTTCATCACCGGCGGCGTCGTGTCGTCGCTGGGCAAGGGCCTGGCCTCGGCAGCCCTCGGCGCGCTGTTGCAGGCCCGCGGCTTCTCGGTCCGCCTGCGCAAGCTCGATCCTTACCTCAACGTCGATCCCGGCACGATGTCGCCCTTCGAGCATGGCGAGGTCTTCGTCACCGATGACGGCGCCGAAACCGACCTCGACCTCGGCCATTACGAACGCTTCACCGGTGTGTCCGCCCGCAAGACCGATAGTGTCTCCTCGGGCCGCATCTATTCCAACGTGCTGGAAAAGGAACGCCGCGGCGAGTATCTCGGCAAGACCATCCAGGTGATCCCGCACGTCACCAATGAGATCAAGGACTTCCTCTCCGTCGGCGAGGATGAGGTCGATTTCATGCTGTGCGAGATCGGCGGCACCGTCGGCGATATCGAGGGCCTGCCCTTCTTCGAGGCGATCCGCCAGTTCTCGCAGGACAAGCCGCGCGGCCAGTGCATCTTCGTCCACCTGACGCTGCTGCCCTATGTCACCGCCTCGGGCGAGCTGAAGACCAAGCCCACCCAGCACTCGGTCAAGGAACTGCGCGCCATCGGCATCGCCCCCGATGTGCTGCTGCTGCGCTCGGAACACCCGATCCCGGCCAAGGAGCGCGAGAAGATCTCGCTGTTCTGCAACGTCCGCAAGGAAGCCGTCATCGCCGCCCCCGACCTTGCCACCATCTACGAGGCGCCGCTGGCCTATCACCGCGAGGGCTTTGACCAGGCGGTGCTGGACGCTTTCGGCATCTCCCCCGCCCCGCGCCCGAACCTCGACCGCTGGGAAGACGTGATGGACCGCCTGGTGAATGCCGAAGGCGAGGTCCGCGTCGCCATCGTCGGCAAATACACCCAGCTGGGGGATGCCTACAAATCCATCGCCGAGGCGCTGACCCATGGCGGCATGGCCAACCGGGTGCGCGTGCGCGCCGAATGGATCGACGCCGAGATCT
>Ga0209024_1000523_pt1 | contig 61606 bp, 57 predicted proteins | sample AutmiccommunBRH5_FD_187380 | JGI IMG/M metagenome (GOLD analysis project Ga0209024, IMG submission 187380) | Deep subsurface microbial communities from Mt. Terri, Switzerland - Autotrophic microbial communities BRH/5 (SPAdes) (version 2) | ecosystem: Environmental > Aquatic > Deep subsurface >... | reverse complement strand
GCCCGGGTTTCCTGACCTGTCAGTCATGCTGATGCCTCCGGCGCCCCTTTTTTGAAACCGTTCAGATACATGAAGAGCATACTCCCTTTATGGGATATTTATACGATTTTTCCTTCTACTTTAAGGCGATAGAGAATGTCCAGTGCTTCACGGGGCGTGATTGTATCTGGATCGATATCCTCAAGCATCCGGAGGATGCGGGCGGCGGCCGGATCAGCCTGCTCGGTGCTGAAGGCCGTGTCCGGCTCGGCCACGGATGCAAAGAGCGGCAGGCTTTCAGCCGCTTTCGGATCGGCTTCAAGGCGTTTCAGGATCTGCGAGGCGCGCGCCACGGCGCGTTTCGGCAGGCCGGCAAGGCGCGCAACCTGAACGCCATAGGACCGGTCGGCCGGACCGGGCTGGACTTCATGCAGGAAGACAAGGTCGTTCTTCCATTCGCGCGCGCGCAGGGACGCATTGGCCGCGCCGGGAAGATCCCCGGCAAGCTGTGTCAGCTCGTGATAGTGGGTGGCGAACAGGGCGCGGCAGGCATTGACGCCGTGCAGATGCTCCACCGCCGCCCAGGCAATGGCAAGGCCGTCATAGGTGGACGTGCCGCGGCCTACTTCATCGAGGATGACGAAACTGTGCGGGGTTGCCTGCGTCAGGATCGCTGCCGTTTCCACCATCTCAACCATGAAGGTCGACCGGCCGCGCGCGAGATCGTCCGAGGCGCCGACGCGCGAGAAGACCCGGTCGGCAAGGCCCAGCGTCAGCGAGCGCGCGGGAACGAAGCAGCCCGCCTGTGCCAGAATGACCGCGAGGGCGGCCTGGCGCAGATAGGTCGACTTGCCGGCCATGTTCGGGCCGGTGACCAGCAGGAGCCGCGCGCCCCCTTCCCCGCCCGCATCGAGGCACAGATCGTTCGCCGTGAACCCCTTCCCCTCTCGCTTCAGCGCCGCTTCGACCACCGGGTGGCGCAGCCCCGTGGCCTCAAACACGGGCGTGTCCGCCAGCGCTGGACGCACGCCATCGCATTCGGCCGCCCAGGCAGCATTGGCGGCAGCGACATCCAGTTCGGCAATCGCACGGGCTGACCGGGCAAGCGCCTCATTGAGGCCTTCGGCCCGTTCGCACAGGGCCTCAAAAAGGCCGGTTTCGCGCGCCCTTGCCTCTTCTTCCGCCCGCGATATGCGCCCGGCAAGATCGGACAGTTCGCGTGTCGAGAAGCGGACATTGCCCGCCAGCGTCTGGCGGTGAATGAAAGTGTCCGACAAAGGCGGCGCCAGCAGGGCCTCACCGTGCCGGGCCGGCACGTCGATGAAATAGCCGAGCACATTGTTGAACTTGATCTTCAGTGCGGAAATGCCGGTTTCGCTGGAATAGCGCGCCTGCAATTCGGCAATGATGCGCCGGCTGTCATCGCGCAGGCCGCGCGCTTCATCCAGGGCCTTGTCCCAGCCGGGCGCGATGAAGCCGCCATCCCTTGCCAGCATTGGCAGGCTGTCATTCAGCGCCCGCATGAGGTCTGACGCGATGGCCTGAAGCGGCGGTGAGTTCGCGAGCAAGAGAGCCTGCGTGGCGTCCCTGATCCGGGCCGGCACGCCGCCCTCAATGGATTCAAGGCTGCGGGCGGCTTCGTCGCCTGCCAGCAGCGCGCGGCCAATCGCCTGCAGGTCGCGCGGACCGCCGCGTCCGAGGCGCAGGCGCGTGCGGGCCCGCTCGATGTCCGGCGCCGCTTTCAGACGGCTGCGCAATCCGTCCAGAATGTCCGGTTCGGTCAGCAGCCATGCCACGGCCTCAAGCCGCGATTCGATTTCCGCCCGGTCCAGCGAAGGCCGCGACAGAAAGCTGGCGAGCAGGCGGGCGCCGGGCGCGGTGACGGTGCGGTCGATGGTGGCGAGCAGGGAACCATCGCGTGCGCCATTCATCGCCCGGTCGATCTCGAGGCTGGCGCGGGTGGCCGGATCGATGGCGAGATGCCCGCTGGGCGGAGGACGCTGGGGCGGGTCAAGGCGTATCTCGGCGCCGGCCTGGGTCAGCTGGACATAGTCGAGGAGCAGGCCGATCGCCGAGAGCTCGGCCTTTGAGAAGTCACCGAACGCCTCCAGCGCGGCGACATCAAATGTCTGCTTCAGAAGGGCCTCGCCCGATTTCGGCGTGGCCGCCCGGGCCGGCCGCTCGGTCACCGGCGCCCCGGATGCAGCCGTGACGGCGGCCATGACCGGCCTGCCCATGTCTGCGGCGCTGACAAGCAGCTCGCTGAGCGGCCAGCCGAGCAGGGCATCGGCGAGCGCGCCCGGATCGACCGGCGCCACATCGAAGCGGCCGGTGGACACGTCGCAGACCGCAATCGCCGCGTCGGCGCCGCCATTCGCCAGCGCCACGGCGGCCAGGGCCTGTCCCTGCCGGGACGGCAGCAGGGCGTCCTCGGTCAGCGTGCCCGGCGTGACGATGCGGACAATGTCGCGATTGACGATGGATTTCGAGCCGCGCTTCCTGGCGTCTGCCGGGCTTTCGGTCTGCTCGCACACGGCGACCCGCGCGCCGGACTTGATGAGACGGGCCAGATAGCCCTCCGCAGCATGGTAGGGCACACCCGCCATGGGGATGGGTTTGCCCTCATGTTCGCCGCGCGCGGTGAGCGTGATGTCGAGGATGCGGGCCGCTTCGACCGCATCGTCGAAAAAGAGCTCGTAGAAATCGCCCATGCGGAAGAACAGCAGGGCTTCGGGATGCCGGGCCTTGATGCCCAGATACTGCACCATGAACGGCGTTGGCTCACTACTCTTGGCAGCGGATTTCGATGAGGGAATCGCAGTGTCGGCCATCACGCCGAACGCTAGCGCCTCGGCTGGGGATTCGCAAAGCGTTGACGCTGCGGGCGGCCATGAAATTGCCCGAAAGCGCGACGATAGGGTCCATTTTTGCGGTTGGCACACCCGGCAGCGGGGCCTAGGGTCAGCCGCTAACCGCCTTTTCACTCGTTAGCACTGGACTGCCCCCTTCCATGACAACCAAGCGCCCTAGCTTCACCGACCAGGAAGCACTCGATTTCCATTCCAAACCAACGCCCGGGAAAATTTCCATGGCGCCGACCAAGCCGATGGGGACGCAGCGCGACCTGTCGCTGGCCTACAGCCCGGGCGTCGCCATTCCCGTGCTGGCGATCGCGGAAGACCCGGACAAGGCTTACGACTATACGTCGAAAGGCAATCTGGTTGCGGTGATCACCAACGGAACGGCGATCCTCGGTCTCGGCAATCTTGGCCCCAAGGCCTCCAAGCCGGTGATGGAAGGCAAGTCTGTCCTGTTCAAGCGCTTTGCTGACATTGACAGCGTCGATATCGAAGTGGACACGACGGACGTCGAGGATTTCATTCGCACGGTGCGCAATATTGGCGACACCTGGGGCGGGATCAACCTGGAAGACATCGGTTCGCCCGACTGCTTCATCATCGAGAGCCGCCTGCGCGAAGAACTCGATATTCCGGTCTTCCATGACGACCAGCATGGCACCGCGATCATCGCCGCCGCGGGCATCATCAATGCCTGCCATATCACGGGCCGCAAACTGAAGGACCTGAAAGTGGCCGTGTCCGGCGCAGGCGCCGCAGGCCTGTCCGTTGCGGGCCTGATCCGGCACCTTGGCGTCAAGGCCGAGAATATCCTGATGTGTGACTCCACCGGCGTCGTCTATGAAGGCCGCACCGAGCGCATGGACCAGTTCAAGTCCGCCTTCGCCATCAAGACCTCCAAGCGGACTCTCAGCGAAGCCATGGAAGGCGCCGACTGTTTCCTCGGCCTGTCGGCCAAGGGCGCCGTGTCCAAGGCCATGGTCAAGTCGATGGCCAAGAACCCGATCATCTTTGCAATGGCAAATCCCGACCCCGAGATCACGCCGGAAGACATCAAGTCTGTCCGCGACGATGCGATCATCGCCACGGGCCGGTCGGACTATCCCAACCAGGTCAACAATGTGCTGGGCTTCCCGTACATTTTCCGTGGCGCGCTGGATGTCCGCGCACGCGGCATCAACGAGGAGATGAAGGTCGCCTGCGCGCAGGCCCTTGCGGAACTGGCCCGTGAAGACGTGCCTGACGAAGTGGCCGCCGCCTATCACGGTTCACGCCCCTCATTCGGGCGTGACTATATCATCCCCTCGCCCTTCGACCCGCGCCTTATCTCGCACATTCCGCCTTTCGTGGCGCAGGCCGCGATGGATACCGGCGTCGCCCGCAAGCCGATTGCCGACATGGATGCCTACCGCGCCTCGCTGGTGCGCCGCGCCGATCCGGCCGCATCCTTCCTGCAGGGCGTGCAGGCCCGCGCCAAGGTGCTGCAGCGGCGCATCGTGTTCGCAGAAGGCGAAGAGCCGGCCGTTGTGCGGGCCGCCTTCAGCTTCAAGAACCAGGGCCTCGGCCACCCGATCCTGATCGGGCGCGAGGCCCAGGTGGAGCGCAGCATGGAGCAGATGGGCGTGCCGGCCGGCACGCTAGAAATCATCAATGCGCGCCTGTCCGACAATAACCCGGTCTATACCGACTTCCTCTATTCGCGCCTTCAAAGGGACGGCTATCTCAAGCGCGACGTGCAGCGCCTGGTGAACCAGGACCGGAACATTTTCGGCTGCTGCATGCTGAAGAATGGCGATGCCGACGGCATGGTGACGGGTGTGACCCGCAATTATGACGTGGCCCTCAATGACGCGCTGCTGGTGCTCGATGCGCTGCCGGGCAAGGCCCTGATCGGCATGTCCATGGTCATCAACCGGGGCCGGACCGTGTTCATCGCCGATACGAGCGTGACCGAACTGCCGGTCGGCGAAGAGCTTGCGAACATTGCGCTGGAAGCCGCCGCCGCCGTGCGCGCCATGGGTTTCGTGCCGCGCGTGGCCTTCCTGTCATATTCCACTTTCGGCAACCCGATGGGTGAACGCGGCGAGAAAGTGCGTGAAGCCGTGGCGATCCTCGACCAGATGCCCGATGTCGACTTCGAGTACGAGGGCGACATGAATGCCGATATCGCGCTCAATCCGGGCCATTCCCTGCTCTATCCGTTCTCGCGCCTGACAGGCCCGGCCAATGTGCTGGTGATGCCGGCGATCCATGCCGCGTCGATCTCGACCAAGCTGCTGGAATCGATGAGCCGGGCGACCGTGATCGGGCCGATGCTGCTGGGTCTCGAGAAGCCGGTGCAGATCGCGTCACTGGGCGCGACGGTGGGCGATATCGTCAACCTGGCGACGGTGGCGGCCTATGATGTCGACCGTGTGCATGGCGACTAGCGCCTTCTAGTCGTCCTGTTCCAGAACCAGGCTCGTGGCCCCCCTGGTGTCGCGGGCCTGGCGGATCCATTCAAGGATCGACAGGAAGACGGCGATCCCGCCGAGCCAGAACGTGATCATGAAAACGCTGTAATAGCCCTGGCGCTCGATGATCTCGCCCAGCCAGGGCCGTCCCAAAGTGCCGATCAGCATGGTGAGCGATGCCAGCAGCGCATACTGCACGGCGGCAAAGCGCGGATTGACCACCGATGTGAGATAGGCGGTGATCGCGACAAGGGCGAAACCGCCGGCCAGGTTCTCCGCAAAGATGGTGACCATGAGCCGGGCCATGCGCTGGCCCTGATCGGCAGCCACGACATCCGGCGACAGTTTCGCCGCCCAGTCGGCAAGGGCGCCAAGCGGCGGCCCGAGATGCGACAGCTCAAGGAAAGCGTCGAGCACGGCAGCTCCTGCGGCAAGATCTGCGTAGAGCAGGTTGGTGGCCGCCGCGACAATGCCGCCGACGAAGAAGACCGGCATACGGCCAAGCACGGCGATCAGCACGGCGCCGAGCAGCGAGCCGAGAATCGTCGCGACCACACCGAAGAATTTCGAGGCGATGGCCACATCGTCAAGCGAATGGCCGAGCGCGCCGAACTGGTCGCCGAGATAGAACGGATAGGCGAACGCACCCCAGACCGCATCGGTGAAGCGATAGGTCAGCGCCAGCAGGAGCACGAGGACAGCGCCCCATTTGAGGCGCGAGATCAATTCCATGAGCGGATCGAAGATCGCCCGGAACAGGTTGCGCAATATTGATTCTGAACGGGTTTCATTGGCGATGTGGGCCGGCGTTTCTGCTGCCCGCGCGCCGAACCGGTAGACCAGGACGGCGGACACCACGGCTGGGACGAGCACGGTGAGGCCGACAATCCACGGGCCTTCGGTGCGCACGAACGTGGCGCCCGAGGGCGGCGTTGCGGCAAACAGGGATTGCATGACGAAGACGAAGATCAGGGCAAAGCCGATGAGCCAGCCAAAGGCCACGACCGTGACGGCGGGCGTCGCGATCCGTTTCGGCAGGCTTGGCAGGAAGGACAGGCGGTCTGCATTCGGCTTTTTGGAACTGGCCGGTTCGGGCGCGATCACGCTGCCGATCATCGAGAGGGCGAGGACGAAGGCCACCATGAGGAAGGTGACGGTCCACCCTGCCCGCGCCGCAACCAGCAGGGCGATGAAGCCGGAGATGAAGCCCGCCGACTTGTAGCCGAACTGGTAGAGGGCGGACATCAGGTCCTTGTCTTCATCGGACCGCGCTACTTCGATACGCCAGGCATCGAGCACGATGTCATGGGTGGGCGAGATCAGCGCGATAGCGAGGGCAATCAGCGCGACGAGGCCGATATTTTCCGTCGGGTTGGTGAATGCGAAGATGCAGATCAGCACGACCATGATGGCCTGGAACAGGAGCAGCCATGAGCGGCGTCCGCCCAGGAAGCCGGTGACCGGGGCGGGATGCGCGGTCTGGAAAGCGGGGGCCCAGAGGTATTTGAAGGAATAGCCGAGCGTGAGCAGCGACAATGTGCCGATGGTCGAGGGCGTGATGCCGAGCTTGGTCAGCCAGGCGTTGAGCAGGCCAAGCGTGACGCCCATGGGCAGGCCGGCGGCGAAGGCGAACAGGGCCATGGCCGCCATGCGGCGGTCCTGCAGAGCCCTGAGCGCGCGAACCGCCCGCGGCGGAGATTTCGATGCGAGCGGAGGCAGCGCCGATTGGCTCATGCAACGCCTGCCGAGGGCAAGCCCTTGCCGGCCCAGCGCAGCGCAAGGCTGCGCAGCGCTTCGGCGTCGAGCGGCTTGGCCGCCACGCCGTCTGCGCCTGCCGCCCTCGCCCGGCGCTCGATATCCGGGTTGATTTCGGCCGAAACCGCAATGATCGGCATGCGCGAGCCGCCCGTCCGCAGGCGCCGCATGGCTTCAAAGCCGTCCATGACCGGCATGCGCAGGTCCATCAGGATGAGAACGGGGTGCATCGCTTCTGCGGCCTCCAGTGCTTCGCTGCCGGTCGTTGCCACAGTGACGGTAAATCCCGCCGATTCCAAGGCGCGGCGTGCAATCAGTGCGTTGACCGGATTGTCGTCCGCGATCAGCACATGGCCGGCGCCGGTCTGGATGTCCGGCTCGTCTTCCGCTTCGCCGCCGGCGCGGACGAGGAAGATGCGCTCGGAGAGCGATGAGGCCCGCAAGGGACGCACCAGCCAGCCGACACAGCCGAGCATGCGGAAGCGCGGCAGCGCGCCGCGATCTTCCGGCCGCAGGACGACGATGGCGGGCGCGAGTTTCGCATAGGCCCTGACGGTGGCTTCGGGCAGGTCGGCACCGATCAGCAGGACATCCACGCCTTCGGGAAGCCGTCCGCGAGAGGGGTCCACCAGGATCGGGGTGGCGCCCGCATGTTCGAGCGCGGCGGCAATCGAGAGACAGGTGACCGCAGACAGGCCGAGCAGGCCGACCCGGCCGCCGAGATGGGTCTCGTCATGGCAGGCATCCTGCGCGGAGCGCGGCAGGGGCAGAAAGACCGAGAAGGATGATCCGCTGCCCGGCGCGCTGAGCACACTGATCCGGCCGCCCAGCAGGTCTGTCAGGCGTTTGACGATGGCGAGGCCAAGGCCGACACCCCCATCCTTGTAGGCATCGCCTGCGCCCGCCTGGCGGAAGGCGTCAAACAGGCGGTCCTGATCTTCCGGCGCAATGCCCGGGCCGGTGTCGATGATGCGGAATTCAAGGCCGTCATCGCGCGCGGAAATGTCGAGCAGCACGCCGCCTGTCTGGGTGAATTTCAGAGCGTTTCCGACCAGGTTGAAGAGAATCTGGCGGATACGTCCGGCATCGCCGGAATGGTCAGGCATGGGCAGCTGCGAGGTGCGCACGGCAAGGTCGAGGCCGGCGGCATGGGCGCGCGGGCTCAGCAGTTCGATCACTTCCCGGCCAAGCCGGACAGGGCAGAAACTCTCGGTTTCGAGCTCCACGGCCGAGGCGTCGAGACGGGCATAGTCGAGCACATTGTTCAGGAGGTCGAGCAGGCGCGCGCCGCTCTGGCGGATCGCCTCGGCATATTCGCGCTGGGCCGGTTCGAGGCGGGTTTCGAGCAGGAGCGACACGGTGCCCAGTATGCCGTTGAGCGGCGTGCGGATTTCATGGCTGGCGGTCGCCAGGAAGGCCTCTTCCGGCGACGAGCTGTTTTTCGGCATGTCTGGCGTGTCTGTCATGTATGCGGGAGACTAGGGGCAAGGCTTTAGCATTGGTTTAATGCCACGTGCCGGAATCCTAGCGGGCAAGCGCGTCCGAATGCACGCCTTCGGCCTGTCCGGGGGCCCGCGTTCCAGGAGGCCCGCAATCGACTGGATCTGCGAGACTTCCAGCAATTCGCGCGCCGAGAGCGGCGGCAGGAGGCCCGGCAGGCGCTGGGCCAGCATGGACTTGCCGCTGCCCGGCGGGCCGCAGAACAGGAGGTTGTGGCCACCTGCGGCGGCGATTTCGAGCACGCGCTTGGCGCCTTCCTGGCCTTTGACATCGCGCAGGTCCGGCCCGGCGGGCGGCTCTGCCAGTGTGCCCGGCGGCGGCGCGCCAATGACGGCCCGCCCGGAGAAATAGTTGATGAGGGCAATCAGGCTCGGCGCTGCGAGGACGCTGCCCCGGCCCAGGCCGCTTCCGCACCGCAGGGCGCCGGCCAGATCAGCTTCAGGTCCGTCGCCTCGGCCGCCAATGCGGCGTGGCCTTCCAGAAGGTCGGCCGGGATAACGCCCATGATGGTGAGGGCAATGGCCAGAAGGTAATGACGGCCCTCCTTGGGCAGGTCAGCGGGGGCAATGTTCACGATGACGTGCTTGGGCGGCATGGCGAGGCCGAGGGCGGCAAAGGCGGCGCGTACCCGCTTGCGGCTTTCGGCCACGGCCTTGTCGCCGAGACCCACGATTTAGAAATTCGGCTGCCCACCGGTGAGCTGCACCTGCACGTCGACAGGCTGGGCCTCAACGCCCTCGAACGCATCTCGTGATCCGGCAAACCATCCCAGCTTTCCGCGTCAGCGGGAAAACCCTTAAGACAGGCCATCGAACAAAGAAAGAACAAATTCGCGGGGAAGGTGACACCTGATTCCGGGTCAAAAGTATTTCAGGGTGCATCAAGGCTGAAGGCCGCAATGCAGCATACTGTTATGCGTAGCATCGCTCTGCTGCACGCAGACCCGCGCGGGCTGGGTAATCTCCCATACAAGACAGGCGGAAAGTGGAAATCCACGCGCAACCTGATTGGGGTGTTGCGTGTTACCACGGTGACGGGTCCCCCACTGGTGTCCGCGAATGAGGGCCGAAAAATTATGGTAGACATGCAGGACACATCCAAACCAGGAGGCGGCAGCAGCGTCGCCGCGATCGTCATGGCCACGATCCTGGTGGCGGTGTCGCTTTACCTGCTTCGCGGGATCGTCGCGCCGTTCCTGATGGCCGTGTTCCTGCTCATTGTCATCGATGGCCCGTCACGGCTCATCCGCCGCACGATTCCCGGTATGCCGCACTATCTTTCCGTCAGCATTTCGGTGGCGGTCATCCTTGGATTTTTCGCCGCCATAATCTGGGTGACGTTTACCAATATCGAACTCCTGTTCAGCGACGCGGAGACATATGCGCGCCGCCTCGGCGAAGTGGCGAGCGCCGTTCAAAGCGCCTTCGGCGTGACGATTCCGGCCAGCCTCGAACGCCTGACCAGCGACGTGAACATTCCGGGCATTGTCAGTTTTGTTGCAGGCTGGCTACGGTCGGCCGTTTCCGCGACTGGCTTCGCGCTTATCTATCTTGGCTTCATGCTGGCGTCACGGCGCTCGTTCTCCCGCAAGCTGTCGGCGCTCACAGACGAGCAGGGGGAGCAGAAGGAGACGGAGCATGTATTCGATGCCATTCGAGACGCGGTCGCCAGCTATATATGGATCCAGACCGCAACGGGCGTCATGATTGGCGTCCTGTCATGGCTGGCCTTGTGGGCATTGGGCGTTCCGCAACCCATCTTCTGGGCTTTCCTGATTTTCATTGCCAGTTACGTGCCGATCGTGGGGGGAACTGTGGGTGTTTTCGCGCCTGCTCTTTTCAGCCTTGCTGAATCGGGGGGGGTTACGACCCCGCTTCTCGTGCTCGCCAGCCTGCAAACCATCCAGATCGTCATCGGCTACGCCGTGCAGCCGCGTATGCAGAGCCGGAGCCTGAATATCGATCCCATCGTGGTCCTGCTCGCCCTCGCATTGTGGAGCATGCTGCTCGGCCCGGTGGGCGCCTTTCTGTCAACGCCGCTCACCGTTACGGCAATGGTGGTTATGGGTGAATTCAAACGTACCCGGTGGATCGCCATCATGCTATCCGACGATGGCCAGCCCGCTCAGCTGGCCTCCGAGGTGGAGGAAGACGCGCCGATCGGCGGCTAAAACCCAGGGTCGTCAACGCATTGACGAAGGCGATGGTCGGGAGCGGGGCGGCGATTGCGGGCCAATCCCGGCGGTTGGACTCAGGCGGACCGAATGTGGTCCTTGCCCCAACTCGGAGCGTTGAGCAAAGACCCGAATGCTTCTTCGACGCTGTTCTTCGTCCCTCTCCCCCAAAACCCCAGCGCCAACTCCCTGACAGGGCCCTGCCCTTCCGGTTTCGTGTCGCTTCAAGGTCCTTGCGGATGGGCGGCGGGGCCGCTTGGGGCAAGGCTGGTCGTTCAGTTCAGGGATGGATGGTATGGCGCCCTACCGTGCACAGCTGGCCGACCTCCCATCCGCGTGGGGCAGGTAAAATGCCCCGGACCTGCCGCCGGGGGAGCCGGCGACAGGGGCAGTATAGGCGCAATGCGCCGGGGGCGGAGAGAGACGCGCGCTTTTGCCGGGGGCGCTGCAGGTTGCGGCGCGACAGGTGGGGGAAAGGCGGATCAGGCGCTGGCGGTATCGGCCGTGTGCTGTGTAATCGCCTCCAGGGCGGCGTCGAGCACGTCGAGCCCGGCGCCGGGCCTGGGTGCGCACTCAGACAGGACGCGGCGCCAGGCGCGGGCGCCGGGCTGGCCATTGAACAGGCCCAGCATGTGGCGCGTCATGGCGTGCAGGCCCGTGCCGCGCGCGAGCTGGTCTGCCATATAGGGCCGGTAGGCGCGGATGGCGTCATGGGCCGAGACGATCTGTGCCCCTTTCCCGCCGAGGGCCGCGTCAACCTCCCCGAGCAGGGACGGATCCTGGTAGGCGGCGCGGCCGAGCATGACGCCATCGAACACTTTGAGGTGGTCGCGGCATTCCTCCATCGTGGTGATGCCGCCATTCAGCGTGATGGAGAGGTGCGGGCGCTCGGCCTTGAGCGCAGCGACGAGGGCGTAGTCGAGAGGCGGCACCTCGCGGTTTTCCTTCGGGCTGAGGCCCTTCAGCCAGGCCTTGCGCGCGTGGACGGTGAAATGGGTGCAGCCGGCGGCGGAGACTGTGTCAATGAAGGTGAACAGGGTTTCGCGGGCCGGCAGGTCGTCAATGGCGATGCGGCATTTCACGGTCACCGGCACGTCTACGGCGTCACGCATGGCGGCGACGCAATCGGCGACCAGGTACGGCTCGGCCATCAGGCATGCGCCGAACGCGCCAGACTGGACGCGCGATGACGGGCAGCCGCAGTTCAGATTGATTTCCTCATAGTTCCATTCCGCGCCGATCTTCGCGGCGCTGGCCAGCTTGGCCGGATCGGACCCGCCCAGCTGGAGCGCAACCGGCGACAGGCCGGGGGCCTGCCAGAGGAGGCGTTCCTGATTGCCGTGAATGATCGCGTCGGCGGTGACCATTTCGGTATAGAGCAGTGCGCTTTTCGTCAGGCAGCGATGGAAGGCGCGGCAATGCGCGTCGGTCCAGTCCATCATCGGCGCCGTGCTCACGCGGTATCCTAATGAACTGTTTTTAATCATTTTTGTCCAGTCACGCATAGAGTCTACTAACTTTTCCAGTCCCCGTAAGTTTAATTCGTTGTCCTTTTACTCAGCCATAGTGAGGTTCTGAGTCAAAAATCAAACTAAACTCAGGCTGAGCACCTTGGTTTTGGCAAGCCTCCCGACTGCTCGCTCGTGTGCGAGGCGCTCGCCCAGCTTAGATCTGGATCTAACTATCCTTGCGAGCGCCTGCAAATTCGTAGCCCAGGCCGGCGTGTCGCCTCCGGATTGATCGCGCCAGCGTGCTAAACCGTGAGCTGCGCCCGGTGAGTTTGTCACGGTCTGGAAATCACAGTCTGTGATCTCAGCCCGGCTCGTTCGCTATCGAAGTTCCGCACAGAGTGACTTGCATTCCGAATCAGACGCACTCTAATTCCGAATCAGACGGAGCTGCGCTCCGAATTGGACGGCAGGCCATGCAAGTAAAGTCAAAAGCCAAGGCGCGCCATGCCGAGCCGTGCGTGCTGGGCGCCCTCAGCGATACGCGCATCGTTGCACTGGTGGGCCCGCGCCAGTCGGGCAAGACAACGCTGGCGCGCAAAATCGCCGCCGACAGGAAGATGAGTTTCGTAACGCTTGATGACGAACAATTCCGGCAGTTTGCGAATGAGGATCCGGGCGGTTTCATGCGCGGCCTCGACCATGCCGTGATTGATGAAGTGCAGCGCGCGCCCGGGCTTATTCTGGCGCTCAAGCGATCTGTCGATGAAGACCCTCGTCCAGGTCGCTTCCTGATCACGGGCTCGGTCGATCTCTTCAAGGGCACGATCTCGCCGGATTCCCTTGCTGGCCGTGTGGAGACAATCGAACTCCTTCCCTTCAGCCAGTCAGAGATTGCGCAGCAGAATCTCTCGGCCTTTCTCGACAAGGCCTTCGAGGCAGATTTCCCCGCCCTTATGGAAACCGGGCGCACGCCCGACCTCGTCCTGCGCATTCTCGCGGGCGGTTATCCGGAAGCTCTGGCGCGGACCGATCCGCAGCGCCGCCAGACCTGGCTGCGCGCCTATGCCCGCGCCCTCACAACACGCGATGTCTCGGAGATTTCATCGGTGTCAAAGACGGACGAACTTTCAAGACTGCTCGATCATGCCGCTCTGTCTTCGGGAGGACTGCTCAATCTGTCGGCTCTGGCCTCGCCCCTCGGCGTTGACAGCAAGACGATTGATCGCTGGCTGACCTTGCTGGAACAGATGTTCATTCTTCGACGTGTGCGCGCATGGCACCGCAATGACCTCAAGCGCCTTGTCAAAACGCCTAAGCTCCACTTCCTCGACACGGGTCTTCTTGCGGCGCTGCGACGGGTCGGAAAGGGCGACATTCAGTCTGACCGAAACAGGCTCGGAACTCTGCTGGAAGGCTTCGTCTATTCAGAGCTTGAGAAACAGTCAGCGCTTTCGTCCGACCCGGCTCTGATCAGCCACTATAGGGACAAGGACAAGGTCGAGGTTGATTTCGTGCTCGAGCGCGGACGGCGCCTTGTTGGAATCGAGGTCAAGGCAGCAGCCACCGTGAAGACGGAGGACACGCGCGGCCTGAAACGCCTGCAGGAAGCGGCGGGCAAGGCGTTTGCCTGCGGAATCATCCTGCATGATGGCGACCGAATTCAGCGTATCGGAGATCGGCTGTTCGCCATGCCGGTCAGCCAACTCTGGGCGTGAGGCATGGTTAGCGCCTGCTCGACTGCAGCATCTGCTGGCGATCACGCGAAAACCCAGGCGCCTCGAGGCGGTGAAACTGCAGCTTTGGCGGCGCGAGCCGTCGGTGTGACCAAACAGACCTACTACCGCTGGCGCAAAGAGTATGGCGGCCTGCAGGTCGACCAAGCCAAGCGCATGAACGCTGGACAACCAGACCCTTCAGGCAGTCGTACGGGGTGCCGCAGACAGGCGCAGCCAAAGTTCTAAGCTCTTCGCGGCGTCGTGCTGCAGTCGATCACGTGCTGGAAGAGCTGGCGTCTCCGAACGCCGGGCTTGCCGTGTGATCGGCCAGCACCGCTCGACCCACCGCAAGTAACCCATCCGGCGAGATGATGAGGACGCCCTGATGTCGGCGATCATACGTCTGGCAGAACGGTTCGTCCGGTACGGTTATGGGGCCTACTGACACGATGGCAAATGCACTTTCCAAGCAAGCACAGCATACATCCTTTAATAAGCCGCGGGCCTTATTAAAGGATGTCGGATTGAACGTTGGTGACTAAGGAGAGTTCGGCCGCGGATCGAGGCGTTGGCGGTCGTGAAAGATCGGCCAGACTTTCGGCCAAGCTTTCGTTTTATGGATTATTTTCACAATATAATCAAGCCTCTAAATGTTTACAACATCGGCCATTGCGCTGCAGCGCCAACTCAAGTTAAGATCGGCCACGGCATCGGCCAACATCCCCGCGCACCTCACGCAACTTGCTAATTTTTATAGGTTTTCTCTGTTTTGACTTCGGCCAACGACCTCCTTGAAACACCAAGCCGGATCGAACCGGCCAGGCTTGAGGAAACACCTGAAGCCATTGCAGATCTCATCGCAGAAGTCGCCGCCAAGTCAGCTGTTCTGGGTACAAAACTGCATCCTCTGACAGCAGCAAACCTCGCTTCTCTCGTTCGCCTGATGAACACGTATTACAGCAATCTGATTGAGGGTCATGACACACGGCCGCGTGATATCGAACGCGCGCTGGCCGGTGACTTCGACGAAAACGAAGGACGAAGAAACCTCCAGATCGAAGCGGCCGCTCATGTACGCCTCCAAGCGGAAGTTGACCATCTAGCGTCCACCGGCGAGCTGCCTGAACCAGCCTCCAGAGACTTCATTCTCTGGCTGCACCGCGAGTTCTATAAGGACGCACCAGAGGAGATGCTGCGTATAAAGAGCGACAATGTCGAATTCCTCATGACACCGGGTGAATGGCGATCCCAAAAAGAACACGACGTTTCGGTCGGTCGGCACATACCCCCCTCAAGCGAACGCGTAGCTGACTTCATGGCCTATTTCGAAAGCCGCTTTGCTTTCGAACGTATGGGTCAGGCTGCACGCATTCTTTCGATGGCAACCGCTCACCACCGCTTCAACTTTATCCACCCCTTCCCTGACGGGAATGGCCGGGTCAGCCGCCTGGTGAGCCACGCCATGGCCGCAAAGGCGGATATTGGCGCCCATGGTCTTTGGTCGATTTCCCGAGGACTGGCGCGCGGCTTAGAAAGCCGCACCGACTACAAGCGCATGATGGATTATGCCGACAGCCCCAGGCAGGGAGATCTCGACGGCAGAGGTAACCTGTCTCTCAAGGCACTGACCGAATACACAGCCTGGTTCCTGAAGGTCTGCCTCGACCAGATCGATTTCATGGCTGAGCTCTTCGATCTCGACAATCTATCAGGGCGTCTGAAGCGTCTGATCGAGCGCTCTGAAACCCTGAAACCGGAAGCGGCCTTCCTCCTCGAAGTGGCACTGATCCGCGGTGAATTTGAGCGAGGCGCCGCGCCTCGCATCACCGGCCTGCCGGAGCGCACGGCACGGCGTGTCCTGGGAGATGTCGTCGATGCCGGCCTGCTGGCCTCGGAAACACCTAAAGGACCGGTCTCACTCCGCTTCCCTGCCGACGCATTGGAAATCCTCTTCCCGCGCCTCTATCCGGAAACCTGAACACTCAGGGGATCCAGGGCCGTTCAAAGGTCAGATTGTCGGTACCTGAAATATCAAGGGCCGCCGCACCGCCGAAAAGCCATAACCTTCCTGCGGGACGAGCACCGCATCGGCCGCACGGATGGTGCGGTGGACAAGGGGCGCATAAGTCTCACCATCATTCGAGTTGCCGACCGCGTTGATGATAACGTCGAGCCCCTGCATTGCCATGACGAGCGTAGCCTCGTCTTTGAATGACACAGCCTTCACAAGAAGATTTGCTCGATCTGTCTCATGGTCGCTGACGGGGAACAACGAAGGACAACTGAACCCATCACCGCAGCCGAAACGGCGTGCACGAATTACACGATCTGATGGGACATTACCGCCTACTAATCCTTTGGCAGTTCACACGGAGAGCACATGAAGAACCGTAACACATTGTTTTTATGTGTTATTTTGTGATATCCGTCATAGGTGCCGTGCTCACGCGGTATCCCAATGAACTGTTTTTAATCATGTTTTTGTCCAGTCACGCATTGAGTCTACTAACTTTTCAGCCTCCGCAAGTTTAACTTTTGCCCTTCTACTCACCTATAGTGAGGCTCGACAATACAGTAAGACCGCATAGCGCGATCGGAAACAAACCCCCGGCCGCACTGATCAATCATGCAGGCGTAACCAGTCCGCCATCGTGAAAAGGCCGGAAAACTCCAACCGGCAGTGGTCCAGACCTGGGTCTCAGAGCATCAGGCAACTGGAGGTCGGAAAGTACCGGACGACGAACGGGGATCAGTTCATCTCTGAATTTCAAACGGGGTCAAACCATGCCTCGATCTACGATTGCCTTCCGCCTGAACCAAATCATTCAAGTCTATTGGGACAGGGTCCAAAAACAGTTGTATTTAAGAGAATGATCGTTCCATTATAGCCTGCGAAAGCAACGCCGGACATCCGCAGGCATGCAACAAGCTACGGAGGCTTGAATGACACAACCGCACGCGGCGGGAGGCGCCTTTAGACCCATCGCGATTGTTCTGGTTGCCAAAGACGATTGGGCTTCGTCGTCATGACGGGCGGCAGAAGTCTCGGATGCGTCATGGCTGTGTTGTTCTTTTGCGTTCCGGTGATCGCGGAAGCGCAATCTCCGCCCGCCGCCGATTTTACGACGAATTTCCGAACGGACCGCTGGACGGAAGATTGGCGCATAAAAGATGCTCCGGCATGGAAGTCTATTCAACTGCCTGGAGGGATCGCTCACTTATCGTTTGGCGGAGACACCCATATTCGCTTTGAACACAAGGATGCCTTTGCTTTCGGAACAACGCAGGAGGGCGCGCGAACCAATTTAATCGGGCGAGCCCTGGTGCATGCCGATTTTAGATACGGAAGCAACTTTCGTACTTACGTCGAGCTGGGCGTGTGGGACCAGGCTGGCAAGCCGGACGGACTGTTTTTTGATGAGGCTGACCTCGCGCTCCAACGTGCGTTCGTCGACGTCGTGCCAGACGACCACTGGACTATCCGTATTGGACGCCAGGCCGTTTTCGATCGATCGAGCCGGCTTCTCAGAGCCGCTGACGCCCTGAACTACCAGCAAGTCTTCGATGGCGTTCACATTGATTACCGGTCGGATGGATCGGTTGCGGAGGCGTATATTGTTGAGCCGTTCATATCCAAAAACGGCTATTTCAAGAGGTTTGAGGGCTTTGGAGATGGACGGTGGTCAGGCGGGTCCTACCGGCGAACCAGCCGGACGATCAAGGGTTTATCCTACGGAGTCTACGGCGTTTGGATTGACCGGGACGTTGTCGCATTCCTTCGTGTGCCCGGCAGTGAGCATCGCGGGGTTGGCGTGGCCCGGATGACGTATGATGCAGGATCCTGGCGATCCAGTGTCGAATATGGCCGACAATTTGGGCAAGTCGGGGTTAACCCGATAGAAGCTTGGGCCTTTGCGAACGAGCTGTCTGTGAAACTTGACAATGCGGGTCACTGGCATGCGTCGTTGCGGCTGGACGGTGCGTCGGGAGACCGCGCAGAAACGGTTGCCAATGAAAGCTGGGCCCCGGCATTTGGGGGAACATTCAACCTTGGCCGAAACGGTGTCTATGGCGCGACCAATATAATTGGCGCTTACCCCGAACTGTCATGGCAGGCGACGCGGGACCTTCGTTTTGCAATCGGCGGAGAACATGTGTGGCGCGTATCCGATGGAGCAGTCTTTGGCGGGCCAGGCGGAGACGCGCTACTATCTGCAGGTGCCACCGGCGATATGTTCATCCTGAACGGGGCGAATGTCGGACTGAAATGGCGGTTGTCCGGCACCCACGAAGTGCGGGCCAATTTGTTCGCACTCTCACCAAAGGGCGCATTCAGGCAATCGGGCGGCGAGCAGATCCGGGGACTGACACTCAACATGATCTCTCGTTTCTAGGATGGTACAGAACAAATGATTGTCGGAAGATCTGAAGAAGTGAATCTACGCCTCCTGCGTCTCGACTTTTCTCCGTCGATGGTCGGGATATGTACACCGGCTGTTTTGAATCTGATGAACGAGTTAGCCGACTACCAAGTTACGCGCAATCAATTGCGAGCCGGGTTTCCTTTTATATTTGAACACAGAAATGCAGGCCTCGAATGAAAAAAGGGACCGGAGACTATCCGTGATTAAATCGAAAGCGTTCGAACCAAAACTTACGCGAGGCATTATTCGTTCATGCGACCTCACCGTTGTGCTGTTGGACCAGCGCCCTGAAATGCATATCTTGAGAGCGCGCCTCTCATCGTGTGCGATACCTTGTGTAGAGCCTGACACTGATTCAAGACGAAACGACCAAAATGTGCTCTTGGATAAAGTGATCACCGGGCTTCCGGTTGTTTGGGAGAAACAGCATCGACAAAGCGTTGTCGTGGGCGACGTCTGTGCCTCTATGGTCATCCACTTGTGCCTGAGTCTCCAGTGCGAGGGGCTCGAAACCTTCGTTTGCCCATCAAGTTTGAACTCTAACGACGAGTGCTCACTGAGCTTGCTGAGAATGTCGACCTTAGGCGTTGTTCCGATCAGCCCGTCTCAATTGCTGGCCGAAATTGGCGATATTCACCTGTGAGGCATTTTCAGATGACGAAGAAAACGAATGGAAGAGCACCGAACAGGCCGTAGAGTCCCACCAGCGCGCCGGACGAGAATGATCTCCTGCGGGTGAAGATAAAAACGCATAAGACACCAAGTGCGGCTTCGAACGTCAGTGCCGCCGACAGGTTCAGATGATACCAGTCCGTACCAAGCGGTTGGCTGTCGGGGCCGAAAACAAAGTGCCCGTAGCCGGCAACCAGGTCGCCCAGCCAGTGGGCCAAAGACAAGGCCATGGCGATCAGCGCGAAGTCAGAACGGCGCGTTACCGCGAAAGCGATCGCACCGGCAAGCAATGTCCAGCCGATCTGGGGGATCAGGTCATGACTAAACGTCATCTCGACTATTTGAGTCGCTAGGCTCGGCCCGTCCGCGCCTGACGGTGTCATTGTCTCAATGCCGAGTGCGACGAAAGTGAACATCGCGATGTCGATCAGAAAGGCACTGAATAAAAGCAGCCACCAGGGAATTTTCGGTGCGGCGCGTTTGGCAACCAATGTCGTTGCTGCGTGACCCAAGATTATTGGACACCCCCAACGTTCAGTTGCTGTACAAGTTCTGCCGTGGTGACAATAGCATGTGCATAAGCCGGGCCATTGATGTCGTGGGCGGCGTGCATGGACTCGGACGACATGGCGGCCGTTGCATCGCGGACCAGGGTCACATGGTAGCCGAGTTCCGCCGCATGGCGCGCTGACGTTTCGATACAGGTATTGGCAATCAGGCCAATGAAGATGACATGGGTGATCCCGTGCTGGCGCAGCTGCACATCAAGGTCGGTATTGGCGAAGCTGGACGCGCCCCAATGTTCCTTGACGACGATATCGCCGGGCTCGGGGCCAAAGCCCGGATACCATTCACCGCCCCAGCTATCGACAGCGAACAGTTGGTATTGGTGCGCCGCACGCTGTGAGGGTGTCAGGTGCGTCCATCCCTCAAAATCAGCGGGCTTGTGCCGGTGATGGGGCAGAATGAAGATCGGCATGCCGGCCTCGCGCACAGCCCCGCGGGTTCGAGAGATATTGGCATGAAGGTCGACCGATTTGGCAACCTCGCTGAGGGCGGGCCACATCTTGCCATCCTCTGCGAGGAAATCATTATACGGGTCGATGAGAAGAAGCGCAGTGCTGCCCTTGGGATATATCGTCTCGTCCATGGCAGGTTCCTTTCTGGAGGATTGAGCCGGTACTGCCTGGCTTTTTGTTTGTGCAAACATGACGGGCGGGGCTGCGAGGTTGGTTGCATCGTCGGAATGGGCTGGACTGCTCTCAGTCGCGGTTGTGCCCGGCCCGGCCAGAGGCATCCGGTCGCTGCTGGAATTGTCCTGAGCAAAAGCGAAAGTGCCGAGCGCGAAGCTGGCCAGCAGGATCAGATTGAAACGCATAGATGACCTCATGAACATTTACTGGCTGTGTTGAGTGGCGGGCTGCACACGCAGAGCGAAAACGAGAGCCAGAGCAAAAACAGCAACACCCGCGCCCGCAACGCCCGTCGCACTCAATCCTATCGCAGCGATCACACCGCCCCCGAGGGTCGCGCCCATGCCCTGTCCAAAATAAACCATGGAACTGTTAAGGGCGAACGCGATCGTCACTGCCGCGCCAGACGTTGCTGCCAGCCGTGCCTGAACCACGGTGGTCGTTGCAAACAGTGCAGCCGATCCAAGCGCCATCGTCACGATCAGGAACGGCACCGACAAGCCCTCAAAATCAAAATGCATGCCGAGCGCAAAGGCCACCTGCGTCAGGCCGGCCAGCATGAACAGAATGAACAATGCCTTTCGAACAGCCAGACGTGCAAACAACGCCCCGACAGGGACCCCGATCAGGCTGCCGATGCCCGTGGCAATCTGAACACCGCCAATGGCCGCGCCCGTAAGTCCGGTCGTCTGGGTGATGACGGGGCCGATATAGCCAACCGTCACGAAGGTCGCGACGAATCCCAGCATTGTGAGCGCCATGAGTTTCGGGTTTTCCCCGCTGAGCGCGGTTTTGAAATTCGCGCCGGCCAGCTGTGGGGCCTTCACGTTTCGAGGCGCGACAAGTGCGATCAGGAGTGCAGCGAGGACGGCTACTCCGCCTGCAAACCAGAATGCCGCGCGCCAGCCAAAAGCATCACCCAGTATTGTGCCAAGCGGCATTCCCAGCAGGAAGGCCAATGTGTAGCCAGCCATGACTGCGGCGATCGCATCCGCCCGCCTTACTTCAGGCACCATATTTACGCCGATTGTCGTCGCCAGCGGGATTGTCAGCGCAGCAAAGAAGCCGCCCATGAAACGCATGCCTGCCAGCGTTGCGAAATCCGGCGCCAGGGCTGACGCAAAATTCATCGCCACCATGCTGGCAAGCACGCCTACAAGCAGTCTCTTGCGATCGATGCCCGATAACAGCCGCGCCAGGAAAGGACCGCCAAATCCACACGCAATCGCGAACACCATTTGCAGCTGACCGATCAACGGAACGCCAACTCCGAGACCTTCTGCCATCGGATCGATCAGGCCAATAAAGACGAAGGCGCTAGTGCCAAATGCAAATGGCGCGAAAACCAGGCTAAGAATACGCGGGTTCATGCTGGACGGCCGGAACGCATGTTACTCCCGCCAATAAAGTCCATCATTTCAGGAATGACGATCTCGTACGCATCTTCCTGAATGAAGTGGCCGGCATCGTCGACGCGAGTGACTTCGGCATGCGGAAAGGCCTTCAGCCACATGCCATCAAGTGTTTCCGCGCTGAACGCGACATCCTTCATCGGCCAGACGATTTTCACAGGCTTGTTGCCAAATGCAGCCTCCAGCTTCGCGCCTTCGGCCGCCACAAAATCGCTGACAGGGCCGTTCGGGCCAAACGGGATCTGACGTGGAAAGGCGAGGATTCCCGACCGTGACGACCAGTTAGGATGAGGCGCAAGATAGGCCGCCTTGTCAGTTTCAGTCAGGCGTGCTGGATCGTTCAGCCCCGCCTGAAACAGGAACCCTTTCACAAAGGCGTGGGCCCCTTTGACCAGAAGCTCGCCAACGACAGGTGTCCGAAAAGCCCTGAGGATTGTTGGTAGAGGAACCTCGCGAACGGGTCGCTGGAAGAACGTATTCAGGACAAACAAGCCCGACACTCTTTCAGGGCGACGCGCGGCCCAGGTCAACCCAATCGGGCCGCCCCAATCCTGAACGACAAGCGTCGCGTTTTCAAGGTTGAGTGACTCAAGCAATGCTTCGCACCGGTCGGCATGTCGGGCAATGGCATAGACGTCTGTGCGGGTGGGTTTGTCCGATCTTCCGAACCCCAAATGGTCCATTGCAATTGCGCGAAAGCCCCAACCCGTCACGGCTTTTATGAATCGTCTATAGAGATACGACCAGGTCGGATTTCCGTGTACGAACACAATAGGTGGCCCGTCACGCGGGCCCTCGTCAATATAGTGCAGTCGCCCTTCAGGCGTGTCGAACCATTTCGGCGCATAAGGCCAGGCTCCGCCAAAGGTCCAGTCAGCGTCTGAATTGTTCATAGCGGACGCTCCATGAAATACATACCGACCCCGCCAAGGATCGCGATGAGCGTCCAGGGGTATGGCGCGGGTGTTCGCCACAGGGCCGGATTGCCGAAGGTGGCGAGCCCGATACAGAGCGCGGCAAAGCCTGCACTCATTGCCGTGGCGACGGCAGCGAACAGCACGCCCGATGGCTGCCATGCGGCCAGTATAAACAAGCTGATCATCGCCAGCACAGCCACCGATCCGACATGCCATGAGAAATGGTGGAGCCAGATCACGCTGTCAGGAAGGCCAGACGTCTTGAGCGGCCCAAGAACTTTTGGGGATCCGGCGACCTCATGGGCAATAACTCCAAACAGGGAGAGGCCCGCCGCAAAGTAGAACAGGATGTCGGACATATCGATCATGGCGTCACCAAGCCTCCTTGAAGGGACGAAGGTCGAGTTCCTGCGTCCACGCAGAGCGGGGCTGGTTATGAACCATCCAGAAAGCTTCCGCGATCGCAGCCGGATCGAGGGCTCCGTCTTCTCCCAGCTTGTCGAGATAATCGCCAAACCGGGATTTGACCTGATCGCCATTGACGACGCCATCGATAATGATGTGAGCCGCATGCACGCCTTGTGGACCGTACTCGCGTGCCAGCGCTTGGACAAGGTTTCTGAGGGCGCCCTTTGCAGAAGAAAAGTGCGCAAAGTTAGGCTTACCGCGCAGGGAAGCAGACGCGCCTGTAAACAACATTGACCCATGGCCCTGCCGGGCCAGAAGCGGCATCGCACGTTTTGCGGCCAGAAATCCCCCCAGGCAGCAGACACGCCAATAGGTTTCAAACTGTTCCGGCGTCAGAGCCTCAAAAGAAATGGGGGCATTGTTGCCGGCATTATAGATGACCGACGCCACCGGCATTTCTTTAGCCGCCAGCGCGCCGAACACGGCGTCGAGATCCTGCTCCGATGTCACATCACAGGACATGGCGTCAGCGGACCCCTCTTGTGCGGCAATAGCTGCGCGCGTTGCCTCGACCTTTTCGGGCGTCCTGCCGGTTACAAGTACGTGGTAGCCAGCCTTCGCGAACCGAAGTGCTATTGCGCCGCCAACGCCGTCTGGCGTACCGGCACCTAATATCAGCATGGTTTCTGTCATTCAGGTCCCCTCATCCCCCAGACCTAGGGACATAGTTGATTTACGAAGGCAGTTATGGAACATTCGTTCTATAACGTTTGATGCAGCGATCCTGACAGCGAGTCAACCGGCATTGCAAAGCGGCGAGCACTGCCGCACAAACCACGGCACCTGGAGACAAATGGATCGCGTGTGTCATGAAAGGCCCTTAGATCCGGGCCTAAAGAGGAACCCTGAATGCCTAGACCCCGTTCGAAATCGAGGGATGACCTGATCTCCAGCGCGATGGGCGTGTTCTGGGAGAACGGTTTCAATGCCACGTCTATTGAGGACCTGGTTGTTGCCACCAGCGTAAGCCGGGGTGGCATTTATGCTGATTTTGGTGGGAAGGAAGACTTGTTCCTCGCCTGTCTAGAAGCCTACCGCGCACGATTTGCCAATCCAGCCATCCACATCCTGGCATCAGGGTCCAATGGTCTCGAATCAATTGAAGCCTATTTCGACTATTTCATTACCCTCCACGAGAAACGCGGAATGCCGGGACCAGGATGCTTTATTGCGAGCACCATGACCGAACTTGCGCCTCATAATTCAGAAGCGCTGCGGATCGTGAACGAGCACAGCTCAGAGCTGAAATCGGCCTTCGCGAGATCACTTACGCAGGCGGCAAGTACAAGCAGAAAGCAGATCGCCAAAACTGAGATTTCAGAGATTGCGGAATTTCTGGTGACGTCGAGCCAGGGGCTGTGGTCATATGGAAAGAGCGTCTCTGACATACGCGTTTTGAAACGTTTCAAGATGACGCTTCTAGGCCTGCTGCGCTTTCGACTTGGGCTACCTGCTATGGGTCGAAAATGAGACCGGCAGGAAGCGACAGAAGCTTCGTGTCGAAGTCATCGTGATAAACAAAAAAGACGCATCACATGACAATCGAGAAAAAACTTCTGGACCAGTAGGTTTCAGGGTACGACCCGGAGGGATTTTAAGACTTACCTCCCAACTCCCCTTATCGGCCCGCTCTCAAGAGTCCAAGCAACTCCAGCACCCCACCTTCTGACTTCAATTCCGCGTCCAAGATTTTGACCCAACTCCTGGTCTGCCTCCGGCAATGTGGTCCGCTATTTGAGTTAGTGCCGGCTCCTTTTGTGGAGTTGAGACATGGACAAGAGAGCCAAGCCTGAAGAGATTATTGCGAAACTGCGTGAGGTAGGGGTTCGCCTCGCTCGCGGAGAAACTGCAACTTTGGCGGCACGAGCCGTCGGTGTGACCAAACAGACCTACGAACGCTGGTGCAAAAAGTATGGCGGCCTGCAGGTCGACCAAGCCAAGCGCATGAACGCTGGACAACCAGACCCTTCAGGCAGTCGTACGGGGTGCCGCAGAAGGCGCAGCCAAAGTTCTAAGCCCTTCGCGTCGTCGTGCTGCAGTCGATCACGTGCTGGAAGAGCTGGAGTCTCCGAACGCCGGGCTTGCCGTGTGATCGGCCATGCAAAACCGTGAGCTGCGCCCGGCGAGTTTGTCCCGGTCTGGAAATCACAGTCTGTGGTCTCAGCCGGCTCGTTCGCTATCGAAATTGCGCACAGAGTGACTTGCACTCCGAACCAGACGGAGCTGCGCTCCGAATTGGACGGCAGGCCATGCAAGAAAAGTTACAAGCCAAGGCGCGCCATGCCTCGTCGGGCGTGGCTTTGCCAAGCGGCCAGTACGACCGCTCCCGATTGTAGAGGCGCATCCACTCGTCGATGATGCGCAGGGCTGCAAAGCCGTCTGCAATGTCCTGCAGGCAGACCTGCTTCATATTTGAGCGAGCGCCACAAGCGTTCGATGAGCCGCAGGCAGGCGAAGCCAACATGTTCTCCAAGTATCGGCCCCGACCATCCATCGAGACGCGAACGCGTGCACCTGTCAGCGTGGTAAAGCGGTTCGAAGCGTGGAACATGAACAACAAAACTGCGCTGATCTGACGTTGTTCCAAAAGACCTTGAGCAGCAGATCGGAGAGAGATATCTCCCGAGTAATCCCGGATGAATTCACACCCGTCCAAGCAGGCTCTCCGCCCGACCTGACACCAATCCTTCAACCCCGGACATCGCTTTGCGCTCCTCAGTCTCCAGATCAAACCCGGCCGCGACGTTCCTCGCCTGCTCCAGCACCATCCCGCACAATGCCTTCACTCTCCGCCGGATATACGGCTCTGTCAGGCCGGTCTCTTCGGCAAACCTGGCCCAGTCCCGCGCCTGGATATCTTCCAGTGCAGCCCGCTTCGCAATCTTCATTGTGAGCCGTGGGCTGAGCTCGGGATAAGCGACGGTCGAAAGGAGATCATAGAGCGGCGCCAGCGTCGTGCTGCCATCATATAGGAGGCTGTAATTCTTCCCATGCGCGTCCGCATTGCCGATGATCAGATTGAAGATTGCCGCATCGAAGAGCTTGAGGACTTCGATTGCGGGCCGGGTCGCCACGCGCCGCAGGAGCGTGAACAGATCGCGGAACACCGGGCCACCATCGGAGGCGTATTTTCGCGCCGACGTGAACCCGAGCGCCTGACAGAAATCCTCCTGATGCTTACGCGTGACCACGCCGTCCTCGCCCCTAACCCGGTCATAGCGCCGGACGAGCAGGAAGGGCAGGCCTTCAGCTCTGTGGATATCGACCTCGGCGACATCAAGGCCAATCAGGTGCGCAAGCCGCATCCCATAGGCCTCGTTTTCGGTCGTGCCCTCGAACCTAGTGATCGGAGGCTTCAGGATGTGCGTTGTCGGCTGGCCGGGTGCTGGCAGTGCGATACCATCCGGCGTCAGGATGACAGGGAGTTTTGCCTGGGCGCCGGCCAGTGAGAGTCGCAATCCCTCCTCTCCGGCCAGCATGGGGCGCTTTGGCAGAGAGTCGATCAGGACACGCAGCTCTTTGTCAGACAAAGGTTTGGGCGTGAACGGCCCTTCCAGGGCTGGCGGCTCCTCCCCTTCCGGCCAGAGCGCCAGGGCACCTGCAACTTCCCCGCCCAGCATTTCAAGGAGGCGAAATTCATTGTGCTCAGAGACGCCGAGCGCGGCAGCAACATTCACCCGCTGGCTCTCTTCAGGCAGGATGCCTTCGAAAAAGGGCAGGCATTCGCGCCTGGAGTATGGTTCTTCCCGCAATGGCAGGGACACGGAAATGGCCCGGACATCGCTCCGGGCAAGCCAGGCGGGCAGATAAGCAAAGCCCATTTCGCCATGCGCGTCGACTGACAGGGTCCCGACAGAGCGCGCCCCCCACCATAGCGTCAGTGCGCGCGTGGTCATCGGCGATCCTCCGGCGTGGTGATGGTCAGCGAACAGCCAAGGGCCGAAAGAACATCGAGCACCTTGCCAATCTGCGCCGTGGGCTTGCCGCGTTCGAGTTCAACAAGGAAGCGCAGGCCAACGCCCGAAGCGGCAGCCAGTTCAGGCTGGCGAAGGCCTTGGGCCTTGCGTGTCTTTCGGATGAGGTGGCCAATTTCTTCTGGTGTCATGAGCATAATTTCCCGTACGGGAAACATATGCCTGTATCAGGCGAAAAACAAGAGAAATATCCCGGTCAGGAAATTTATTGCCTATCGACGGCCAAATCCATAAAACTTTCCTGAACGGGATATAAATCGAACAAAGCCCGGTCACTTGCCATATAATGCCCCGAACGGGATATTTGGTTAAAAACCTACTTCTTACACTCACTCATGGTGAGTATTCTTGGACGACTTTCAAACCAGCTCTACACGAAATCACCCGACGCGTGGCGCCAGTGAGCCAGGCTGCGCTGAGGAGGCCCGCTCAAGCGGCCTCCTGATACGGCCCCAACTGCCCGCCCAGCAACTCAACCAGATACCCACCATCGCGCAGGCCTTCGGCCTTGTTCACGAGATACCTGATAGCGTCCTTCATGGCGCCCCGGTCATCGGTCCAGTCTGCATTCACGGCGTCCTGGCCGTAGAGCACTATGGCAATCTCGCGCTGGCTCATGCCGAGCTCAAGACAATCAAGCCCGATCAGTCCGTCCCGCAGGACCTGCGTCCACTTGCTCCAGAGCGGGGCCTGGCTGCCAAAGTCATCGCCATAGATCTCGAACGCCTCTCGCTGGGCTTTCATCCTGCGCTCAAAGCCGTCAACGTCGGAGATCGTGAGCTTCACCCGTATCAATCGCAAGGTCCTGAGACACGAAAAGACCACCTGTCTCCGCTTGTAGTCCATAGGCTCCGCCCTCATCATTCGCTGTAACGCGAAAACGTCTCGCTATGCGCCCAACTGCAAAATTCCTCCCCACTCTTCCGTCTACCGACTGTTTCCGACTGCACACGCAGCGCACACGAAGTCCCACAAAGCATTGTTTATAAATGTTTTTTGCGCGATCCATCATCGGTGCGATGGCAAATCTGTGGGTCAGGTTGGATGGCATATCGGCAGGGCACTTCAGCAAACGGTCACCGCCCCGTTTAGCCGCGCCTGGGCAGGATGTCTTGCCCCACGCCTGACATTGAATCCTGCAATCACGCCGTCCGCCTGGCGAGAGGCCCGGTGTGATTTTTTTATGACACCCCGGGCGTAGTTTTCTTTACGCGCTTGAAATTTTTCCTGAGTTGGGATATCCGATGTTTGACACCGGTGTCATAAGAGCGCTGGACATCGACAGGGAGAAAATCAATGAATCGTCAGACAAAATTTGGAATCTGCGCGGGTGTATCGCTAATTGCCCTCGTATCAGGCAGCTTTTCGGCCATTGCGCAGGAAACCCAGGACACGCAACCGGCCACTGGCGAGGACGACCGGGTTCTTGAAAGTGTCGTGGTAACCGGTTTCCGGAATTCGCTCGCAGAGGCCCTCGACGTGAAGCGCAACGCTTCCGGCGTTGTCGATGCGATCGTGGCTGAAGACATCGCCGCCTTCCCGGACCTGAACCTGGCAGAATCGCTTCAGCGCATTTCCGGCGTGTCGATCGACCGCGTCGGCGGCGAAGGCCGCCAGATCACCGTCCGTGGACTGGGCGCCGACTTCACGCGCATTCGCATCAACGGCATGGAAGCGCTTGCCACCACCGGCGCATCGGATTCCTCCGGCGGCTCGAACCGCGGCCGCGGCTTCGACTTCAACACGTTCGCATCGGATCTGTTCAACGAGATCCGCGTCTCGAAAACGACATCCGCCGCACAGGAAGAAGGCTCGCTCGGCGCAACTGTTGACCTGCTGACCGCACAGCCCTTCGATTATGATTCCGGCCTGACGGCCGCCGGTTCGGCCCAGATGGGCTTCAACGACCTCTCCGAAGAGACCAGCCCCCGCCTTGCCGGACTGCTTTCCTACAAGAATCCCGAGGGCAATTTTGGTGCGCTCCTGTCGGTTGCTTACTCCGACAGGACCATACTGGAGGAAGGCTTCTCGACAGTGCGCTGGCAGGACGGCAATTTCCGGTCAGTCAATGGCGCCGCCTGCCCGGCGGGACCGGACTGTGCGTCGATCGACACAAACTCTCTCGTCTATCACCCGCGCATTCCGCGCTATGGCCGCCTGACGCACGAACAGGAGCGCCTCGGCCTGACGGGATCCGTCCAGTTCCGCCCGACCGACCGCACGACCGTGTCGCTTGACGGGCTCTACTCGCAGTTCGACGGCACCCGGCAGGAAGAATATCTCGAAGTGTTCTTCCGAAGCCAGGAAGGCAGAATGGATGTCACCAATCCTGTCATCAATACCAGCAACAACACGCTGGAATCCGGCACGTTCACGATCAGCCCGAACGCCAACGGAACCCATCCGATCCGATCCGAGGCACGGTTTGACAAGCTGACGACTGATTTCACGCAGCTCACGCTGAATGTCGATCATGAGTTCACCGACAGCCTGCGCGGCAACTTCCTCGTCGGAACCGTGGAATCCGAGTTCGACAATCCGGTTCAGACGACCATCTTCTTTGACGCGGTTGGCGACGTAACCGGGTACACCTACGATTTCAGCGGCGATCCGCAAACGCCTTCCATTGATTTCGGTTCGCTCGATGTGACCGACCCGAGCCAGTTTGCCTTCACCGAATTCCGCGATCGCCCGCAATCGGTCACGAACGCTTTCGACACGGTTGCCGGCACACTGGAATACGACCTCAATGATGCGCTGACGCTGTCTGGCGGCCTCAGCTTCAAACAGTTCGAGTTCAGCACGACAGAGGCGCGCCGGGAATCAACCTTCGGCTCATCCGTATGCGCCCTTCCGGGCATAGCCTGCCCGGTCGGCGCGACCGGACTGCCGATCACTGCTGGTATCCTCTCGCCCGTCACGGGATTCGGAAACGGACTGGGCGCAAGCGGCATCGACACCAGCTGGGTATCCCCGAATGTCGGCGCAGCTGCCGCGCTGATCGGTGTGTACGGCATTCCCGGCGCCGTTCAGGCGGGCAATACCCGCAGCGTGAAGGAAGAAGACCTGGGCGGCTTTGCCCAGCTCGATTTCGAGTCACAGCTTGGCACCATTCCGGTTCGCGGCAATGCCGGTGTCCGTTATGTCGAGACGACTGTCACATCCACCGGCAGCGTCAGCGGCACCGCGGTGACCGTGGAGCGGAGTTACGAGGATACGTTACCAGCGCTCAACCTGACATTCGAAATGACGGAAGATTTCTACATTCGCCTGGGCGCGGCGAAAGTGATGGCGCGGCCTTCCCTGGGCAACCTCACACCCGGCGGCGCCCTGGACAGCTTCAACGGCCCGCCATTCCGTTACAACTCCGGCAATCCGGGCCTCGATCCATTCCGTGCGAACGCCTATGATGCATCGTTCGAATGGTACTTCTCGGACGAGGGCCTCCTGGCGCTCAGCGTTTTCTACAAGGACGTCGACAGCTTCTTTACCCGTTCGACAACCACGGAAGTGCCTTACAGCCAGACCGGCCTGCCGGCATCTCTGCCGCCTGCATCAAGCCCGCTATTCGACCTGATCCAGGCCGGTGGTGATCCGCTGGTCGAAATCGCCCAGGTCTCGAATGGTGGCAGTGCCAGCCTGCAAGGGTTCGAACTGGCCTACCAGCAACCCTTCACGTTCCTGCCAGCGCCATTCGACAATTTCGGTTTCCAGGGCAACTATACCTATGTTGACTCCGACGAAATCCTGGGCTTCTCGCCGAATGCCTTTAACGCGACGCTCTATTATGAGGATGATCGTCTTTCGGCCCGAATCTCGGCGGCTTACCGTGATGCCTACCAGACGAATGCTCCGAACAATGCAGGCCGTGACGAGCGCGGTTATGATGCGACCACGAATGTGGACTTTGCATCCTCCTACAAGCTCACCGAAAATTTCGACGTGACGTTTGAAGCGATCAACCTGACCGACGAATTCGAGCAGCAGGTTTTCGACACGGCTGATCTGGTCAACGTGTACCATCACACAGGCCGCGAATTCCTGATCGGCGTGCGTTACAAATACTAGGGGACTTCTTCCTTTCCCTGATCAAGCGCCCCGGCACGAGTTAAGTCGTGCCGGGGCATTTTCATTTGCTGGCAGACATTTCATCACCGCCCGAGTGCGCCCGGTGGATACCATGGCCAGGCCGGCTCAGGCCGTCCTGTCTTCGGTGATGTGAACCGCGTGTGCGGCATCCTTGCTGACCACGATATCGGCTGAATCGCGCAGGGGCTGGATATGCTCGCGCAGGTTCGGCAGGTTGACGCCGTCCCAGACCGTCCGTGCGAAGGCCCTGAGCTCAGGCTCGCTCATGTGCAGCCATTGGGCATAGAAGGAGGCGGGATCGGTGCGCGCAGCATGCCAGAAGCCGGTGAAACGGTCGACATACCAGCGTTCGAGATCGGCCTCCGCCGCATCAAGATAGACCAGCACGTCCGGTTCGCCTGCCGTGCGGTCCGGGCGCGACGGCGGCTGGAAGCCGAGGCCTTCAAGGATCAGGAGATCGGGCAAGCGGATGGTGCGGGCCAGTGCCGGGTCGATGTCGTATGTCTCGTGGCTGTGGGCCGGGAAATCCGCCGCGCCCCGGCGCAGGCTGGCCAGCGCCCCGGCAAAGCCAGCGCGGTCATAGGTTTCCGGAAAGCCCTTGCGCATGAGCAAGCCCTGCGGCTCAAGCACCGCGTTCGGGAAGAGGAAGCCGTCGGTCGATACGGTTTCAACCGTCAGGCCGGGCCTCAGCGCATCTGACACATGCCGCGCCAGTGTCGTCTTGCCGGCCGCCACCGAGCCGGTCAGGCCGATGATCCGGGCCTTGCCGGAGGCGCGCAGCGCGGCAAGGCGCGCCGCCAGTTCGCCAATGCCGGTGCCTTGCCCACCCGTTGCCTGCTGCACCATTGCGACCGGTCCTTCCTGTGCGTCCGTGGCCAGCCTAGCTGCACTCGCGCGCGGTACCAATCGGAATTGGGCGGCGCCCTGCCCTGCGGCTGCCTTGGTGACCGCAGCAGACCCTGTTAGATTAGACAGGTGCAGGCCCCGAAGGAACCCGTACAGTGCTTGGCATGAAGACTTATCTTGGCTGGAAGATCGACTTCCTGAATCCCGAAGGCGAGCCCGCGTTTGCGGGACCGGATTCGGTGTCGTGGCGCGTGTTCAAGAACCCGATTGCGCTGGGCATTGGCGGCATTGCCGCCGTGCTGCTGGAATTTGCCGATGCGCGGATTCGTTCAGGTGTATGGGACCATTCCGTGTTCAAGACCGATCCGGTTGGCCGGTCCCAGCGCACGGGCGTGGCCGCCATGGTCGGCGTCTATGGCCCGCAGGGCGCAGCGCGGCGCGTGATCCAGGGCGTCACCAACATGCATGCGCGTGTGAAGGGCGAAACGCCTTCGGGCGAACCCTACAGCGCGCTGGATGTCGACCTGCTGGACTGGGTGAGCGCAACCGCCAGTTACGGCTTCCTGACGGCCTATGACCGTTTTGTTGCTCCCGTTTCCGAAGCTGACAAGACGCGCTTCTTCACGGAGGGCGAGGCGGTAGCCCGCCTCTATGGCGTGCAGCATCCGCTGACCAGCGAAGCCGATTTCCATGCGATGCTGTGCGGGCTGCTGCCGCGCTTCGAGCCGCACCCGATCAATACTGAATTTCTCGACATCATGAAATCCGGCCGCGCCGCCAAGGGGGTGCCGAAGGGCCTGCAGAGCGCCGTCGTGCATGCGGCCGTATCGATCCTGCCGGTGGCGGTGCGCGAGCGGCTGGAACTGGGATCGGAATATGACCTTACGCCGCGCGGAGCGCGTGTGGTGCGCCTGATGGGTGCCGTAGCGGAACGCATTCCGGTGCCGCAAAGTCCGGCGGGTCAAGCCTGCGCCAGGCTGGGACTTCCGGCGACTTTCTTGTGGAAGAGCCCCGAAAAACAGGCAAGTATGCTGCGCAAGACACAAGAGGGACTGGCCGCTTCACTGGCGCACTGACCCCGGAGGAGCGACAGAGTGAACCTTGACTTCCATCCCGAAGAAGAAGCCTTCCGCGACGAGGTCTGCGCCTTCCTCGATCGCGAACTGACGGCGGACCTGCGCGCCTATGCGGCGCGGATGACCAGCGTCTACAGCGACAAGGAAACGGCGCTGGCCTGGCAGGCCATTCTCGTCAGGCAGGGCTGGGCCGCCCCGTCCTGGCCGGCGGAACATGGCGGCTGCGACTGGAGCGTGGCGCAGCGCTATATCTTCGACGTCGAGATGGCCCGGTCCGGCGCTCCGCCCCTGTCGCCCATGGGCATCGCCATGTGCGGACCGGCCCTGATCGGCTACGGGTCCGAGGCCCAGAAGGCGCATTACCTGCCGCGCATCCTGTCCGGCGAGGATTACTGGTGCCAGGGCTATTCCGAGCCGCATGCCGGGTCCGACCTCGCGCAGCTGACCATGTCGGCCCGGGCGGATGGCGATGATTTCATCTGCAACGGATCGAAGATCTGGACGACGCATGCGCACGAGGCGAACATGATGTTCTGCCTGGTGCGCACCGATGCCAGCGGCAAGCCGCAGCAGGGCATCACCTTCCTGCTGATCGACATGACGGCGCCCGGCGTACGCGTCGACCCGATCACCATGATCTCTTGCGAGCATATCCAGAACGCGGTCTTCTTCGACGATGTGCGGGTGCCGAAGGCGAACGTGGTCGGCAAGGTCAACGAGGGCTGGACGGTGGCGAAATACCTGCTCGAGTTCGAGCGCGGCGGCTCTAGCTACGGCCCGCGCCTGCTGGCGCGCCTGCGGGCGCTGCGCCGCACTGCCGCCGAGGCCGGCATGGGAGCGGACATGGCGACCAGGCTGTCCTGGGCGGAAGCCGATGTCTCGGCGCTCGAAGCGGCCGAACTGATGATGATGTCAGAGCTGGCCGGCGGCGGCTCGCCCGGCCTCAAGGCGTCGATGATGAAGATCCGGGGCACGGAGCTCAGCCAGCACATAACCGAACTCGCGCTCGAGGTGGCTGGCGCGCATGCCGCCCCCTTCCAGCCGCACCATACCCGCCCCGGCGGGCCGGTCGTCAATGCCCCGTCCAATTCGGGCGCGCTGGTCGGCCCGGAGAGCGCCGTCACCGTGGCCGCGAAATACTTCAATGACCGGGCCGGCTCGATCTATGCCGGCTCAAATGAAATCCAGCGCAACATCCTCGCCAAGGCACAGCTGGGCCTTTGATCGCAACACGGAGCAATAATGCCCATACTCGTCCTCTATGAACATCCGCTGTCGCCCTATGCGCAGAAGGTCAAGATTGCGCTGCGGGAAAAGGGCCTGCCTTTCGAGGCGCGCATGCCGGAAGGTATCGGTGCGGGGCACACAAAAGGCGAATTCGCCGATGCCAACCCGCGCCGCGAAGTGCCCGCGCTGATCCACGGCGACACGGCGATCTTCGATTCCACGGTGATCCTCGAGTATATCGAGGACAAGTGGCCGCAGCCGCCGCTGCTGCCCGAGGCACCGGCCGCACGGGCACACGCGCGGCAGATCGAGGACGTGATGGACACGCATTTCGAGGCGATCACATGGGGCCTCGGCGAGCTGCATTTCTTCAGGCGCGGCGACGAGGCGGTCCGCAAGGTGATTGAAGCCAGGGCAGGTCAGCAGATTGCCGGCTTCATGGCCTGGCTGGACGGGAAACTGGATGAGGATGACTGGTTCAGCGGCGATGATTTCGGCCGCGCCGACCTAAGCGTCATTCCCTACCTCAATGCGGCGGACGGGTTCGGCTACACGCCTGTGGCGGGGTCCCGGCTGGATGCCTGGATGGCGCGCGCGAACGGGCGCGACAGCGTCAGCCAGACCGACGCGGAATCGCGCGCTTCGATCACAGGCATGCAGATGGTCAGCGCGGCGGTCGAAGCCGGCCTGTTCAAGCGCCAGTACCGCGACCACCGGCTCGAATGGATGATCAAGTCAGGCGGCATGGACATCGTGCAGGACGGCCTTGCCAAGGGCACGATCCGCTTCACCGATCACTGGGATACCTGAAATCCACAACAATCCGCTCGTGGCGGCAAAGGGAGACACAGAATGCACATCAAGACACGTTTCACGGAAATGTTCGGAATCGAGCACCCGATCGTCCAGGGCGGCATGCAATGGGTCGGCTATGCTGAAATGGTCGCTCCGGTCGCCGAGGCCGGCGCGCTCGGCTTCCTGACGGCGCTCACGCAGCCGACACCGGAAGACCTGGCAAAGGAAATCCAGCGCACCAGGGACATGACCGACAAGCCCTTCGGCGTGAACCTGACCATCCTGCCGGCAATCACGCCGCCGCCCTATGCCGAATACCGCCAGGCCATTATCGAAGGCGGCATCAAGATCGTCGAGACAGCCGGTTACAAGCCGCAGGAGCACGTTGACCATTTCAAGCAGCACGGCATCAAGGTGATCCACAAGTGCACCGCTGTGCGCCATGCGCTTTCGGCGGAACGCATGGGCGTGGATGCGATCTCGATCGATGGGTTCGAATGCGCGGGCCACCCCGGCGAGGATGATATTCCCGCCCTGATCCTGATCCCGGCAGCGGCCAACAAGGTGAAGATCCCGATGCTGGCATCCGGCGGTTTTGCCGATGGCCGCGGCCTGGTTGCCGCCCTCGCGCTTGGCGCTGACGGCATCAACATGGGCACACGCTTCTGCGTGACCAAGGAGGCGCCGATCCATGACAGCTTCAAGGCCCAGATGGTGGCCAATAACGAGCGCGACACGAACCTGATCTTCCGGACGCTGCACAATACGGCGCGCGTGATGAAGAATGCGGTCAGCGACGAAGTGGTCGAGATCGAGCGCAGGGGCGGCGCCAAGTTCGAGGATGTCATCCATCTCGTAGCCGGTGCACGCGGCCGCAAGGCCATGGCCGAGGGCGATGCGGATGGCGGTATCTGGTCGGCCGGCATGGTGCAGGGCCTGATCGACGACATCCCGACCGTCAAGGAGCTGATCGACACGATTATCGCGGACGCCAATGCGATCATCAATGCACGCCTCGCTGCAATGACCAAATAGGAACAGGATGGATATTTGATGGCCTACGAGCAGATCCTTCTGGAAAAGGATGGCCCGGCGGCCATCATCACCCTGAACCGGCCCGAGAAGCTGAACGCGTTCACCGCGCAGCTTGGCCAGGAACTGGCCGATGCGGTAAATGCCTGTGACGCAGACGACGATGTGCGCGGCATCATCCTGACCGGGGCCGGGCGTCACTTCTGCGCAGGCGCCGACATTTCCGACGGCGCCGATGCGTTCGACACAAGGAGCGGCACGGGCGCGAAAAATTTCGGAACGCCGGAACCGGGAAAGCCGCGCGACGGCGCCGGCTTCATCGGCGCGCTCTATAATTGCCGCAAGCCCGTGATCGCCGCCTTTAACGGGGCGGCGGTCGGGGTCGGCCTGACACTGGCGCTGCCAACCGATATCAAGATCGCATCGGACAGGGCGAAGTTCGGCTTTGTGTTTGCCCAGCGCGGCCTTCCGCCGGAAGCGGGAAGCGCCTGGTTCCTGCCGCAGCTGGTCGGCCTGCCGCAGGCGCTGCGCTGGTGCATGACAGGCCGCGTGTTCGGCGCCGAGGAGGCCCTGGCCGGCGGCCTGATCAGCGAGATCCATCCGCCGGAAGACTTGCTGCCCGCAGCCAAGCGCATCGTCGATGAGATTGCCCGCAATTCCGCGCCGGTCTCGGTCGCGCTGGTGCGGCAGTTGCTCTGGCGGTTCGGGCCGACGGCGCATCCGTTTGACCTGCTCAAGGTCGACGGACAATTTGCGCTGACGCTCGGATCCTCGCCGGACGTGAAGGAAGGCGTCACGTCATTCCTCGAGAAACGCGCGCCGCATTTTCCCGGGAAGGTCTCGGCTGACATGCCGGACGGCTATCCCTGGTGGGACGCCGACTAGTCTGGTGCGTGCCCCCCCAAAAAAACGGCCACGATCCCGGAAGGATCGTGGCCGCGATGCCAGGGGAGGAAACGCTTTCCGGTCCTAGAACCGGTACGTGAGAGAGGCACCATAAGTCCGTGGCATGCCTGCGAAACGCAGGACGACGTTGGCGTTCGATGTGATCTGCTGCCAGTAATATTCATCGGTGAGGTTCTGGCCCCACACTGACAGTTCCCAGTTATTGTTTATTGAATAGAGACCGACCGAGCCATTCAGGACGCCGTAGGAGTCGATGTCATAGAGCGGATCATCCGGGTCACCAGCGGTCGAGTCGCTCTGCCAGCGGCCGGATAGCGAGGCACGCAGGCCAAGTTCCGTCGTCATCTGCCGGTCATAGAGCAGCGCGAGGCTGGCCGATGTTTCCGGGCTGTAGAGGAAGGGGTCACCTGCATTGCTGGTTGGCAGGCCGAAGGCATCCGAGGTGTCAAATTCCTTGATTTCGGTCTGCAGCAGCGTCAGGCCGCCCATGGCTGTCAGGTTCTCGCTGATCAGCCAGGTCAGTTCCGCTTCGGCGCCATAGGCCTCCGACTTCGGGACGTTCTGCAGGCGCGAGAGGGCGCGGTAGATCGGGTCCGGGAAGAAGGCCGCGACCTGCTTGTCCTCGTAATCATAGAAGAACAGCGACGCATTGGTCTGGAGGCGCTGGTTGAAGAATTGCGCCTTGATGCCGGTTTCGTAGGCCAGCAGGCTTTCCTGCGTGGCCGGGGCGTTCTGCTCGGATTTCGACGCGGCGTTCACCGGCGTCGAGGCCGACTTGTAGCCCTGGGTCACCGAGGCGAAGAGCAGCATGTTGTCACGTGGTGTCCAGTTGCCGACAACCCGCCAGCTGACATTGTCCTCGTCCGTGTCGGACTCGACCGGCCCGAAGGAGTTGGTGGCAAGGTCATACGTGTTGCAGCCATTCTCGGTGAGCGCAGCCGGCGGAACGGCCAGGCCATACAGCGCCGAGAAGAACACGCGGTTGAAGACGTTGACGTTCGGCTGCATCGACCCATCCACGTCGCCGGAACAGCCCACATATTCCTGGCTGTCCTTGGTGTAGCGAATGCCGGTCGTCAGCGAGAATTCCGGAGTGATTTCCCAGTCGGCATTGGCGAAGATGCTCTGCGTCGTCGACTGGAAATCGCCGGTATCATAATAGGTCTGGAACGAGTTCAGCAGTTCTGCCGCCGTGTAGGGCAGGCCGGTTTCCGGGTCGACGTTCACGGCGGAGACGAGACCGGCGATCTCCGGCGGGAAGCCAAGCGCAGCCGGGTTCACGGTCAGCAGGTAGGCAGCCGTGCTGACGAAGTTGGAGTTGGCGTTGTCACGCAGCAGCGTGCGGTTGCCGTCAGTCGTCTCGTCCTTGCCGTAATAGGCGCCGACCAGCCAGTTGACCCGGCCGGTTTCACCCTCGAGGCGCAGCTCCTGGCTGAAGGATTCGATGTCGCCATCCACGTCCTGCAGCAGGATCTGGTAGGGCACGCCCGACCAGTCGAGAACCGATTCACGCTCCAGCTTGTTGAGGCCGGTGAGCGAGACGAGGCGCATGTCATTTTCGAACGTGTAGTTCACGCCGAGACGGATCGCGCTGAAGCTCGAATCCTCTTCGTGCGGGCCATCAATGCCCTGGCCGGCGCCAATGTCGGCCGAGCGATCCCAATAGGGCGCCCAGTCAGCCTGGGAGGCCTTGGTCGGGGCATTGTTCTGGAGATAGTCGAACAGGCCCGGTGCCAGGAAACCCGATGCCGCCGCGGGACCGGCCGTGCCGGGCACGGTGAAGGTCGGGTCGGTGTTCGGGGTCAGGCCGATGCCCTGCCCGCCGATTGTATCGGATTTGTTGATCCAGCCATTGTAGGAGAGGTTGATGTCCAGATTGTCGGTTGGCTGGAGCGCAAGCGCGGCACGGTAGCCGAGCTTCTCCTTCGTGCCGCGGTCTTCGCCGCGGGTGATTGATTTCTGCCAGCCCTTGTCGCTGTTCTCGCTGCGGATGGCAAAGCGCGCCTGGGCCCGCTCGGAGAGCGGCAGGTTGATCATGCCTTCAAGGTTCCAGGTGTCGTAATTGCCGACATCGGCCGTCACCTGCGCTTCGAATTCGTCGGATGGCTTGTTGGTGACCATGTTGATCAGGCCGGCCGTCGTATTGCGGCCGAACAGCGTGCCCTGCGGGCCCTTGAGGACCTCAACGCGCGAGATGTCGAATACCGGGCCGGAATTCATGAACGGATAGGGATAGGCAACTTCGTCAACATACGTGCCGACGGTCGATGTGGCCGAGAGGTTGATCGTGTTGAAGCCAATACCGCGCAGCGTGTAGGTCGGCACGCCCTGGTAGCTCTGGGACACCGAGAAGCCGGGAACGACGGACTGCAGGTCCTCGACGCTGTCGATCCTGAGCTGTTTCAGCGTGTCTTCGCTGAACGCCTGGATCGCCATGGGCACGTCCTGTGCCGATTCTTCGCGGCGCTGGGCGGTCACGACGATCGACCCGAGCTTGAGCGAGCTATTGTCCGATGCCTGTTCGGCCTCTTCCGTGACGGCGTCCTGTGCCACAGATGGCATCTGGGACGCGAGCGCGAACAGGGACGCGCCCAGCAGGGCATATCGGCGGATTCGTGGCGTCTTGGTCATTAGCATATCTCCTCCCGGCAGTACCCTCTGGATGGGGTCTGTCCAATGGTGGCGACATTCAGAAATCGGCCCTTCCGGGGCAAGCTATCGGAAGTGACAGGGTGGGCCTCACAGGCCGAGCACGAGCTTGGCCATGATATTGCGCTGGACCTCGTTCGAGCCGCCATAGATGGAGCCTGCCCGATTGTTGAGGTAGCGCGGCATCAGGGTGAGCCGGTCCGAAGGGCCGACCGGCGCGATATTGCTGCCCGGCTGGCGTGCCTCGAGCTGGTCGACCCCCGCATAGGCCCCGCCCGCCTCGATGCCGAGCGTGTCGATGCGCTGCATCATTTCGGTGCGCTGGACCTTCAGCATGGACGCCGCAGGCCCCGGATTGGCACCGCTGGAAAGGGCCGCTGACACACGCTGCTCGGTAATCTTGATCGCTTCCAGCCCAATCTCGGCGGCGGCCAGGTCGCGGGCAAAGCCTCCTGCACCGGCCAGCAGGCCATCCCTCGCAGCAAGGGCCCGGATGCGCGCCACCCCGGCTTCGAGACCGGCCGACGAGCCGCCGCCCCGTTCGAATTCGAGCAGGTACTTGGCCACGGTCCAGCCGTCATTTTCGGCACCGAGCCGGCCCGCCTGCGGCACGCGGACATCATCGAAGAAGACCTGGTTGACCTCATGCTCACCGGCCAGCGTGATGATCGGCTCAACCTTGATGCCCGGCAGGTTCATGTCGAGCAGCAGGAACGTGATGCCTTCCTGCGGCTTTCCGTCGAAACGGGTGCGCACGAGGCAGAACATGCGGGTCGCGAAATGCGCATGTGTGGTCCAGATCTTGGTGCCGTTGAGAACATAGGCGTCGCCATCCGCAACGGCCTTGAGGCCGAGACTGGCAAGGTCCGACCCGGAATTCGGTTCGGAATAGCCCTGGCACCAGTAATCCTCGCCCGACAGGATGCGCGGCAGGTAATGCGCCTTCTGTTCCGGCGTGCCATGCCCGATGATGCACGGGCCGACCATGCTGAGCCCCATGGGCGACAGGCCCGGAGCCCCGGCGCGGGCGCATTCGGACGCAAAGATATAGCGCTGCATCTCGCTCCAGCCGGTACCGCCATATTCCACGGGCCAGGCTGGCGCCGCCCAGCCACGCGCATGCAGGATGCGCTGCCAGGGCAGGCTGAATTGCGGCTCGATGAAGACGCTGGTGGTCAGCTTGCCGGCATTTGCCAGTTCCGGCGTCAGGTTGTCGTGGAGGAACGCTCGCACCTCGTCGCGAAAATCGCTATCTTCCTGTGTAAGGTCGAGATTCATCTGGCTCCTCCGGGCGTATGCGGCAATCTTGTCAGTGCTGCCATTCCGACACACTGGCAGTAGCGCGCACACGGATGCAACCTGCTCGATTCGATAGGGTTGATTAAATTGACGAAACCGGCTGATCCAGTGTGCAGGGAAAGTGACATCGCCACGCGGTTGATGGACCTTGCGTACGCCGTGGCGGCCCGGGGCGAAGCGATGGGAATGCCCTATATTGCGGTTAGCGCCGACATTGGCAGCCCCGAACCCATGCAGGATTCGTCCGGCCAGCCGCTCGCGGAAACCCTGTTCAAATGGGTCGACCCTGAACTGGCCTACTGGAAGGACCGCGCCTTTGCGCTGAGGTCAGGATTTGTCCGCGGCGCGCGCACCTGCGCCGAACCCTTCTATTTCGAGAATGGCAAGGTCGGCAGCTGGCGGCATATCGCGGCCCTTGACGGACTTGCAGAGACGATGGACGCCGATGCCTATGGCATCGGGGGAGCCATCATCTCGCCCTGTCACCTGCCGTCGGGCGTCATCGGGGCGATCGTCTGGGCAACGCCTGACCGCTCGCTCGACGTCAGCGCCGTGTTCGCGGCGCATGCGGTGGAACTTCATGTCCTGACGCTGAAACTGATGGCGACCTATCATGACTTCAGGGGCGCCAGCCCGACCGACCTTGCGGTAACGCTCACGCGCCGGGAAACCCAGTGCCTGAAATGGGCGGCAGCAGGCAAGACCGACCATGAGATCGCGACCATTATCGGCATATCGCAGCCGACGGTGCGCTTCCACATTACCAATTCCAGCCGCAAGCTCGGCGTATCGGGGCGCTCGCAGGCCGTGCACCGGGCCACGACGTTGGCTATATTGGCGGCGGGCAGGCCTGAAAGGGGTTTCCTGCGGGCGAATGCGGCCTAACATCAGGCTCAGCCTGCCGAACTGGAGACTGCCATGACCCGACTGCCGAATGACCAGCCCGTGCCGCAAGGCGTGTTCGACCTTTATGATGCCTATTGCCATGGCGCCATGTCGCGCCGGGACTTCTTTGCCGGGCTCGGCAAGTATGCGGTGGGCGGCATGAGCGTCGCCGCGCTCGCTGCCTGCGTCATGCCGGACTACGAGAACGGGCTGCAGACCTCGCCCGATGATTCAGACTTGCGGATCGAGACCCTTGCCTATGACTCGCCGGACGGAGCAGGCACCATGGCCGGCGATCTCGTGCGGCTGAAGTCAGGCCCCGGCAAGCAGCCCGGCGTGATCGTCGTGCACGAAAACCGCGGCCTCAACCCGTACATCAAGGATGTCGCGCGTCGCACGGCGCTTGCCGGATACATTGCGCTTGCACCGGACGCGCTCTATCCGCTCGGCGGCTATCCCGGCAATGATGATGACGGCCGCGAAATGCAGGCGACGCGCGACCGTGACGCCATGCTGCAGGACTTCATGGCCGCGGCAGAGACGCTGCGCGATCATCCTGAATGCAATGGCAAGGTCGCCTGCGTCGGCTTCTGCTTTGGCGGGGCGATCACGAACCTAATGGCGGTGAACCAGCCCTGGCTGTCAGGCGCGGTGCCTTTCTATGGCGGCTGGCCCAGCGAGGAAGATGCCGCGCGGGTCAAGGTGCCGCTGATGATCCATCTCGCCAGCCTCGATGAGCGGGTGAATGCCGGCTGGCCCGCCTATGAGGCGGCGCTGAAGGCAAATGGCGCTGACTACCAGGCCTTCATGTACGAGGGCGTGAACCACGGCTTCCACAATGACACCACGCCGCGCTATGACGCGGCCGCCGCGGAACTCGCCTGGTCACGCACGCTGGATTTCTTCAAGGCGAAAATGGCCTGAATTCGGCGTGATCGGTTGAAGCCTGGGCCCTCGCTGGCGCTTCGGGCATTTCAAGCCTCAATTTGATCCTCGATCAAATTGTGCGCCGCAGGCGCACCCGCGTGAAATGGTGGGCGGTACAAGGTTCGAACTTGTGACCCCTACGATGTCAACGTAGTGCTCTACCACTGAGCTAACCGCCCGATCCATCGGGAAGCGGCGGTAATGGCGAATCCAGCCCGCCACGTCAAGATGGTTTAGGCGGCCATTACCTTGTCGACCTCGTCGACGATCTCGCGCAGGTGGAACGGCTTGGACAGGACTTTCGCACCCGCCGGTGTCGGCGCGCCGGAAGACAGCGCCACGGCGGCAAAACCTGTAATGAAAACAATCTTCATTGCCGGATCGAGCTCGGCGCCGCGGCGCGCCAGTTCAATCCCGTCCAGCCCCGGCATGACAATGTCAGTCAGCAGGAGGTCGAAGACCTCGCGCTCAAGGGCATGCAGGGCGGTTTCGCCGTCCGCATAATCCTGAATCTCGTGACCTGCCCGGCGCAGCGCAGCGGCCAGGAATGTGCGCATCGAGTCGTCATCTTCTGCGAGAAGGATCTTGGTCACGCTCGCCCCCTTGAATACCAATGTTTGATTTAAGACATAAACAGCTGATCCGGTAAATCAGGCGTGAATGGAGACGCGATTTCCCATGTCTTTTTTCAATTGGCCCTGAAAAAGCTTGACCTTCAGACGAACAGACAAACCATGGGTGTCATGAGCAGCGCCTTTCCCCTGACGGACCTCGACGCATGTGGGTCTGCAACATCTGTTGTGTATGAGACGCCCTATACACTGGCCATGCCGATTGGTCCGGCCCAGCCCGTCCTGTTCACCTCGCCCCATTCGGGAAATGTCTACCCTGCGCCCATGCAGGCGGCGCTTTGCGTGCCGCTGATTGACATACGCCGTACCGAGGATGCGTTTGTCGAGGAATTGTTTGCCGAGGCTCCCATCCTTGGCGCAACGCTCATGGCCGCGCGCTATGGCCGGTCGGTGGCCGATCTCAACCGGGATCCGCGAGAGCTCGATGCGACCATGTTCAGCGACGGCCTGCCGCGCGCCAGCGGCGTTCCCACGGCACGCGTCGATGCCGGTCTTGGCGCCCTGCCCCGCGTGGCGGCGCGCGGTGAGCCCATCTATGCCCGCCGGCTGACCCGCGCCGAAGGGGAAGCCCGGCTCTTCCATGTGCACGACGCCTATCATGACCGCCTCGGGCTGGAGCTGGCCGCCCTGCGCGAAACCCATGGCGCTGCCCTGCTGATTGACTGCCATTCCATGCCCTCGGTGCAGCCCGGGCGGCGCCAGCTGGCCGATATTGTGCTGGGAGACCGGTTCGGATCGAGCTGCGATCCGAGGCTGACCGGGCGGGTTGAGCGCGCCTTTCGCGCCCAGGGCCTGAGCGTCGCCCGCAACGCGCCCTATGCCGGGGGCTATACGACACGGCGTTACGGGCGCCCGAAGCGCCAGATCCACGCCTTGCAGATCGAAATCAATCGCGGCCTGTACATGGACGAACATGCCATCACGCGATCGGACAGATTTGCTGAGATAAGAGCCATCATTACAGATGTGACCTCTCATATCGTCGAGATCGCCCGTCTCCTCGGCCGCGGCTGAGCCCTTGATCAAAAAAAAGGGCCGCACCCGAAGGTGCGGCCAAAGTCAAAGGGAGGAAACGCCAGAGGCGTCTGCACCGAAGTGCAAGACCAGAAATATGTTGCGGTGCACAAATAAGCAAGCGCAGGAATGTCGCACGTGTGCGATTAACCTCAACTGCCCGCATTTTGGGCACAGAAACCCCCTCCGGCACAGTGATTGCGTAGGACTTGCTCGAAATTCCTGTTTTGGGACGTGAATCGTCCTGCTGTAGTTTGGAGTAAGAAATGGCTGACGAAACAGATCTGCACGTGGGCAAGCGCCTTCGCCGCCGCCGCCGGCTGCTGGGCATGACCCAGCAGGACCTTGCCAGCCAGGTGGGCGTACGGTTCCAGCAAATCCAGAAGTACGAGTGCGGTGCCAATCGCATTACCTCCTCGCGGCTCTACGAACTGTCGCGCGCGCTGAGCGTATCGGTCCAGTATTTCTTCGACGGGATCCCGGCGGCCGATGCCCCGGACGCGGCCAATGATGCCGAGCACATGGAAGGCGACATCCTTTCGCAGAAGGAAACGCTGGAACTGGTGCGGGCCTATTACCGCCTCGGCGAACGCCCGCGCCGCCGCCTGCTTGAGCTGGCCAAGGCGCTGGAAGGCGACCAGTCGAGCCACGGCGCCGCTTGACGCCCGGCCCCCGGCATGGCTAGCCCTGCCGGATGCCAGACGGAATAATCCTTGAAGATGAGCTCGCCCTTGCCGGGCAGCTCGCAGATGCGGCCTGGACAGCCATCCGGCCGCATTTTCGTGCGCTGAATACGGTCGACAACAAGGCGCAGACGCCCGCGCCCGCCCCGTCCGCGAATCTTCCCAAGCCCGGCGACCGGCCCGCCATCCCGGCACGGCCGGAATTTGATCCCGTCACGGAAGGCGACCGCGCTGCGGAACGCGCAATTCGCGCCATATTGCAGGCCGAACGGCCGCATCATGGGGTGACCGGCGAGGAATATCCTGAAACGCCCTCCAGCAGCGGCTACCGCTGGCTGATCGACCCGATTGACGGCACACGGGCCTTCGTCGCGGGCCTGCCAGTATGGACCACATTGATTTCGCTGGTGGGCCCGGATGACGTCCCGATCATCGGGATCATCGACCAGCCTGTCCTGAGCGAACGCTATGTCGGCTGGCCGGGCGGCGCAGAACTCCAGACACCCGGTGCGCGAACCCCCATCCGCGTATCCGCCTGCAACGATCTTCGCCAGGCAATGATTGCCACAACTGACCCCTTCATCCTGAACCCGGCCGAGCAAGGCGCATGGGCGCACCTGCGCGCAACCGCCCGCATCAGCCGCTATGGCCTAGATGCATACGCCTATGCGCGCCTCGCGGCCGGCACGATCGACCTTGTCGCGGAAACCGGCCTGAAAGCCTGGGACGTCGCCGCCCTCATCCCGGTCGTGCGCGGCGCAGGCGGCCTCACGACGGACTGGCGCGGGAATGCGCCCAAACTTGGCGGCCAGATTGTCTGCGCCTCCAGTGAGGGCGTGCTGGAACAGGCCCTGCTGGCCCTGCGCCGCTCGGCCACGCTGGCCTGACAGGCGCATGCAAAAAGACCGGCCCCGAAGGACCGGCCCATTTGCGCAGGTAGCCAAATTGATCAGCCGTAATGCGTGGTCATCGACGTGCGGAACTGCGGGTCGGCAAAATCCGGCCATTTGTCCTTGTCGAAGCCGGGCGCGTTTTTCAGCCGGTCCTTCTCGACATTGAGGACCATGTGCTTGTTCTCGCGGTCAACGCTGAGGCGATTGAAGGGAACGGCGAAATACTTGTCGCCCATGCCGAGAAAGCCGCCAAAGCTAAGTACGGCATATTCGATCTGGCCGCTGCCGGTATCGACCATGAGGTCCTCAATCTTGCCGAGATCCTCGCCTTGCGCGTTGTGAACCGAGTCTCCGTTGATCGAAGAAGCGGACAATAGGGAATGTGTCATGGCGTTTCCTTTCCTTGTAACCGTCATGAAAAGGAAATGCGCGGCACCGCGACAATGTTCCACGCGCGCGAGCTAAAATTACGGAGAGGTGATGAGCCCCTCCCGGTAGCGCCGGCTGCCCATGATCACACGGCCATCGTCAAGGGTGATGTCCAGGTCGCCCGAGGCGCGCGGCTTCAAGGCGGCGATGTGCGCCCTGTTGACCAGCCGCGAGCGGTGCACCCGCACGAAACCGTGCTCGCTGAGGTGCGCCTCCCAGGCCGCCAGCGTGCCGCGTACCAGGTGCACCCGGTCTGCCGTCTGGAACTGGACATAATTGCCAGCGGATTCGACGAGGAAAATCGCTGCCGGCGGCAGGAAGACGGCCGTGCTGCCATCCCGGATCGCGATGCGTGACGGGTCGCTGGAAGCAGGCTGCGACGTGCCCCCGAATCGCTCGAATGCCCAGAATACGGCGGCGATAATGGCATAGGAAATGACGTCCTTGCGCCATTCATAGAGCAGCGGCATCAGCACGCCGTCATCGAAAAAGCCGTAGCGCCGGCCCAACAGGCTGAACACCATGGTACGCAGCAGCGCCATGCCGCCAACATGGATGAGGGAAATCAGGATTGTCATGCCGGCATGGAAAAGCGCGAAGCGGACCCAGGCGCCATTCCTGGGCGGCACCCTGCGGATGCCAAGGCCGATCAATGGCGCCAGCGCCACCCAGAGGACATAGCTCGTCGCCTCCAGCGTGAAGGCCCCGCCGATATCCGGCGTACCGCCGCCGCGCGAGTCGTCGATGATGTTGCTCGTCGCATTGACGAAGAGATTGACGAGGCCGAGGGCGATCACCGACAGCCAGGGCCAGAGCCATATGGCCCGGTCACCGCTCGTCACGCCTGGCCTACCGCTCGTCACACGTCTGTCCCCGCTTGTCCCGCCCAGCCACCGCCAGCGTCGCCACGATAGCGTGGTCCGCCGGTTCGGCAAAGAAAAGGAAATACGCGAAGGAGATACACCATGACCGAACGGCGATACGACCTCGACTGGCTGCGCATCGGCGCATTCGTCCTGCTGATATTCTACCATATCGGCATGTTCTATGTGACCTGGGACTTCCATGTGAAGTCGAGCCGGGCGAGTGACCTGATCGAACCGCTGATGAGGCTCTCAAACCCGTGGCGCCTGACCCTGCTATTCCTGATCTCGGGTGTCGCGACGCGGTTCATGGCCGACAAGATGAGCGCAGGCAGCCTGTTTCGCACGCGCATGGGGCGGCTCTGGCCGCCGCTCCTGCTGGCCGTGTTCGTGATCGTGCCGCCGCAGACCTATTATGAAGTCGTCGAGGCGATGCAGGCGCACACGCTGCCGCCGGGCCCCTGGCTGGACGATTTCTACCGCAAATACGTCACCGCCTCAGGCCACTGGTGCGACGCGGACGGCTGCATCTTCACGCCGACCTACAATCACATGTGGTTCGTGGTGTACCTGATCCTCTACACGATCGCGCTTCTGCCCCTGATCCCGCTGATCCGGCGCCTGCCCGCGCGGATGAGCCAGCTGATTGCCGGACCCGGCCTGATCCTGACGCCGTTCCTGTTCCTGTCTGTCACACGGGTGACCCTGTTCCCGGTCTTCGGCGAAACGCACGACTTCCGGGCCGACTGGTATGCGCATCTCCTCTATTTCTCGACCTTCCTGTTCGGCTTTGCGATTGCCCGGCATGCGCCGTTTTTTGCGGCCTGCGTCAGATGGCGCTGGGCCGCAGCGGCCATGATGCTGCTCTCCTGGGCCGCGCTGATGGTCTATTACCGCGCCTGGTCCGGCGAAACCGCGCCGCCGGAAGCCCTGCGCAATCTGTTTCGCTGCGTGCGGGAACTGCAGGCCTGGACGGCCATCGTGGCGGCGGTCGGCTTTGCCCACCATCACCTGCGTGAACGAGACGGCCCGGTGCGGCGCGCCCTGACGGCGGCGGTGTTTCCCTTCTATCTGGTTCACCAGACAATCATCGTGGCGGCAGGGCATCATCTCGACGCGCTGCGACTGCCGCTGGCGCTGGAAGCCACGCTGCTGATCGGGGCGACCTTTGCCGGTTGCTGGCTGTTCTACGATATCGGGCGGCGGATCCCGTTGCTGCGGATATGGATTGGCTTGCCTTCACGCCCCAGGACAGGTGACGCGCCTATGGCCCCGTCACTTCAAGTCCCTGTTCGCGAAGGATCGCAATGACGCTGTCGTCGCCCGCCAGGTGGCCCGCGCCTACGGCAATGAGGCGCGTTCCGGGCGCGTCCAGCATGGCCGCGATCTTGGGCGCCCAGATCTCGTTGCGATCCTTCAGGAGGGCGTCATAGATCGCGTCTGAGCCCATCATTTCGGGATTGGCCAGCAGCACGCCGAGCCCGTTCACATCGCCATCGGCCCACTCATCGACAAGGGTGTCCAGCATGTCTGCGCCCTCGTCGATGGATTCGGCCGAACTGATCAGGAAATCGACCTGCACATCGTCCGGCAGGCTGGCGAGCCGTCCGAGCTGTTCATCCACGGTCTCGAGATAGGCGAAGGCCTTGCCGTCGGCCCGGCCCTCAGCCATCAGCACCTGCTCGACACCGGAATTGGGATCGAAACCATCCTTCTGCATCTGCATGACGGACAGGTTGATGGCCGCAAACCAGGGCCGCATGTTCTGCACCGCGCCCAGCGGCAGACCGACATAATCAAGCGCCGCCTGAAGCTCGAGCTTCTCGGATTCATCCAGCAGGTTGGTCAACTGGCCGCCATTGGCAAACAGGCCCTTCTCGCGGACAAATTTCATCATTTCCGCGCCAGCCTCCGGGCTCGACACATCGGCCTCGAACACCAGCGTGTCGGCCGCCTCGATCGCAGCGTCGATCTCATCGCTCCGCCACGCAAGGCCCGGCCGCAGGAGGTGAACCGTGCCCATGATGTAAAGCGTCGTGTCCTCGTCCGAAACGGCCCAGACAGCAGGCGTTCCGGGACCGCGAGAGGCCTTGGCCGCTGCCAGCGCCGCCTCGGCGGCCGCGTCCTGCTCGGCCTTTGCGGCAGCAGCCTCTGCGGCAATCGAAGCGGCATCGGGCGCCTTCTCCTTGCAGGCGGCCGGGCCGATCAGCGCGAGGCCGATGACCAGGGACAGGGCAAAGCCGGATATGCGCATCTGGACGTTCCTTATTCGAGCCTGACCTAGCTACCGCAATTTCCCGCAGGCGCAAACGACACGGGCGCCTTTCACCGTTGCGCCCCTGCCCGGCTTGTCCTAAAGACGGCCTCACCTCCGCACCCATAGCTCAGCTGGATAGAGCGCTGCCCTCCGAAGGACGCAACCTTTATCTGTTTGAGATGAAATTATGAAAGAATTACAAGGAGTTATCTAAGGCCGCACTTTTCGACCCGCTTTTGAGTCAGCACCATGTCAGCACGGATTTCCGCAAGGTCTCGCAAGCTGTGTGATTACGAACTGGCCGCAAACCGGATTTGGCCTTAAATCGAGAGTCAAAGGTTCCATAGCTCAGCTGGATAGAGCGCTACCCTCCGAAGGTAGAGGTCACAGGTTCGAATCCTGTTGGGACCGCCATCTCGTTCGATTCTTCAAAATCGTTTTCAGCCCCGTCCGCGCTCATCGCGCGGAGCACTTCGCCCGGCGGATTCCTGCCGCCAAAGAGCATCTTGGCGGTCCGGCCGGATCGCCGACCTTGCGCCCGGCGCTCTGACCGGAGCCGCGGAAGTCGTCTTGCGCCGACCGGCCCGGCGAGGCTCAGTTCAGGGACGTCCCCAGTCTTTTCAGGCAGGTCGCTGGGACTCGCCGGCGGGGCCGACGCTGCGCTTCCCACTGGCTGGCGCCAGAGGGGTCGCAGCTTTGATCTCAGGCTTTCACCAGCGACAGACTCTTTGCGCGGGGATGCAAAGACCCAAGCAACACGATAAGCGGAAAGACGTCATGGAGTCGCCCCTCCACAAAGGCGGTGCCGCAATCGTCGCAGATCATCTGAGCATCAAACTCAACATCAGGATCGTGAGGCGGCATACGCTTCACCCGCGACCGTTCCGCATCTCTCAGCGCTCGGACACGCGAACTCATGCACACTTCATTCGGACAACACATGATCTGGCTCCTTTCCCCGGCTCGTCGTCGGCTCAACTGAAGCGCGAGCAAGTTTCGGGCCACTCGCCCGATTGGATCAGTGTTCAGACCCGGCCACCCCAGCCTCCCTCCGCCTCAATATCTGTTCCCATCAGTCAGGTGGGCGGACGGTGCGTCTGCCAGAGCGCGGTCGCCGCGCAAGGGGGCGGGGCTTTGTGATCTCTGATCGTCTTCAGGCGTCATACCTACAGCTTCCCCTTGCGCGCCGCCCTATCACGCTCTGGCTGAGCACCTCCTCGCCGCCCACCCGACTGTCGGGAAAAGAACGCGGGCGGGGAAGGAGACTGACATGACTGACCAACTCGCAACCGCTGCACCTCTTGCAGCCACCGCCGCACCCGCGCAGCCCGATAGACCGCGCATCTACGTGGCTTGCCTTGCAGCCTACAATAATGGCTGCCTGCACGGACGGTGGATCGACGCGACCACCCCTGACGAGATTTGGGAACAGGTTCGCGCCATGCTGGCGGCCTCGCCAGAACCGGACGCCGAGGAATGGGCGATCCACGATTATGAGGGCTTCGAGGGCGCGAGCCTTTCCGAATACGCCTCATTCGAAACCGTGTGCGAACTGGCCGACTTCATTGAGGAGCATGGCGAGCTTGGCGCGAAATTGCTCAGCCATTTCGGCGACGACCTCGCCGAGGCGCGCGCCGCCTTCGAGGACTATGCGGGCGAATATCGCAGCGCCGCAGACTTCGCCGAGAGCCTGCACGAGGACACCGGAACCCAGATTCCCGAAAGCCTTCGCTACTATATCGACTGGCAGGCCCTTGCCCGCGACATGGCGCTGAATGGCGAGATCATGGTGTTTCAGACGGGCTTTGATGAAGTCCACATTTTCTGGTCGCGATAGGCGGAGGGCAGACACATGTTTCTTGTCACCGCCCTTTATGGCGATGGATCAGCCAAGAGCCATCTGGCGGCAAATGCCGCCGATGCGCTCAAATGGCATGCCGCCCTTCGCGCCGATGCTTGGCAGGTTTTCATCAATCCGCTGGCACAGCCGCTGGACCGTGAAGACGGGGAGGATTTCGCATGACTCCCGAAACCACCCGCTATCGTTTCACCGTCGAAGAATTGCAGCAGGCCGACGACTGGTCAGAAGGCTTTTGCCTTGCCTGCCGCGCCCCGCGCGAGTGCTGCGAACCCGATGCGAGCGCCTATCCATGCGATGAATGCGGCGAGCATGCCGTCTACGGCCCGCACTGGATCGCGATTGCCGGACTCTTCAAGGAGGGCGCGGCATGACGTTCACGGAACGCTTCCAGACCTTCGTTTGCGAGGGCGACAGCATCACCTGCGAGGCCCAAGGCTTCGAGATCATCGCACGTATTGTGCGCGATGATTGCGGCGACGCACCCGACGAGCGCCAGGACGGATTCTGGCCTTCACTCTACAAGGACGCGCCGGGGTTCATCGGCCCCGGTCCGAACCACCGGCAACGCTTTGCCGAAGCGCAGGCTAAAGCCGAGGCCGTCATGGAAGCATGGCGCAAGGATGAATGGTTCTTTTGCGGGATCGTTCTTTCCGTCGCGCTGGAAGGCGTCACTTTGGACGCCCATGCGGCGAGCCTTTGGGGCATTGAGGCCAACTATCCCGATAGTGACAACGCCTATCTGACCGAGGTCGCACGGGAGCTTCTGCCCGAAGCCTTGGACGCAGGCCGCGCCGCCGCCCGCCGCATTTGCGCGGCGCTGGAGACCAGCGGGGCGCGCGCCTGATGGCGCGCCCCCAATCCACAAGCCAATCAATCAACAAGGAGCCAGATCATGGCCCAGCCCATTCTCAAAACCATCCCCCTGTCCGAGCTTCGGATTTCAAAACTCAACATGCGCCACAGCCGCAAGAAGCCGGACGTGTCCGACATCCTGCCGTCCATCCGCGAGAGCGGAATCCGGCAGACGCTCTTGGTCCGCAAAGAGGGCGATCATTATGGCGTCGTCGCCGGACGGCGGCGCTATTTCGCTCTCAAAGAGATCGAGAAAGAGACGGGCGATACCCCGCTTGTGCCTTGCGCGATCATGGCCGAGAACGACGCCGCGAGCGCCATCGCCGCCTCTGTCATCGAGAATGTCGGACGCCTGCCAGCCTCCGAAATGGAGCAATACACCGCCTTCAAGCGCCTGCACGATGAAGGGCGAGGCGTGGACGAAATTGCCGCCTTTTTTGGCGTCACAGACCTTCTGGTGCGCCGCGTTCTGGCGCTCGCCTCGCTCGCAGACCCGATCCGAAAACTCTACGCCGAGGACGAGATCGACCGCGAGACGATCCGCGCCCTGACGCTCGCCACGCCAGACCAGCAGGCCGAATGGCTGCGGCTCTACGAGAGCGAGGACGAACGCGCACCGCGAGGCCGCAACTGCAAGGCTTGGATCACCGGCGGGGCGGTCATCACCACCGACAAGGCGCTGTTCGACATCGCCGACTATGACGGCCAGATCACCGCCGACCTGTTCGGCGAGCATGGCGTGTTTGCCGATCCCGACGCCTTCTGGAAGGCGCAGTCAGCCGCCGTGGCGCAGCGCATCGAGACTTACATTGCAGACGGCTGGAAGGATGTCATTTGCCTTGAGCGCGGGGCGTTCTTCCATCGCTGGGACCACCAGACGCGTACGAAGAAGCAAGGTGGCAAGGTCTACGTCGAGCTACGCCATGACGGCACCGTGACCTTCCATGAGGGCTATGTCTCACAGGCCGAGGCGCGACGGATGGAGACGGCGAAGAAGGGCGATGACGATGCGCCTGCCGCGCCCGTCAAACCGGAAATGTCCGGCCCGCTGGCGGAATACATTCTCCTGCATCGTCATGGCGCAGCGTCGGCAAGCCTTGCGGGCCAGCCTGCCATCGCGCTGCGCCTGATGGTTGCCCACGCCATGACCGGCAGCGCGCTCTGGCAAGTCCGCACCCATGAATGCACAAGCCGCAAGGAGGAGACACGCGCGAGCCTTCAAGGCTCGAAAGCCGCCGCAGAGATGGAAGAAAAGCGTGCTCGCATCGCGGCCCTGTTCGAGGCGTTTGGCGTGCGCGGCGAGGCGCGGCGCAACACAGACGCCTACCGCCTTAGCGAAATCTTCGCCGCCTTGCTGGCCATGTCAGACGAGGAAGTCATGGAGGTGCTGGCCTTTACGATGGCGCAGACGCTGGAAGCAGGCGGGCCGGTTGTCGAGGCCGTACTGCATGTCTGCGAGACGGACTTATCCGAACATTGGAAGCCGGACGCGGCCTTCTTCGACCTGTTGCGCGACAAGCGCGCAATCAATGCCATGGTCGCTGACATCGGCTCGAGATCGCTGGCGGAAAGCTGCGCCAGCGACACCGCCAAGGTCCAGAAAGCCATCATCGGCAACCGGATCATGGGCCATGGATGCGAGCCCAATCGCGACTGGCGGCCCGCATGGATGCAGGTGCCGCCAGCCCGCCTTGTCGAGGGGGCAGGCTCACCGCCCGCAGACGCATGGGCACGGATTGCGGGCCTGTTCGAGCGCGGAGAACACATTGATGGAGCCGGGACGCAAGCCTTCGATCAGCCACACGCCGCCTGACCTTTCAGTCTCCTCGTCAGGCGGCTCTTCAATTTTGTCCTGAGACAGCAATCGGCTGACAGTTGGACGTGCTACTGAACGCGCGCCAATCCCAAAGTCACTTAATGAAGAGAAAGCCAAATCATCCAACGTAGTCGCCGCGTTGAATTGTTTTGTTTTTGATTAGGTATTCGTAGGCGTCTTTCGTCACTCCACGGCATTCTGAACTCAATCCCGTGGAGCCATAGTCGGCAGTGAGCAATGCGTCGTGCATACGATAGAGGATGTATTCGCGAAGCTGACACATTCGCTTTTGGTCGTACGAACAGAGGAAGCCGTGCAGCATTAACTCAGCCTTTTTGTAAGCATCGTCATCTATCGGCACACTGATCTTCTGCTGAATGAAATCAGCCGGATAGAGTTGCAAATACTCTCTTGCAGTCGGGTAGTTTTCGAGTTCATCGAAGAGCCTAATATTATCAAGTTCATTGAAAAAATGGAACTCAAACAGCGGATTGGCACCAAGCGCAAAGCCCCAACTGCCTTCTGGAAGACCAAATGAAACCTCCACAATTCGCATAGCGATATCATGCTCATCGCTTCTCCGGTCGAAGTCAGCTATGAGCTTTTCTCGGATGCCATTTCGATAGTTCCCAGTCATAGCTTCAGCGAAGACAATCTCTTGATCGATCTCGTCCCGAATGAATAGGCGGTCTTTTTCCAAGTCCAAGTCTCTCGCCACCAGAAGGTCTTGGAGTCCCTCCCAGTAGCGGATCCTTTTGAACAATATGCGGGCGCGATTCAGATAAGGTGAAGGATCGCCACGCTCCGCGATGGATTGGGTGTAGAACGTAAATGCTGTTTTGAAATCGCCGTTGTTTGCAGCATGAACCCCTTGCTCAAACAATTCTTTTCCCTTGTGGTAGTCACGAACCTTGCGCTTGATGAACTTATCCAACCACATCATTTCCCCCTAAATCCACCGGCACACTGCCATAAACTAGCCTACTTATTTCTCGACTATTTTTCCATCTGTGGTAATCCACATTCCGTCACTTAAATATACCGCCTCATCATTCTCACTAACCGAAAATTCGTCGTATAGCGCAAGCATTTCCGCCAGAGCCAAGACTTGAACATCGGTTATGCCCAGGGTGAGCAGAACGGTTGATGCCAGATGAACCAGTTCTTCGCGGTCAACGCGATCAAGTGGAATGGGTGTTTCGATGTAGGATCGTTGGGCGTGATCCTCTTTAAGTGTGGGATGGAGCCCCGCATCTTCTAGAACTCTAGCTGTCGCGGCGGTCAGTGTTTTTTGGTCCTCGAACGCCCTGTAACCGCCGCAGTTTTCAGACGCCGTCGCGGTCATAAGCCTTGCTCCGTGCTTATCGAAGATCAAGCGAAAGAAGACATAAGGCTTTGAGCAAATCCGGTATTCTTCCTGATCTGCTGAGAGCTTTCGAGAAGGCTCAATATCTGGCATGTGCATTCCATTGAATTACTTTAGGTCCCAATCAAGCTACATCGCCTTTTGTGTTACGTCGAGCTATCCAGAACGTCGGCCAGCGCCGCTTCATCCGTTTCCACCTGATGCACTCCGAACCCCTTGTTCCCGTCTCATGCCGTGTGACCTGGACGACGCCTGTCGGGCCTTGAAACCGGCCATTCAAGAAAACTTCCCCGCCGCTGCGCGGCTCCTCGCGGACCAAGTTTTCTTGCCTGTCCGGTGCTCCACTACGTTTCGCCCGCGAGCGGTTCAGGCCCGCCCTGCGCCGTCCTTTCGGTCCGGCGTCGACGGGGACAAGGGGTCCTCTCAGACACATGGAAACGAAAGGAACCACACCATGGCCAACGCACTCGGATATGTCTCTGAGACCAAGACCGGCTTCGAAGGCGCTCTTGCAATGATGAACCTCTCGGCTGCCATCCGCATCGAGAAGAATGCGGAGAAAGCCGCCGACGGACAGCCCGACTACCGCATCTTCGCCGGCGAAACCTCGACCGAAATCGGCGGCGGGTGGCTTCGCAAAGCCAAGGCTTCAGGCCGCGAATATGTCTCGATCACGCTCGCAGACCCGCAGATCGGCCCGCGCAAGATTTACGCGAACCTCGCCCCCGTGAAAGGCAAAAAGGGCCGTCACGTGATCCTCTGGAACCCGCGGGATTAGGGGTCCGATCCATCGCCAATGAGCCGCTCCGGAGATCACCTTCGGGGCGGTTTTTGTGTTTGCTTTCATGCCAACAGCTCCTCGCCTAGCCCGCGTGTTGGCACGCATTTTGCTCTTGAAGATTGAAGAAGGCCCAAGGATTTTCAGCGTTTGAATGCAGACGACTACGCCTATCTCAAGAACGTGACGCTGGGCAGCTGGGCCTGGGAATTCGCCCGCCGCTGGCCCGATTATGCAAACGCGCATGCCGATCATTGCGACGGCGCTTTGACGCGAACGAGCCGACCCTGCGGCATGGAAATCCTTGAGCTCTCGAGGCCCGAACCGGATGCGGCGCGTTTTGGTCTTTCCTTCTTCGTCAGCCCCCGACGCAGCTGTCTCGATGCCCCGATCTTCTGGACCGAAGAGGCCAATCATCGGGTGACCACTGTGGATGTCCGCGCGGTTGAACCGAGCCTTCGGGATCGCTGCCTTGAGGGCCTGTTCAACCTTTCGCGGCTGACCTGTCGCCGGTCGCTCTTCATCGATCATGACGGCACGCAGCACCTTCGGATCGTCTATTGCAAGCGCACAATCCAGCTGCGCTGCGAGGGCGACAGCTTGCTTCTGGGCGATGTTGATTTGCGTTTCATGCTGCGATTTTTCGGGCCCGTTGACGCGAAGGTGGAGACGCTTCGCAGGCTGAAAATGGTCTATGAAGGCTTCCTTCCCGAGCCGCCTGCAGGCCCGCAATGGACCAGCACCGCCCTTGGCTTGCGTGATGCCTTGATCGCCCTCGATGTTCACCTTGAAGGCGGCTCCCATCGTGACGCGGCGATGGTGATTTACGGCGAAGAGGATGGGAGCGAGCGTTATAAATCGCCTGATGAGAGCGTGCGAAACCGCATGCGCAGGCTCCGCAAGAAAGGCCTCTCCCTGATGCAGGGCGGCTATCTCGATCTGATGACTCCAGCCCGGTCTGAAGGGGGATCGCTGGCCGCCACCGGCTGAACGATCCCCCTGAAATCTTGCAAGCTGTGCTGATCTTTCCCCGGTCCCGAAGCGACCGGAAAGGACAGATCACAATGACAGACACACATGAAAATGGCGGGCGCAAGAGCCCGTTCTTACGCGCTCAGGAAGCCGCAGATTATCTCGGGCTGACCCGTTCAACTCTTGAGCATTATCGCTGGATCGGAGGCGGGCCGAGCTACCGCAAACATGGTGGACTCGTCTTCTATCACATCGATGATCTCATCGAATGGTCCGAGCGCAGAAAGTTCAAGGATAGCGCGACACGGGTGCGGCCGTGAGGCGAAGATCGGCTCTTATCCTCACGGGCCTCGCCATCGCGATGATGGGTGCAGCAAGCGTTCTGGTCGATCAGAACCGGCTCATCTGGAACCGCACGGAAAGCGCGCCTATTGGCCTCTACTGGCGGAGCGACGGCCCGCTCACCCTGAACGGGTGGGCCGTCGTCTCTGCCAGCTCAGAGGCCGCAAGATGGACTTCTGAAAACGGATTTACAGGCACGGACTGGCCATTGGTGAAGCGGATTGCAGCGCTTCCCGGCGATGAAATCTGCCGCGAAAACGAGACCATCCTGATCAATCAGACGCAAGTTGCCGAAGTGATTTTGCACGCGCCCGGCGGCCTCAGTTTACCGCGCTGGCAGGGCTGTCATGTGCTCCAGGACGGCGAGGTTTTTCTCCTTAATGAGCATCCCCGATCCCTCGATGGGCGCTATTTCGGGATCATGCAGGACAGCGATCTCGAGGGTGTGGCGACCCTGCTGTGGAAACAGCGATGACCGGCGATCTCGCAAGCGCTTGCAAGGATTGGCAAGGAATGGATGTGCGGACCCGGAGGGCAAGATTAAAGGGTTGGCGCCCTCGGCCCCTTAACCCCTTGTCTGCACATCATTTTTTTGGCGCCTCTTGCAAAACCTTGTGGCGCCCTCTTTTTAGAAAAACCTATATATCACAAGGGGTTGAGAGGGCGCCAGAGGCGTTTTCGCCATGAGCGGGGAGGATGAATTCACCCCGCGCCTTGGGCGCCTGCGCGATGCTGGAGCCACAGGCGGCAGGCGGTTCAGGGCCGAGCTCAAACGCGCCGCGCGGCGACTGTCTTCAAGGCCCGGCAAGTCCGCTTTCAGCGGGGCTCAGATGGCCCGTGGCAGCGGCGCGGGACGGGCAAGCCAGTTTCGCCAGACGCCGCACCCGAAATTTCGCATGCGGCGCGTCGTGGTGAAACTCCACATAGCACGCGCTGGGCAAGGCCTCGGCCAGGCCGCCTTCAGAGCCCATCTTCGATACATCCAGCGCGACGGTGTCGACCGGGACGGCGAAGGCGGTGAACTCTATGGCCGGGACGCAAACAGAATGGACGGGTCCCTGTTCGAAGAGCGCAGCGCCGCTGACCGCCATCAGTTTCGCTTCATCGTGTCGCCCGAGGACGCCTCAGAACTCGGCGACATGAAAGAGACCGTGCGCGCCCTGATGGCGCAGGCCGAAAAGGATCTCGGCACAAGGCTCGACTGGGTCGCCGTCGATCACCACAATACCGGCCATCCCCACACCCATATCGTCGTGCGCGGCAAGGATCAGATGGGACGCGATCTGGTCATCGCCCGCGATTATCTGACCGAGGGCCTTCGCGAGCGCGCCAGCGCGATCGTGTCAGATGAACTCGGCCCCCGCCGCGATCTCGAGATTGCCCGCGCTCAGGAACGCGACGTCACAGCGGGCCGGCTGACACGGCTCGATAGGAAGATCGAACGGCTTGCGCGAAACGGCGACATGACACGGCCTGAGGCCTTTAAGAAACTGAGCCGGTTTGAGCGTGCGCTGATCCAGCGAAGGCTGAAGCATTTGCGAGGGCTGGGACTTGCGTCCGCGCGCGGCGATGGAGCCTTCGCGCTTGAAGAGGGCTGGAAGGACCGGCTTCAGGCCATTGGCCGCGACGGTGACCGCATCCGTGAAATCGCCGCCGCCTTCAATACAGGCGACGGCCTCTCTGGCAGGGTCTATGATCCGGGCCATGAACATACCCGCGCGGTTGTCGGACGGGTCGTCACCGACGGCCCCGAGGACGAACCTCGCAATCGCCGCTATCTCATCCTCGAAGCCCTCGATGGCGAGCGCTGGCATGTCAGCCTCGGTGAGACCCTGCCGGGCGCCGTGCCGCCGAAAGATGCTGTGGTGGAGATTTCGCCCGCAGCCGGGGCCGCGCGCGCCTCCGACAGGACCATTGCCCGCATCGCCGCGTTGAATGGAGGGATGTATTCTGAAGCGTCGCACGAGGCTTTCGATCCCGCATCACGGCCAGACTATCGCCTTGCCCATATCCGCCGCCTCGAAGCTATGCGGCGGGCAGGCCTCGTGACCCGTGATCCAGACGGTCGTTTTGCGATTGGTGCCGATTATCTGGCCAAGGCCGCAAGCTTCGAAACCGCACGCACCGGCGGCGTGCGGCTGGAGGTGAAATCCTGGCTGTCTGTTGAAGCGCAGATCGAGCGGCACGCACCTGTCTGGCTGGACGGCGTGGATCACGGAAGTCTGACGGGCAAAGGGTTTGGCCAGGAAACCGCATCAGCGCTCAGCGCGAGGCGCGCCTTTCTGGAGCGTGAAGGCTGGCTCGGAGAGGATGGTCAATTGAAGCCCGGCATGAGGGACCGTCTCGCCGCCGAAGAACTGAAATCCGCCGCTAATGGAATTGAAGGCAAAGGCGCATTCCTGAAACTCGAAGACGGCATGGCTATCAGCGGTGTCTATGAGCGTCCCGTGGACCTTGCCCAGGGCCGGTTCGCTCTGGTGGTGCGCGCGAAGGAATTTACCCTCGTCCCCTGGCGACCTGAACTGGAGCGCTATCGCGGCGCGGAAATCAGCGTGAAAGCCCGCGCAGGCGGCCTCGACTGGAGCGTGGGCCGTGCGAGGGGGATTGGGCGGTGAGGCCCGCCAATCTACCCAGCATCATTCAGCCGGTAACGAAGACATTGCTCCTATGCCATGCCAGCCGGACAGTGTGGCTTTGGGTCAACGCAATCGGCGTTGTCCAATTGAGATTTTCCCGCGCAGACCATCCAAGGATCGAAGAGTATTGAGGCTCTCCACCGTCATCGAAGGTCACCAGACCTCTGTCGAAGGCTGCGTCCCAAAGCGCCGAAAGCAGAAGACCGTTGTGCACATCGAGGCGCTCAGCATCTGACGCACAGTCTTTCCAGGGAATGATGTGAGAGGCGCGCAGCAAGGCAGCATCATCGATCCCAGTGAGAGGGCATTTCCCATCCCAGTATTCCAGCAAGCTCTCGCGGAACACACCCTGTCCGATCCGCTGAACGACGAGTCGCTCGGCTTCCGTCGATCTGGGAAGGCCTTCAATCTCCTTCTCGAAAACCCGAAGCGGCGCATCCGGAAGGCTTGCGGCGAGCGCATAGATACGAGGTAGCACGGCATAGAGTTCCCGGAGCGACTCGAACCTGAAACGCGCTTTGCCCGGGCCATTCACAGCCGCCGTTGCAAGACCTGCTTCAGCGATCACACCGGAATGATCCAGCGCCAAGTACCATGGCCCCGGTGCCCCTTCGGCGGCGAGCCAGATTGTCCCTTGCGCCGTTGTCGACTGGAACGCCGCCCACCCGTCTGTTTCGCCAAGTCGACGACGAAAACCGTTCTGTTCGGCAGCCTTGCTGCACTCGGTTGAAACGACGAAGGATTGGGGCGCGACGATACTCATTATGCCGACGGTCTTGCCCAGATACTTTTCGCATAATCAAAAAGGGTTTTGGCCCGATCGGATATCTGGGTCTCTGTCCACGTTTCTTCTTCACAAAGCTCCCGGTTGAGCGCGAGGGTTGTGTGCTTTTTTAGGTTCTCTCTTTTTCCAACACTTTGCGGAGCTGACAGGTCTTCGCCTACGCAGTCCCATGGTCGATTAGACTGGTATGTGTTGAACTTACCATTCAACAACGTCAGATTTCCAATCGTGTGAATTCTCACATCGCGTTCGTCTGCGCGAACGTTTGATAACACTGCCCAGTTTTCGCGCCAGCCTTGCGGCATGACGTGCTCGACCGTCAGATTCCTCGGAGCCCTATCTGTTTCCGCAAATCCAGTACGGGCGGCCTCCTCCATCGCCTCAAGAAGCATTCTGATCCTTGGGCGCGTCAAGTTTTGATAAAGAGGGTTGGAAGTCCACGCTCGTTCGAACTCTTCGTCTGTCGGGAAGCGATCAACTTCAGCTGTACCATCAAGCAACTCCGCACGAATAGCTGCTTGAATATCGGCATCTGCACTTTTGACGATGCCCGCCAGTTTTGAAAATGCGCTGCCGTAGCCTCTGGTGCTCAAACGACATACCATTCGACGGACCAGATAGCTCTCCAGATCGATGAGTACATTTTTGACGGTGGCTGGCCTGTCCTCGTACTTCTCGTACAGAGCCAAAATAAACGGCCAAGCAGTCACGACGTCTAGGACGCCAAGGCGGTAGAAGAAGTCCGATAGACGG
>Ga0209024_1000520_pt1 | contig 61744 bp, 61 predicted proteins | sample AutmiccommunBRH5_FD_187380 | JGI IMG/M metagenome (GOLD analysis project Ga0209024, IMG submission 187380) | Deep subsurface microbial communities from Mt. Terri, Switzerland - Autotrophic microbial communities BRH/5 (SPAdes) (version 2) | ecosystem: Environmental > Aquatic > Deep subsurface >... | reverse complement strand
GAAGCTAGGCGACAAGATGGTGCGAAAGCATCTCTATGAGGCAGCGACAACCTTGCTGACGCGCAACCTGCGATCATCTCATCTGAAGACCTGGGGCTTGAAATTGGCCAAAGTGTCGGGCTTCAAAAAGGCACGCATTGCGGTCGCCCGAAAGCTTGCCGTCATTCTTTACGCAATGTGGAAAACCAACACGTCATTCCGCTGGGACCAGTCGGCAGCATAAAAAGAGGTAAGCTGCTCAACTAAACCAACGGACGCGTCCCCGCCGGGACGTATGGCGCGGATAAGGCCGTCCCTCTGAATGCACTGATCCGCGAAACAAGTGCGAGGCCCACTTAGGCCGATCCGACCATCCGACGCCAACATGCGGCGACCCATGGAAGTCGACCGCGGAGAGAACCATGAACCCGGCGCGCGCGAAGGCATCAATCATAAAACTTGACCAATGCGATTAGAGAACTCCAGTGGGGGCACTCCACATAGCATCCACCATCCATTCCGGAGTGAATACTTCGCCATGATCGGCTACGCGTTTTTCCGACTTGATTAGGCTCATGGTTTATTCATGTCAGCAGGCAAAGCTTTATCCAATGGCGTATTGATTTACTTGGCGGATTGCCCGGTCGCTACCGCGTCCGCGTGTCGCTCACTCTAGCCGCTCAGCAATCCACATCTTGATCAGTGCCTGACGGGTGATGCCGAGCTTCTGGGCCTGCCGGTCCAGACCGGCGACGACCCAGGTCGGGAAATCCACGTTCACCCGCTTTGCCTCGACATTGAGGCGGCGCGCCTTTGTCCAATCGACATGGGCGGACATGTCCTCGCCCGCGTCGAAGCGTTCGTCGAATTCAGTCGCCTTCATAGTGCTCAATCTCCTGCTTGCGAGCGCGGCGCACGGAGATGATCCGCACCCGGTCGCTCCGGTATGTGTAGACAGCCGTCCAATGTCTGGCCCCGATCATGCCAACCGCCAGAAAGCGTGGCTCATCCGTGACGTTGGCAGGGGCCTCGATCAGATAAGGATCATCCCAGAGGGCCTGGGCTTCATCAAAGTCGATCCCGTGCTTTTCACGGTTCGCGGCGCTTTTGTCGGGGTCATACTCGAACTTCATAAGAGGCAATGTATGTTGAAAATGGTATAATTACTATACTTTTCAGCCGCCCTACAGTTACTAGGCAGCACACTCATTAATTCTTGTTTAGGAGCATAAGTTTGTGATTCACTCTCGCACAAAACCGGGCGGGAGAATGCAAAAGGCGCGATCAGATATGAGCGATCTGGAATGGGAGTTCATCAAAGCTGTCTTGCCCAACAAAACGCGTGGCAAGAAACGGGTTGATGACCGCCGCGTGATCAACGGCATTTTCTACGTCCTGCGCACCGGCATCCCTTGGGCTGATCTACCAGAGCAATACGGCCCACCGACCACGGTCTACAACCGCTTCAACCGGTGGAGCTATGCGGGCCACTGGGACCGGATCATGGAGGCCATCGCCGACGCGCACAACGTGGACATGGTGATGGTCGATGGGACCAGCGTGCGCGCGCATCATTCTGCCACCACGCTCAAAAAAAGACCCACGCCGCTGTTTAGGTCGCTCACGGGGCGGATTAGGAACGAAAATACATGCACTTACCAATCAGGATGGGTTGCCGATCCGATATGAATTGACGCCGGGCCAAGCCCATGACGTACCGCCGTGCAAGACGCTGCTCGACAACCTACAGCCTGGTCAACACGTGCTCGCGGACAAAGCATATGACGCAGACTGGATCAGGGACATGATCTGGGAACAGGGCGCTATCGACGTCATCCCTCCCAAGGCCAACCGCAAACTGCCCGCCGAATTCGATGCTGAAATCTACCGGGAACGCAACAAAATCGAGCGTTTCTTTGGCAGGCTGAAAGCCTCGTTCCGCCGTATCGCAACCCGATACGAAAAGACGTCACGCAATTTCCTGTCGATGATCAAACTGGCGTCGGTCAGGCTGTGGATCGAGTTTTATGAGTCGGCTGCCTAGTCACAATTGCCAACGCAATCATCAAAACTGGCAAGCCGTGGCTGTCTCAGCTCAGCGAATAGACACAGTTTCTAGACAAAAGCACTGGCTTGTCGGTGGTATATATAGGCTGCCAAATAAGCGGTGACTTCGGTCTGCGACAATATCCAACCGTCTATTGAAATGGTTCGTGTCTTCGCAAAATCTGCTGAAATGCAGTGACGCAATCCATCATAGACCGCGTTTGCATCTGTCATTGAAACCCCTGCCAGATCAAGGCTGTTTGACAGGTGCGAAAGCAAAACCTCAAGCGTTCCGTCAAATCCTGTAAGTCCTGCCGATTCACACCCCAGAAAGCGTATTGGAGCATCATCTGACAAGCGCGCGATGACCTGGCGCAGAGGATCGGTTTCAGCAAGAGCAGGGCGTGCCAAGCCAAATGCCAAAACGGAAGACATCAGGCCAAGAATGCTTCGGCGTTTGATGAACAGGTTTTGATTTCTCATCATAGGGCTAATTTTTCCTTCATGTGATCCGATAGCCTGAGGGTCAGGGCCAGCAGGTTCATCGTCGGGTTGGCGTGACCTCCGGTCGGGAAAACCGAGCTACCAGCGACATAGACGTTGTCGACTCCATGAATTTTGCAGTTTTCGTCAACTACGCCTGTTCGTGGTGATGATGACATGCGGGTGCCGCCGCAGTGGTGGATTTGCCATCCCAAATCTTCTGGGCTGAGCTGTTTGATCGCGTTCTGATCAACCCGCATACGCCCCAACTGCTGGCTGCCGATTTTGTGCGCAAAAGCTTCGTGAACCGCCGCGACGGTTCGGGTTTCCTGTTCGCCCAAGATCATGCTTACATCTGCCTGCTGCAGGCCCAAAAAATCCCGCTCTCGGCTAAGTTTCACCCGACTTTCGTAGCGTGGGGGGATTTCAAGGCGTACGCGCATTTTGAACGTTTTTGTTTCGGACAAAAGGCCCAAGGTGCGCCCCAGACTGTTCCAGCTTCTTGAGGCATAGGCCATTGCCTTGCTCATGAATTCCTTGCCGGGAGCGGGGGTGGCGGAAACTAGAAATGCAGAGTGGTTCAGAATCTCAAGCTCTGCCTGACGTTGGGCAGACAATTGGAAATCCAGCCGAAAAGGTTGATCGTCGAGATTGATATACGGCTGCGCCAAATATCGTAATGCGGTCACGTCACTCAATACAACTTCACTGGTGTCAAAGTTCGGGTGCTCCATGAAATAGCGACCGACTTGGTCGTTTTCATTCCCAAGGCCCGGGCCGCCCTGGGGCCCCGACAAAAGCAAAAGGCGCGCATTTTCGATTCCACCGGTGGCCACAATGAAAAACCTTGCGCTTACAATGACACGACGGTTTCCGATACCCGCTAATTCGACGGCTGTGGCATGCGTGCCGGATGTATTGGTATCCACCCGAAGCACATTGGCGTGCAGAATACAGGTGACGTTGGATGCTTTTTCTACATCGTCGCGGTACGCTTCTCCGAAGCGTGTAACTGGTTCGGGAAACCGCAGCACAACAGGTTCGAAATCCCCCCCTGCCAAAGGAAACTCAGGAAAGCCCGCTTTATCTTTCCAAGTGTTCCAGGCGAAATCAGGAGTCCCCAATTTGCAAACACTCTGTGCGCGGGGCAGGTAACTGGCGAACTCCGTGTAAGAAATCGGCCAACCACTGGCCTCTACCCATTCTCGGTGCCTGAAATCTAATGGATCCAGTGGTAGTGACTGTCCGGCCCAGTGATTGGTTGTTCCACCAAAATAGCGCAGGCGCACAACGTCCAGCGGCAGATATTCGATACCGGATACTTCGCCTTCGTAAAGCGCTTGAACCTCAGATTCATAGTCAAACCCGCCTGCTTCCAATAGGCAAATCTTGGCCGCACTTCCCGCGTGCTCTCTAGCAAGAGTGATGCCTGCGGCACCAGCACCAATGATACAAAGGTCAAAATCCAATTTGGATCCGTCTACTATCTCGCTAAGATCAACGAACATCGGTCAATACAGTCCCAGTTATATTCCGACATTCCCCAAGCAGAACGCCATTCCATTTACGTTGCCCCCGTTTTGCGCACAGATCAAGGCTGCTTGGGCATGATCAGTTCGGGAGCATACCACTCTTGAGCCCATCTCACCTCACAGTTGACCTAACCCAAGGGAACAGGCTTAGAGCGTCCGACCCGAAACCTGAATCGTGTGGGATTGAACGAACCCGCTGACGCGGGAGGGGCGTAGCTATTGGCGGGAATGACCCCCTGATGGGAAGGTTTGGTTGCTCAAGACCAATCTTTATCAGGAGACCATCCCATGGCTGATGCCACACCTGCGGTGAGCCCGCTGCGCCGCCGTATGATCGACGACATGACGCTTTGCAACCTGTCGCCGGCTACGCAACGATCCTATCTTCATGCTGTTGCCAAGTTCAGCCGGTATTTCAATCGCTCACCGGATCGGTTGGGGCTGGAGGACGTTCGTGCCTTCTAGGTTTACCTGGTATCGCAGGGTATTTCGTGGCCGGCGCTCAACCAGACGGTCTGCGCCCTGCGCTTTTTCTATGGCGTGACGCTGAACCGTGCGGAGATCCCTGAGCGGATCGCCTATGCGCGTACGCCCCGCAAGCTGCCGACGATCCTTAGCGCCGACGAGGTCGTGCGCTTTCTTGAGGCGGTACCGTCTCTGAAGGCGCGGGCGGCACTGACGACGGCCTATGCCGCAGGGTTGCGCGCCTCGGAAGCGGTCAGCCTGAAGGTCACGGATATCGACAGCGATCGCATGGTGCTCCAGATCCGCCACGGCAAGGGTGCCAAGGACCGCACGATTCAGGTTCAGACTGAAGCGCTTTAAGGCTCAATTTCTATGGCTTTTGGCTTGGCTTAGACATACGGTAATATGCCTTTCCAGACACCAACGGCGTTTGAATGCCACCGTCGGCTTCGGCTTTTCCGGCCAGTCGCACCAACGCGTCAGCCTTCAAAGTAAGTTGGCTCTGTTGCCAATTGGAAATTCGACGATCCAAAGAGGAAACGCAAAAGTCACGGAGTTGTGACAGCGCTCAGACAAGCACAAAGCGTTTGATGCAGTTCTCATGCATTGGCCGCAGCAGGTCCCACTCGGAACAGTATTATAGCAACGCATTGCTCACCCCGGCACAAACCGCGGCAGCTTCGGCAAGCTCTCGCGCATCAGACGTTGCAGACGCGCATCAGCAGCACCCTCGGGCTCATCCCTCAAGATAGGGGTGATATAGCGCACGATGGCGCCGTCGGTGCGGTCAATCGTCAGGCTGTCATAGACCACGCTCATCTTGGCCTTGAAATCGTTGGTCATGCGTTTGCCGCGCTGCTCAAACCAGTAATAGACGAGTTGTTCCGACAGGCCTTTCTGGATCACCGCGCGGTTCACCTCAAAGGTGCCATAGGCGGTGCCATCCATGTCCACCGGCACGGTCTCAAAACTGTAGATCTCCCAACCGCCAACCGGCAGACATACCTCTGGGGAATGGATGCCGTCACCTTCGGTCTGCCGGTCATAAAAGGCCATGAAAAGCTCAACATGGGCGGGTTCCGCCTGCGTATTGAAGGAGGCGGCAAGATAATCAGTGGCTCCGAGCACCTGTTCGATATCCGGGTCGAGCATGGAGAAGGTGCCGGACCAGTCCCCCATTTTCCGGGGATAGAGTGCGAAAGGATCTCGGTCTACCGCCGTGGGCTCTTTACCCTGTTGAAGAGCCCATCCCGCCGAGACCGCAAGCGTCAAGAGCGCCCCAACCATCAACCCACGCGAGGCGCGGATACTCACAATACGCCCCGCAATTGACCCAAATCCACTGGTATCAAGATCAATCGCCTCAGATAAAGGCTTGGGATCAGCCGTCAGCCGCTGCAAGGCCACGGCCATGAGAAACAGGATCGCAATGCAGGCCCCAAAGATGATCCAGCCTTCAAAGAAATGCAGAAATCCTTCGGCATGCTCAATCCCGTAGCTGTTGACCAGCACCCCGATCACCCCGATCCGGAATGAGTTCATCAGCACCGTAAGAGGCGCCGCCGCCAAGAGGAGTACAGCTTTATGCCAGACCGGTCCGCGGTAGAGAATGGCAAAGAGATAGGAGAAGCTGAGGATCGGGAAAAGATAGCGCAGACCCGAACAAGCCTCGGCCACCTGCAGCTTGTAGATGCCAAGATCAATCACATTGCCTTCAAGATAGACTGGCACGCCCATCAGAGCCACGAACCACACACCGATTTCTGACGAGATTGTCTGCAGCACAATGGTGAGCTTCAGGTAGACGAATTGTGGCAGGGGCAACATGAATATCAGATGCACCACGCCCAGCTGATGCAGCTTGCCACGCTCCCAACCAAAGATCGTCAGCACCACGCCGCCCACCCAGATGATGAAAGCATAAGTCACGATATCCGGAATGCGCGTCAGGTTGCCTGCAATCGCCAGCAAGAGCGCCAGCACAATGACAATGAGCCCGGGAGCACGGTCATGCACCACCGGTCTTGGCGGTGGCAAACGGCGCATTTCCCGCAAAAAGAGATAAAGCGAAATGATTGGAATGAGCGGTCCGTGGCTGTATTCAGCCGTGGACCAGGCCTGTGCGAGGGATACAAACCCGATCCAGAAGATCGGGATTGACCCCACCAAAAGCAGTGTAAACCACAACACCCCACCCAAATTGAGTGGTTGGGTGAAAAGCCTTGGACCAGACTGATCTGTCACGGACATGCTGTCACACTCCCCTTAAACGGTTTACCATCCTGCACTACACCAGCAGCATCTATTTTCTTGGGATTTCTATCGGAAAATCTGCACCAAAGCGATTCAAAAGGGGAAACATGCTGGACTAAAGAGCGGCCTGAACAGTCTGTTTTCCAAGCTCGCACAGTGGCCCAAGATCAGGGACGCACAGTAAATTCCCGCTCAAGTGTCAGAAATACCCGGTTCGATGTGGCGTCACCAACCCCGGTTTCATCTCGTATTCGGTATTCATAACCCGAGGAAAGCCGCCAGTCGGGCGTAAGGGCGCGGGAATAGGTGGCGCGCAGATCGGTGCGCGTGGTGTCATTTACTGCCGGACCGCCAGCTTGTTTGAGTTCAGCGTAATTCGCCGAGAATGATATGTCTGACAATGAGTTGATCTCATAGTTGTAACCCAGAGAGGCACTCGTGGTGCGCAATTCGTTCGACCGCGAACTGGTGCGCACTTGCCGCTCAAGCGAGGCCGTCAGGGTGCTGCGTTTCATCTCATGCGTGAAATCCAAGCTACCCACCGGACGGACCGTATCATCCACATCACTGGTCGCCCCAAGACTGATTTCAATCGCACCCCGCGGCAGGGGCATTGCACGGTTGACGAGCCAGGTAGCCGTCTGACCATTCACGCTCTCACGCAGATCAAAGCTCGTGCCGATCGTGCCTCGGGTAAGCTCACGCGTGAGGTCGATGCTGCCGATCAGGCCTGTCTGTGTGTCAGAGTCGCGTATCCCAAGAATAGTTTCCTCGGTCTCGATCTGCTGATAGCCGAGCGAGACATCGAGCGTGTCAATGGGCGACAGCGCTTGGGTGAGCCCCAGACTGTAGCTGGTGGTCTGCCGGTCGGTTTGCTCCACGTCATCCGCAGTATAGTCGTCATAGCGCAGCACCACCCGCGCCTCGGTGACCGGGCTGAGAGTGAACCGCGTTGTGCCTGTTATACTGAAAAGCTCAGTATCGAAGAGGTCTGGATCCGTAGTGTCAGTGTAGGTCTGCTCGCGGTAGCGCCCATCGAGAATGAAACCCACTGGATTATTGAGCCCTGCTTCAAAACTGAAGCGGCTTGATATCTGCTCTCGGTCACCTTGGTCTTCAATAAGATCGTTCTCGTCAAGCGGATCATCCTCGAAGAAACGATCTCGATCGAATGGGTCGAGTGAATTGACTGAGGCCAGACTATAATCGGCCCCAAAACTGAGGGTACTGTTCACTCCCTCGCGATCATAGCCGAGCCGCACACGCTGATCGTCGAATGTGCGGCTATCACCCGGCGGTTCATTGGCGCGCAAGAGACCACTCAGATCTAAGCGAAATACGTCATTGGCGCGCTGGTTCAGGTATCCGAAAGACAATTTGTTGTCGAAGAGCTCGGCACTCTCGCTATTATTGGGGTCAAGATTGTAATTGTCCGTCGCGCTGAGCGTGGAGCTGATCCCAAAGGTCAGAACCGGACCGCCATCCTCGGGGCTGCTACCTTGCTGCGCAAGTGTCAGCCCTGCTCCCAGAGAGAACACAGACAAACATCCGACACCGATCAGGATATGGGAGCGCGTCACGACCCGCTCTTATTCGAAAAGACGCCGCTCAGGCACAACGATCACGTCGCCCGGAGCCAATACCGTCGTGCCACTGATACTGTCGCTCCCCCCCATGGTGCGGTAGTTGAATCGATAGACCGTCTCTTGTTTGCTGTTGGGGTTGACACGACGCAACTGAATGCGCTTCTCGGCGGCAAAACGCGATAACCCGCCTGCTTCAGCCAGAAACTGGATCAGTGTGGTTCCCGGTAGAACCTCTTTGCGGCCAGGCGTGTTGGCTTCGCCCAGAATATAGACATTCATCAGGTCAGGCCCGACATCAGCGCGTGCCGGACCTTTTGGGGCCAAGGCCGCGACTGAGACCAACACGCTCGGTGCAACCGCGAAATTCCCAGCCATCTCCTCCGCCAAGGTGCTAGCCACACCGTCAACGCTGCGTCCGCCCGCTTTGACTGTTCCCGCCATAGGGAAGCTGATTGAACCATCCGGCAGGACCAGCACATTGCGATTGAGGCTTGGGTCTTCGAGAACCTCGACCTGCAGCGTATCTCCCGGTTTGATACGGTAGAAATCCTGCGCAATGGAAAGGCTGGCCGATCCCATCAGGAAAAGCGCTGCTGTAAGAAATCTGATCATCCCGTGCCTCTGTCCCATTACTTGTTTGGTGTGCAATTTACGGTATTCAACCATCCGGCAAAATACGCAAAGTTAAGAAAACTCAAAGCTGCGGCAGATTTGTAGCGCTTTCAGGGTGTTTTCTCGTCAGTTTTTACACCGTCCTCATTGCCAGATGCGGAAAGCCGGTCAATTTCGCCTTTGACCTCTTCCATGAATGCGGGCTCCGGACCGTCTGCCGCGAGCTCAACCACCTTACGGAACTGTTCAAGAGCCTCTGCGTCACGCTCGAGGGCCGCATAGGTACGAGCCAGATGGTATTGCACTGTCGGATCTGTCGGCAATCCGGTCGCTGCCTGCTCAAGAGCAGAGAGCGCCGTGTCGAGATCCCCGCGGCGGAAGGCAATCCAGCCATAAGTGTCCTGAAAGGCAGGCACATCGCGATCCCGTAGGCGTCGTGCAATTTCATGTGCGCGCTCAAGGCTTTCAGCATCCTCACGCCCAGTCGCCAAGAGGCTCGCTAGGTTGTTGGCAATAATCAGATTGTTGCTGTCGGCAGCATAGAGTTGCTCGTAGATATCGATTGCGCCGGGCACATCTCCCTCGCGCTCGAGGACGCCCGCCAAAGCCCAATTGAGCCGCAGATCCTCGGGCACGGCGGCCAGCCCATCCTTAAGGGCCTGTTGGGCTGCAGCAACATCTTCCTGTACTGCGTGGATATTGTAGAGCGCGAGCCAGAAACGCGTATCCTGCGGAGCTTCGGCTGTCAGGTCACGAAACGCCGCCTCGGCAGCCTCCGTCTCGCCCGTAACTGCCTGTACGGAGGCCATCAGAAAGCGCGCGTTAATATCACCGGGGTTTTGTTCCAGAGTTTCGCGCGCATAGTCCCGCGCGCCCTCCATATCACCTTGCGTCAGGCGGGTCCGTATGATTGCCGCCGCCGCTCCAAAACCACTCGCGCCTTCACCCGCGAGACCGTCGAGAAAACCCATCAACTCTTCTTCGCGATTCTGCGCGGCAAGCTGACGCGCGGTCAGTTCGTTGGCGACGCGCTCTGCGGCGCTATCATCCTGACGCTTCAAGGTTGCGATGACCTGTGTGACACGTGGCCAGTCCTGTTCGCGCATGTAGATCTCGCCCAACCCACTCAGCAGCGCAAGATTGTTCGGGGTAAGACGCAGGGCATTGATCAGAACAGTCTCGGCGGTGCGTAGGTTGTCTTCTGCAATAAGATGGCGCGCATAGCGTAAGGATTCATCCGGTGCATTGCGCGAGGCATCCACGGCGCGGCTCAGCATTTCCGCCATCAGGTCACGATTTCCAGCGCGCTCATGCGCCTGTGCCATCAAGGTCATGGCCTGTGCATCATCGGGGGCTTGACCCAGAACTGAACGCAAGCTGACAATCGCCTCATCCGCCCGATCACCTTCGATCAACCAAACGGCCCGCATCTTCATCGCTTCGACCTGGTTTGCATCTTCTTCCAGAACCTGCTCGACCAAGGCGCGTGCGCCAACGCGATTATCCGTTGCTTCCAACATCCGGGCCAGCATGACCATGATGCTGCGCCGTTCATCAGAGGGCTCAGAGCCCTCGATCAGCGCTTCCATTTCGGCAATGGCCGCATCGCGCTCCCCCAGATCAAAGCGAAATCCGGCGCGTAAGGCGATCAGGCGTTCTTTCTCGGGTGGATTGCTGGCAATGATCCGGTCCAGTTCGGCACTGGCGATCTCTCGGCTCTGCACATCGGAGAGAAAGCTGATATACGTGAGGATATTCTCGGCAGCGCGCGGCTCCGCATCCGCGCGCTGTTTCAGAAATGTCTCGGCCGCCTCGACATTGCCCTGTGACAGATACCACCGCACCAGAGTGGCAGGCACGCTTTGATCGTCCGGGAAGCGCGAGACCATGTCTTCCAGTTGCGCTCGAATCTCGGCTGTCTCGCCCAACTGATTGAGGACGCCAAGCCGGATCATATAGAGTTCCATGCTCTCCGGAGCCTTCACAAGTGCCGCATCAATGGCGGAGAGCGCGGCGGTCCAGTCTTGCGCGCGCATGAGATCATCGATGATGACCCTCTGGACCATCATCAGATCGGGATCCTCGGACACCAGTGCTTGGGCCTTTGTCACAGCCTCACGCTGTGCCGTAGCATCATTCGCGGCAATCGCATCTCGATAGGCCAGAGTCGTATTGATAGCCTGCACCAAGCGATCATCGGGAGCCAACTCCGCCGCAGCCCCTCCATACTTGCGGGCCTCATCCCAGTTGTTGCTCTCAAGCGCCAACTCGGCAAGGGCTCGCTGACCCTCCAGGCTGTCAGGATATTGCTCTATCAAGCGCAAATACTGACCATATGACTCGCGGAGATTGCCGCGCGCGCGCTCGGCTTCTGCATATTGCAGCCGCGCCTCACGGTGCTGACCATCCAACTTGAAGACATTACGGAATTCAACGAGGGCACGATCCACATCGCCCTCTTCCAGCAGTTCGAGACCGGATTGAAAATGTCTGTCTGCCCGCTCCTCTGCATTGTCGCAGAAAGACAGCGAGCCAGCGGTGATGAGCGCCAGAAATGTTGGTTTTATCATATTGCTACTCTTGCATTTTTTGAGCCTGGACAACAATCCCACAAGCCACAGGATTAGTCACTTCGACCCTATCACAATATTATATCAGGCGGCGGCAGGAAAGTTACCACACCATCATGCAAGATGGGCCTGTCAATATCCAGTGCAGCGCAAGACCACAGCGACCGTCCTGAACAAGATTGTGAGATCAACAGAGAGCGACAAAGAATCCAGATATTGATTGTCGAACCTGGCTCGATCAGCAAAACTGGACTCGTTGCGATCAGAAACCTGCCAGGGCCCTGTGATACCCGGACGCAGTTCAAAATACGCTCTGCCCGGGTAGAGGGCTTCTTGGTCCACCATCATTGGCCGCGGACCAACGAGTGACATGTCGCCCTTGAGCACGTTCCACAGTTGAGGCAACTCGTCGAGCGAGGATTTGCGCAGGAAACGACCGATCCGGGTGATGCGCGGATCGCGCTTGAGCTTCTGGGCCTCATCCCATTCGCGCCGCGCCTCAGGATCTTTGCGAAGGTGATACTCGAGCAAGGCGTCAGCCCCCGGTACCATTGTACGCATCTTGACCATGTAGAAAATGCGCCCGCCCCGCCCAAGACGTTTCTGACGGTAAAGCGGGCGGCCCCCATCAAGCGCCGTAAGGCACATCATGCCCAGAATGATCGGCAAAGACACTGGCAGCGTCAGCAGAACCAAAACAATATCAAGGCAACGCTTAGCGGCATTACGGTAAATGCCCCGTCGGCGTTGACCATGTTTCAGCTTGGCAGCATTAGGTCGGATCGGTGTCTCGGAAAAATCCCGAAAAGTCATTTGAATTCCCTACACACATTTGACACGAGCAGACTTGCATCATTCGATACGGTGAAATTCACTTTTATCAAACCGACTGACGAGCAGTACATAACCCATGTTAGCGCCCCCATGCCAATGAACAATTACAGCCCGCCTAAAACAAGACATAATTTAGCCAGAATCTTAAAATAACTTATACAAGTCGTTGAGAGCCTTATATTTCAGTGTTTTCGCAGTCGGCCTGTCCGGCGAAAATAAATGCCCCCCCAAAAGATTGTAGACGTCCTCGCAACAAACGCCGTTAGAGCGTGAAATAGTTCAAAAATATCGTAGCACGATTCGCACTGAAGGCGGTGTGAAACACGGCATCTTGCCCAGCTTGCCCCGTAATTTTCTTACTCCCGCCATCAAAGAGTGGGATTTGCCTGTTGAATGATGGAGCTGTAAAGGGCAGATGCAGAGCGCGGGTGAGGGATTTGCACGCTCTGATGCAGCCGCACTTTTGTGCTAAATCCAATTATAAGAATGTGGGTGCCAGGCTGCAGGATTTGTTTGAAAGATGCACATGAGACCGGAGACACTTTACGCAGACTTTTTCGGACTGTCCGAGCGTCCGTTCACACTGTTGCCCGATCCGGCTTTTCTCTATTGGTCCAAGGCACATTCCCACGCCTATACGATCTTAGATTATGGAATACTTTCGCGTGCTCCCATCACCGTGGTAACGGGTGAAATCGGCTCAGGTAAAACGACGCTGATTCAGCATCTGCTCAAAAACACCGATCCCTCCATCACCATAGGCCTCATTTCCAACGCCCAAGGCGGACGCGGAGAGCTTCTGCAATGGGTTCTCAATGCGCTGTCTGTCGAGGCCCCCAATGATGCAAGTTATGTACAGAAGTTCCAGATATTACAGGATTTCTTGATTGCTGAATACGCAGCAGAACGGCGTGTGATCCTGATATTTGACGAGGCCCAGAACCTGTCGATGGAAGGGTTGGAAGAACTGCGCATGCTCACCAATATCAATGCCAACAAGGATGAGCTGATCCAGCTCATCCTGATCGGGCAGCCTGAGTTGCGCGATGTAATACGCAGCCCCAAGATGAAACAGTTGGCACAACGGGTCGCAGCAAGTTTTCATATCCCGGCGATGGATGAAGAGACGGTGAGGCAGTATATCCAGCATCGACTGCGCACCGTAAACGGCAAAGGCAATGAATTTACCGACGCCGCTTGTAAAATGGTCCATGCTCAGACCGGTGGGGTGCCACGGCTTGTCAATCAGCTGTGTGACATCGCAATGGTCTATGCATGGAGCAAGGAGCAGAAGGACGTGACCGAAGACGTCCTTCAGAGCGTAATTGACGACGGGTTGTTTTTTGCAGCTACCCTTGCATCGGAAGAGAGCGATAGGACATGAGTGAACTGAATTACTATTTTTCGATCTTCATCCGACGCCTGCATTATTTCCTGACCGTCTCGGTAATTATTGCGGCAGTGTCCATTATTGCGGCATTCACCTTGCCACCGGCTTATGAATCGCAAACCCGCCTTTTGCTGGAAGGCCCACAGATTCCTTCGGAGCTTGCAGCCTCTACGGTGTCAGTGGGACTGATCGAACAGCTCGAAATCATCGAGCAACGGCTGATGACCCGCGCCAATATGCTTGATGTCGCCCGAAGCCAACAGGTCTTTGAGGGTATCCAGACAATGAGCGCCGATGCCATTGTTGAGGCGATGCGCGCACGCACGGCTATCCAGAGGGCGGGAACATCCCGCGCTCCAACACCCATTCTGACAATCACCTTCGAAGCCCGCAGCCCAAGTATCGCCGCCGGGGTTCTCAACGAATACCTGACTTTGATTGAGCGACAGAACGTGGAGTTCCGAACCTCGCGCGCGGGGAATACGCTGGAATTCTTTGAACAGGAAGTCCAACGCCTGGGTCAAGACCTCGACACACAGAGCGCCCGTATCCTCGAGTTCAAGACCAGAAATTCAGGGGCTCTGCCGGAAAGCCTTGCATATCGCTTGGATCAGAAGTCCACATTACAAGACCAAATCCGCCAGATTGACCGGGATATCACGACGCTCAAAAATCAGAGCGAGCGACTTGTACAGATCTTCGAGGCCACCGGACAGTTGGGAACCAATGAAGGTGCACGTCTGTCACCGGACGAGCAACGTCTGCAGGAGATGCGGGCGCAACTTGATGAGGCACTGTCCGTATATTCGTCGGAGAATCCACGGGTAAAGATGCTGGAGGCTCGGATTGGACAGCTTGAAGAGCGACTCGCCTCCAAGACGACAACACAGGAGCCGAAACCTGACACTCTGGCTCAAAGTCGAGGGTCAGCTACGCTCGACTTGCAATTGAGCGAGATAGAGGCACGTATCTCAATGCTGCAGGAACAACGCGCAGACACCTCAGCCAGATTGGAAGGACTGGACTCATCCCTGGCCCAGACCCCGGCCAACACGGTCACCCTGGAAGAATTGAACCGGACCTATGCCAATATTGAAGCACAGTATAACACGGCTGTTGATCGGCTGGCGCAAGCCAGTACCGGCGAACGGATTGAATCGCTTTCACGTGGTCAGCGAATTTCGATCATCGAACCTCCCGCAGCACCCAATCAGCCCACAAAACCGAACCGCGTTCTGATAGCCGGAGGCGGCACCATGTTCGGGATCGTAGCGGGGATCGGCCTTATCGTCCTGATCGAGCTCCTCAATCGTACGGCCCGGCGCCCCGAGGATATCATCAACCGCATCGGTGTGCGGCCTCTGGCTACCATTCCCTACATGCGCGGCCGCTCCGAGATATTCTGGAAGCGTCTGATCAAGATCATCCTCTATCTGGTCATTCTCGTGGGCCTTCCCGCAGCAGTATACGCGGTACATCTTTACTACCTACCGCTCGACCTTCTGGCCGATCGGGTCATGAACAAGATCGGCGTCCGCTGGTGACCGGTCACAACGATATCAGGAGCGCTTGAGATGGAACGCATTCAGGAAGCCCTGGCCAAGGCCCGCGCACAACGTCAGCAGGGCAGCGCCACGCGCACGGAAAACGTCACACCAGCCAAAGCCAGTCAATCCGTTGACGAGGCATGGGGAGCGCTTGCCCCTTTCAAGCTCAACCACGCCCTGCTCAAGAGCCGTCGGGTGGTTGCTGCCGAGGCCGGGCGCGATGCTGCCCCCTATGATCTCTTGCGCACAAAGATCATCCATCAGGCTCAGAGCAACGGCTGGCGCCGGGTGGCGATCGTTTCGCCCGATATGGGAGCTGGGAAAACCACCACTGTGGCCAACCTGGCCTTCAGCTTTGAGCGCCAGCGCGATATGCGCGTGCTCTTTCTCGATCTCGATCTGCGCCGCCCGTCGCTTCACAAGGTTCTCGGACAAAAGAGTGATCACTCCATGGGCGACGTGCTGAATGGCCATGTACGATTTGCCGAACATGGGCTGCGTTTGGGGGAGCGGGTGGCCTTTGGCCTCAACAACGGCCCCGCAACCAACCCTTCAGAAATTCTACTCAGCCAGACCGCGCGTGACACGCTAGAGGGCATAGAACAGGATTTTGCGCCCAACCTGACACTTTTCGACATCTCCCCCCTCAATGCCAGCGACGACAATATCGCCTTTCTCCAGAATGTCGATTGCGCAATCATCATCGCCGCGGCGGAAACCACCCGGATCAAGCGGATTGATCAGGCCGAGCGACAGGTGGCGGAATTGACCAATGTGATGGGCATCGTGCTGAACAAATGCCGCTATACCAGCGACACTGAAGGATATGATTACTATTGATGGAGGAGACCGGGATACAAAATGCGATGCCCGAGATCGCGATCATAATCCCACATTACAATGATGTGGTGCGGCTGGACCGTTGCCTGTCTGCCTTGATGGAAAATGATCTCTCAAATTGCGAAGTGCTGGTGGTAGATAATGGCTCTCCTGAGCCATTGACGGAAACACAGGCAAAATTTCCCAGTATCCGCTTTGTCACCGAACCAGAGAAAGGGGCCGCTGCGGCCCGCAACAGAGGCGTGCAAGAAACCAGCGCGCCACGCCTGATGTTCATCGACGCCGATTGCCTGCCTGCTTCCGACTGGGTGGCAGTTGGGCACCAGGTGGCAGATCAAGCCGATCTGATCGGCGGGCAGGTCGAGGTGTTTGACGAAACCCCACCACCGCGCAGCGGGGCCGAGGCCTTCGAGGCAATCTTCGCCTTTGATTTCCGCCATTATATCGAGGTGCAGGGATTTTCCGGTACAGGTAACCTGATTACCCGGCGGGATGTGTTCGAGGATGTAGGCCCGTTTCGCGGTGGGGTGTCCGAGGACCGCGATTGGTCCTTTCGCGCCACAGCCAAGGGGTACCGCCTGATCTACGAGGACGGGTTGCGCGTGGGGCATCCCTCGCGGCAGGACTGGAACGCACTGCGCGGTAAATGGCGGCGTATCATGCAGGAGATGTTCGGACAGACCGGAGGCAGCTTAAGCGCCCGGATAAAGTGGGCGCTCAAGGGATTAGCCATGCCGCTCAGTATTCTGATGCATTTGCCTAAGGTGCTGACCAGCCCAAAGCTCTCAGGACCAAGTGACCGGCTGCGCGCAGGGGGCACTCTTATTCGCCTACGACTCCTACGCATGATCTGGATGCTGCGTCAGGCCGTGGGCCGAGAGATCTGAGCCACAAAGAAAGGGCCGCGTTATGCGGTCCTTTCTTCGAAACATAGTTCAGCAGCTTGCGTTACGCAGCCTTGCGCTTGCGGCGCAGAGCAGCCACACCACCAAGTGCGGTCAGCAGAAGCAGACCACCAGCGGGCAGTGGTACCGGAACAGTTGTCGTCGAGAACGAAACTGTCACGGCAGGATCATTTTCTTGCGCCGTGAATGTCAGAGTTCCCTCCGTATCATCGAAACTATTTCCAGATATGATACCTGCAGCAGTGAAGGCCTTTTGAGCACTGTCCACGAATCCGGAAAATGCAGTGGCCGTGAAAGTAAATCCACCGACTGACCAAATCTGAGCAGGCGCCGTGAAATCGATATCAGTCAAAGACGCGAGATCACCAACGTTTACAAAAGTGTCGAAATCACCGAGCGCAAAAAGCACTATCCCCGGATCATTCAAATCGGCGTTTCCAGCCGCCGAGAAATCGGAATTGTTCAGACTTACAGTACCACTGATGTCAATCTGCCCAGTAATCGTTGCCGCATCCGCCTTCATCGGAGACAGAGCCAAAGCAACCCCTATCGCCAGCGCGGCAAACCCGCTCTTTGTCAAAGTATTTGTCGTAGTATCCATTTTTTCCCCCTCAAAGGACCATTCACTCATTAACTAAGCATACATCACAATAGGTGTCTCGAAAACAAAAAATGCCAATTTCTGCCTTAATTCGACCTTACTTCGGACACGTGACGCGCAGAGACACAACCATAAGGTGAAGTTTGTGTGATGTGCCTCACAATCATATTCAATTGCTGGGTTGCGCTCATATTGTTGCCAAAATCAAAACAAACGCTTCGCAATGAAGTCGCCCACAAACCCTTTTGCGAATCGGTCCTTTGCGGTCTGGCCGCAAAGCAAAAGGGCCGCAAAAAGCGACCCTTTGAGTAACGTGTTGAAGTTTTAGGAATCCCGTTTGCGTCGACGCAGCGCGACCAGTCCGCCAAGCGCACCAACCAGAAGGAACCCAGCAGCCGGAAGCGGCACGGCATTCACGCTGATCGAATCCACATCAAATCCACCCGTTGACAGCTTGGTCGAAGCATTGTTGGGGTCACCGCCAAACAACTTCTTGGTCAGATCAGTCAACCGCACGGTGTCAAAGATACCGTTGAAGCTGAAAACCGGATTGCCAGAAGTGGATATGTTTACGAACGGGTTGGGCTCTGCAGTTATGAAACTGTTTTCGTCACCCTTAATACCCACTTCAATCCCAACCGCTTCTTTCCAGTTCGGATCATTATTGAAGGTGATCTCGATCAGGGATCCAGGCCCAAAGAACCGCTGTCCCGGTGAGTCACCAAATTGGAATTCCACCACAGCATCGTACCCAAGCTCGAAAAAGGCACCATCTGCTTTGCCGAATGCATTCGCGATGTTAGCACGGTCATCCGACGTACCACGCGGTCCATCCTTGATGATTACCGCAGATGTTGCATAGATCGTTGCCGCATCCGCCTTCATTGGCGTCAAGGCCAAAGCAGCAGTGACTGCCAGTGCCCCCGCACCAGTGCCGGTCAAGATTTTACTCATCACGCTCATGGTCATGGTCATGGTCATGGTCATTCTCCGAAACAAAGTCGTAATTATTACTCGCACATATATCAGAGGTAGTTCACCCTGCATAGGATTGCTTCCATATTTGAGCCACATTTTTGACGTGTTTCAATTACTTGCGCCCGCCATAAAACAACCATAGAGAGAATGTATTCGCGATATCATTTCATATCGACGACCAATTCCAATCAATATCAATCATTGTTTCCAAATTACGCATAGACACCTTGCCCTCATGCGCCATCTGTTTAGCCCACCCTGCATCAACCACCAAGCAAATCACCGATTTACACCAGGAAACGGCCCCTATTTGACAACATTTCGATAAAGTGTGCGGAATGCCCAATGATTCAATCTGTGCGATAGTCGCGCCTTTGTTGCCGGCCGGTAACCAGTGAAATACCTATGTGGTGATTGGTCTGGATACACAGATAAATTTAAATTGTCCGCATCGGCAGATGGGCGATTCGCCTATTCCGTGTCAGCCTTCGGTCCCATCTGCATGACAATCCGGGGGGCGACATCCTGTGAGCGCTCTACCACATGGCGGATCGGCACAGGGCCATTGGCCGTGATGTGCCGGCCTGTCGCATCGAACCGCATAGGGCCTTCCGCACCCTGTCGTTCCCACCCCTGCAAGACACCTACGGCGTCATAATGATACCTGTCCTGCCAATTCGCCTCTGGAAAGAGAACAGGATCAGCATAGCCGTCTTGTGGCACACGCAGATCGCGGCTTTCGATCCGCATCTCCCCATCCGGACCCATGCCATAACGGCGCGTCTCATGCCGCGGCAACAGGATCGAGATCAGGCCAGGGGCGCTGTCCTGTGCGCCTTTCTGCGCAAAGACGCCAATATCCACCCGGTTAGAGAGAATATCAGATCGACCTGGCACCGGGCGCGGCAATTGCCAGTCGAGGGTAATGCGTGCACGCAAGCCACGATCGTCCAGTGGCTCGATCCGGGTCCGATCCAGATCGCCGCGCAGCACCCGCCAGACAAAATCAAGATCCCCCTCGTTTGGGGCGCGCGTCGACTCGACTGAGACAACCATACTGCGACGATAGGCGCGGCTACGCCAGATCCTGGCGATGGCAGCGGGCGTATCGAAGAGCCGCTCGCTCAGCCCTTCTCCGAAATAATCGACACCTTCGATCGCCTCATCTTCGGACAGGACAGACAAGCGCACCATCGGCGGCACTGTCTCGGGCGTCAGGGCATTGGCCAGCTGCACCATGCGCATCAGATTGATCTGATCGGCAGGGATCACCGAGGGATGCGCCAAGCCGGAGAGATAGGTTTCCCGGCTGCGCACCGGCGTGAGGCTCCGACGAACGATCATCTGCACCGTCGGCGCCAGAAGCTGATTTTGATGCAGAAACGCCTTCGTTTCTGACCGGAATGCCGCAAATATCATGGCCAGCGCCTCCAGATGTGGTCGATCCGAGCCAGATGAGCCCTGCGAGATCAAAAAATAAGGCGTATTGGCCGGGATCAGGTCACCACGGTCCTGATCGTGGTCGCGGTGTTCGGGGTATACGTGTATCTGCCCTGCCAGATAGTTCTGGTACAAAAGCAGGGGACCGTTCTCCCTGGTGAGCGCCATGCGGGGCAAGGACCGCCAAAGCGGTCCATGCTTGACCGCGGTCGAGGAATTGCCAATCAGCGGTGCCGCGAAAAGCACTGGCCCCGCGAACCCGTAATCGAGCCCTGCCTTGCGAGCCTCGTCATCATAGACCACATGCGTCAGTTGTGGATGCGCCGCAGCCGACAAGCGCGAATGTCCACGGTCCCGGTTTTCATAGAGATCCCCGTGATTACCTGCCGCACTCCCCTCAAAAACCAACTGCCAAAGCAGACGGTGCCCCGCGTCGCGCGCTTCGGATCCCAGGACAGGCGTACTGGTTTCGGGGAAATCCACCCGCGCCAAAAACCGCCCACTGGGTCCGAGGCGCAGCAATGCTGACAGCCGAACAAGAACTGTCCCATCTTTTGCTGCTGCTATTGCTGGTTCGGCCCCCAATTCCTCTGTGACCTGAGCCAACGCAGCTCCAGGCATGAGCCCGAACCCTGCCAGATACCGGAGCAGTGTGCGGCGAGAGGAGGAAGAAAACATCGCCAAGTCAAATTTCACAGACTGGGCCATGATGTCCTCCTGTCACTCTGACCAAGAGGTAGCATTCTGCCACCTAAGTACCAAGGAAGCACGCGTCAGATCAATAGATCTTGGCTTCCATCTAAATCTGCTGCGGCACATCTGCATGCGCCATGCATTTCGCGACCGGCCAATATGCCAAACCCGAGACTTTCCAAAGTTAACGTGAGTTAAAACTACGCTAACTTGCCCTCTTTGTCTCAGACTTGCTCTCAAGCCTTTAGGGGGTTTAGGAGAAAAATGGGCAAATTTCATTCGAAGATGGGATCTTTTCCAAGTTTCCGCATAGAAAAAAGTTGTCGCAACATCAATATTCGCGTTCACGCTTGGGCCGGGCATGTTCTACATGGCAGTGCAAACGATGGTCCATGGCACTAGAGCAGGCTGGCTTAGCTCCTTTGCCTTCCACATTGCATCCTATATTCATATTCTGCTGGCCGCTTTTGGATTAACAATCTTGCTGAAGACGGCACCGATCCTGTTGGTTGTTTTGAAGCTGGCTGGTGCGGCCTATTTGATCTGGATGGGAGTACGCATGCTCTTGAAACGAGGGCATGTTTTGGTTTCGTCACGTCCGCACGATGCAAAGTCGCCTTCTAATGCGTTCAGTGACAGCCTGACTGTTGAGATACTGAATCCGAAATCCGCATTGTTTTATTTCGCTTTTCTTCCCCAGTTCACGTCCCCGGATGCTCCAGCTGGCGTCTGGGTGCAAATCTTGGTTTTGGGCGCAATTGCCAACGTCATGTTCAGCATGACTGATGTTGTGTGCATTCTTGCTGCTCACTTCGTTGCCGCGAAGGCCACCGCAACCAACATCGCCGGAGACGTAGGCCGCAAGATCGGCGGGTGCGTCTTGATTGGAATGGGCGCGAAGATCGCCATTGAAAGCCGCTAGCAAGTTAATGCTTCCAGCGTCCGCGCGAAGCGCCGGGCCTGTTGGCGGGTTGCCTTCAGGTTGCCCACCAACAAGTCACCACCTCGATCACACCACAACGCAAGAAGCCCCCGCCTGCTGACGGGGGCCTCGATCATTTCGGCGGCGCGGCTGTTACTCGGCCGCCATCCGGTCGACCTGCGCGGTGCGCTCCATGATGTAATCCACGGCCTTCTGCGCCTCGGACGCGGCGCGGAAAATCGCACGGCTGTCGTCCTTCATCGCCTCAAGCCATCCTTCGACATAGGCCGCGCTCTGGTCGAATTCGGGTTCCACCCCGATCTGCGCGCAAAGCATGCAGTTGCCGATTTCCGCGACCAGCTCCTCAAAGGCGTAGGCCTTGCGGTCGTTGAACCGGCCCAGACGGTCCAGCCGCTTTGTTGCCCCTGTCCAGTGGGTCAGTTCATGGGCCAAGGTGCCGTAATATCCTGCGGCCCTGTGAAACGTCGCGATCGGCGGCATGTGGATGCGGTCGGTCTTGATGTTGTAATAGGCGCGCGGCTCTTCTGTCACGTTGATCTGCGCGCCGGTCGCGGCAAAGAATGCCTCCAGCTCAGGGTCGGCTACGGTGCCAAGATCACGGGGCGGATCGGGCAGGATGTAGAATTCAGCGGGCAGGCCCTCGATCTGATCGGCATTGAACACGCGGTAGGCCTTGGCATAGGGGATCTGGCGCTCCTCGCCGCTCTCGTCCTCGCGCTCGACGGTGCCGTACTTCACAACGGTCGCGGACTTCTCTCCCTTACGGACATGGCCCCCAAGCTGCTTGGCCTGATTGAATGTCATCCAACGGGCAGAGCTGTAATCCTTGGCCATCGCTGTCGCCCAAAGCATCAGGATGTTGATGCCCCGATAGGCTTCGCCGTTGAACCGTTCCGGCAAGCTGACCGATGCTCCGCCGCCGGTCCACGGCTTGCGCCAAGGCGGTGTTCCCGCCTCGATCTGCGCGATGATCTGATTGGTGACATGGGAATAAACGTCAAACTTCTCTGCGGTCATTTGTGACCCTCCTTTGAGTGACGCGGTCCGGGTCTGCTCCCCTTTCCGCCAATGGGCGGGCCTTCCTGTTCTGATCTTTGGAATGCCCATGCATTCCGAAGGACAGAGCAGGTAAGGGCAAAGCCCGTCCTGCGGCCTGGCGGGGCCGTGACAACCGGGTGGAGGGCGTGAATTTGGGAGGGAACCGCGCGCCTGCGCGTGGGAGGAACCGGAATTCTCGACCGGAACCGACGCCACAGGCGGCGCTTGCCGGTTTTCTCGGACCTACCAGGATGGCAGGCGGATCAACAGGATTTGGAACCTGTCAGGGTTGGGGTGAGCGGGCGTCAGCCCGTCGATCCCCAGCCCTGTCTGCTTTCATGTTGTATAGCATCAAAAGAATCCTTGATTTATGCACCAGGGAGCATATTTATGCACTCCATGGCATGGGATGTTGAATACACGAATGAGTTCTAAACTTGGTGGGGAAGCCTTACGGAAACTGAACAAGAGGACGTGGATGCGTATGTCCTGCGCCTTGAAGAAAGGGGACCAAACCTGCCTTATCCTCACTCAAGCGGGATAAACGGTAGCCGACACAGCCACATGCGTGAACTGCGTGTTCAGAGCCACGGAGAACCGTTTCGGGTGTTCTACGCCTTTGATCCAAAGCGATCGGCAATCCTGCTGATTGGAGGAAACAAGACAGGAAACGACAGATTCTACGAAGACATGATCCCGATCGCGGATGACCTCTACGATCAACATGTCGAAGACCTGAAAGCCGAAGGGAAGATAGAAAAATGACTGGCCGTACGTCCTTTTCAACTCTGCGCGATCGTATGTCGCCGGAAGCGCAGGCGCGCGCGCGCGCAAAATCTGAAGCCCTGGAAACAGAGATGGCACTGGCTGAAGTGCGGCGCGCAATGCAGCTCTCTCAAGAGGAGCTTGCCGCGATCCTGCAAATCAACCAGGCTTCGGTCGCCAAGATGGAGAAACGCACTGACATGTATGTCGGAACCGTGCGCCGCTTTATCCAGGCCATGGGCGGCGAGTTGGAGATCATCGCCCGCTTCCCAGATTGGGAGATCAAGATCGACCAGTTTACGGAAAAGAAGACGCCTGCTTCCGCAGGTTGATAGCGGCTTTAATCGCCAAGCCCTACCTCAACCCGAACCGGCTCAGAACACCACGCCTGATGTCTTGGCCCTCAAGAAGCTTTCTCTCGAACTCGATATTCGACGGCAGGCTCACCACGGTCAGACACCACAAGGCCTTGTCGTGCGGCCAGCTCGGGGGACGCCATTCCTGACGCTCCACCCCGACGATCTCCATACAGTCAGGGAAATGCAGCCACGGAACCTGCCCGCCACCGGGAGAGTCGCCAACCTGCTCCTGTGAGGCATCGAGGAACGTGAACCCATCTGCCTCCGTCCCGTCCAAAAAGAGGAACCGTGCGGTTTCTTCCTCACCTGGGCAAAGCCCGCTCACGGCAACCCAGTCACCGCAGGTCGGGGCCTTCGCGGCGTCCAGAACAACGCGCCATTTCTTCATCTTGGCCACCCCTCCGCAAACGTCTTTCACCGTTCTCTGTCTCGATCACGGCCCTGCCCACGCTCGGGCGCAGTATCACGCCCCCGCCCGAGAATGTCATCCCGCCGCCCGGCGTCTTCGCCCTGACCGTCACGCCCGGCAATGTCCCGCTCGACCGCAGCTGCATCGCGCTCCTGCCCGATATCGCGCACCCGCCCAAGGATAGCGTCCCGACGATCCCGATCTGGATCGTCGGGCGCAACTCTCTCCCGCCCGACATCCGGCGCTTGCACGTCGGGCCGATCAACATCGCGCCCCAATACCGCCGCCCGGCGCGCGTCCATATCGCCGCGCTCTGCACCAGCCTGCGGCCTCTCAACCTCGCCCATAACTCTCTCCCTGATCCGTGACATCGCCGCTTCAGCGCGGCCCCAAAGCTGATCCAGCCGCTCGCGTGCGGTGGCAATGAAGGCCCGCCCGCGCTCCATCAACTCAAGTCGCAATTCCAACTGCCGCCAACCCAGTTCCTGGCGCTGTGCATTGCGCGCCAGCGCCGCGCGGAAAGCCTCGCCACGCTCCGTGACAACCCCGCGCTTCTCCTGCGCATTGGCCGATGGACCGATTTTCGGCTCGGGCTCGCGGCTGAGCTCGACCACCTTCTTCTCGCGCTCAAGCGCCAGCTCTTCCTGCCCGCCCCCGCGCGCCCGCTCGACCTGTTGCTCGGCCTCAGACCGCTGCGCATCGAGGGACCGATGATCAATCCGCTCCGACCGCCCTGCCCGCTCAAGAGCCGTGTTCGCATCCCGCGCCCAGGCTTCGCGCCAGCCCATCAGCAAATCCGGCGCATTCCAGCTGCGGTCCTTCTTCCCGAACCCCTCGCCGGTCAGCTCCCGCATGGTCAGCATGACATGCGCATGGGGCTGACCGTGGCCATCACGGGCCTTGCCCTCGTGAACGGCCACATCCGCGATCATGCCGCGATCGACAAATTCTCGCTGAACAAAGCCGCGCAGGAGCTCAAGGCGCTCGCCGCGATCGAGCTCACGGGGAAGGGCCACTTCGATTTCTCGGGCAAGCTGCGCATCACGACGCTTCTCAACCGCCTCAACGGCGTTCCAGAGCTGGTCGCGATCACGCATCCAGTCGGGCGCATTCTCGGGTGCCATGATCTCAGAATGCACGACCCCGCCTTTGCGGGAATAGTCGTGCTCCACCCCCTGCCGGTCATCCCGCAGCCGCCCAGCCGTCCGGTAGGCGGCGGCTGCGACCGATGACCGGCCCCCTGCCCGGCTGATCACTTTCGCACTGAGATGATAGATCGCCACGGATCGAGCGCCTCTCTTCAAAACAGGGTCCAGCGCCTGGTTTCGCTGGTCGGGAGCGCGAGGGTGAAACCCTCGTTTAGGCGGCATCACCGCCTTGGGGGGAAGCCGTCCGGCGCGGGGGTTTACCCCCATGAGGACGCGCACGTTGTCGAAGACAATGTATAAGCGCGCATTTAAATCTTTTCAACCTATCAATCCGCTACTACATTCGCCCCGATTATTCCCGAGGTTTCCCCATGTCCCAAAGCCGCCCGACCGACGCCCGGATCAAAGAACTGGCCGAGAAGAAAGCTCAGCTCGACGCTCAAATCGCAGCGCTCGATGCCCGGCGGCGTCTCTCCGAAAAGAAAGACGAAGACCGCCTCAAATGGCTCCTGGGCACTTTGGTCTTCGACCGTTTGAGCGCCGAACCTGCTCTTCAGAGCATCGTGCGGCGCGACCTGCCAGACCGCCTCACCCAGCGGGATCGCGACCGTGGACTCTGGCAGATTCTGTTTCCTGACGCGCAAGAGGACCGGTCATGAGTTTTGTTCTGGAAGCCCGCCACTGGGTGATCATGATCGGTGCTGTGATCCTGGCCGCTGCCGCCCTGATCCTCGCTCCGCAAGCGGTCGCGATCTACCCGGTGACCACCTATGCCTTCCCGATCATCGCCATGGCCACCATCCTTGACACCCTCGGAACCGCCGCAGAGCGTCACAGGACACCGCTGAAGCTCCTCGCATGGGTCTGCCTGTGCGCTGCCGCCCTCACAGCCCTGACGCCCCTCAGAGCGCCGCTCAATGACATACTGGCGACTGTCCAGGCATGGACGGGCGCTGGCTGGCCCCTCCCCCGTGCCATTTGGGAAGGACTCAAGGGGCTAGCGCGGTATTCTGATCCGCAGAAACAGGCCATGGCGATCTCCTTCGCGCTCGGGGCCTTCGGCGTGGCTGTCGCTGTCAGCACCCCGCTGGTGGCGATCTTCAATCCGCGCATTGGCCGCAACCGCAAATCCCGCACCGGACCGTGGCAAGCGGGATGGATGGACCCGCATGACGTGGCCCAGCTGAAGCGCAACAAGACCGGCCTGCCCCTCGCCCTGCACAAGGGCAAGCTCCTGCGCTACGTCAAGAACGATGCGAAGGGATGGCGCGGCGGGCATCACCTCGTCGTCTCAGGCACACGCGGCGGCAAGGGCGTCAGCGCCGTAATCCCGGCGATCCTCGACCACCAGGGGCCGGTCGTCGTCCTGGACATCAAGGGCGAGAATTTCGCGGTCACGCGGCGACACCGGGAAGAGCTCGGGCGCAAAGTGGCCGTCCTCAACCCCTTCGGCCTCGTCGAGGACGGACAGGATCAGTTCAACCCACTCGACTACATCCGCCCCCATGAGCTGGCGCGCGACGTGGCCCTGGTTGCAGACGGCCTGGTCAAACCGGAACAAGGCGATGGCGCACATTTTTCGGAAATGGCCCGCCAACTGGTCGCGGCGGCGATCGAAGTGATCGTGACGCAGGAAGAACCGAACCGGCGCAACCTGATCGCCGTCGCCGATCTGCTTCTGTCAGCAAACCTCGACGGCACGCTTGAGGCTTGGGCCGAAAACGCCGACCTTGTCGGCCACCGCCCTGCCCAGACCGCCGCCACCATTTTGCGCGCAGGCGACAGAGAACGAGGGTCGATTCAGACAGCGGTCTCAAAAGCTTTTGAGTGGATGCAGTCCGACAACATGCGCCACTTCCTGGCTGGGTCCAGTTTCCGCATGGATGATCTTCTCGATGACCGGGTCGATCTCTTCATTGTGGTGCCGCTCGACCAAGTGGATAAGCAAGCGATCTTCATGCGCCTGTTCATCAACCTTGTCCTGGGCACGGTCGTGCGCCAGGACGGGCGGCGCAAGGTTAAGGCTCCGATCCTACTGGTTCTCGATGAATTCGTGCGGATGGGCCGCATGGAGCAGATTATGAACATCGCCAACGTCGCCGCAGGGGCCGGTGTTGAAGCGCTATTCGTCACCCAGGACACGGGTCAGGTCGAAAAAGCCTATGGGCCAAACGATGCCCGCTCGATCTTCGGGTCCTGCATCACTAAACGCGTCTTCAACCTCAACGACATCGAAACTGCCGAATGGGCAGCGCGCCACCTCGGGGAAAGCACTGTCTATTCTCAGCAAATTCGAGAGGGGAAGACACCGAACGAGGGGCGGGATTTTTCCTATTCAGAGCAACGTCAAAAGCTCATGACTGCTGAACAGATCACTGGCATGAAGGCAGATGATCTGCTGCTGTTGGTGGGTAACCGCAACCCGCTTAAGGCGAAGCAGAATGTGTACTTCAAGAGCAAGGCTTACCGTGGAAGATTCGACCAGAATCCTTTGAACTGACGGGTCTTATGCTGCTTTTCGTGCGTGTTCTTGGATGCGAGCACTTCTTGATGTGTTCGTGGTGAGAAGCCCGCTGTTGAAATGATGGTAAATTTTGTAGTGTTATACTGCGAGTGCTTTAATACGCTCGACCTCGTCACACCTAGGTCGTTCAGCCCTGCGGGTTTTCAGTAATGGAACCGCAGTTGCGCAATCTCCAGGTTTTGGCCGTCGCCGGTTCCACTGACCCGGTAAACCATGCGATCTTCCTGAGAAATTCGCCGGGACCACCAGCCAGTCAAATCGCCTTTCAAAGGTTCCGGCTTGCCAGTTCCTTTGAAGGGGGTCCGCTTGCATTGCTTGATCAGCTCGTTGATCCGGGCACGTACCTTGTCGTTGGTGCTGACCCAGTACTGATAGTCTTCCCAGGCCTGATCGGAAAAAACCAGCTTCACTCGGTCAGCTCACGCTCTTCGCCAGTTCCAGCATCGAGTTGCGCGATCGACGCGCGCAAGCGGGATGCGTTTTTCGGTGTGGACAAGAGGTGCAGCGTCTCGTTGACGGCGTTCCAGGTCTCCAAGGATACGACCACGACAGACTCACCTTTCTTGCGCGTCACGATAACTTCTTGCTTGTCGTGGATCGCTCGATCCATGACGCCCTTCAGTTGAGCTCGTGCGTCTGAGTAGGTCATAACATCCATATCGACTCTCCTTTGCTTCTCCATATATGTACAATATTAAGTACAAGTAAAGGGCGGGTACGAAGGCGGCAGTCAATTTCATGGAGAATTTACGAGAGAGAAAGGGCTCACATGGATGACATTGTTACCCGCCCCGCTGAGGAAATTTCTCGCGAGGAACTTTACGAACTGGTCTGGCAGACACCCATGAGCAAGCTTGGCCCCCCAACTCGCAACGAACGGGCCAAGCTTGGCAGCTCTTTGTCGAAAGCGCCAAATCCCTACGCCGCCCTTGGGCTACTGGCAGATACTGTCAAGTTTACATGCGCACTCCACACCCGATAACGCCCCTGCCCAGTAATCTCCCGAACAAGCCCACGCTCTTCGAAAATTGCAAGGTTGCGTTGCACGGCAGCCCGAGAGGCCCCAACCTCGACCTCGGCCATGGGAGCGGTGATCTGCGGCCAGGATTCCAACAAGTTGAGCAAACGGGGTGGGGTCCGCCCTGAGAGATCAGCAGTACGCTCTACGGCACGGGCACGCCAAGCGACGACTTGGTCGAGATGAAGAAGGCTTGCAAGCGTCGCTCGCTCTGCACCCCGCAACCAGGCGGTCAGTTTCGCCTCTGGTTCTCCCGCCCCACGTAGTGCATCGTTGCCGGTTTGTGCCAGTGGCAGGAAGAGCGCCCCCTGCCCTGGCGTTCGACTCATCAAGGCAGCATGACGCGCAGCCAGAACTGCCGCCTCTATGTCAGCTGTGCCCGAGGGACCAAGAGAACGCCAAGCGTGGAAAAGACGTGCAGCCGCAACAATCGGATGAAGGCTCTCGCCTGCAGCCATCACCTCGGCCAGATCAGCCAGGGCCATTTCAGGTACGGACTGAGCACTGAAGGCCATCATTGGACGGAGAGCACGTTCGAGAAACGCAGCCAGGCCCTCGATCGGAAAAGGTCCCGACGCGAGATGCCGCATGGCCCATCCTGCATGGGCAAGTGCCTGTTCGGTATCCTCAGTTGAACCGATCCGTAGTGAAACCCAGAGCGCAATTCGATCCGCGCCTAGCCGGTCTCCCGTCCACCACCCGAGATCAGCGACCTCCCGCAAGGCAAGCCGCGCACGCCATCCAGCCGGTGCATCACGCAACCGTTGGTCAAGTGCCCCGAAAAGCCCCGCCACCTCGGCCAGCTCCCGGGCGAGCGCAGCTTGGGCTGCGTGCCAAGGTGCAGGGTCAAAGAGTGTGCCTTGGGCGAAAGACCGTCCAGGCACAGCCCCTGGCGGCACATCCTCTTCTGCGATCTCAGGTCCGGGCAGGAACCAGAGATCTGCCTCATCATTAACGTCATCATCGTCATCAAGATCGATCCGCCGCCGCATATCGGCTCACCCCTGACCTTCAAGGGCCGCGTAACCCCGTCGGCACTTGGCTCGCTCCAGACGATCCGCCGAAACCATGGCCGCCTCTCGCGTGGGGTGGGTTTCAAAGAGCTCCCGCCCTCTTGTGCCAATCCGGCCCCAGATCCTTATCAGGCTCCACTCTCCAAATAGTGTGGGCTGCAGTTCGAGCCGATAGAAGCGCGCCATATTGTCGGGCGGGTTGCGACGTTCATAATGGCGAGACATAGAACTTTCCCACTCAGAAAATCATCAAATCTATAATAGATAAAATTCTCATAATACGCAAAATATTATTATAATGAGCAGCACTGAGGCACCTAAAGAAAACTCATATTACACACGATAAGTTACAGTTATCATGTCTATTGTTTACAACCCACAAAGGGGCGGCATCCGCTCCGAGCTGCCCGAGAAAAACCACCTCGCTTTGTTCTCGGGCCAAAGCTTGCGCGCGGACCTTGCCAGTTCCGCCGAAGTTGACGAGCGCTACGTCCGGAAGCAGCCCGGGCACGCCGCTATCAACGCTGCCGCGACAGGTTCCGCGTGAATCTCACCAAGGCCGCGGGATTGTGGCGCCCTGCCCAGCTGGCGACCTACATTGCCTCGAACGGATTTTCAATCACGGCACCGGTTGGCGTAAAATCGCTAACATTGCCAGTGACAACAACAGCGCCGTGGTGCAGCGCCGTGGCTGCGATCATCAGGTCTGCGCCGGTATGCCCGATTTCGGCCGAAAGACGGCCCCAGATCCGCGCATCTTCAGCCTCGAATGCAAGCAGGCGATCCGAGAACAGGAGAACCGTGCGATCAAGCCAGGCTTGAAGATCACGCGCAAATTCTGGGTCGCGTGTTTCTTGCTGCCGAATGCCGCGCTCGATTTCGCCAAGCGTGATCGTGCTGAGAAACAGGTCCTGCTCTGCTTTTCCGCGCAACCAGGCTTCCACGCGAGGCGCGCGATCGGGGCGACGCACAGCCGAGATGACATTAGTGTCCAGAATGTACATCAAAAGCTCACGTCACGAGGTGCAGCTTCAGCGCGCGAAAACTCGCCCCCGGGGAATGCCATCAAGTGGGCGGCAAAGCTCTCGCGCGCCTTCACGGCATCCTCAAGGAGCCGATAGTATTCGTCAGCAGACAAGACAACCACAGCAGGCTTACCCCGCCGCGTCACCTCTTGGGGCGTACCAGCAAGGGCCGCATCAATAACCGCACTGAATTTGTTCTTTGCATCTTGGACCGTCCACATTGCCTCGTATCCATCTAGCTACCTAGCTGGACAGATTGGCTTTTGATAAAGCTTTGTCAAGGGCAGGATCGCCTTACATAGGATTGTGATCCCCTGCCTTGCGGCAGGACAGGTCTGCCTGCCGCGCTGGAAAACGTCGCTGCCGGGCCAGGATGATGCGGCTTCACGGCCCTACCCACCCACAAATGAGCATTCCGGCGACAGCCGAAGATGCTTGGAGATAAAAACTCTTGATCAGCAGGCGAAATCAGGCGAGCTTCCCATTAAGCGGCAGGCCCCTTGGGGAATGTCGGATGACAACTACTTCGGCAGGTTGAAGGAAAACAGAGGGATAGCAATGCGCTCGTGCAAAACAGACCAGAGCGTCAAAGCCTTCATCTCAATCGCGGCAACAGTCATTCACATAAAGTGAATGTCAACAGCCCCTCGGATCACCATGAGAGTAAGATAAATGGCATTTGCTTCGCTTGAAGACCTCGACGGATTTTCGGTTTTTGAAGGTCAGAACCTAGACTTTCAAATCGTCTTCAATGATGCCACTTTTGTATCCGCGAGTTATACATACTCGTTTTCAACAGTCGGGGGCACCGCTGATTCAAGCGATTTCGTCGGGACAAGCAACAGCGAAACAATATTCTTCAACATCAATCCGGCAGAGAACGTGACTGTCGCGTCCTTTTCAATGTCTGCTCTTCTCGATGATCTCGACGAGGGCCAAGAAAGCCTTTTTCTGAACGTATCTGTCAACGGCATCGCCTTTGAGGATTCTACCACTTCAAAATCGTTCGAAATTTTCATCCTAAATCGGGAAAATGCTCCTCCTCAGGGAGAGGCTGTCATTGAGGGTGAGCCTTTCGCCGGTAACACCCTGACTGTCGATCCCTCTGGACTGGTCGACCCGGATGGGATCAGTGAGTTCTCCTATCAATGGCTACGCGACGGGGTGCCAATCACCGGTGCAACGGATTTCAGTTATTTGGTCGTGGCAGAGGACATCGGTACGTCCGTATCGGCGCGCATCTTTTATACCGATCTGCTGGGGACTGATGAAGCGGTTATTTCAAACGCAGAACAAGTGGTTCTGAAACCCGCCACGAGCGGCAATGACCTTATCATCGGAAGTCAATTGGACGACACTTTAATTGGTGAAGCAGGCGATGATACCCTGATAGGCAATCGCGGGAATGATGTTCTTGCGGGGGGTACCGGCAATGACAGCCTCGAGGGTGGCGACGGTAATGATTCCATTTCTGGGTCGGATGGGAATGATGTGATCAATGGCGGCGCGGGAAATGATCAGATCGGTGGTGGTCTGGGCAATGACACGATCAATGGCGGCGATGGCAATGACACCATCGGCGCAGGCGTTGGCGATGACTCCGTCTTGGGTGGCAACGAAAACGATGTCTTAAGCGGTGGCACGGGCAATGACACGCTTGAGGGTGGCGACGGCAATGACCGTATATCGGGCAGCTTTGGCAATGACCTGATTGACGCGGGCGATGGCGCTGACGACATTGGCGGCGGCACAGGTAAGGATACAATTGATGCGGGCGCGGGGAACGACAGTGTCGGCGGCGGCGAAGGCGATGACAACATCCTTGGCGGCGACGGCAACGACTTCCTCGCGGGCGGCGGGCGCGATGACGTGATCGACGGCGGCGCGGGCAATGACACGATCAACGCCGGGGCTGGTAATGATGTGATCACCGGCGGCACGGAAGCCGATCAGTTCGTGTTCTCGTCCTTCTTCGACGGTGAGGCCGATGTGATTACCGATTTCGAGGACGGTTTGGACAGCTTCTTCATCCGCCGGTTTGATCCTGATACCGGTGCGGAGAATATCAACAACGGCGGCAATGGCATTGCCGGGTTCGTCGCGGCGATGAATATCATCGACACGGACGCAGGCGCGCAGATGAGCGTGAACGGCAACACGATCCTTGTTGAGGGAATCGCCGCCGCGCAACTGACAGTAGATGATTTCCAGTTCCTTTAACCCGCAGGCCCGAACAAACCAAAGGGACGCCCTCCGGCACCCCTTTCAACTCTGACCGGCAATCGCCACCCTCCCCCGCAAATCCGCCCCTTGGCGTTATCCAATTGCTGTTTTGCTCGGCCTCTCTGTCGTAGCCCGGATTGGAGCGGCGCTCTATTTGATGACTCGATTTGGCGAAGACCTGAGAGACTTCGACAGTCTCTCACCCAGGCTGCTCGTGCGGCCCAAACCTTTTCGGCCACCGCCAAAGATACACACTGGTGCTTGAAGCTTGCAGATGCAGGCTAAAAGTTGGAGGCTTGGCGTAGATATTACAACTACGGCCACATAGCGTGATCTGGGCCTCCCCTGCCTGACACTCTGATCCCAGCCGGAAAACTATCGCCAATGGCAGTGGAAGCTTCGGCAGCGGACCAAGGTCATCCCCTTACTAAATCAAGGTTCACAATGACTGCTCTAATCCATCCCACTCAGGCCCAACTCACCGAGGCCGATCAGGAGGCGCTCACTGATCTCTATATCCGCGGCACACCGGCAAACACGCTCCGCGCCTATGAACGGGATCTGATCTATATAACCGCTTGGCGAAACGCCGTGTTTCGCAGTGCACCAGAGTGGCCGGAACGCGAAGAGGTGGCACTCCGCTTCATTCTTGATCACGCACGCGACCTGAGCACCGCCGATACCAGCGCAAGCGCCCGCACGGCTGCAGAAACTCTCATTGCAGCCGGGCTCCGCCGGAGCCTTGCATGCCCTGCCCCGGCCACGCTCGACCGTCGTATTGCCTCATGGCGCACCTTCCATCGCATGAAAAATCTCTCCTCACCCTTTGATATCCCCCTTCTGCGTCAAGCTCGCGCCAAGGCCAGACGCGCGGCGGCACGTCCAAAGGTGACAAAATCTGCGAAACCCATCATCAGAGACATCCTGCAGAAGATGCTTGCCACCTGCGAACCGGGCCTGCGCGGGATGCGTGACCGGGCTATCCTTCTCCTGGGGTGGGCCAGCGGCGGACGCCGCCGCTCAGAAATCGTCGGACTGAGGCAGGAGGATATCGACCTCGAGGATTTCGAGAAGCGTGGCCTTGTCTGGATCCGCATGACCGAGACCAAAACCACAGGCCGTGAGATGACCCCCAGACTGGTGCTCAAGGGCAGCGCTGCGCGCGCCCTCATTGCCTGGATTGATGCCGCAGAGATCGACGGCGGGCCCCTCTTTCGGCCCATCAGCAAATCTGGCCGGGTTCTGGAAAGAGCGCTGTCAGTTGATGGCGTATATCAGATCGTCAAACAGCGTCTTGAGAAGGCAGGCCTGTCCCGAGAGATGGCAAGCCCCCACGGGCTCCGTTCCGGGTTTCTCTCGCAAGCGGCCCTTGACGGCGTGCCGGTACAGGCCGCGATGCGGCTCAGCCTGCACGCCTCTCTGGCGCAAGCCTCTGCCTATTATGCCGATGTGGAAATTGACCAGAACCAAGCCACAAACTTACTGGACTAGACGAGGTGCGTTCCGATACCCCGCCAAATGTTTCGCACGCGAAACATTTGGTCCTATCAGAGTTCAACATAGAAATCGTCTCTAATCCAGGCTTCAAGTTGATCCCTGAACGCCTGATCAACTCCTGGACCTGAGAGTTGCAGCTTGTTCCCGTTCTGTGCGAGATAAATCCCGGGATAGACCTCTTTAGCCGTATCAGAGACTGGTTTTTCCATATTCATGACACGTTTAGGTGTTTCTTTGGATGACGGATTTTGGGGAGCTCGAGGCGAACTGTCGCCTGCGTTCTCCGCCTCAATAAAAGACGCAAACAGACTCTGTTCCGCCTCAGGGCTGTCTGAGCAAACGTCTTCAAGACGCTCTCGCAACCGTTCCCCAGCCACCGCATCCGTCTCCAGGATCTTGGCCAAAGCCAGACCCAACCGCTCGGTCAGGGCCTGAGGAAAGCACACCGTATCCCCCAAGAGCTGATATAGAACCAGAAACGAGCCTATCTTTGAGCGTTTTGCACGTGACGCCGAGGCGAATAGAGATTGCAACGCCGCCTTGGATGTAGGGTACACCCCAGCCTCGACCGATTTAGCTGCAATCCGTGCGCGTTCGTAATAGGACAGGCCGAGCCTGATCTCGTTTTCCTCGACCATGGCCACATAGGCATCTTCTGAGCTAGCAGGTTGGCGCAGGAAGGCTAAAACTGTAACAAACCGCTCCTCTCCAGTTTCCTCGTGAAGGTGACGTAATGCGGTTAACCGGCGCCAGCCAGAAATAAGCCCGTAACGGCCTTCTCCTAGATCGACCACCTCGATCGGGTTGCGCTGTCCATTGCGGCGCAGACTATCACAAAGCGCCACAAAATCGGGATCATTCGCAGCACCCGGATGGGTGCGATCTCGCATCAGCCAAGCGGTTTCAACGCTGTCGAGAGGCAAGCGCAGGACAAGCCGCCCTTCCTTCCGGGCATTTGTCAACTCGCGGCTGACCTCCTCAAAAGCCGCGGTTGAGGATATTTCACCTGCAATCCGGGCAATCGGCGCAGAACTCTGAAACATGTCAGATGTAGTGGTCATAATATTCTCGGGAGTAGTCGTTTTGTTATCGTATGTAATCGTAGTATAATTTTGGAGTGGCCCTCCGAGCCGCTTACGTTTTGCCATGCGAAATCTCCCGATGAGAAGGATAGAACAGACTAAATGTTTCGCACGCGAAACATTTAGGCGAGCGGGCAGGGCGACATACGATGGTGATCATTCTGCCACCTCTGTCTCTGCCTGCACCTCAGCCAATTGATCGCGCCGCCAGACGCCAAAGAGCAGTTTCTTGAAGGCTGCATAGGTCATATCAAATGTTTCGCGACCACGAATGTAGGTCTCGCGATTAAAGTCGCGGTAATCAGCCTCGTAGATGCCACTCACCTGCTCGCCCGCCTGTCCGATCAGCGCGGTGTAATCTTGTCGCTGCGGTGCGAGCGCATGTCCTAGATAAGCCTGCATAAGACCGGCCAGCTCAGCCTGTTGCCCCGCATCATAGCGGGTGATCAGCGCACGTACGGCATCCCATTCAAATCGCACTCCATCGCGCCCCAAGGCGCGGGCCGCCATGTTCTCTCCCTCTTCGATGGACTGGAAGGTAGCATGTAGCATCTCGAAGAACCGACCTGTGGAGTCAAACTCCAGAAAGGATGCCCCCAGAGGCACCAGAAGGATATCTGCGGCGGCAAGTCCGTTGATTGTGAGATATCCCAGAGCCGGGGGGGTATCGAGAAAGACCAGATCATAGTCTTGTAGGATACCATCCGCCTCCAGGCTCTCGGTGAGCGCATCCCAGAGCTTCCAGCTGCGAGCCCCCATACGCCAGACAGGAATCTGGAATTCGGACCAGTAGAGGTTCAGCTGCGCCCCTATAAGATCAATATTGGGCCAATGGGTTTTCTGGATGAGATCCTGAGCCCGCATTGGCATCGCTTCTGCGAGCGCGTCATCGATCGGTTGTGGTGACTCGTTGCGCTGAGCGCGCTGACGGTTGTCCTCTTGCAGGTGACGCCCATAGTGACGGGCGAGGAGGGGAAAGATAGTCCCCCATTCATCCTCGACCTTGCCCCCGAAGATTGAGGTCATGGAGCCCTGACTGTCGAGATCAATCACCAGCACCCGGTAGCCATCAAGCGCGGCAGACATGGCAAGATGCGCCGCAGTCGAGGTCTTGCCAACACCGCCCTTGAAATTCGCGACGGCCACGATCTTGGCGGGTAGCCCTTCGGGACGCCAGGGTTTATATTCCTTGGTCTTCGATCCTTCCGCTGCGAAATGCGCGCGCAGGCGCAGCACCTCATCGAGGGCGAACCATCTGGCGCCGCCTTCAGTCTCCGAACGGCCTTGTGGGAGATCAGGGTTGGCTTTGAGCACCCGGCGAAAATGAGCGGTTGCGATCGGGATGAGATAGCGGGTGATCTCCCAACTTGAAAACAGACGCAGGTGACGCCCGCCGCCTTCGTTGAGACCACGAGAGGCCAGATCTTGACGCCCGCGCTGACAGGCTGCGGCAATCCTGCCAAAATCTGCAGTCTGCTGTGGTGGGTCGAGATCTGCCACAGCAGCGTCTGGAGAGATGTTAAAATAGGGGGGTAGGGGGGATGACCCGTCACGTGTCATTCTTTGCCTCATGTGCTCTGTTTATTAGCATGTATCCTAAAAATACGCACATGGGAATATTTTCGTGTGTTGCTAAGGTCTGATTCGGTATCTCCCTTTGTATTCTCAGCAGATTCAGCGGTTTCCGCTGCTCTCAAGCCTTATCATTTCTACTCTGTCAAATATTTCTGCTGTTAATGATTTGTTATATAATAGTTACGGTCGATTACTGTTCTTTGAAGCATCTGATTTTATGAGTGAATTTTAAGGTTTTATGAGATCAAGCGATTCCGAAGCCACGATAGAGTGACTCTGAAGCCACGATCAAACGATTCCGAAGCCACGATGAAGCGCCCTGAAAAGCTGGACGTCATGACTTGGGATTGCCTAAGGTGGTGATAATGAAACCCCGAAGATAAAAAGCAGGTTTGGGGCATGGGCAGGTATGTGGAATCACAGGGGCGCAAGCTGCTGCCGGAGCGGCATCCGACAGCAGATTTTTTTGTATGCGATATCTTCGATGCACTCCCCAAGGACGATCTGGCGTCCATGGAGCATCCGCTTTTCTCGCTCTCGACCCGGGCCGATCTACGGGTGCTGACTTATGCCCATAACGATGTAACCATCACGGTGACGCCCTCAGTTCGGGGACGTGCGACGCTCTTCGACAAGGACATCCTGATCTACTGTATCAGTCAACTGATGGCAGCGCTCAATGCCGGGCAGCCTGTTAGCCGAACCCTGCATCTACGCGCTCACGATCTTCTGGTTGCGACCAACCGTGAGACCTCGGGCGATGGCTATCGCCGTCTGGTCGAGGCGTTCGAGCGGCTGGCCGGCACGCGGATCACCACCAATATAACCACCGCCGAGATTGAGGAGACGACCGGCTTTGGCCTGATTGAGAGTTGGCAGATCCAGCGCCGTACCCGGGGCGGGCGCATGGTCTTGGTACGAGTCACTTTGGCGGACTGGCTGTTTCGGGCAGTGCTGGCAAAATCTGTGCTGACGCTCAGCCGCGATTATTTCCGTCTGCGCAAGCCGCTCGAGCGGCGCGTTTATGAGCTGGCGCGCAAGCATTGTGGCCGCCAGCCGAATTGGCGCATCTCACTTTCCGTGCTGATGCATAAATGTGGCTCAGCCTCGCCATTGCGGGTATTCCGGCGCATGATCCGCGATATGATCGTAACCAACCACTTGCCCGATTACGAACTGGCGGAAGAGCCCGGTGACATCATCCATGTGCGTCCGCGCCGTGCGGCTCTGGCCCCCGGTGAGGGGCCGCATCTGAGCCTCGAGGCGATAGACGAGGCGCGTCGACTGGTGCCCGGGACGGATGTCTATGCGCTTGAGGCCGATTGGCGTGCGTGGTGGGTTGCAACAGGTTGCCCACGCTTGCGTAGCCCGGATGCAGCCTTTCTGGGCTGGGTACGCAAGCGGATCTGAGAAGCCATGTGTTGCGCAAAGGACTCTGAAGGAAGGGGAATTGCCTGTGTTCTCCAGATTGTAACGGTTTTTTAACACAATAATGCCATAATCGTGCTTAGCTTTGGTCTCAAAGGAACACTATATTTACAGAGGCGAGTTGATGGCATAACATCAATCATAGGTTGTATTTGAGGTTTAGAAAGGGCGTCGCATGATTGTCGGACTGATCCTTGTCGGAAGTGTCGTTGGGGCCATGTCCGGTCTTACGGCCCTGATCCTCGGGCATTCGGTCTGGATGGCGCTTCTGATCTATTCTGGTGTCGGTGCGCTGAGTGTTATTATTGCGGCTGCGGCTCTTGCCTTGCGCGCAGATCCCGAGGAGCGGATTGAACCGACTGGCTCCCATACACTGACCCCTGCACAGCGCAGCTGACAGGCATCCCTGCCTGCGAAAACGAATCACGTAATCTCTCCAGCTTCGTCACATATGCTTGTACCGGGAACAACTGTTTCCCTTGGTGCAACGGATTCAGCGCATACGTGTAATTGGAGGGAGGGTGCTCAACAAATTCATCTCTGGGTTGCATGATTGCGGAATGCTTTGACTCAAAAAGAAATTAGGGCGAAAATGTGACGTCGCTGTGCTTTTTCCGATATAGATATATAGGAGCAGACCGCAGCAGTGAAAGACAATATCGTTTTTCGCAGTTTAGCGAGGTGATGAGAATGTTTGGACTTCAATTTAAGAAACCGATCATGTCTACTGCAGTTGCCGTAGCTTTGGTTTTTGGTGTCGGCACAATGATGCCTGACAATGCTCGTGCTGCGACATGTTTGGCTGGAGATTCTGCCACTGCGGCCTCACCGGCACTCGACACTAGCGATGTCACAATCGACTTTATGGGCGGCACGCTCGCAGCGAGCGCTTGCGCGGGGCTCTATGATGGAAATGATGTCGGCTCGGGAGGTAAGCTACTTAATCTTTTGAATGGCGGTCTTTTTGCGGGCTTAAATGACGACTGGAGTTTGTTCGGGAAGTCAGATGAAGCTGGCTCCGGCGTAACCGCACCGGAAGCAACCTCGGGAGAGTTCAGCATCAACTTTACACCGAATGCTTTCTCGACCTTCGTTGTCAGTTTAAAGAGTTCGACCTTTTTCGCAGCTTACCTGTTCGATTTGACTCCCGATGCTTTAACGATGGTAAACGGCGACTTTACGATGTTTGGACGGATCAACCCTGCCAATAACAAACAACTCTTCCAAGATTTGTCACACCTTTCGGTCGTGACATATGGGGACGCGACCGTCGTACCCATACCTGCAGCAGGAATCCTTCTGATCACTGCACTAGGTGGTATTGGAGTTGCAACACGGCGTCGTCGTAAGTCCAGCTAAGACAGGCGTCAAATCGCCAGCAATAAGAAACAGCCCCCGTGGGGGCTGTTTTTCATTTAAGCACTCATTCGTGCCTTTTGATGGCTTTTGCGCGAAAACCCGCTTGAAATCCGAGATTTTGCCACAAATCCGCCATCTCGTCATGAAAAACCTGTAAACAATCGCCTCGAAATCCTCGGATTGTCTCTTATTAAGGAGGCGGATCAGAGATCAGAGTAGCAAGAGCAGGTAATGGCAGGGCAGCATGCGACATAAGCAAAAGGCAGGAAATGCCTATCTTGGGGCTCTGCGAGGCTTGCGGGGAACATTCGTGATGGTGGGGCTCTTCAGCGCCATCATCAACCTTCTGATGCTGACTGGGCCTGTCTATATGCTGCAGGTCTATGACCGGGTGCTTTCATCCGGATCTGTGGCCACGCTTCTTGGGCTCTTTGCCATCGTCATCGTGCTCTATGGCTTTCTGGGTCTTTACGATTTTCTGCGGGCCCGGCTCTTGTCGCGGGCATCATTGCGTTTGGATGCGCGCGTGGGGGATGAGGCGTTTCGCTTTGCCTTGCGCGCAGGCTCTATCGGTGGCCGGTCCCGGGTCGATCCCGGCGCACAACCGGTGCGCGATCTGGAACTGGTGCGCGGTTTCATGAGTAGTCCGGCCATCAGCGGACTTTTTGATCTGCCCTGGATGCCGCTTTTTCTCGGGCTGGTGTTTCTGATCCATCCCTGGCTCGGTTATCTGACGCTGGCTGGGGCAGGGATCGTGGCGGTGGCTGCTTTGCTCAATCAGTTTCTGGCGCATAAATCGATCCATCAGGCCATGTCGATGGAAGGTGCTGAACGCAGCCTCGTTGATCAGGCCCGAGGGGATGCCGAAACGCTCCACGCGCTTGGGATGCGCGAGCGACTGGTCGCCCGTTGGCGCACACAACACGATGCGGCTCTGGCCGCAGGGCAAGTGGGCAGTGATCGCTCCGAGGGATTTGCCTCGTTCTCGAAATCCTTCCGGCTGCTTTTGCAATCGGCGCTGCTGACCATGGGGGCCTTTCTGGCTCTGCGACAGGAGATCACGCCGGGCATGATCATCGCCACTTCGATCATTGCAGGCCGGGCACTGGCGCCGGTCGATCAGGTGATCGGTCAATGGCGTGCAATCGGTCGCGCCAGAGAGGCGCATAAACGCCTGCGTGAAATCTTTGCTACTCTGCCCGCTGACAAACCCCGGATTGACCTGCCTGCCCCCAAGGGCGATCTCCGGGTCAGTTCGCTAACCAAGTTGGCCCCCGCCGGCCCCGAGATCGGGGCAGATCGCCCGCGCATTCTCGAACGGGTCAGCTTTGCACTATCAGCCGGGGATGGTCTGGGTGTGGTTGGCAACAGTGCCGCAGGCAAATCCACGCTGGCGCGGCTTTTGGTCGGGGCCTGGATGCCTGATGCGGGGGAGGTCCGACTTGACGGGGCCACACTGGATCAATGGACACCCGAGGCGCTTGGACGCCACATCGGTTATCTGCCGCAAACACTGCAGATGCTGCCCGGCAGTGTGGGGCAGAATATCGCCCGCTTTGATCCAGAGGCAAAGGATACGGATGTGATCGAGGCCGCACGTATCGCTGGGGTGCATGAGATGATCCTTGGCCTGCCTGATGGTTATGCCACTCATATGGACCAGATGACCCGCCCCTTGTCCGGAGGTCAGATTCAGCGTTTGGGTCTGGCGCGCGCTATCTTTGGTGCACCGCGCCTCATCGTACTGGACGAGCCCAATTCAAACCTTGATGCCGATGGTGATGATGCCCTGGCGCAGGCAATTCGCACTATGCGCGAGCGGGGGAGCGTGGTGGTGGTCATGGCGCATCGGCCAAGTGCCATTGCTGCGGTCAACAAGGTTCTTTTGCTGCATCAAGGGCGCGCAGCACAATTCGGGGACAAGGATGAGGTGCTGCGTCGTACGGCCCCGCGTCCGGTGTCGGTCGTGGCACAGTGAGGGAAATACAGATGTCTGCAGAGGCCTTCTCCGCACCCCCCCTGAAAACAGATGTTTCGCGATCAGCCCAGATTGGCATTCTAGCGGGTATTCTCCTCTTGGTGATGATCTTTACCTGGGCTTACACGACACTGATCAGCGGTGCAGTGGTCTCCTCAGGCTCAGCGGTGGTGCGGGGTAATCCCAAGATCGTGCAGAGTCTTGATGGCGGTATTGTCGATGAGATCAGGGTCTCGGATGGTGATCTGGTGTCCGCAGGCGATATGCTCCTGCGTCTGGATCCGACCCTGTTGCGCATCAACCTTGAAATGTATCGTAACCGGTTGGCGGAAACCCGTGCTGAGATCAGCCGCTTGCGGGCAGAGCAGATCAACAGCAGCGCCCTTGTCTTTGACTATGACAGGGAGTTTCTGGACGGGCTTCCGCTGGTGATGATCAACGCCGGGCAGAAAGAGATTTTCGATGCCCGCCGAGATGTGATGAGGGGCCGCAAGGAACAGCTGCGGGAAAAGATCGCGCAGTTTGACAATCAGCTCTCAGGTGTGAGGGGCCTGATCTCGGCCAAAGAAGATCAACTGGCCTTTCTTGAGAAGGAGCTGGGCGATGTCAGTGCGTTGCACGCAGAAGGGTTGGCCCGTGAGGGCCAGGTGCTCGAGTTGCAGCGATCCCGTTCTCAGCTTTTGGGTGAGATTTCTGGACATCAATCCGAAATGGCCCGGATCCACAACTCCATCCGCGATACTGAGCTCGAAATTCTGCAGTCCGACCGCCAGTTCAAGGAACAGGTGGTTACTGATTTGCGAGAGGCGGTGATGGAGGGTGAGGAACTGGTTCTGCAGATTGTGACTGCCAAGAAACAGCTCGAGCGGATTGAGATTCTGTCACCGGTGGACGGCATTGTGCATGAGATGCAGGTGTTCAACGCAGGGGGGGTGGTGCCGCCGGGCGAGACGATCCTGCAGGTTATTCCAGTTTCCAATGGAGTGGATTTCGAGGTCAAGGTTGACCCCAATGCTATCGACCAGGTGGCCCAGGGGCAGCGCGCCAAGGTTGTGTTCTCCGCGTTTAATGCACGCACAGCCCCCGAAATCTTTGGCACGGTCTCGGGCATCTCCCCCAGCAGTGTGACCGATCCATCAACCGGTCAGAGCTTTTATAGAGTTACACTGGCCATTCCGCCTGAGGAACTGGCGCGGCTCAAAGGGCATGAAATCCTGCCGGGCATGCCGATTGAGGCTTTCCTTCAGACGGGTGACCGAACCGTGCTAAGCTATCTCATTCGACCACTGAGTGATCAGCTCCGCCGCGCCTTCCGCGACGACTGAACCCGGCCTAAGTCTGACCCAAGTGATGCGTTGATGGCACAGCAAGCCACCATCACGCAGGAAACCTTGTTTTTAAAAGGGTTTCGGGTCATGCTGTATGTGAGTGGGCACATGTGGACAACCGGCGCCAAAAAGCCGGAGCACATGGGCAGTGAGGCAGGATATTTTCATGACGGGCCAGGGCTGGCGCAGAGCGTCACGCGTATTCTCTGTTCTGACAGGACTGTCTGTTTTGGCAGGCTGCTCGGATGATCCCTACAAGACCCCAGTTTTTGCCTTTTTACCTTCCTACAAATCCGCGCAAGAGAGCGCTCCGGTTCTGCTCAGCAATGCCGATTGGTGGAAGACATTCAACGACCCCACTCTCAATACCCTGATCGAGACAGGGTTGGAGGCCAATCTCAACCTCGATATCGCCAAAGAGCGCGTGATCGAGGCGGAAGCGATCCAGCGCACGGTTCCACGATCGGCGTTCTTGTCGCCCCGGGCCGGGATACGGCGAGAGCGTGGAGAGACAGGTGGCGCCCAGACCCAGACCGAGGCGAGCCTTGGGTTTGAGTGGATTCTGGATATTTATGGCGGGCGTCGTGCCCAGATAGACGCAGCCGGCGCGCGCATCGAGGTGGCCGATGCTGAGGTTGATGCAGCTCGGCTTTTACTGCTGCTCAATATTTCCAATGCCTATGTCGATCTACGGTTTCAGCAGACCAGCCTTCAGCTTCGCCGTTCGGAGCTCGCCTCGCGGCGTCAGACAATGGAGCTGATCGAGCGCCTTCAGGCGGGCAATGCCGCCACCCAGGTGGATGTGGTCAAGGCGCGCGCGCTCGTCTCTGAAACCCGGTCGGAAATCCCAGAGATCAGCGCAGCCATCGACGCCGCCAAAAACGAGATTGCCGTGCTTCTGGGCAAGGTGCCTGGTGGGCTGGGGATCAATCTCGATGCTCCAGTGCGTCAGCCGCGGGCGTCACTCTCGCCCGAGGTCGGGATCCCAGCGGATCTCTTGCGCAACCGTCCCGATATCCGAGTGGCCGAGCGCAGCTACTACGCCGCCTTCCGCGATGTGGCGGGGGCCCGGGCCGATCTTTATCCGCAACTGTCCCTGAGCGGAACAATCACCCAAACCGCGCTTTCGGGATCGCGTGGCACCGAGTATTTCTTTGGTCCTGCGCTGACCTTTCCGATCCTGCCCAACTCAGCCCGGCGCGCCTCTGTTGAGCAGCGTCAATCGCTGGTTCGACAGGCTCATACCCAATGGCAGTTGACGGTGCTTGAGGGGATCCGTGATGTGGAAACCTCTCTGGCTGAATACGCCGCATCCCTCTCGTCACAGCGGGCCTCTGAAGAAACTGTGCGGCTCTACCAAGAGGTGGTTACCCTCACCCGCCAAGTTGTCACCCGCGACGGCGCCACGATCCGTGACCTGATCGACGCCGAACAGAACGTCGCCACCGCCAATACCACATTGGCCACTACCCTCCGCCGTGTTGGCCGAAGCTATGTGGGTTTGAACGTCAATTTGGGGTCTGGCCACGCGGTTGGGGAGGAACAATTAAAGTAAGCGTCCGGCCTGACGGCTCTCAGTGGCAATCAACACACCCGCTACGCAATTTGAAGGCTGCGCGTGTGGTCATAACCTCTTGGCAGCGCTTTTTCCCGACGTGCTATGGGACCTGTTCAAAATGCTCTTTGTCGGTTTAATTCCAAAACTAGCTCTAATTATAGTCAACGCTTCAAGGGTATACCCTTTGATAAAAAGCTGTCCGGCTTTTGCAATTGAATAACTCAATGCAAAGGGTAGGAATAATGGATAGTAGCGCTTTATGAATTTTATCCGCGCGCGATGCTTGAAGTATAAGGAAAAAGGTGAAGCGGGACGATGCAATGAAGGTGAACCAATAGAGGTTCCTGCCTTGTGATAGATTGTTGCGTTCTGGCAGTAGATCAGAGGTAACTCTTTGCGGCGTAATGCCCAATCTACCTCTTCGTAGTAAAGAAAATAATCTTCTGGCATAGGGCCAGCACGTTCATAGAACATACGGGAGGCAACCACACTGGCACCGCTGATAAAATCAATTTTTGTGGGTTCTGGTGCCTGAGCTTCTGTTTGTGTTTTGTATTGATTGATATTGCTGGTAACACCAGTTGCGCGATTTATGGTGCCTCCATCGATCTGGATCACATCATCCGAAGGATAGTAAAGGATTCGCCCTCCCATCAGAGAAAACCCTTCTTTGGGAGCTTTGCATTGAAGAAATGCCGCTGCTGTTCTTGGGGGCACAAGGCTATCTGGATTTAGAATCCAGAACTTATTAATCCCATCAATTTTTGCAAGAGCTGCAAGGCCGATATTTACACCAGCCGCAAACCCACGGTTTTCTGGGGCTTCAAACAAAGTTAACGTTTGAATATGCTCAATAGCAGACGGAACTCCCGTGTTCAAAGAAATAGGTTTAGGGATTGGTTTGATCGGGAACGGAGCGTTTTCAGGGGCCTCATAAGGTAGAGTCCCTTGAGCCCACAAATGTAATTTATCTACAGTCGCATCAGCAGATGCGTTGTCCACCACGACAATCCTAAGAGAAACCCCAGTTGAAGACAGGAGGCTCTCCAAGCAATCCAGTATCACGTCACTTGAATTATAGGTGACAATCACAACTCCCAAGACAGAGTTTTCTCTTGGCGGCTTCATGACAAAATCCAAAGCATGGAAGATGAAATTACATATGTTGATATCATTATCAGTTCCTGCCTCTTTTTGACGAGAAGCGAGAATAAGGAATGTCTTTCTGCCCCAATATCTGCGGGGTTCGAAGCTCTACTGACTGTGCGCCAATATTGTTTTCTGGGGTTGCTGAACCATCACTACATTCTGCAGCGAGAAACCACATTCCTGACCCAAACACGAAGAAAACAAAGGAATACACATTCGCCCACACATGGACCGTACAAAGAGTAAACGTTAGGCCAACAAAACCGATCAACCAAGCACGGCGCAGTTGCCAAAGCGTCTGATCCTCGTCAAAATTACGTCGGCCAATCTTCCAGAGGGCAATCACGTAACCAGAAGCTAAAAGTATGAATCCTGGAATTCCGTAGCGCACGGCATTTACAAGCCAAAAATTGTCCATTGATCCAGAATACATATAATGGGGGCGAACCCAATCATTCAATCCAAGCCCGAATATCGGGTTAGCCCACACATTTTTCATGCCCCACTCAAAAATTATACCACGCCAATAAGCGTTGTGTGCCGAGAATGTTGCATAATGCATGAATACTCGAATAGGGGAGCGATTAGATAGAATATCTACTAAAAGGTAGAGGAAGGTACATGTTAGTAGCAAGAGGAGCCATCGGAGCTTTACTCTGTAAAAAACGGTGGCCCATAAGATCAGGATACTCTGCAATATCAAGGATAGCAAAGCCCCACTTGAGAGCGAAAAAATAACACATAAGCCTATGATAAGTGTATAAATGTAACGTCGAGTATTGCTGATAGTGCCGTTCAGCCCCACGAAGATTAGTGAAAAAGAAATCGAAACAAACATCCCATAATGAATGGGATGTAGAAAAAAAACTTGGACACGCTCCAGGCCCATTCGCTTATCAAGATCAGCATTATAATAGCTGTTTAACCCTGGTATCTGCTGAATCGCCTGTATGATTAAAGGCTTGCCGGTCAACGTTTCGAAGAAAGCAAATGGGAAAGAGAAACAAACTAGAAGAATGAACATTCTCAGGAGGCCTGCAAAATCTTCTTTGTTTCTTATATATGCCCTACCAATCAGATAGCCGCCAAGAAACTCGATGCCCAAAGAGCCAATTTGGGTGACCAGCATTTCTGGGGAGTTTTTGCTTAACGCAACACCGATCCAGCCTAGGTGTAGAAAGAAGAGAATATCCGTCCAGTATATACCATTATACTTGCCGCGTAGAAGATTGATTACCAGAGGTATGATTAAAACCAGAAGAAACAAACGAATTCCGGTCATCTGAAGGGAGCCGATGGAAAACGTTACAGGAGTGACGAGTGCTATCAGATAGAGCAGCACGGGGATAGGCAGCCGGAATTGCCGCTGAGGCGCGAATAAGGCCTTTCCGCCTAAGTTACGAGGGATGTCTGATATGCTATGGCTTACAGTCACTGATGCTCAGCCCTTTTTATCTTTTTACAAAGTTATTGGCCTTCACATAATCTGCGGATTTGCACTGATGGCTGACAACAGACAATCTTGGGGTGGGCGGATCAAGGTACTCGTTGTCGTCGTGGGTCTCGGCGGCTAGGTAGACAAGTCAACTAAAGGCCGCTTTTGCACGTCGTATTAGATACTTAGGTAGGGAGTCGTAACGCGATCGATTAGCGTGAGCGGCCCTTATAATTGAAAACGGAAGCGTTAAGTAAACTGTTATTGCATAGACCACAGATGGGCTAATTTTTTCTTTTTCATATCCAGCTTTTGATAAGCTTGATCCCGCTACTTGTTGTACTATTCCTACTTCGTTCTGTGACAGAACCTTTCTCCATCTGTGTTGTGGTACCTGACTTACTCCGGCGGCATCAGTGAACTTAATAGCAGAACTATTGTGCAGCGGTATATTCAACATTTCCGAGGTAAATTCCACGTCCAGCCAATCACACAGATCAGAGACCGTTTTCTCGGTGTTATTCGTCACGTCTTCATACCTGATGATTTTTACATGACCCGATTTGGAGTTTATTTGTGCTTTAAAGGCAGCGTTTGCCGCACCACGCCACATCATGGCTGCGAGAACCAAATGATAAGATTGTCTAGTGCGAGCCTCATCTTCTGCAATAGCCTTTTCATAGTCGGAATTATCAGCTTTATTTAACCCGCCTTGGTATTTCCAATCACGATATGATGCGACCACTGCGCGAGGGTCGCGAACCATACAGATCAGCCGTGCGTTTGGATAGACTTGTAGAATATCAGGTATCCGAAAAATGTGCCGTGGCGTCTTCTCCCCCCAAACTTGGGCACCATCTCTCCAAGCACTAAGTTTGCAATATGCTTCAAAAATACTGTCGACTGAATTTCCAATTTCCTGTGCGACGCTCATCAACTCGTCCCGAGACAACCAGCTTTCATTCGGGTTTCCTTTTTTGCCATAAGGCCTGCTTGTTTGCGCTCTGAAGTAATCACAACACAGCTCAATTTCAGCATTGCTCATTTTCTCAAATGTTCTTCCAGCGAACTTAGGCCGCAGATCGTCGAAGTAGTGCGTTTCGCCGACCAAGCTTATTGATTGGTTTTTGACTAAAATTGAGCGGAGCATTGCTGTTCCAGAGCGTGACGCCCCCATAATAAATAAAGGGGGCGCCCATTCGTGCTCTACGAACTTTTCTTTGTTTATCATCAGTATCTCTTGTTTGGTGGAGGCTCTGTCATTTTACTTTTTACGTGAAGCCCGCTTCATAAATAGCATAGCGTATGTTTTCACAGTAAAGAACCGCCTTCCGTGACAGGCTCGATGAACGCGAAATCATCACTGACTTGGAACTCGTGCACTTCCCCTTCGAACCAACGGTTCCAGGATGTGCCCAGAGACCAGCCCCATTCATGTCCTCCAGCCCCCACGAAGTCGAAATCCACATCTTCTTTGTCGAGCACGAGAACATCATCTACAATAATCTGCAGCCGGTCCGTTTCCGCATCGACCATAACAATGGCTGAATGTTGGTTGCCATCATTCAAGCCGAGGCCTGTGACCAGAAAACCTTCATCGAACTTGCTGCTCGTGTTTCCAACATGCACCCGGACTCCATCTCCCTCCAAGGAGACTCCGATCTTCTCATGGTTCCAAACCAGTCTTTCAGCGCGATTGGTGGCTTTTTCACTTGTGAAGTCGACTGAAAAAGCGATTTTCTGTGACGCTTCAAATTCAGTAAGGCGACCAAGTTCGACAAAGTCTCTTTTGCCATCAAATGAGAGCGCCAACCCATTTGGGGCATCGATGACGTGAGCATTGTCATGCAGTTTGATTGTGTCGGACGTTGCTATGGTGGCAAAGTCCAACACATACCCGTCCTTCAGCAAGGGCAGCTGTATTCCGGTGCCCTCATCAGGCTGCGCATCATCCTCTGTGGAAGTATCCGTGGTTGTTTCCCCCGTCTCCGGTGGGGTCAATGTACCTGACTCGTCCAACTCGACAGGTTCGGCACTGTTTGGGGGTGATGCTGAAGTATTGTCTTCCTCTGTTGGAGCCGGTGCCGGTGTGGGAGTGGAGCTATCGAAAATTACATCGTTTGTTCCATCATAAACCGGAAAATCTTTTGAGTCCGAACTAAGCGAAAACCCAGATAGTTCCCCATCAAAATTCTGTTTACCCCAAGGGTTTCCAAACACTAAACCTGCTGACCCAATTGGTGAAACATTGCCAGAAGCGGCTTGTTCAGCGGCAAGATTTCCGTCAACAAAAATCTGCAGCGTCCGGGCATTGCCATCAAACTTTATAGATATATCGCGCGCGGTGCCATCATTGATAACAACACCCTGTGTCTTTAAATTTACCATGCCGGTGTCAAGCCAGAGTGAAAGGTCCAGCGCTCCTTTCGCATCAGTTCTCAAAAGAAAACTACCGTGGACTCGGGCTATTTCTCCGACACTCTCATGAGGTTTTTCCGCCTTGAGGCGCAGATTCATTTCGAAGGAGTCAGTACTAAAAAACCGGGCAACATCTTCCTTTGCAATCGCAACCTGTGTGCCTGTATCTCCGAGGTCAATTACGTACTTGCTCTCTGTCAGAACTGACGCTGAGTTTGATCCTTCAATTGCATCCTCTGTCCCATATAGATGTGAGAAAAATGCGCCGCTTTCTGGAGAAAACGAAACAATGGTACTACCGGCGATTCCGACCTGTGCTGACTCTTGGTACATAATACCGTCAGAAGTTAAGGCTGTAAGTCGCACATTATAAAATCCGGGAGTTTCATATTCATGAAACACTTTTAGTCCCTTGGCTATATTTCCATCACCAAAATCCCAAAAGAACTCACCGTTCTGCAACCCACCAGGGAGAGAGGTATAGCTCGCATCGAAAAACAGCCCAGCCTCTGAGGCTGGAGCAGACAGCACATCGAATTGTACATGTCTATTTTCAGAGACGCCATTCTCCAACAGCCGTTCAGAACCAGCCAGCAAACGATCAAGCATACTGCCTTCTTTGACAGTGTAGTCCTTCACACTCCCAGTAAACATCGAGGACAGAACAAACTGATCCCCATAGTAACCCGGTGCGTTAATATTATCATTTTGTATGAAGGCGTTATTGATAAGCTGCCAATCAATCTGCCCATTGAAGCCAGTTATGGCTCTTGTCGCGTTTTGCTCCACCACGACATTCGTTGAACTGCTGGCGAGATTGATCTTGGGAATGAGCGAAAGTTCTTCATGCGATGACGGAAGCGAAAGGACTGAGTTGCTTCGGACGATCAGACCATTCGTTTCGCCGACCGTAATCCCGTGAGAGTGTCCGTTGAGGATAGTATTATTCTCGATCAGGATGTTTTGATAAAACATCTCTTCCCCGGCGAGCCCACGATCCACCATATCATTGCGCATAAAGATGGACTGTGTGTGGTTGCCGTCCCCTACATCCAGTATATTTTCGCGGATCGTGATATCGGTGGACGGAACAGTCGAACCACGCGTCCAGAACTGGATCATGTCTGGGTGAGTGGTTGTCTCGGGTGAAACTCGGAAATCGTGTATGTGATTATCTTCAATCAAAACAGAACTGACGGCTGAAAAGTTCATCCCATCACCACTGATAGAATGAACATCGTTTCCGATAATTGAAACATCACTTGAATTGCCTACTATGACACCCTTGTGCCAAGTAGTGAATTCATTATTTTCTACCGTGATGTTTGCACTTCCACCAATGGTCAATGCATATCCTGTAGCATAACCGATAACACCCGCATCACCGCTAGTCGCAATTTGGCCTTCAAAAATAGAATTCTTAATGGTTACATCGTGGCTTCCTTGGACAAGGAAAAACTTTGAATAAGTATGCTCACCGGTGTAGTCAGATTTGAAATGTATGTTGTCGAATGTGAGGTTGCTAATACTGCGAAGATCCACAGAGCTGAAGGAGGCCAAAGCATCTGGATCAGCCGACCGAATGGTCACTTCCGAGGGAAAGTTTACATTAAACGGCGTCTTCCCATCGCTAAGAAAGAGATCGCCATAATCGCCTGATGCGAGGTTTATGATTTCACCGCCGCTCGCCTTTGCAAGCGCATCATGGAGTTCTTTAAGGGTCGTGACATTGATTACATTGTCAGTCATGTCTCACCTGTATGTGCTGGCATTTGCCTGTTGCCTTCGGCTATGCAAACTGCATGCCTCCTTCGACTGCGTGAATTTTTTCAATTCAATGTGGTTTGAGAAGGGCACCACTGTGTCAAACTTTGGCTCTGACGTTCAGAGAATGGCGGCCTAACCTTATTTTTCTCATAATTGTAGAGCAGGAACGCCAGAACTGTCCGAAACGGCTGAAATTCGCCAATGGGGCGCAAGTGGTGCCTAATAGACTGATGGAATGCAGGCAGAGGAGCGGCTAAGAAATGTTGGAATGGTGCTGTGTCGCCGCCGTGAATGATGATGATATTCTGGCCGGTAATCTCACCCTATCTCCGGCAATCGCACGGAATCCAACGCGCCTCGTTACATTTCGGGATCAGCCCTCTGCCAGTAGAGCGTATAACAAGGGCCTCCGGATGGCGGAGGCGCGCATTTACATCTTTGTGCATCAGGATGTTTATTTGCCAACTGGTTGGGAGGATCAATTACAACGCCAGATCAACCAGCTTGATGAGCATGATCCTTCTTGGGCAGTGGCCGGTGTGTATGGTGTTGGTAAAGATGGGCATCATGTTGGGCGGGTCTGGTCCTCGGGGATCGGAAAAGAGCTTGGTGCGCCACTTGCGGCCCCGGTGCAGGTGCAGAGCCTGGATGAGTTGCTAATCATCTTGAAGGGCTCTTCTGGGCTGCGTTTTGATGATCAGTTACCCAGTTTTCATCTTTATGGCACTGACATCGTTCAGAGCGCAATTGCAGCAGGGCACAGCGCTTATGTCATTGATGCGCCCGTCGTTCACAATAGCCGCTCGGTCCGCACATTGAAGGGGGGTTATATGGAGGCCTACAATTACATGCGGTTGAAATGGCGCCCGCGTCTTCCGATTGCTACGCCTGTTACCACCATCACCCGCTTTGGCCTTCAGGCCCGTTGGAAGGTAATAAAGAAACGGTATCTCCGGAAATTTCTCCAGCCCTCTTATGAGCCACGGACATCCGAAGATCCGATATGCGACCCAGTTTTGATCGCGCGTCATTTAGGATACGAATGAATTCTATGAGCGGGTAAACGCCTTGTGTCCTCGCAAGCTAATTTTGAAACCGAGATTTCCAAGCAGAACTGGCGGTAAGATTTTAAGCCAACCTTTTATAAACGATGGGTGTTGGCGTGCTGATTTGATTAAAGTTGAAAGAGAACCTTTTTTATTTTGACTGCTCTCTGCTGCTGAGAGAATTAATAATGCACCGCTTAATTTACGTTGTACAAGATACTGTAAGTCTGGGGGCAGCTCATAATCCAAGAGCTCTTGGACATACGCTACTCTAGCGCTTGCTGCCTCAATTGGATGATTCCGCTCAATTAAGCTAAGGGCACTTGTATCTCCTGGAAGGCGGCAAATTTCAGCCAAAGTGTCCCCAGTAAAGAGCCATTTGCCTTTGAGTGCCAATCTGCAGAATAGTGGGGCATCTTCATAAATTCTTACATTTTCTCTATAGCCTCCTGCCTTTAGCAGAAGTTCTCGCCTAACTGCAGTAACTGCTGAAAACACACCGGTCATTGTGTATGCTAGGGGCGCTGTGACGGTTAGAGCTTTATTTGTGGGAAAATTCCACCCACGTAGTTTATAGAGTCCTAAGTTGTGATCAGGCCCCTTTAGGCGCATATCACCAGTATGCCCAACAATATCCTCACCAGCCTCTGATAAATCCCTATAAAGAACTGCCATCCGACCGGGCCGCCACAGATCATCAGAGTCCAGAAAGGCCACCCATTCTCCTGTCGCGTGTCGGATACCCGCATTCCGCGCTGCGGCCGCCCCGGCATTTTTCTGACGAAGAACGATGATACGATCCCCATACGCCTCCAGAACTTCAGATGTATTATCTGTAGAACCATCATCCACCACGATCACCTCATCGGGCAGAGGCTCTTGCGTCAGAATACTATCGAGCGCAGCACTAATGGAATGGGCGCGATTATAGGTGGGCACAACGACTGAAACGGTGATTGCGTTGTGGTGTTTTCTAGCGTCACACATATTTTGAAATCTCGGTGTCAAATGACTTTAGCGCATTTTCCAGATTAACAGGTAGCTGGATTAGCCCGTTATCAGCCTCATACCGTTCTTGATCCGTAAGCGCGGTCAACCATTTTGACGATGCTTTTTGCAAAGCTCCCCCAACTGCCTCGTTTTTCCACTTTTCCTGATCATTCGCGATAGTAAGATTCTGATTCATTTTACCGACCTTCGTTGAATCAAGGGCCATATTAGCAGCAATATATTGGAGAGTTGGTGCTTGGAACTGTGTCAACGTATTGTACCGGATAAACAGGTTCCTCGGATCATTCGTCTGGCTCGCACTTGCCGATATATCCGAATTCCACCGATCAATAGCATACTCAATACTAGGAAAAAGGACCTCCCAATGACCGCCATATTTTAGTGCGGCATCCCGCATTGAAGCAACGACATCACGGCCGTCGCGAATAATATGAACAATCTGGGCATCGGGTATGTAATGTAAAATTTCTCTTACGAACTGGACATGCTCGGGTGATTTTTCCAACCACCCCAAGCAATTTTGTTCTCTTGCCAAGGCATCCATTCCATCCAAAAAAGTCGCTGCAAGGCGCTTCATCGATACATGACGCCCCCGAAAATTGTCTGGTATGAAATCCAAGCCTTCCCACAGCCTAGGCGTCGAAATTCCTAACTGCTGTCGTATTCGGTAACGGATGCGTTTTGTTATTGATTCCTGCATGAAGGTATTTGGGAATAATCGCCCTTTACCATTGCCCACCATCCGCTCAAAGAAGTGAGTTTCTGGCAGAGTGAAAAGGTCCAAGCCTTCTGCGAGTATTCGTTGCAGTATGGTTGTCCCACTTCGTGGGCAACCAACGACAAAAATTCGTTTCATGCTAACTTTTGCTTCAGTCATGTTTAATTGGCCAGCCTAGTGTTTTGAATATGTGAGACAATTTATTCGGTAATTTGCCTCCGGGGCCGAGCTTTTTTAATACGATACGAAGACCAATCACACCAGCTAGCGTGGAACCTACAAGTGATACATACGCCCCAGATACAGGAGAAATAGACGAAATCGCGAGCAACCCAATACTCAAAAAGAGATATGATGCGATCAAATATACTGAGAGCCTCTGCCATCTAAAATATCGCAATCGACGTACAAAAATATTCAATATTACGAAATGTAAGGCAAAAGCAAAAAGGTAACTTATGCCTACCGCTTCCAACCCAAAAACAGGGAAAGCAAGCCAAAAACCGGCGAAAAATAAAATGTTGAAGCTGATCTGTAAAAACAAGAATACACCAGACATACCAGCTGCAGTAAACGAAAAACCTATTGACCAAGACGCAAGCTTGAAAAGATTACCTACGCTCTGCCATTGAACAATCGTTGCTGCTTGATCAAAGTTCTTTGAATACAGCAAATTAATTAGCCAAGGCGCAGTACCAATCAGTAACAAAAGAAGAGGACCACCTATCACAAGAGATAGCTGCGCCTGATCGTTCATCATTTGTGCAGCTATTTTGTAATCACGGATTACTCCAGTTAAGCGAGGAAAGTAATCTGCACCCATCGCGTTAAGCAAAAAGCCAACGTAAACAAACGTAACGCTCCACGCAGCAGCAAATTGCCCAGCAGAGTCTAGACCAAGTTCTCTAGCAATATGACTTCTTATAAAGAGTTGTGTCACAAGGTGCGCCATCGCCCCTAGCATGAAGGCAATACCCAATTTGACCATAGGCCGCCATATATGGAATTTTTCACGAAAGGTCATCGGCGATGTCGAGAGCATTGGTAATCGCCGAGTATAACGCAAAGCTATCAAAATACTGATTAGAGGCGGAAATACGATCAGCCAGACTAATCCCTCTTGTCCCATGTGCCAGACAATCGACAATCCTCCGATCGTACCCGCTATGGCACCCCAAACTGTAACACGAGCCAAATCACGGATTTGGCGCAAACCTTGCAGCAAAGTTGTCTGAGAGCCCGCTATCAAAGAAAAGAATACGCCCAGCCCGACCAATCCGACAGCTGTCGCGTGGCTGGGGTCTCCAAAACTCCAAACAGCTATTTTCTTTCGTAGAAGCCAGATTGCTGCCGCTGCTATCACACCTTGAATGAGCAATGCAGCAAATAAAACTCGCCGCATACGTGATAGAGATTCTTCATCTTCTTTAGAACTCGCCAGCTCGCGAACACCACTATTTCTGATGCCAAGAGCGGCGAGATTGACCGCCATATCTTGGAGGTTCTGCAGAATGCTCAAGAGGCCGATACCGGTAGGGCCGACCAGCAAAGCAAGTGCTTTAGCTCGAATAATTGAGTTGAGTATCTTGATCGACTGAGCGCCACCTATGAGTAACATAGACTTCAAGAGGCCACGTGAATTTGAGTTTTCACTCATGATGGGCTTTCATACCTAATGCTGCTCGATCATAGATCATGATTGTTTTTGGTTAGCCAAATTTCATCCGAAAGCTCAGCATGAGGACGTATACTCATATTGAACTTTAAGACGTGTGCTCGTGTGCGACAGATCGTTATCATAAGAAACAAAGTTTGACATGGAATTTGTGCCACGGAACAGTCTAAGTTTTTAGACTCTCTGTATTTTTCGAGGGCATGTTAATTTTAATATATGTCTTCCGAAGTAACGGCAACGCGAGTAAAAAATGGTTTTGAATATGCCCTTGAAGAACCACGGAAACCCAATAGTGTTCTCGAACCGCAGTCTAAACCGAGTTGCTGGGGGCAATCTCTGCGCCGGATGTGGAGCCTGTGCTGGGGTCTTCCCTGACAAGCTCACAATGGAAATGTCGCCGCCCGGATTTTTGCGCCCTCGAGAGATTGCGCCTCTGAACTCCACCGAGGAGGACGCCCTTGCCCGATTCTGCCCGGCTCTCGGACAGACAGTCGACGCACGGGGACGCAGCGACCATACACTCTGGGGTCCATACCTAGAGATGCGAACTGGCTGGTCCACCGACCCAGAGGTGCGCTTTGCCGGGGCATCTGGCGGGGCGCTTTCGGGGCTGCTTCTCCATCTGTTGGAAAGCGGTGAGGTGGAGGCAGTTGTTCAGATTGCTGCCGCATCGGACAGGCCGATTGCCAATCAGACGGTGATCAGCACGGATCGCACTGGTATTCTTGCCGCCGCCGGATCGCGTTATGCTCCCTCTGCTCCGCTTACCCAGCTAACAGAACTTGTGGCTTCGGGGCGGCGCCATGCCTTCGTTGGCAAGCCTTGCGATGTCGTCGCGCTGCGGGCCTTGGCCAATGAGCGGCAAGAGGTTGCGGTCGCCTTTCCAATCATGATCTCCTTTTTTTGTGCAGGTGTACCCTCCGAGACTGGTGGGCAGGCAGTATTGACCGCCCTCGGCACAAAATCAGAGGCAGTCGAGCGCTTTCGCTATCGCGGGCAGGGCTGGCCAGGGCGGGCAACGGCCATGCTGAAAGACGGTCGCGAGGAGTCAATGAGCTATCATGACAGCTGGGGCGTAATTCTCTCGAAGCATGTCCAGCATCGCTGCAAGATCTGCGCCGATGGGACTGGCAAGGCGGCCGATATTGTCTGCGCCGATGCCTGGGAAAGCGATGCTGCCGGTTATCCCGTCTTTGATGAGGCAGAGGGCATCAGCCTGATCGTCAGCCGTACGGAGCTGGGCGCCAGGGTGCTCAAGAGCGCTGTGGCCGCTGACCGAATTGAAACTGATACCTTCGATGTGGAGCATCTCGCAACGATCCAAACAGGCCAACGAGAGCGCAGGCGGGCTCTGTTGGCTCGCCTACTGGCTTTGCGTCTCGCCGGAAGGCCTGTCCCGCTCTACAAGGGCTTGCATCTGTGGAGTGTAGCCCGTCAAAATCCATTCCTACGTAATCTGAAAAACTTTCTGGGGATGTTTCGTCGTGTTCTGAAGGCGCGGTTGCGAGGCTGAGAGCACAGGTTGGGCTGAAATACCGCGCGCCCCTTACCGGCGCTTTGCGACTGTGCTACCCCAATATCGACGATTGTTCTTTTCAGGATAGATGAATGCTCAAGATTGCCTTGATTTTTCATTCCGCCAGCAATGACAATATGGGCGTCGGAGCGCTGAGTGTATCCGAAGTAACGATCCTTCGCAGAATTGCGCAGGCCCGTGATATTCCCATCGCGATCAAGGTCATTGATGGGTTTGAAAAGCGCCCCCCCTATGTCACTGGCGATGATGTTGAGATCCGGCCAACCCGCCCGCTGCGCAAGCCGCTGGATTTCTTTTCTGCCATCCGCGACAGCGATATGATCATAGACATAGGCGGCGGTGACAGCTTTGCCGATATCTACGGTCGTCGGCGCCTGACCCAGATGTTCCTGATGAAATACCTGACGCATCTGGCCCGCAAACCCCTAGTGCTTGCCCCCCAGACGTTCGGACCGTTCAAGCACAGGCTCTCGACCTTTCTGGCCCGCCAGACCATCCGGCTCAGTGCTATCGCCGCCACAAGGGATGGTCTGTCGACGGCCTGCTTGCGCGATATGGGTATCAGGCGCGAGATAATCGAGGCTTCCGATGTGGCTCTGCGTCTGCCCTATGATCCGCCCCCAGAGCGGCCCAAAGAAGGCCCTGTCAGAGTTGGGATCAACGTCTCTGGCCTTCTGATGAGCGGTGGATACACCCAAAACAACATGTTCGGGCTGCAGATGGACTATGCACAGTTGATGCGCGACATCCTGCAGCGTTTTGCCGATCATCCCGAGCCTTGCGAGATTCACCTCGTGCCGCACGTGATCTCATGGCAGCGCGGCACGCTCGAGGATGACTATGCGGCAAGCCTCAAGCTGAGTGAAGAGTTTCCCTTTGTTACCGTTGCTCCCCCCTTCACCTCTCCGTCAGAGGCCAAGAGCTATATCGCGCGCATGGATTTCTTCATGGGCGCGCGTATGCATGCCTGTATCGCGGCCTTTTCTTCCGGGGTACCGGTGGTGCCCATGGCCTATAGTCGCAAGTTTGCGGGACTTTTTGGGGCCTTGGGCTACAACGAAACCGTAGATTGCACCACTCAGAGTGCGGACGATATCCTGACGCGGATATTTGACGCCTATGACCGCCGGACGGAGCTGGCGCAGGCAGAAAAAGCAGCGTTCCAAATCGGGCTCGAAAAACTGGGACTCTACGAGAAAGCCCTTGGCGATCTGATGGAGCGATTGGTCCGCAAGCATTGATTGGGCTGGCATGATTGCCTCGAACCCACTTTTTAAATAACATTGGCAACCGTATTTTCGTAAAGTTTAGCTTCAAGGGCTATTCAATAATAGGAGCACTGACATGTCTGCTCGCCCAAAGCTCATGGTCGTGGCCTCCGCTGGGGGGCATTGGGTCCAGTTGATGCGGTTGCGCAAAGCTTGGGACGATTTACAGATCATATACGTGAGTACGGAACCCGGCCTTGCAGATATCGTACAGAGCATGGCTCGGCACGAAGGGAACCCACCCCCAAAGTTTGCATCGGTCACGGACGCCAATCTCTCTGAGAAAATAAGCCTCATTCGTCAGCTTTTTGAAGTCTTTCTCATAGTACTGCGTAACCGACCAGATGTGATCATCACCACTGGGGCCGCACCTGGCTATTTTGCTCTGCGCTTTGGTAGGCTCTTCGGTGCTCGGACCATCTGGATCGACAGCATGGCCAATGCCGAGAGGCTCTCAAAATCCGGTCAGGAGGTCGGGAAATACGCGGATCTCTGGCTCACACAATGGGAGCATCTGGCACGACCCGAAGGGCCACATTACATGGGAGTGGTTTTGTGATTTTTCTGACCACCGGGACACAACTCCCGTTCGACAGGCTCGTGCGGGCTTTGGATGCATGGGCCGAAGTGTCCAATCCATCCTGTGACATATTTGGTCAAGTCCTCCCGCCCCCTCATGACCCCTATACGCCACGAAACTTCAAAACCAAGGCGCGGCTTTCGCCTGCGGAATACGCCGAAGTGTTCAACAAGGCACACCTCATCATTTCACATGCTGGAATGGGTACGATTCTGACGGCACTGACGCAAGGCAAGCAGATTTGCATCATGCCTAGGCAGGTTAAGTACGACGAGCACAGAAACGACCATCAGCTCGCCACGGTCGAAAGGCTAAAAGACCACCCTGGGCTTTTCAAGGTACATGATGAAGACGACTTGCCTCGCTGTCTTGATGCAGCCATGCGATCACTCGAGACATCACAAACCTCAAGCATTGATCCATTTGCGGCCAAGGATTTTACGGATAGGTTGCGAAAGTTCATCCTGACAACAGGAAAATAAGGCAGAGCTAAAGTATCCGTCTTGATCAAGTTCTGTTTTCCGACCATTCGCGATCCTCTCTGACGAGTGTGTTTGCGAGGATCAGACAAAATACCGGCTGAACTTGGCAACAGCATGAAGATAGGATCGTTGCGTAGCCGGCGACAGGTTGCGAAGCGTCATGTCGTCGATCATACGGCGGCGCAGCGGGCTCACCGCAGGTGTGGCATCAGCCATGGGATGGTCTCCTGATAAAGGTTGGTCTTGAGCAACCAAACCTTCCCATCAGGGGGTCATTCCCGCCAATAGCTACGCCCCTCCCGCGTCAGCGGGTTCGTTCAATCCCCCGATTCACGTTTTTCCCGAAGCGCTTTATTGCTCAGTCTCTCGTATCCACCATCCGGCGATCCAACCAGCCAGAAATCCCCCGAGATGGGTTTCCCAAGCGAGATTACCGCCCATCGCCCAATACATGACGAGGTTGAGCAGGATGAGCAGCACGATGACCCGCAAGACCGGCCCGACTCTCTCTCGCGCCAAGCGTCGAGCTATATACTCCCAACACGTGAGAACTCCCGCCAGACCAAAGAGCGCGCCAGATGCACCTACCATGGGCTGCACTGCGGTAGACAGAAAGGCAAAGCCGACCGCACCACCTAGAAGTGAGAGCCCGTAGATCACGGCAAAGCGGAGCTGCCCCACTCGTTCGATCACCAAGCGGCCAAGCGAGACGAGCGTGATCATATTGACCAGAAGATGTGCAGCCCCTCCATGCAGAAACCCGTAACTGGCGAACATCAGCACGGGCTGTGCTGCGTAGTTGGACTGCCAGTTATCCAGAAGTCCCCGCCAAAAACCGCCATACTGATAGGTGAGACCACGCCAGCGTGGCGACCCCCAGAGCCCAAAATCAGCCCCCTGCAACACTCCTTCGACCACAACGCAAACCAGCAGGATCAGCAGCAAGACATAATGGGCATGGATCCACGTAAAAAGAGGCGTACGTTGTGAGATGAGGTGGCGTACATTCATCTTCACTGGATGCGCCAGTACTATGGGAAACTCAAGCCTGTGAAATCGAAAAGGGACTCTGCCTCTGTGTCAGAAAAGGCTGCGTCTATCCGATGAACAAAGTGTTTCCTCAACTGGATCAACTTTCTAAAATCAAAGCGTATTGTTTCTGAAGTGAGGGCATGACAGCGGGGCGATGCGAGGCAGGAGAACGATTGCGGGCGGACGACGATCTTTACGGCATGTGCTGTTCTAGACTGCGCTCGCCGCTGCCTGTCACAATTCAGTTCTCAAACTTGTCGCAAAGCGTCTATAAGGGCGCGGAAAACCGCACAAGTTAGTCATTATCGCAATCGCGCGAAAGGTTAGGCAGCACACTCATTAATTCTTGTTTAGTGGCATAAGTTTGTGATTCACTCTCGCACAAAAACGGGGCGGGAGGAGACAAATGGCGCGATCAGACATGAGCGATCTTGAATGGGAATTCATCAAGGCGGTCTTGCCCAACAAGACAAGGGGCAAGAAACGGGTTGATGACCGCCGCGTGATCAACGGCATTTTCTACGTCCTGCGCACCGGCATCCCTTGGGCTGATCTACCAGAGCAATACGGCCCACCGACCACGGTCTACAACCGCTTCAACC
>Ga0209024_1000519_pt1 | contig 61937 bp, 55 predicted proteins | sample AutmiccommunBRH5_FD_187380 | JGI IMG/M metagenome (GOLD analysis project Ga0209024, IMG submission 187380) | Deep subsurface microbial communities from Mt. Terri, Switzerland - Autotrophic microbial communities BRH/5 (SPAdes) (version 2) | ecosystem: Environmental > Aquatic > Deep subsurface >... | reverse complement strand
TCGTATCGAAGTCAGAGCGAAGCGGAACCGGCGTGGCCATGGCGAACATCCTCCTGTTCGCACCAATGAATCACATCAGTTCCGCGCCGAGAATCCCCTACGAGTCATACAATCCGAGAGTTGGTATCAGTCGCTGGTCGGCGGACTCCGCCATATCGACGTCGTCGCGCGCTATGGAGGCGAGGAATTCGGCGTTATCCTCCTGGATACGCCAATCGAACCCTCGAATGCCGTGATGAACAGAATTCGCGAGCGTTTTGCGGAAATCCCGATGCGCGGTCCAGACGAGCCGTTCCACGTCACCTTCAGTGCGGGTGTGGCCGGCGCCGATGCCGGCAAGAGCGCCGATGAATTGATCGCGGCGGCCGACGCCGCCCTCTACGAGGCCAAACGCTCGGGCCGCAACAGGGTCGTCTCCGCCAAGAGCTAGTGCGTGATCACAAAAGGTGAGAACCGATTTCCCACCCGCATCTCGCGCTATCTTATTGGAATCAATGCCGTTCATCATCGACAGCTGAGATGATTCTGCACGGCCAAGCCTAACCGGGCCTCCTGTCTGTCCGCTACAGGTCAAATGGGCCCGGCCCTTCAGCAAGGCCACGATACCAACCTGCATGGACGCGTCGGTGCGGCAAACGATTGACCGCACAAGGCTCCGCTATGACCGGAACGTTTTAAGCACACCGGTCCCTGGTCGGGCGATATCAAGCAATATGAAACGGCCCGGCCGCGCGCCGAAACGCAGGACCGGGCCGTCGAACGCCTGGAGGTCGGCGCTTATTGCAGAAACTTCGTAGGATCGACTGGCGCGGAGTTCTTGCGCACTTCGAAATGCAGGACCGGAACATCCGTGTCACCGCTCATGCCGGATTTGGCGACTTCCTGGCCACGCTTCACCTTCGCGCCGCGCTCGACGGAGATCGAGTCGGCATGGCCATAGACGGTAACGAGGCCGTCGTCGTGTTTCACAAGAACGGTATTACCGAATTCCTTGAGGCCGTCGCCGGCATAGATCACGACACCGTTCTCGGCCGCCTTGATCGGGGTGCCGCGCGGCACCGAGATGTTGAGGCCATCGTTGCGTCGCGACCCCACCTTTTCACCGAAACGACTGATCACCCGACCTTGGACCGGCCAGCGAAATTGGCTGATGCCGGTCGCGTCGGGCGCGATGGCCGCGACCTTGGATTCGACTTCCTGGCTGACGGTCGTCGTGGGCTGTGATTGCTTCGAGGCGGTCTCGGCAGACGGGCGGGCAGCCTTCTCGGCCGTCGCCGGCGGCGTATAGGGCTCGGGTGCGGCGCTCTCCGTCCGCGGCTTGGCGACCTCCTTCGTTGGCGCAGCTGCTTTGGCTTCCACGCTGGCCACCTTCGTGGCAGCGACATTTCCGCCGGGGACGGTAAGCGTCTGACCAATGCGGATGGTGCTATCGTCGAGTCCGTTCGCACGCTTGATGTCGGAAACCGAAGCTCCGGTCCGTCGTGCGATCGACAACAGCGTGTCACCACTTTCGACCGTCACTTTCGCACCGCTCTCGGAGTGCCGTGGCGCGGGCTTGGCGATTCGCGCCGCCTGGTCTCCCAATGTCGATGCTGGCATGCCCCGCGTCGTCGGCTGGGACGCAGAGGGCGCCACGGCGGCGGGAGTGGATGCCTGATAGGCCGGCGCCGGCGGCGGCGGTAACGTGTTGCGCTGCACAGAAGCGGTGGGTGCGCGGCCGGAAGACGGCGCATATCCAGATGAGCGGTTGATACCGGCGGTATTCATCCGATCAACATCACCCGGATAGGGCTGGCTGACAGCCGCTGTGCGGGTGGGCGTCTGCGGGACAGCTCCGGTGTAGAAGCCGTCATCGAAGCGCGCCACATCGGAGCTACATCCAGCGGCAAACCCCACCAGGGCGACCACCGCAACGGAGCGGGCCATATGGAGTCGCAGAGATTTCAGCACATTGATTCGCATCGTCGTCCCTTGAGCACGCGGGATTACTCTCGGAACCATTGAAGCGCGTTAATCTTACTGCCGGGTTAAATCACCGCGCTGCCGACGTTATTTCTTGTGGAGCAGCCCAAGCGAGCAGCTTGCAAGTAACGGGCCAGCTACAGCATCTCGGCCGTGCCGAACGCCAGCGGCTGGTAGCGGACCGGACCGAGATTCTCCCGCTCGAACCGGCTGCCCACCTTGCGCAAGCGCACCAGAGCCTGTTCTCCGCCTGCCTCGCCGAGCGCGCAGATCAGCACCCCGTGAGGACGGATCTGGTCGAGAAACAGGCGCGGCACGGTCGGAAAGGCAGCGTGAACGATGGCCCGATCGAAGGGCGCTCCGGCGGCGAAGCCGTCGCTGCCGTCTTCGAGAAACAGGGAAATGTTGCTCACGCCGACAAGTTTCAAGCGCCGGCTCGCCGCTTCCACCAGCCGCCTGAAGCGATCGAACGAGGTGACATGGGCGCAAAGACGCGCCATCAGCGCGGTGACGTAGCCGCTGCCGGTTCCAATCTCCAGGACCCGATGGTCCGCCTCGATCTCCAGCGCCGACACCAGTCGGACCGCGAAAAGCGCGCCGGGCATGGTCTCCCCGCAATCGAGCGGCGCCGACCGATCTTCATAAGCATTGTCGATGCCGTCAGGCAGGAAGAAACGCCGGGGCACCGTTTCGATAGCCTCGTGCAGCTTGGGATCGGCAATCCGCCGGGTGCGCAGGCTCAGGAGAAATGCCGCGAGGTCCTCGCGGTCCCGGCCCTCCGACCTCACCGAAACAGATCTCCGAGACCCTCGCGCAGCGCGTGGGCGGTGAGATCGAGATGGAGCGGCGTCACCGAGATTTTTCCGGCCGACAAAGCCGCGATATCGGAACTCTCGACTTCCTCCCCCGCCTGGCGCCCGAAGGTCAGCCAGAAATACGGAAAGCCGCGGCCGTCGCGACGCTCTTCCATGCCGAGGGAATAGTCGAGCTTGCCCTGGCGGGTGACCTCGACCCCGCGAACCGCATCGGCCGGCACCGCCGGAAAGTTGATGTTGACGAGATGGCCGGGTGGAATCTGATACCCCGCAAGCAAATCGAGGACAGCCGGGGCGTGCTGCTCGGCCGTCTCCCATAATGTCTCACGGTCGCCGCCGCGGGTGAATTGCTGGCTCAGGGCCACCGACTTCAGCCCGAGCATCGTGCCTTCCATGGCCCCGGCCACGGTACCGGAATACGTGACGTCGTCGCAAATGTTCTGGCCGGCATTGACCCCCGACAACACCATGTCCGGCGGAGAATCCATCAGGCGCTTGACCGCCATGATGACGCAGTCGGTCGGCGTGCCGGACAGGGCGAACCGCTTTTCCGAAATCTTCCGCAAACGCAGGGGTGAGGAAAGCGTCAGCGAGTGGGACAGGCCGCTCTGGTCGGTCTCGGGCGCAACGACCCAGACATCGTCACTCATCGTCCGGGCGATCCGCTCCAAGACCTGGAGGCCCTCGGCATGGATGCCGTCGTCATTGGTGAGCAGGAGACGCATCAGGCCGGCCTCTCGATCCGTTCGATCCCGCCCATATACGGTCGGATCACCTCGGGCACGGTGATGCTTCCGTCGGCGTTCTGATAATTTTCCATCACGGCGATCAGCGCGCGCCCGAGAGCGACGCCGGAGCCGTTCAGCGTGTGGACGAAGCGCGGCGATTTTTCGCCGTCCGGACGGTAGCGCGTTCCCATGCGCCGCGCCTGGAAGTCGCCGCAGACCGAGCAGCTGGAAATTTCCCGATAGGCGCCCTGCCCCGGCAGCCAGACCTCGATATCGTAGGTCTTGCGCGCCGAGAATCCCATGTCGCCGGCGCACAGCGTGACGACGCGGTATGACAGGCCGAGGCGTTTCAGCACCTCCTCGGCTGAGGCCGTCATGCGCTCGTGCTCGTCGGCGGACGTCTCGGCAGCAGTGATCGATACCAGTTCGACCTTATAGAACTGGTGTTGGCGCAACATGCCGCGCGTGTCGCGGCCGGCCGAGCCCGCTTCAGAGCGGAAGCATGGCGTCAGCGCGGTCACCCGCATCGGAAGGTGGGCCGCGTCGAGAATCTGTTCCCGCACGAGATTGGTCAACGGCACCTCGGCGGTCGGGATCAGCCAGCTCCCCGCGGTCGTATGGAAGAGGTCTTCGGAAAATTTTGGCAGCTGGCCGGTACCGAACAGCGCCTCGTCACGCACCAGCAGCGGCGTTGCCACCTCCTCGTAGCCGTGCTCGCCGGTATGGAGATCAAGCATGAATTGCCCGAGCGCCCGTTCAAGACGGGCCAGCCCGCCTCTAAGGATGGTGAAGCGTGCGCCGGAGATCTTCGCCGCCTGTTCAAAATCCATCATGCCCAGCGCTTCGCCGAGTTCGTCATGTTCCTTCGGCTCGAAGCCGAATTCCGGCTTGTCGCCAAACCGACGAATCTCGACATTGGCGCTCTCGTCCAGCCCGACCGGAACATCGTCGGCTGGCAGGTTTGGAATGCGCGCAAGCGCATCGTCGAGCGATTGGTCGATACGCCGCTCGGTTTCCTCGCCCTCCTGGATCGCCGCCTTGATCTCGGCAACCTCCCGGATGAGTTCGTCGGCCTTGCCGGAATCGCCCGAGCCCTTGGCTTTGCCAATGGCCTTCGAAGCGTCGTTGCGCCGGCCCTGAAGCTGTTGAAGCCGCGTCAGATGCTCGCGACGGGCCTCGTCGAGCTTGATCAGCTCGGCCGAAGCCGGCGCGGCACCCCGGCGCGCCAGCGCTTCATCCAGTTTTTCCGGATTCTCGCGTATCCATCTGATGTCGAGCATATAATCCCCGTTCCCGACCGGTAAGCGACGGGACCGGTTCCAAGACGTCGAGGTCGACCTTACGTCTCACTCTCACCGAGTTTTTCGGCCCGCTTTTTCTCGATCATCCGCGCCGCAAAGATCGACACCTCGTAGAGAAGGATCGTCGGCAGGGCAAGGCCGATCTGTGACATCGGATCGGGCGGGGTCAAGATCGCGGCGGCGATGAATGCCATCACGATGGCGTATTTGCGCTTCGAGGCAAGACCGTCGGCGGAGGTGATCCCGGCCCTGACCAGCAAGGTCGCGACCACGGGAAGCTGGAACACCAATCCGAACGCGAAGATCAGCGTCATGATCAGCGACAGATATTCCGAGACCCGTGGCAGCAATTGGATGGCCGCCTGCCCGTCGGTGCCGGTCTGCTCCATCGACAGGAAGAACCACATCACCATCGGCGTGAAGAAATAGTAGACCAGCGCCGCGCCGAGCAGGAACAATAGCGGCGTCGCCACCAGAAACGGCAGGAAGGCGCCACGCTCTTCCCGGTAGAGACCGGGCGCCACGAATTTGTAGATCTGCGCAGCGATCAGCGGGAAGGCGATGAAGAAGCCACCGAAAGCCGCGATCTTGACCTGGGTAAAAAAGAATTCCTGCGGTGCGGTGTAGATCAGTTCGACTTGCCGGTCATGAATCCCCGCCCAGACCGTCGCCGTCTGATACGGCACGACGAGGAAATTGAAGATCTGCTTGGCGAAAAAGAAGCAGAAAATGAATGCCACGAGGAATCCGGCGATGCTCCAGATCAACCGCGTTCGCAATTCGATGAGATGATCGATCAATGGCGCCGAAGAGGCCTCGATATCGCTGTCAGTGCGTGTCACGCGACGTCCTCGGTTGTCTTTTTCGCGGCAGGCTTGGCTTTGGCGGCACGCTTGGCTTTGGTTGTGCGCTTGACCGGGGCAGCCTTTGCGTCACCGGAAGTCGCGGCCGATGCAGGTGTCGCAGAGGAGCCGTCGGTTTTCGCGGTTGCGCTAGCCTTGTCGGGCTTTTCCGCCTTCGCGGGAGCAGTCGGGCTTGGAACCTCTGGTTCGGGCGCGCTGGCCGCCGCCTTGAGCGACGAGCGAATCTCATCCCCGACCGCCTTCATCGGGTTCATCGCCGCGCGCACGTCCTTGGTCGGATCGAGCTTGCGGATATCGCTTACGGTCGAACGCACGTCGTCGAGTTCGGCTTCGCGCAATGCGTCGTCGAACTGTCGGCGAAAATCCCCGGCCATCGAGCGCAACTGCTTGGTCGTGCGCCCGAAGGTGCGCAACATTTTTGGCAGATCCTTGGGGCCGACGACGACCACCAGGACCACGGCGACCATCATCAGTTCGGCCCAACCAATATCAAACATCGCAAGGCCTCGAGAGCGACAACCAGGAAAGAAGGCGTGCGGGCACCGACATGGCCCGGTCGCCTGACGGCAGCGCGATCAGACGATCAGTTGACCGTCTTCTTCGTCGCCACGTCGTGCCGTACCACGTCGGCCTCGTTGTGATCGAGTGTCCGGCGCTCCTGCGCGGTCTCGGCCTTTTCGGCGTCCTCGTCCGACATGCCCTTCTTGAAGCTCTTGATGCCCTTGGCGACGTCGCCCATCAACTCGGGTATCTTGCCGCGACCGAACAGGAGCAGCACGACCGCAAGGACGATGAGCCAATGCCAAATGCTGAAGCTACCCATAACAATTCTCCATGGAACGCGTGAGCCGTTCGCTCCCGCCAAGCTAACGATGATCTGGGGTCTTTTCAAACACGATAACGTCTTGCAAATCAACGGAAACAACGACATCGCGTTTACCGTCTGGTACGATTCCAGCGCGCATGCGCGATCGGAGCGGATAATCGAGCCCCTCGATCGCGACGGTCATGAGGTCGACACCGCCGAGGAAACGGCGGGCGACGATACGCCCGAGGACGCCGATCGGCTGTTCCTCCAGGCGCAAGCCCATGAGGCGCAACGCCACCGTCACCGGCGTACCGTCAGACAAAGGCGAATCCGCGACCGGGCCGAGCGCCGTGACGACACGGCCCCCGCGGACTTCCCCGTCGATGACGTTGAGCTCGGAAAAAAAACCGGCTGTGAAAAGATCGGCCGGGCGGCTGTAGAGTTCCGCGGCGGTCCCCACCTGGACGAGCCGGCCGTCGCGCAGGAGCGCGATTCGGTCGCCCATCCGCATCGCCTCCTCTGCGTCGTGTGTCACGATAATCGCCGTCGCGCGGCTTTCGCGCAGAATCTGCAGCGTATCGGTCCGCACGACATCCTTGAGACGGCTGTCGAGGCCGGAAAACGGCTCGTCCATCAACAGGACCGTCGGCCGCGGGCTCAGCGCCCTGGCCAACGCCACCCGCTGCTGCTCGCCGCCCGACAGGGTGTGCGGATATTGGCGGGCGACATCGGCAAGCCCGACCCGCTCGAGCGCCACCATCGCCTCCTTCTTCGCCGCCGCACCCGAAAGCGCCGTCAGGCCGAAGCGGACATTCTCGGCGATACTCATGTGCGGGAACAGAGCAAAATCCTGAAACATCAGGCCGATACCGCGTTTTTCCGGCGGTACGAACGCGTCGGGACCGGCAATCTCCTGGCCATTGAGCATCAGGCGGCCGGCGCTCTGGCGCTCAATACCCGCAGCGATTCGCAGCATCGTCGTCTTGCCTGAGCCGGAGGGCCCGAGCAGGCAGAGAATTTCGCCAGGCTCGGCCGCCAGGTTGATCCCCGACAGGATCGTGGTCGACCCAACGGTGTGGACGATGTCTTCGAAGGCAAGACGCGCGGCGAAGCTGACGCCGGCACTGGTGCGTCCGGAGCCCTTTGTCGATGGAACGATGGCTGTGCTCTGATGGTCCTGCACGCTTCGGCCTGTCCGTCGGTTCGTCCAGCAAAGCCTTGAGGCCCGCCAATCCGCGACCTCGGTACCCGGTCGCCACTGGAACGGCAACCGCGTTCGACGGTCCACCCGACATGTATGCGACGTCTACCGCCCAGATCCGGATGAAATAGGATCGATGCGATCCGATTTCCTAGGCGCGACCGATTTTCTTTCGTGAGAAAGCTCGCCGCCCCACACCCGCAACCTCTCCCGGTGGTTCCGCGTCAGACGGAAGCCCCCACCAATTCGTCATATTCGGCTCGCAATGCCGGCATATCGCCGCCCGTCCCGCGAGCCGAAATGGCCGATTCCGCCTCAACGGCCCGCCGCTGCGCGTCGCCGGACAACGGCCGCGCCGCGGCCGCGACTTTTCGCATTTCGTCGAAATCGCCATTGCAGTGCAGGACCACGTCGCAGCCGGCTTCGAGTGCCCTGCGGCTGAGGTCGCCGAGATCGCCCGCCAGCGCCTTCATCGAGATGTCATCGCTCATCAACAGGCCGTCGAATCCGATTTCCTCGCGGATAACGCTTTCGATGACCGTCGACGACAAGGTCGCCGGACGGACCGGATCGATGGCGCTGTAGAGGATGTGGGCGGTCATCGCCGCCGGCAGCCTTCGAAGCGCGAGGAATGGGGCGAAGTCGGTGCGTGACAGCTCACCGCGCGTGGTGGCGACCACCGGCAGCGCGAGATGGCTGTCGGCATTGCCGCGGCCATGGCCGGGAATATGTTTCATCACCGGCAACAGGCCACCGGCGAGAAGGCCGTCCGCGGCGGCCCCGCCAAGCGTCGCCACCGCTTCCGGGTTCGTCGCATAGGCGCGGTCGCCGATCACCGAGTGTGCATCCGCCGTCGGTACGTCGATGCATGGAATGCAATCGGCATTGATGCCGTAGGCCATCAGATCATCGGCAAGCAGTCGGCCTTGCAGCCAGGCGGCCCGCTGCCCGGCCTCCGGATCGGACGCATAAACCGCTCCGATCGTGGCCGCCGGGGGATATTGTGGCGCGAGCGGCGGCTTCAAACGCTGAATCCGCCCGCCCTCCTGATCGATGAAGATCGGCGTTGTCGCTCGGCCGCCAAGCTCGATCAGTTCCGCGACCAGATCCTCAAGCTGGGATGCCTCCGTGACGTTTCGCGCAAAGAGGATAAACCCCCACGGACTCTCGTCGGCAAAGAACCTGCGCTCGTCTGCGCTCAGTCGAGGCGCCGCCGGAGCTGCGATCCAGGCCTTCGATCCGCTCATCCGTATCTCCGATGCAAGAGCGGACGGCGCGGCTGTGCGGCCGGTCCGTCCTTCGATATGGTCATGGGTAAAAGCGGCCGGGCTGGACGCCCCGCCGACAAGCGTGACAGCGCTGGCGCTCAGCGCGCCACGAAGCAGCTGCCGCCGGCCGATTTCAACTCGGTGCATAGCGTCGACGCCTCGGACTTCGAGCCGGTCGCGATCCGCACGCGATAGTAGGTCCCCTTACCGGGGATGTCCGCCGACTGGATCACGAGATCGCGCTGGCCGATGACCTCGGCATAGCGCTGCCCGAGCGTCTGCGACGTCTGCTTGGCGGCGGATTCGCTTGGCTGCGACGATATCTGGACGAAATAGCCGTCGGCGCCCGGGGTCTGGGTTGCGGGGGCCGGCATCGTCGCGGGAGCGGCTGCGATCGATCCCACCGTTTCAGGCGCGGTCGTCTCCACGGCGGCAACGGCCGTCGAGCCCCCCGCGTACGACATCGGTTCCGGCGTCGCTACCGCGGCAACCCTGACCGGGGCGGCATTGTCGCGTCCCGGTCGCAAGGCCGGCACGGGCACGCCCGACGCCGACTGAACGAGGACGCTGGCGTTCGCCTCGGCAGCCGACGGTGCGGCCCCCTCGGCTGACGAGACCGGTCGGGATGACGCCTCGATCAGCGCGGCCCCATTGCCGCGCATATCGTTCATGGAGGTCTCGGGAACCGTATTCGCCATGACGAGCGTTCCATCCGGTCGAACCGTCATGGTGCGCACGCGGCGGGGCGTCAGCACCGCGATCGGCGAGCCATCATTCGCCGCATCGGCGATGCGCTCCGGCTCCGCGGCGCGCGCACTGCTGATCGGGTTCAGATCGACGCCTGGAAGATCGACCGGCTCCTCGGCGGCCGTGACGAGAGTCTGCTGCGCCGGGACGATGTCGGCGTCGGCGCTTTGCACGCGTTCGTAGACCGCCTTGTTCTGGTTCGGTATTGCCCGGCCACCAGGATCCTTCGGAGCCACTTTGACCGGGTCGGTATCAGCCCGCACGATCAACAGATCGCCGGAGCCAACGACAACATCGCCCGAAACCCAATAGGCCGCGGCGGCACCAACGACGGCGATCGCCACAACGCTAGCGGCAAGTCCGGGCATCCGGGGCGAAAAGCGTGTTCGGCTGGCCGCAACCGGGGCGAATGCTGGTGAAATCGTATCCGCGACGGCAGGTCGGCCTGCCACCTTGGCGGCGGGAGCATCCTCGCCTGCCTTCGAATGCCGGACCGGCGCAGTTGCATGGACTTGGGGCGCGCCAGCATCCGCGTCCGCCCCGTCGACGGGGGCAGGCGTCGCCGGAACCGGCCGAGGCGCCGGATTCATTGCGGCGAGTTCGCTGGCGATCAATTCATCGAAATCGTCGAAGGGCTTGTCGGCGACGTCCGACGATGGCGACGTATCGTGGCGCGCCGGTGCAAAGGCTTCACTGTGCTGTAAAGCGATTCCGCGAGGATTGACCGGCGCCGAAAGGCCGCGCAACGCAACCTCCAGATCGCTGACCGGCGCCGCATCGACCGGCTGCATCGCGACGCCGACGCTGGCTCCTACACTCCGATTCGCCCCCTGTGGCGCGATTACTTGCGGATTGGAGCTAGCGGCAGCGGGCGGGACGGAGTGCGGCATCGATTCCCGCGCGTCCTCCTCCAGGAATGATGCTTTCAATTCCGCATCGAGCGCGCCGACCATGTCATCCACGTCGGGATCGAGCGAATCCGCAGCATCGTCGGCCGGACGACTCAGCGTCTCGGGCGCGGAGAAGCCAATTCCCCCGCCGACGGACATGCTGTCTTTCCCGTCTTGCGGCGCAGATGCCGATAGGTCCGGCCGGTCGCTGACCGGCTCCGTGCCCCATGGCTCATCGATCAGCCGTGACAGTTCGGCGAAAGGATCATCCTCGATATTGTCGACCTGCTGATCGCTCCAGTGACTGGAACTCGTCGTATCCGCCATCGACATATACCCTGCCCTTCCCCTCATTCCGGAGGCTGCCGGCCCCTGTCATCAACCGCTAGGAGAGGAACTTGACCAAAGCGTGATGAATCAGCGCATTTCTTCCGGTGCGTCGGCACCAATCAAGCCGAGTCCGGTTTCGAGAACAACCGCCACGGCCTTGACCAGCGCCAGTCGCGCTTGAGTTATCATGCCGTCCTCAGAGTTAACAAAGCGTAAGGCCGGAAAGTCCTTGCCCCGATTGTACTGACTGTGGAAAGCCGAAGCGAGGTCGTAGAGATAAAAGGCCAGGCGGTGTGGTTCCTTGGCCTCAGCCGCGGCTTTGACGAGGCGCGGAAACTCGGCGAGCTTGCGAATCAGCGCCAGTTCGCCCTCGTCCGAAAGTCCGGCGAGAACGCCGGCATCCAGCGCTGGGAAATCGGGCAGCGGAAGCCCCACCTCCGCCGCCTGGCGAAAGATCGCCGCCGAGCGAGCGTGGGCATACTGCACGTAGAAAACCGGGTTGTCCTTGGACTGCTCGGTCACCTTCTGGAAGTCGAAGTCGAGCGGCGCGTCGCTCTTTCGAAACAGCATCATGAAACGAACCGGGTCGCGGCCGACCTCCTCGACCACTTCGGCGAGCGTCACGAAGTCGCCCGAGCGCTTCGACATGCGCACCGGCTCACCGTCGCGGAACAGCTTCACGAGCTGGCACAACACCACGTCGATCTCTGCCGTTCCGCCGGAAATCGCCTTCGCGACCGCCTCGAGCCGCTTGACGTAGCCGCCGTGGTCGGCGCCCAGAATGTAGACCATCTCCTCGAAGCCGCGCTCGAACTTTTCGCGGAAATAGGCGACATCGGCGGCGAAATAGGTGTAGCGGCCGTCGGACTTCACGAGCGGCCGGTCCTGATCGTCACCGACCTCCGTGGAGCGAAGCAAGGTCTGCTCGCGGTCCTCCCAATCCTCCGGCTCCTGCCCCTTGGGCGGCGGCAACGTGCCTTGGTAGATGTAGCCCTTGGCCCGCAGATCATCGATCGCCGAGGCGATCTTTCCGCCCTCGTCGGCGTGAAGCGTCCGCTCGGAAAAGAACTCCTCGTGTTCGATGCCGAGCAGTTTCAGATCGGTCCGGATCATCGCCATCATCGCGTCGATAGCGCGATCGCGGACGAGCGGCAGCCACTCGGCCTCGTCCATCGCCAGCAGGCGGTCCGAAAATTCCGTCTTCAACGCTTCGCCGACCGGCTTGAGATAGTCGCCAGGATACAGTCCCGCCGGGATGTCGCCGATCGACTCGCCCAGAGCCTCGCGGTAACGCAAGAAGGTCGAACGGGCGAGCACGTTCACCTGCTCGCCGGCATCGTTGATGTAGTATTCGCGCGTGACCGTGTCGCCGGCAAAGGCCATGATGTTGGCGATTGTGTCGCCGACCACGGCGCCACGGCAATGGCCGACATGCATCGGGCCGGTCGGATTGGCGGAGACATATTCGACATTCACCTTGCGGCCGGTCCGCGGCCCCCGGCCGTAATTGCCACCGGCTTTCAGAATGGCCGCGAGATGCCCGGTCCAAAATCCCGGATCGAGCCTGAGATTGATAAAGCCTGGCCCGGCGACCTCGGCGGTCGCGACGTCCGGATCGCGGGCAAGGCGCGCGGCGATCTCGGTTGCCAGCTCGCGCGGCTTGACGCCGAGCGGCTTGGCCAGGATCATCGCCGCGTTGGTAGCAAGATCGCCATGGCTCGCGTCGCGCGGCGGCTCCACCGTAACCCGCGATAGATCAGTTGGAGCGGATTCGCGTTCCGACAGAATCGCTTCTACCGCTTTTCTCACCCGATCTTCGAAATCGGCGAAGATGTTCATGCTTGGCCTCGACTGGTTCCGGCGGGCCGACATGGCCGCGCGCCCGGTGACTGCATTCGCGGCCCGGGCGTCTTACCGTCTGCTGTGTAAAGAGGAATGGCCGGCTAACGCAATTGCGGCGTCGCGTCAAACAGGCGCCGATGCGCGCTCAAGGCATAAGTGTCGGTCATCCCGGACAAATAATCCGCGACCCGGCGCGCGCGCTTTTCTTCCGGCAGGCGGCCAACATTTCTGCTCCACTCACCCGGCATCAACTCAGGTCGCTCAAATAGACGCACGAACAGGTCTTCGACGATCCCCTCGGCGGTCTGCATGACGCGCATGACGTGATCGTTGCGATAGACGCGCTGAAACAGAAACTCCCTGGTCTGCTTCACCGCCCGGTCCATCGACGGCGAAAAGGTGACGAGCGGTCGCTCGGCCGCGCGCACCGCATCGACATCGGCCGGCGCGATATCCGCAATGCCGGCGAGCGCGGTCCCGATCACGTCTTCGACCATCCGGGTGATATGGCGGCGCAGGATTTCGTGAGCCATTCGGCCATGGTCGAGGCCGGGATAGGCCGCCCGGACATCGTCGAGGATCGATCCCGCCAATTCCAGTTCACCGAGATCGGCGATGTCGATGAGACCGGCCCGTAACCCATCGTCCAGATCGTGGGTATTATAGGCGATGTCGTCGGAGATCGCCGCCGCCTGCGCCTCGAGGCTCGCGAATCCGCCTAGATCGAGCGGAAACAGCACATCGAAATCGGCGATCGGCTTCGGCACTGGAGCTTGCTTGGGAGCATTCGGACCAATCAGCGGACCGTTGTGCTTGACCAGCCCTTCGAGCGTTTCCCATGCAAGGTTCAGCCCGTCGAATTCGGCATAACGGCGTTCGAGCGCCGTGACGATCCTGAGCGACTGGGCATTGTGGTCGAAGCCGCCATAGGCCCGCATCCGGCGATCGAGCGCCCGCTCACCGGCATGGCCAAAGGGCGTATGGCCGAAATCGTGAACCAGCGCGATCGCCTCGGTCAAATCCTCATCGAGCCGCAGCGCCCGGGCAAAGGCGCGGGCGATCTGCGATACCTCGATCGTATGGGTCAGCCGCGTGCGGAAATGGTCGCCCTCATCGGCGACGAAAACCTGCGTCTTGTGGCTCAGCCGACGAAACGCCGTGGAGTGGACGATTCGGTCGCGGTCCCGCTGGTAGGGTGTACGGGTGGGGCTTGAGGGCTCGGCGAAGAGCCTGCCGCGGGAGCCTTCCGGCCGCACAGCATAGGCGGCGCGCCCCAGGCCACCCATTCCGATCCGCGCGAAATCTATCTCATCCATGCGGAAACGATCCGTCCCGATTGACCGGCTTCGTCCCGGTCCATACTTAAGTGACAGTTCTCGAACAAGGAGCGGTGCGGTCCTTTGATCCGCGCCGGACGCCAAGATGAGCGAAACAGCGACCCATACCGTGACCGTTTCCGATGCCGCGGCCCGACGTATCGCAGCGATCCTCTCAAAGACCGACGACGCCGACTCCTTGCGCATTTCGGTGGAAGGTGGCGGCTGTTCGGGCTTTTCCTACAAATACGACCTCACCAGCGGGCGCGAAGACGACGATGTGGTTCTGGAGCGGGACGGCGCGCGCGTTCTGATCGATCAGGTCTCGCTCGCCTATATGGAAGGGGCGGTCGTCGATTTCGTCGACGATCTGATGGGCCAGTCCTTCCAGATCCGCAACCCTAACGCCGTCGCGTCCTGCGGCTGCGGCACCAGCTTCTCGGTCTGACGCCCCAGGATGCTGATCGCCACCTGGAACATCAACGGCGTCAAGGCCCGCCTCGACGCCCTCCTCGCTTGGCTCGACGAGCGTTCGCCGGACATCGCCTGCCTGCAGGAGATCAAGAGCGTCGACGAGAATTTCCCGCGCCAGGCCATCGAGGAGCGCGGCTACCACGTCGAAACCCACGGTCAAAAGGGTTTCAACGGCGTTGCCATGCTCTCGAAGACGGCGCCGACCGCGGTTGGTCGCGGCCTTCCGGGCGACGATAGCGACGAACATGCGCGTTACATCGAAGGCGTCTGGGAAACCGGCAGCGGCCCGCTGCGGGTGGCCTCGCTCTACCTGCCCAACGGCAACCCGATCGACACGTCGAAATTCGCCTACAAGCTTGCCTGGATGGAGCGGCTGATCGCCCACGCACGGGCCGCGCTGGAGCGCGAGGAGCCGCTGGTGCTCGCCGGCGACTACAATGTCATTCCGCAGCGGGCCGACGCGGCGTTTCCGGACAATTGGCTCGGCGACGCGCTGTTTCAGCCGGAAACCCGCGCCGCCTTCCGGCGCCTGACGAATCTGGGTCTGACCGATGCCCTGCGCGCCTCGACCGACGCGGACGGCACCTACACGTTCTGGGATTATCAGGCCGGCGCCTGGCAAAAGAACAACGGCATCCGCATCGACCATCTGCTGCTGTCGCCTGAGGCACAGGAGCGTCTCGTCTCCGTGGGCATCGACAAGCATGTCAGGGCTTGGGAAAAGCCGTCGGACCACGTTCCGGTCATCATCGAACTCGCCGACGACGCTGGCTCATAAAAACACCAGCGATTCTAAGTGGTCGCGCGGGAACGCTCAGTTCTTGGTGCTGACGACGCCCGCGGCGGACGCCATCTGCTGCTCGGCATAAGCCAGCGCCGTGCGCCTGTCGGCTTCCGAGGCCAGCGAAAACGCCTCTTCCTGGAGCCCGCGAATCCATTCCTGATCCGACGGGGATGCCCGTCTCAGCGCGATTGTCAGCATTGCGAGCCCGCGCACAGGCGCGGCGGCGAGCGAGATCTTCTGGCCGTCGAAGAGCAAATAGCCCAACAGCGCTTGCGCCCCGACGTTCCCCTTGTCGGCCGAGAGCTTCAGCCAACGCGCAGCCTGACGTGGATTGGCCTTGCCGCCCTCGCCACGAAGGGTCATGCGGCCGAGTTCGAACTGCGCCCTCGCGTCGCCGAAGAACGAAGCGGCGTGAAAATAGAACTGGCGGGCACGCGGCAGATCCACCGCAACCGGGCTGTTGGCGATTCCCCGCCGAAGGTAGTCGGCCAGCGCCACGACGGCGCTCGAAACATATGCGGCGTTGGAGAAGCCCCCGTCCTCGTCCTGTTCGCGGACGATCTGCTCGAAAATCTTGTAGGCCTCGAAATCGTTTTCCGGAACGCCGTCGCCCTCGGCATACATCTTGCCGAGCTTCCAGCGCGCGCCCGGATGTCCCTTGTCGGCGGCGAAGCGCAGGGCCTCGAACGCCTCCAGCTTCTCACCGCGCTGGTAGGCCTTGAAGCCGAAGGAAAACAGCTCCAGCGATCCGGCGTTGGGATCGACCTTCGCCGCCGGATCGAGAGCAAGGCTCCGCCCGCCGCCCCCGGCCAGAGCCGTGGCGACAAGCGCAACCGAAAGGATCAGTCTAGACGTCCGCATAGCAGTGTTTTTCCGCGGCTCCGCCGGGATGGGTCACCGCGCCGTGGCGCGCCGTTCCAACCAGCTCCGCATATTTCCAGATGGCACCGGACTGGAAGTCGGTCTCCCGTGGTTGCCAGCCCTCGGCCCGTTGTTTCATATCGTCATCCGACAGGCCGACGTCCAGTGTGCCGTCGACCGCGTCGATGGTGATGATGTCGCCGTCCCGCAGAAGGGCGATCGGACCACAGACGGCCGCTTCCGGCCCGACATGGCCGACGCAGAAGCCGCGCGTCGCGCCGGAAAACCGCCCGTCAGTGATCAGCGCGACCTTGTCGCCCATGCCCTGCCCGTACAAGGCCGCCGTCGTCGACAGCATCTCGCGCATACCCGGACCACCCTTCGGCCCTTCGTAGCGGATGACGAGAACCTCGCCTTCCTTGTAGTCGCGCTTGGAGACGGCCTCAAAGGCCGCCTCCTCGGAATCGAAGCAGCGCGCTGGGCCGGAGAACTTCAGGTTCTTCATGCCGGCGACCTTCACGATCGCGCCATCGGGCGCGAGGTTGCCCTTGAGGCCCACCACGCCACCGGTCACCGTGATCGGCTTGTCGGCCGGGCGCACGACATCCTGATCCGGATTCCAGGCGACTTTCGCCATGTTCTCGGCGATGGTGCGGCCGGTGACTGTCAGGCAATCGCCGTGCAGATAGCCGTGCTCGAGCAGCGTCTTCATCAACAGCGGAATACCGCCAGCCTCGAACATGTCCTTGGCGACGTAGCGGCCGCCCGGCTTCAGGTCGGCCACATAGGGGGTCTTCTTGAAGATCTCGGCGACGTCGAACAGGTCGAATTCGATGCCGCATTCATGGGCGATCGCCGGCAGATGCAGCGCCGCGTTGGTGGAGCCGCCCGAGGCCGCGACCACCGCCGCGGCGTTCTCGAGCGCCTTTCTGGTGACGATATCGCGCGGCCGGATGTTGCGGGCGAGGAGTTCCATGACGATCTCGCCGGAGGCGTAGCAGAACTTGTCGCGAATTTCGTAGGGCGCCGGGGCGCCGCAGGAATAGGGCAGCGCCAGGCCGATCGCCTCGGCCACGGTCGCCATGGTGTTGGCGGTGAACTGCGCGCCGCAGGAACCAGCCGACGGACAGGCGACCTGCTCGATTTCGTCGAGGTCGGCGTCGGACATTTCACCGACGGAATGCTTGCCAACCGCCTCGAACATGTCCTGCACCGTCACCTGCTGGCCGCGGAACGTTCCAGGCAGGATCGAGCCACCATAGATGAAGACGGACGGCACGTTCAGACGCACCATCGCCATCATCATGCCCGGCAGCGACTTGTCGCAACCGGCCAGCCCGACCAGCGCGTCATAGGCGTGACCGCGCATGGTCAGCTCGACGGAATCGGCGATCAGGTCGCGCGAGACCAGCGACGCCTTCATGCCCTGATGACCCATGGCGATTCCGTCGGTGACGGTGATGGTGCAGAATTCCCGCGGCGTGCCCTTGGCGGACGTGACGCCCTTCTTGACCACTTGCGCCTGGCGCATCAGCGAGATGTTGCAGGGCGCGGCTTCGTTCCAGCACGAGGCGACGCCGACCAGCGGCTGATGAATTTCCTCTTTGGTCAGGCCCATCGCGTAAAGATACGAGCGGTGCGGTGCCCGCGACGGACCTTCGGTCACGTGTCGGCTGGGCAGCTTGTTCTTGTTGATTGCGTGCGCGTCCATCGTCCCCTCGTACTCTTTACCCGCCGCGCGACCGGACCCAGGCCACACCCGTGGAGGTGACGGCGTTTTGTGGCGGCAACGGGGCGCTGTGTATCGCCGGCGACTATAATCGATGCACTCCTGCAATAGTGTTGCCGCGATCCCACAGCGGCGATTTCGCGCAGCGAATGACGAGCGCCAAACGCCAAAAGGCGCGCCCATCGGACGCGCCCTTTGTCATTCGCTCTTGCCATGAACCCCTGTGGAAGGCCCCTGCTCCGGCGTCAGAAATTCAGCTTGATCGAAGCATTTCCAGCCAGCACGATGTCGTTGCCGACGGTGCCGTTGAAATAGGCGCCGTCGCTGATCGACTGCGCGCCATCGGTCCAGTAGCCGACGAGGCCGCCAACGCGAATCTCGCTCCACTTGTTGGCCTTGAACGAGACGCCACCCGCCACTGTGTAGAGATCGGTGTAGGTCGTCTCGGAGCCGGTCGAAACACCGCGATCATAGCCGATGGAGATCGCGCCGGCGATCTCGTCGGTGAAGGCCCGGCCGATGCCGATCGAGGCGGTATAGCCATCGCGCCAGTTGTAGGGCGAGACGCTCGAGCGGGTCACGCCGCCGGTGGTGATGGAGCTGATAGCCGACCTGTTGGTGCTCCAATCCGTCCAGCGGAACGACCCGAGCAGCAGCGTGCCTTCGGCGATACCGGTCTGCGCATTGATGTAGAGACTCTGTGGGCTCGTGACCTCGTTGAAGCTCGACGTTCCGACAGCCAGCGGCGTGCCGACAGGCGGCGCGCGGTTCGGGATCACGACCTGCTGGCCTCCCCCGCCAATGACATAGGCATCACCCGCCGCCGCTACCGTACCGGTGCCGGAAAACGTATCGTGGATCACTTCCGAGCGGTAGAGAACCTGGGCGCGCAGCGCGATCTCCGGCTTTTCATAGGCGACGCCAAGCCGATAGCCGAAATCGTAGTCACTCCGGGTATCAACGGAGGTCTGGACCGGCAGAAAGATCGTTCGCCCACCGAATGCCCCGACGGGGATAGCAGAAGCGCTGCTGCCCTGGAAATTGAAGTCTTCGGCGAACACGCCGCCGAGCAGGCTGAACCGGCCCATGTCGCTGGCGTAGCTGACGCGGCAGGTCATACCGAACTCGTTCGAGTCGAACTCGTTGGCCAGCGTGCGCGATCCAGCCGTAGGCCCGGCAGGAAGCGCGCCGCCGGGCGAGCCAGTGTAGTCCGAATCTGCTGCGAAGGAGATGATGTAGGTTCCGGCGCAACCGAAATTTTCGCCGCCGAACCCGACCGCGTAGGTCGGAATGTTGTAGGCTTGGGCGTAATCGCCGAAATCGCCGCTCTGGCCGTTGATCGACTCGAAACCGCGCATCGGATTCACATAGATCAGGCCCGTCCGCATCGAGAACGGTCCCGATTCATACAGGATGTCCGTGTCGGCCGTTCCGCGTTGAAAACCGCCGGCCAGCGCTGTCGTCGTAAGCGCGACGCTCGCGATCGATGCGCAGGCAATCAGGTTTCGAATTTTTGTCATGGCCCCCCCGTTTCAAGCTCCCGTATCGAAAGAGCTTATGCCCAGGGAGTTGACGCAAACGTAAACGAGAAATTCGGTCGGCGGAACGGCCCCGCCGAGACCTGAGAGCAACTTGCGGCAGCCGAGCAACAGGATGGCATGAGATCACGCGCGACATTAGAAATCGGCCGGGACACCTTGGATTGTCTGCAATTTGCGGGATTCGCCGCGGGCGTGGTTCGGTCTGACGCAATGCACATCGTCGCTTCGGTTCGCCGGCGGCCAGATTTCTCACAGCCAGCGTGCCAAAAATGTGACAAAAGCTCGTCATCCAAGTGAGCCAGCCTATGTCCACCGCGAAGGTGATTCGCGATCACCCGAACGATAGAAATGTGCTGCGGCGGCTATCGCAGTCGCTCCAGCCCGGTCGCAAGCTTCTCGGCTTCGAGCCGATAGACCTCGCGTTTCTCCCGCTCCTGCTCGACGACCTCTTCGGGCGCATTCGCCACGAATTTCTGGTTCGACAACTTCCGGTCGATTCGCTCGATCTCCGCTAATGCCTTGGCCTCGGCCTTCTCCAGTCGGCTCCGCTCGGCCGCGATGTCGATCATGCCAGCCAGCGGCAGGGCGAAGGTGGCGCCCCCGGCGATGATCTGGGCCGACTGATCGGGCGCGCCATCGCTGGTCTCGATCGAGGCAAGCCGGGCCAGTCGCTTCAACGCCGTGCCGTGCCGATCGAGCCGCGCGGCCGTCGACGCGTCGGGCGCAATCGCCAGCAGCGCCGCTTGCGCGCCGGCCGGCACGTTCATCTCGGCGCGAACCGAACGGATCTCGGACACCACGGCGATCAGCCAGTTGATGTCGTCGGCGGCATTTGAATCGGCGAAGTCGAGCGATGGCCAGGCCGCGTGGCACAGCAGCGAGGGCCGTGTTTCCGCCGTCGTCGCCCACAATTCCTCGGTCATGAACGGCATGAAGGGGTGCAACAGCGCGTAGATGCGGTCGAGCACCGATCCCATCACGATGCGGGTTTCGTTCGCCGCCGCCTCGTCGCTGCCGCCGAGCGTCGGCTTGGCGAGTTCCACGTACCAGTCGCAGAACAGGTTCCAGACGAAGCGATAGAGCGTCGCCGCCGCGTCGTTGAAGCGGTAGGCGCTGATCGCCGTTTCAGTCTCGGCGATCGTGCGACCAAGTTCGGTGACGATCCAGCGGTTCAGCGGTAGCGTCAGCGGTGCCGGGTTTAGCGCGGCACCATGGAGCGCGCCGTTCATCTCGGCGAAACGCGTAGCGTTCCAGAGCTTAGTGCCGAAATTTCGGTAGCCGGCAATGCGCTGCGGATCGAGCTTCACGTCACGGCCCTGCGCGGCCATGATCGCCAGCGTAAAGCGCAGCGCGTCGGCGCCATATTCGTCGATCAGATCGAGCGGATCGACGACGTTGCCCTTCGATTTCGACATCTTGGCGCCGGTCTTGTCGCGGACCAGCGCATGGACATAGACCGTGTGGAACGGCTCCTCGTCCATGAATTCCAGCCCCATCATCATCATCCGGGCGACCCAGAAGAAGATGATGTCAAAGCCGGTGACCAGCACACTGGTCGGATAGTAGGTGGCGAGCTCCGGCGTCTTCTCTGGCCAGCCCAGCGTCGAGAACGGCCACAGCGCCGACGAGAACCAGGTGTCGAGAACGTCCTCGTCGCGATGCAGGAAGCCGTCGCGGCGGGCCGGATCGGCTGCCATCGCCTTGGCTTCGTCATCGGAGATCGTGCCGTTCATGACGTAGTGGGCGAGCGCGGCGGCGACTGCTTCTTCCTCGCTCTTTTCGACAAAGATTTCGCCGTCCGGCCCGTACCACGCCGGAATCTGGTGGCCCCACCAGAGCTGGCGCGAGATGCACCAGGGCTGAATGTTCTCCATCCAGTCGAAATAGGTCTTTTCCCAGTTCTTCGGGACGAATTTGGTGCGACCCTCGCGCACGCTGGCGATCGCCGGCTCGGCCAGGGTCTTGGCGTCGACATACCACTGGTCGGTCAGGAAGGGTTCGATCGGCACCCCGCCACGGTCGCCATGCGGCACCGTATGCGCGTGGTTCTCGACCCGGTCGAGATAGCCTCGCTCCTCCATCATCGTCACGACCATATCGCGCGCGGCGAAGCGATCCTTGCCATCGAGTTCGGCGACCGTGCGATCGAGATCGTCTGACGGCTCGACGCCATCGAGAAAGTCCGGATTCTCGGCCAGAGTGACCGCCGCGGCGACGGTCAGGATGCTGATCTGCGGCAGATCGTGACGCTTGCCGACCTCGAAATCGTTGAAATCATGGGCCGGCGTCATCTTCACCGCGCCGGTGCCGGCTTCCGGGTCAGGATAGTCGTCGGCGACGATCGGTATGCGGCGGCCGACCAGCGGCAGGATGACATGCTTGCCGACAAGGCCCTTGTAGCGCGGGTCGTCGGGGTGAACGGCGACGCCTGTATCGCCCAGCATGGTTTCGGGCCGTGTCGTCGCGACCACCAGATAGTCGCGCGTTTCGTGTCCCGCCGGCTCGCCGTCGGAGGGTTTCCAAGCGACGCGGTTGCCCTCGTCGTCCAAATTGTAAGGGTGCTCGTAGCTCACGCCGTCAGCCAGCGGATAGCGGAAATGCCAGAGGTGGCCCGCGACCTCCTTCTGCTCGACCTCCAGGTCCGAGATCGCCGTCAGCAGCTTCGGGTCCCAGTTGACCAGCCGCTTGTCCTTGTAGATCAGACCTTTGCGGTAAAGCGCGACGAACACATGGAGAACCGCCTTCGACAACCCCTCGTCCATGGTGAAACGTTCGCGCGACCAGTCGCAGGAGGCACCGAGCCGGCGCAGCTGCTCGAGGATCGTGCCGCCGGATTCGCCCTTCCATTGCCAGACCCGATCGATGAAGGCGTCGCGGCCCATGTCGCGACGCCCCGGCTCTTTGCGTTCGGCCAATTGCCGCTCGACCACCATCTGCGTGGCGATGCCGGCGTGATCGAGGCCCGGTTGCCACAGGACATTCTTCCCTCGCATGCGCTCGAAGCGGATCAGGATGTCCTGCAGCGTATCGTTAAGGGCATGCCCCATATGGAGCGAGCCGGTCACGTTCGGCGGCGGTATCACGATCGAATAGGCTTCGGCGCCTTCGGCAGATCCCACCCCGGCTCGAAAGGCGTCGGCCTTATCCCAACGTTCGACAATGCGTGGCTCGATCGCCGCGGCGTCGTAGGTCTTTTCAATCATGACATGTCCGGTGGCCCCGGCACGGGGCATTGCCCGAGGGCGTTGAAGCGTGCCTTCCGGTTACAGCCTCGCTTTCGCGGCTGTCAACGAAGAGCGGCGCGCGACACTCCCGGGACCCCGGAAAACAGCCTTCGTCGGCGCGATCAGCGGCGGCCGCCGCGCGCGACCCGCTCGATTTCCTCGCGGACCAACTTCTCGACCAGGCTCGGCAGATTGTCGTCCAGCCACTCCTGCAGCATCGGCCGCAGGATTTCGCCCACAGTCTCGTCGATGGAATCCAGATGTTCCTCGCGAATGACGCGCGCGAGATTGTCGAAGGATGCGGCGACGCGGCTGCCCGTTTCCTGTGAGATCAGTTCGTGGATCGGGGCGTTGGCCGCGTTTCCGTGAAGGCTCGGACCGCTCGCCGAACTTGTCTCCTTGGAACCTGCCGGCAGATCGAATGCGGCCGCCTCCGTTGTAGCGGCAGCCGGCGACGACGCGGTCGCAACCTCTACCGCGTCCGCTTGCCCTTCCATCTGCGATTCAGTCGCGATCTGGCTGGCGTTCTCGATCAGTTCGGACGCGAATCCCTCCTCGTCGAACTCGCCCCCCGCATCTTCGTCATCGTCCAAACCAATCGTCTGGTCGCCAGCCGGCAGCAGGTCCGCGGTCTCGTCCGCATCGATCGCGTTTGACAGGGCGCCAAGATAATCGTCATCGCCCTCTTCGATCGGCTGCGAAGCCTCAGACGGGACGGCGCCAGCGCGCACCGCCTCGATGCGGCGCTCGGATACGGAGGCCAACGACACCGCGCGCAGTCGCGCGGTCGACAGTGACGAATCCTCGCCGGACTCAAGGAGACCATCCTCACCCTGCGTCGCCTCGGCCGTCTGCCGATCCGGCAAGCTGCCCATCTCGGCAACGGGCTCGACGTTCAGACCCGCGGTCGACTGTTCGTCGCCAGCCTCGCCGGGATACTCGGCGAACATGGAATCCACCGGCTTGACGGGCGGCACGATCCCCAGCCGGGGACGTCCTGGCGCAGGTGGTGTGTTCTCGGCAGCGGGTTGGGCGGAGCCGGCGGTCGGCGGTATGGTCGCCTCGTCTCCAGCCGCACCCGAACCGATAGGCGCGCCTTCGGATTCCGATAGCGTTTCGGCTCTCCAGACCACCGCATCGGCCGCCAGCTCCGCAGCCTTGCCGGCGGCGTTTGCGGGCTCGCCGTGCAAAGGCTCAAGATCGGGCGCCTTTGTCGCGATGATGGTCTCGTCGCCGCTCTCGATGATCCGCCTGATCGAGGCCAGGATTTCGTCCATCGACGGCTCACGGGCCGAAAGGGCATTGCTCATGGGACGCTCCCGCAAATTCCGCGACAAGGGTCGACCCTATCGATCGAATCATGCGCGAAGTCTAAATGGAAAGAGCCCCGGCGTGAATCCCGCGAGGCCTTTTGGGGAAACTATCACCAGCTTCTTGGCCGAGGCTGTCGCGATGGCCATCTCGGCCTCGACACATACGCGGAGAGTCTACCGCCCGTCCGGCGTTCTCAGACCGTACCATTGGTCCTGGACCTGCTCGTAATGCTCTTCCGGCTTGTAGGTCTTGCCGGCCAACCCGAGCCGCTCGGCCGACAGCCGGCCGGTGGCCGAGACCACGGCATAGCCGGCCACCACCTCGTCACGTTGCGAGCCGACGAGCAGAATCTGCGCCGAGGTCACTTCGGCCTGGGCGTCGAGCACGTCGAGCGTGGTCCGCTGGCCGACATTGCGCTCCTCGATGACACCATCCAGGGCTAGGCGAGCGGCCCGCGATTGCGCCTGAAAGCCGGCGATGTTGGCACGCGCGGCCTGCAATTGCGCCCAGGCGCTGGCCACCGCCGTCCTCACCTGATCGCGGGTTCCGTCGACCTCGATCCGGCGCTGTCCGAGCACTTCCTTGGACTGGCGGACCTTGGAACTCGCACGACCGCCCTGGTAGATCGGTATCGTCAATTGCGCGCCAACCGTCGCCGACACCTGGTTCTGCGTATTGACGTTCGGACGGCCGAGCGACGTATTGACGCCGGGCAGGTTGCCCCCATGGGTTTCGCTCAGCGCATAGGTATCGTCGACACGGCCGGTCAGGCTCAGAGTCGGCAGCAGCGCGCCCTCGGCCGACTTGACCTGAAAGGCCGCCGCGTCGACGACGGCCAGCGTCGCCAAAATCGCCGGATGCTCGCGCTGGGATATGGCGATGGCCGAATCGAGCGACTTCGGAAGGTGACCCGCCGGGGTTCTGCCCGGCTTGAGGTTCGTTGGTGGATTGCCCACCACATCGAAATAGGTCGCCTCGCTGGAAGCCACCTGCGCCAGCGCGCTGTTGAGCAGCGCCGTCGCCAGGGCCTGCTGGGATTCGGCTTGCGCCACGTCGGTGCGCGTTCCCTCGCCCACCTCGAAACGCGCCCGCGACGCCCGCACTTGCTCCTGCAGAAAGCCGAGATTCTGGCGGCGTAGCGCGGCGATCTGTCGGTCGCGCAGCACGTCCATATAGGCGGTCGCCGCGTCGAACAGGGTGTTCTGTTCGGTATTGGCGAGGTTTTCCCGCGAGGCGCGGACTTGCGCCTGCGCCGCGGCAACGTTGTTGGGCGTCTGAAAACCGTCGAACAGCGTCTGGTTTAGCTGGATACCGAAACCGATTGATTCCGACCGCGCCGTCTGCGACGAAATATCGTCGCCGAAAGTCGTCCGACTCCGGGTCGCGTTGGCCGAGCCTATCCCGCTGACGAACGGCCTGAGCCCTGCCCGCGCCTGCGGAACATTCTCGTCGGTGGCACGCAATTGCGCCCGCGCCGAATTCAGCCCCTGGCTGTTGGCATAGGCCTTCGCCAAGGCCCCGGTGAGGGTCTCGGCCATGGCGGGGACTGACAGAAACGTACCGGCCACCAGAACGGCGGCAATCCAGATCTTACTACGCAACCCGATGACTCCAAACCGCGGATGAGGCCGAGAAAAACATGCCCGAGCCAAGCGCCTCGCAGACGATTGCCCGCCACGCTCTTTCCATACCAATGGTATTTGATCAGTATTGTAATGGCCTGATCAAGTGCGGGATCGGATTTCCGACGGCTTTATCGTGTGACGAAACATATCTGCCACCATGTTGCCGTCAGAAAGCGAACTCTCTCGCCTTGTCGAATCCGGGCAGCGGCTTCACGCTGCAGTTGAAGCCGAAGCGGTCCGAGACGATGCCGTTCTCGTCCTTGAAATAGAGCTTGGCTGCGGCGGCATTGCCAACGCCTTCGACGACCACCAGACGCCCCCCGTCGCGCAACTGCTCGAAGAAGGTGTCCGGCAAGCGCTCGACGGCCCCCTCGAAGAAGATGACGTCGTAAGGGGCCTCGGACGGGTAGCCCTCCTCCAGCTTTCCCTCGACCACGACGCAGGTGACGTAGTCGAGGCGCGCCAAATTGTCGCCCGCAGCCGCGGCGAGTTCGGCATCCTCTTCCAGCGCCACCACCGAGCCTGCAAGATGCGACAGGATCGCCGAGGAGTAGCCGGAACCACATCCGACATCGAGGACGACGTCGTCAGCCGTGACCGCGGCGAGTTGCAGGAGCTTGGCGAAGGGCGAGGCTTCCATGATGTAGCGGCCGTTGCCGATCGGCAGATCTTCATCGATGTATGCAAGCGGCTTGCGCGAGGCGGGCACGAACTCTTCCCGCGGCACCTGCAGGAACGCCCGCAGAATGTCGTGACGGGTGACGTCCGTGGTGCGGATCTGGTTGTCCACCATCTTCGTGCGGGCGGTCTCGAAATCCATAGCCGAAATCCTCGTGTCTCGCCGCATCATCGCCCTGCGGCCGCCCCGTTTCCATAGTCGCGGCTCTTGCCGCGCGCAAGGCGGCCCTGCCTCTGGGCAATGGCGGCGCGGTTGTCGGCACGACGTGGGAAAGGGAGCGGCGGTTCCCCCTGCCCGCGCCGCACACTTTCGGCGACCAAACTCAGCGCTCGATGCGATCGATGAACCACCGGGTGAGCCGGGTCCAGACCTCGTCCTTCTCCGCAAAATCCTCGACCCCATGCTCGAGGTTCGGATTGTCGTTGACCTCGATCAGGAAAACCCCGTCGTCGGTCTCCTTGAGATCGACGCCGTAGAGTCCGTCGCCGATGCAACGGGCCGCCCGCAGTCCGGCATCCAGCACATGCGGGGGCGTATCGCCCAGCGAGAACGCCCTGAACCCACCCTCCAAGGGTCGCCCGCCATTGTCGTGGTTGATGATCTGCCAATGGCTTTTGGCCATCAGGTACTGGACCGCGAACAAGGGCTCCCCGCCGAGCACTCCGATCCGCCAGTCGAAAGTCGTCGGCATGAATTTCTGGGCGATCAGAAGGTCGCTATCCTCCAGCCAGGCGTTCGCCAGCGTCACCAGGCCCGCGACGTCGTCGACCTTTTTCACCCCTCGCGAGAACGACCCGTCGGGGATCTTCAGCACCATCGGAAAGCCGAGTTCGTCCGCCGCCCTGGCGAAGTCCTCCTTCCCTCCGATCATCACCGACGACGGGGTGGCCACACCATTCGCCGCCATCAGTTCGTTGAGATAGACCTTGTTCGTGCAGCGGATCATCGAAATCGGATCATCGATCACCGGCATGCCCTCCTGCATGGCGCGGCGGGCGAACCGGTAGGTGTGATTGGAAATCGAGGTCGTCTCGCGGATGAACAAGGCATCGAAATTGGCCAGCCGGGGCAGATCCTTGCGACCGATCGGTTCGACATCGACGCCAAGCCGGGCCGCGATGCGCGCCCAGTGCCGCAGCGTATCCACCGAGGACGGCGGCATGTCTTCCTTAGGGTCGTAGAGGGTGGCGAAGGCATATTTCGCAGGAGTCTTGGCTTTGGCGGCGCGCCATTGGCGCGCGGTGTACCGCTCCATGGCGACGAGCAGGCGCGCCGTCTCGGCGCTGTCGAGCTTGCCGATCGAGGCAAAACCGATGCGCCGGATTCGCGGGCGTCCTGCTTTGGGCTCCAGATGGACTTCAAGGGCCGGCGCTCGAAACCAGTCGAAGATCAGCTTGGCGAAACGATCAAGGCGGGGGTCGTCAGCGTGGCCGAAATAGATGCGTATCGGGGCAGTCGGTGCTTCGCCCTTGTCGAGTGCCTTCGACAGCACGGCATCGAGCTCGGGCAAGGCGTTTTCGTAAAGCTTCTTTTCCGACAGGTCGATCATCGTCTCGACCGAGGGGATGATGCGGTGGCCGCGGGCCTCGGCGAGTAGCGAGGCGTAATACCCCCTGCTTTGATAGGCGTAGGACCGCGACAGGTTGATGACCTTGGGCCGTTGCCCCCGGAACAGGCCGGATCGGGCAAGATAGTCGCGGCTGGTCATGACCTTGTGCGGCGTCGCGCCATTGTCGAGATCGGACGCGCGCCCGACGAGGACGACCCATTGAGACATTGGACGACCTTTTAAGCCTCGCGCCGGGAGAGGAAAACGGCCGCGCGGAGGCCGACCTTGCCGAAACGCGCGATCCGGTCAAATGTTTCGTAAGGAATCGGAAGACTCGCGGCGTCGGCGACGGATTCGCCGCGTTCGTCCGCCACCCAGGGATCGTGGATGATGATATGGCGGCCATCGTCGCCATGGGCGAGCACCCAGTGCGGCACCTTCTTGTCGAACATGTGATAGCCAGAAATCAGCACCACGGCGGTCTTGCCCGCGGCGATCGCGGCGCGCAGTTCAACGAGGGTGAACGGGCGAATGGTGACCGAAATCGCATAGGCGTCGGCGCGACGGCGAAAATCTTCCTGGGCAAGCGCCATTACCCTCTGCTTCTCGGCGCTGCGAACCCCTTCCAGGAACAGATCGCCCGGTTCCGAGACATGAATTTCGGCGCCGAGCCCGGCTTCACGCGCCGCCACCGCCAAGCCATAGGGCTCGCAACCGCCCGGCCCCGACATCATGAAGATCGTCGTCGCTTCGCGCCAGAGCCGGATCTCCGCCACCGGCTCCAGCACAAAACCGGGAACATCGCGTGCCAGCGCCATCATCAAGCAGCAGGCGCCGCAGGTGAAATCCGTCGTCTGCTCGTAATAGGGAACACCGGTGTCGATCGCCTGGTCGCCCCGCAGGGTCTTCTCGAAGCGAAGTGCCGGCATGTGGTCGGCATAATAGTCGAGATAGCGTCCGATTGAACGAAAATGACGGGAGCGATAGAGCGCGATCGCGGCGGCATTATCCTCGCGAACCTCAAGTCGAAGGGCGATGCGGTCGCGATCGAAGGCCGCGGATTCGGCCGCTTCGAGCAGCTTTCGACCGATCCCACACCCCGACGCATCCGGTGCGATGGCAAGGGAGTAGAGCCGCGCAAGCCCCGTGCCGCGACGCAGCAGGATGGCCGCGTAGCCGACGACCCGGCAGGCTTGTGCATCAAGTCCGCCCTCCTCCGCGACCAGCACGATGGCACTGTCCGCGCTGACGAGATTACGGAACGAGCGGCGCGAGATGCGATCGACAGCGAAAGCAGCCACCTCGATCTCGACCAGCCGATCGATATCATCCGTGCGCGCCGCACGGATGAGCATGTCGGCAGCGTGGGGGATGGCAGGCGCGGAAGGCGCTCGCGAATTGTTCCGAATCATTTTCTGTCTGTCGAGACGCTGGGCGGCGGATTTCAGTAGGCGTGCGCCCAATCCCGACGGTTGGCAAGCCAAGACGCGCGCCCAGCCCGCCCTTTTGTCGTCATGGAAGAATGGGCCCTGCGAGTGGTTTCCAGGGGCAAACGATAAAAGATCCGGTGCCGGCGACCGATACCACGGCGGCCGGCGCATACGGGATGGCGCAGGCTGGGGGGCCTGTGACCTCACGCGTACACAGGAGCCGAAGTATCGCGACCGCTCGGTCAGCATGGCGCTTCGGTCAGATTTCCCGAATGGGTATTTCCGGCCTTGCGGAAATCCAACGGAATCCGTAGGTACGGCGCCGGTGAGGCCTCGTGGCGGAGTGGTTACGCAGAGGACTGCAAATCCTTGTACGGGGGTTCGATTCCCTCCGAGGCCTCCATTCCTTCTTGCCCTATAACGGACCTAAGCTCGGCTTTGGCCGAAGCGCGCCGACGACAAAACGGGCGATGCGTCCTATTCGGCGGGAAAGAAGCGAGGGCCGACGATGCGAATGCCGCTGGCGGTTCGGCGGATTTCCTGCAGCGGTTGCGCCGCCTGGGTGATGTCGGGCCGCGGCATGGGAATCGGGATCGAAGCCGTCTCGCCACGCTGTCTCGGAGCGATCTGAAGCGAAGCCATTTCGACCGGCGCCTCGAACTGATCCGAGCCAACCACATCCTGAGCGTAAGCGGGAAGGGTCAGCGAACCGAAGGTCAGGGCCAAGATCGTCATTCCGGTCTTCGTAAACATGTGCGCCACCTGCAATGTGTTTTCTTTTGGGCACAAGGCTTGGCGCGACATTCTGGTTCCCCGCCTTCACAATTATTATGAATCGAACGGTAACGCGGAGCATCGGTGCGTGGCCGCTCTCCGGCGAAGTTTGCGGATTCGATCACTGACCAGTTTCGCCGCGTCTCGCGGAGGCAGGGTGTGACGAATGCTCTATGATGGCTGGTTCGTAGGCGGATTGCGCGTTGGCTTGCCGGCTCTGCTCGCGTCGCGGGTCGAGCGTGTACGTCCCCACTTCACCGTGGTCCGTCTGCGCCAGCGGCGCACGAAGATCAGATCGACCGACAGGACGAGGAGCCCCAACGGGATCATCCAGAAGCCGAGAATCGGCAGGAAACCCAAAAGGCCGCCCACGACAAGGCCGCTTCCCAACGCGATCCGCCATCCGCGGTTCGCAGGCAGCGGAAGTTTACGGCCGAATATCTCGACCCCGCGGCTCTCCGATTTGCGCTCGCCATCGCTTTCATCGTGCTGCGTCTCTTGATCACTCATCCTGCCGCCATGATTTACCAGTAGTTATCGGCCCGGCCCTTGAAATGGGACCGCGGCGGACCGGAACAAAGCCATTTTCGCGATTCGCGCCGTGATTGGGGATTTTTCCTCAACTCGCGGCTTGGCAAGAGTGTCATCGTTTTGCTATAGGCACGCCAACGCGCCTGACGCGTCATTCCCCGATAGCTCAGTTGGTAGAGCGTTCGACTGTTAATCGAATTGTCGCAGGTTCGAGCCCTGCTCGGGGAGCCAGTTTTCAAGAAGGTCGCCGGTGTCGCACCGGCGACCTTCTTTCTTTTCAGCGTCGTCTGATCCGCCGGCCCCTTGCGATTTCGTCGCACCCGCCTCGCCGCAGAGCCATGGCGCGCCAGCTATCTGCCATCGGCAACGATGGGACGCCTGCATGGACGACACCACCTCGAAAGCCCACGGCGGTCCGATCGTCGTCTGGTTGCGCGACGATTTGCGCCTCAACGATAATCCGGCGCTCGCCGCGGCGGCCGACACCGGTCGGCCCGTGGTGCCGCTTTACGTGCTCGACGAGACATCGGACGGCATCCGCGCGCTCGGTGGCGCTCACCAATGGTGGCTGCATCACAGCCTCAACGCCTTCGCTCGCAGTCTGCGCGGCAAGGGCTCCCGCCTGACGTTTCGGCGCGGCGCGGCAAAGGACCAGATCCTCGCCATCATCGCAGCCGTCGGCGCCACAGCGCTTTATTTCAACCGACGTTACGATCCGGCCGGGCGCGCTGTCGACGACAGGATCGCGGACGCTTTGGGCGAGGCGTTCGACGTCCGCCGCTTCACCGCCAACATTCTGCACGAGCCGGACGAGGTCCAGACGACCACCGGCCGCTATTACAAGGTCTATACGCCATTCTGGAAGAAGATCTCGGGAACCGAGCCACGCGATCCGATCGACGCGCCGGCGAGTTTCAAGCAGCTGGACGATTTTCCACGATCGGACAATCTCGCAGACTGGGCGCTTCTGCCGACCAAGCCAGACTGGTCGGGGGGCATCGCGGAGGCCTGGACGCCCGGCGAGAAAGCCGCGCTGGAACGCCTGGAGACGTTCTGCGACGACGATCTCGCCGGCTATCATGAAGCGCGCGACAATCCCTCCGCGGATCGCACATCCGGTCTGTCGCCACATCTTCGCTGGGGCGAAATCTCGCCCTACCGAATCTGGCACACGGCCCAGGCCTATGCGTCACGCCGCCAATCGATCCCGGACGATGCGATCCGCACGTTCAAGAAGGAGTTGGTTTGGCGCGACTTCAATGCCCACCTGCTCCATCACTGCGACAACCTCGCCACGACGAACATCAACGAGCGCTTCGATGCGTTCCCGTGGCGACGTTCGGACGCCGATCTTCGGGCGTGGCAACGGGGCCTGACGGGCTACCCCATCGTCGATGCCGGCATGCGCCAGCTCTGGCAGACGGGCTGGATGCACAATCGGGTGCGGATGATCGTCGGTTCGTTCCTGACCAAAGACCTCTTGATCGACTGGCGCGACGGCGAGCGCTGGATCTGGGATACGCTGGTCGACGGCGATGCGGCCTCGAACCCCGCGCAATGGCAGTGGGTGGCCGGCTCCGGCGCCGACGCGCAGCCGTTCTTCCGCGTCTTCAATCCCGTCACCCAGAGCGAGAAGTTCGATCCCGACGGCACCTATATCCGCCGGTTCGTGCCGGAACTCGCCGAATTGCCGGACAAGGCGATCCACGCCCCTTGGAACGCGACTGCCGAGACACTGGCAAAGGCCGGAATAAAACTCGGCGAGACCTATCCTTCGCCGATCGTCGATCACAAGGCGGCCCGCGAGCGGGCGCTGGCGGCCTATGGCGAGATACGAGGGTAATTGGCCGATCCCGCCGAGACGCGAGTGGAGCGCGGCAGGTGCCGCCGCCCCGTCAGCCCGGCGCGATCTCGTAGAGGCTGGAACTCCGGGAAAAGCCGACTTGGGTCGGCGCTCCAAGCCCCGTGCGTCAGTCGTGCGCGGGCGTCTTGTGCAAGAACAGGTCGTAGGCGCAAAGCAGGATGGTCACGAGAAGCACCACACCCAGGTCGACGCGGGGAACGTAGACGATCAGCACTCCCAGGAAGACCACGAACAGCGCGAAAGCCACAACGCTCATCAGACGTTCAGTCAGGGTCATTCGGGCGTTCCTCCTTTGAGTATCGTCTGTTCCAGCCAACGGGCCGCGCGCAGCAAACGGGCATCTTCTCCCCGGCGCCCGACCAGTTGAACGCCCATGGGAAGGCCGTTCTCCGCCTCCAACAGCGGCAGTGTGATCGTCGGCAGCCCGGCAAATGTCCAAAGACGATTGAAAACCGGGGAGCCGACATTGTCGAGCCCTTCCGGCGCCGGTCCCGGCGCCGCGGGCGTCAGAATCGCGTCGCATCGATCCAGGATCGCCATGATCCCGGCTCCGTAGACGCTCTGCCAGTCCCTCGCGGCGAGATAGTCGCGCGCGAGGATCGCCCCGCCGCGCTCCAATGTCTCGCGCAATGGCGCGCTGAGAAGCGCGCCGTGACGCTGACCGTAGCCGACGAGGCTGCGGGCCATTTCAGCCTCAAGGACGCGCTCGAAATGGATCTCGCATTCGGCGAAAATGGCCGGCAGCTCGGCCTCGAAGCAGCGCTCGGCGAGGTGCTCGGCCAGTTCGCCGAGCGCCCCCTGCATATCCGCGCTCGCCTGATCCCAGAAGGGCGTTCGCACCAAGGCGAAGGTCGGCTTGACCGGTGGCGCGGAGCGGGCCGCGTCGAGAAGACGTGGATGCGGCGCATGCGACGTCGCGGAATCGGCGGCATCGTATCCAAACAGCGCCTCGGCGAGCATCGCTGCTCCCTCGACATCAGCGGCGAATACGCCGGGCGTATCGAGACTGGGCGCAAGGGCCAGCGTGCCACGTCGCGATATCGAGCCGAAGCTGGGCTTATAGCCGACCGAACCGCAATAGGCCGCCGGGCCGATGACCGAGCCGCCGCCCTCGACGCCGACCGCGAGCGGCACCATGCCCGCACCGACGGCCGCCGCCGAGCCGGACGAAGCAACGCCCGGCGTGTGTGCCGGGTTGACCGGGTTGCGCGTCCTCGGCGGCTGGCGATAGCCGAGCTCCGCCGTTTCCGTCTTGCCGATCAGCAAGGCGCCGGCCGCGCGCAGCCGTTCCATGATGGCGGCGTCGGCTTCGGGGACGCGTTCCGCGTCGGCAGGCGTGCCATTGCGGGTCGGAACGCGGGCCGTGTCGATCGTATCCGCCACGGCGACCGGCACGCCATGGAGAGGCCCCAGGGCCCGCCCCCTGCCCCGCCATTCATCGAGAATCCTTGCCTGGCGGCGCACGAACTCGGCGTCTAACCACGCGAAAGCGCCAACCGCTTCCTCGCGCTCCGCGAACCGCATGAGCGAGGCCTCAGCCAGATCGGATGCGCGTAGCGCACCGCTTGCCAGTCGGCTTGCGAGTTCAGCAACCGGCAGCGTGAGCAGCCTTGGATCAATTGCCATAGATGGCGTTCGGCAGATAATAGACGATTTGCGGGAAGATGTAGACGACCGCCATGGACAGGAAGACCATGAAGAGGAACGGCATGATGCCGGCAAAGATTTGCGTCAACTTCACCTCCGGCGGGGCGATCCCCTTCAGGTAATAGGCGCTCATCGCCATCGGAGGTGTGAGGAACGACGTCTGCAGATTCAACGCAACCAGGATGCCGAAGAAGAGCGGGTCGATCCCGAACATTTCCAGCAGCGGCAAGAAAATCGGTACGAAGATAATGATGATCTCCGACCACTCCAGCGGCCAGCCGAGAAGGAAGATGATCAACTGCGCCAGCAGCAGGAACTCCAGCGGGGACAGATTCAGCCCACGGACGAATTCCGAAATGACCGTCTCGCCGCCGAGATAGGAAAAGACCGAAGAGAATGTGTAGGAGCCTACAAAGAGCCAACACACCATCGCGGTGGTCCGGACCGTGAGATAGACCGACTCCCGCAGTCGCTGAAAGGTCAGGGCGCGGTAGGAAACGGCGAGCAGCAAGCCGCCGAGCGCGCCGATGGCCGCGGCCTCCGTCGGCGTGGCAAGGCCGAACAGGATCGAGCCGAGGACGGAGAGGATCAGGACGGCCAGCGGCAGGAAGGACGTCACGATCATGACGATCAAACGCAGCGCTGGTACGTCAGGCACCTCCTCGGCGGTCGGCTTCGGAGCGGCGGAGGGTTGCAGGATGGACCGGCCGACCACGTAAACGAGATAGAGACCGACCAACAGGAAGCCGGGCAGCAACGCGCCGGCGTAGAGCCGAACGATGGAGGTGCCGGAGGCCGCCGCGTAGACGATCAGCATGATCGAGGGCGGAATCAGGATGCCGAGCGTTCCGCCGGCGCAGATGATGCCCGCGGCGAACGACGTGTCGTAGCGCGCCTTCAGCATGGCCGGCAGCGCCAGCAGGCCCATCAACGTCACCACCGCGCCGACGATGCCGGTGGCCGTGGCAAACAGCGCGCAGGTGATCAGAGCCGCAACGCCGAGCGAGCCGGGAACATTCTTGGAGGCGATGTTCAGGGTGGTGAAGAGCCGGTCGACGATATTGGCCCGCTCGACGACATAGCCCATGAAAAGGAACAGCGGGACTGCGGTCAGGACCTCGTTGCTCATCACCGTGTAGGTCTGGTTGATGAACAGGTCGAAGATGCGGTTGTTAAAGAAACCGTCCAGCCAAAGGCTTAGGCTGTCCCATGTACCGGCGAGGTCATCGAGACGATTGAAGCTGCGCCACATGCGGTCGGCGTCGAAATAGGCGTAGTAGCCAAAGCCGATACCCATCGCCATCAGGGTGAAGGCGATCGGAAATCCAAGGAAGACAAGGAAAATGAAAAGCCCCAGCATCGTGAGGGCGAGTTGGGGATCGGTCATGGGTGGGCGTCGCTTTCGGCGGCAGTGGCTTTGTTGAGGATCGCGTCCTCGGTCTCCTGAACGTCCTCATGGGCGCGCATCCAATATCCGGTGCGAATGCACTGGATACAGCGGAATATCTCGGCGATGCCCTGAATGAAGAGGAGGATTCCGGCCGCGACCATGACCGCCTTGAACTGGAAGATCGGGATGCCGGCCGGGCTGTTCACACTGACCTCGCCGTAACCGACGGAGCGGGCCGCGTATTTCCACCCGGTGACGATCAGCGCCGTGACCCCGGGGAAAAAGAAAATGAGATAGAGGACGAGGTCGACGGTCGCCTGCGTCTTCGGCTTCCAGAGCCGATAAAGGAAGTCGCCGCGCACATGGCCGCCGCGTGACAGCGTATAGGCTCCGCCCATCATGAACAGCGTTCCGTACATGATGAAGGAAACGTCGAACGCCCAAGGCGTCGGATCATTCAGGACGTAGCGCACGAACACTTCGTAGCTGGTGCCGAACGTCATCAGGATGATCAGCCAGGCGAAGGCCTTGCCGAAGGCTGCCGACAGCGAGTCGGCAAAGCGGATGAAAGCGACCATGGATTCCCGATCCGGTTACAGAAAGGCCCGGCGGAAACCGACCGCCGGGCATTGGATTGTTCTGTGTCCGGGTATCAGCTCGGCAGTTTGCCCGGGAAGAAGTGCTCGTAGGCCAAGCGGTAGTCCGGCGCGTTCAGGAGCTCGTAATAGGTCACCCGCTCGACCCAGGCGCGCTGGCTGTCGAGCACCTTCTTGATGAAGGGATCGGTCTCCAGATCAACGATCATCGTGCTCCAGGCTTCCAGTTCCGCCTGCAGGATTTCCTGCGGCGTCTGGCGCACGGTCACACCGCTCTCGTCCTGCAGCTTCTGCAGATCAGAGGAATAATTGTCGAGCGCATAAGCCGTGTTGGCCGTCGAGGCCGCCTCGACGCTATATTCCATGATCGCTCGCAGATCCTCGTCGAGATCGTCCATGAAGTCCTTGTTGAACAGGAACTCGAAGGCCTCACTCGCCTGATGGTAGGAACCGAGATAGTAGTTCTTCGCCACGTCCTGCGCGCCGAAACGCATATCGGACGACGGGTTGTTGAACTCAAACGCGTCGATCACGCCGCGCTCCATCGCCGGCACGATCTCGCCGCCCGGAAGCTGCGCGACGCTCATTCCCATGGACTGCATCAGATCGGCGGCAAGGCCGACGGTCCGGTACTTGAAGCCCTTGATATCGGCGACGCTATTGACCGGCTCCTTGAACCAACCAAACGGCTGAGCCGGCATCGGGAAGCCGAGCAGGCCGACGACGTTGAGTCCCATAGTGTCCTGGGTCAGCTCGCGATAAAGCTCGCGCCCGCCACCCTGGTAGAACCACGACAGCATGGTGGTCGGATTGCCGCCGAACACCGGTCCTGTGCCGAACAGCGAAGCCGCCTTGTTCTTGCCGTACCAGTAGGCCGACACCGAATGCGCCGCGTCCAGCACGCCGTCATTGACCGCGTCCATCACCTGGAAGGCCGCGACGACGGCGCCGGCGGGGAGCAGATCGATCTTGATCCGGCCGCCGGACATCGATTCGACGCGGTCGACATACTGCTTGGCCATGTCCATCCAGATGTCGGACGCCGGCCAGGACGTCTGCATCTTCACGACCAGCGGTGACTGAGCCAGCACGGCCGGCGTCGCGAGCGCGGTCGCCGCGGCTGCCGCTCCGCCGCCGATCACGCTCTTCTTCAGAAACGAGCGGCGGTTGACGGCCTTGGATTGAATGTCTGTCACGTAATTCCTCCCTTAAAATTCGCACCCGGTCTTGTGGAACCTGGTTCAAACACAAGCCGATGCATTGTGGCGAACCGATCCCTCCCGGCGGCCTCGGCTACTATCATGGACGCACCCCTGGTTGGCAAGGAGCGACGGGGCGATCCGGATACGACTAAAGCCTAATGCGGCGCACCTATTTGGCCCTTACCAGCCCGAAAAGGATTCATTGCAGTCACAATCGGGGGCAACGTCACCAAATTGGCGGATGAGTTGGGGGATGAGGCGAGTTGAAGCTCACTCCGGTCGTCGTCCAGCGGTTTTGACGGCGCGCGGCGTGAGCGTCTTCGCGATATCGGCAGGAGGCATCGATAGCGATCCCCTGCCCCCGGAGCATGTCACCGCCGTCGCATCGAAGCCGTTATCGATGCGTTGCCCCAGTTGCACCACGCAGAATCTCGCGAGCAATCGCTTCTGCCTGAATTGCGGCGTGCCGCTGGTCGTTGCCCGCCCTCGGCGCGCGGCGGAAAGTCCGACTTGCCCGCGCTGTTGCGGAGCATGCGGAGGCCGCTTGGAAACGAACCAACGGCGCGACTCTGGCATGCATCGTCAAGCTTGCTGCGTGTGGAGTCCCGTCTAGCGCGGTACCGCTCCGTCCATCAGCTCGGCTTGGCGGCTCCAACTGGCGCTCTTCACGCCGTCCGGGGTTTGGGCGCAGGCGCTGAAGGTCAAGGCGAGGAGAAGAACGGCGGGGAGGATTTTCATCGGGCAGGCCTTTTTGCGTTGGCGCAGGCATCGTCCGGTGCCAAGCGGGCGATTGCGTGGCGACACCGCGCAAGCCGGATGGCGGGGGTGATCACTCGGGCTCCTGTCCCGGCACCAGGCCGCCCGACGGCGTCGAGGCGATAATCGAGGGAGTGACGCCGCCGATCAGCGGCAGGCCGGATGCCTTGCCGTAGGCGCTGCCGACGCCGTAGAGCCAGGGCACACCGCTGTTGCGGGTGCGCAGCACCACTCGCCCGTCCTGAAGGCGCACCGGAACGGCGACGTGTTTTTCGCGGTTGGACAAGGCGACGCCGACACTGTCCTGGGCGAGGACCGGCGCGACGGGGAGCGCGAGCAGCGCGGCGAGAATGGCAGCGGTAAAGCGGGGCATAGCGATCTCCTTGATGGAATGGAGTCTCTTCGCGATAAACGCCTCGAACACGGGAAATGGTTCCGCCGTGCGTCTTGGCGCCGGCCCTGCAATGGGCATGAAAAAAGCCGCCCCGCGCGAGGCGGGACGGCCTTTCGTCACATGCTGAGTATTACAGGCTTAGTTCGGCGTCTGGCCGGGAACCACGCCACCCGATGGGGTGGTGACTTCGTCGGTCTTAGCGCCCGGCTCGCCGCTGGTCGCGGTGCTTGCGCCGGACATGTTCGAATCCATCGCGCCGTCGGCCTTCACGCCGCCGTCCATCATCATCGTCGCCATGAACGGCATCACGACGGGCTTGCCTTCCATCATCGTCGGGGTGTCGACGTCGGTCGAACCCTCGCCGAAATCATAGGTGTCGTTGCCGTTGGTCTCGTCATGCAGCATGACCATGTACTCGCCGTCGGCGGTCAGATCCATGTCGGCCTCGACCGAGACGTCGGTGCTTTCGCCTGCCGGAATCGCCACGTGGCCGATCGAGCCCGGAACCACCGGCGCGCCGTCCTTGACCTCGTGCAGGACGAGATAGCCGCCCTTGTCCGAAGAGACCTTGGCAAAAGTCGCGGTCTTGCCCTCGACCTTCACCCCGGCGGTGTCGACCATATTGTTGGCGAAAGCGGTCGAGCCGAGCGCGAGAAGCGTGGCGGCGGTCGTCATCAGAAGCTTGTTCATGGGGAGTTCTCCAAATTTAGGAAAGGATCGCGAAGAGGCGACGGCTGTGCGAAGCGTCCGCGATTCCAGCCAACAACGGGCCGTTCGGCAGGAGGTTGCGTCGATCAAGTGGATGTGAGGGAAGGTTGGGCAGTGCGGGAAAGTGCCGGCGGCGGCTTTGTCCCGCCAGGCGGATCGGTTAAAGGCGGTGCCACGTCAAATCCCGCAAACCTCATACGGCAAGGACGACCATGACCATCACCCTCGACAAAGCCCGCACCATCATCGCCGAGGCGCTCAAGATCGGTGCCGCGAACGGATGCAAGCCGCTGACCGTCGCCGTGCTCGATGCCGGCGGCGCGTTGGTCGCGCTGGAGCGCTCCGATGGCTCGTCGCGGATGCGCCCGGACATCGCCATCGGCAAGGCCAACGGTGCCATCGCGCTCGGCATCGGTTCGCGGGCGATCTTCAAGCGGGCCGAGGAGCAGCCCTCGTTCATCCAGGCGATGAACGCGCTGGCCAAGGGCTCGCTGGTGCCCGTGCCGGGCGGCGTGCTGGTCAAGGGCCAGGGCGGCGCCATCCTCGGCGCCGTGGGCATCACCGGCGACACCTCCGACAATGACGAGATTGCCGCCATCGCCGGCATCGAGGCCGCCGGGTTCCAGGCCGACGGGGGCTAGGGGTCCCCGCCAGCGAGAAGCTTAAGGGCGGGGCGGATGACTTGGTCCCCGCCAGCGACGAGCCTCGCGAGGAGTTGAAAGACGGGGCAGATCACATCCCGCTTCACCGAAGCTTGTGTTGATCGGGCGCGCGTCGCCGGCCTTGATGGCGCGACGCCGCCCGTTCGGCAGAAGACTGAGGAGATGACGATGCGACGCAACCCATTCGCCCTGGCTACGCTGGCCGCCGGCGCCCTGATGGCGCTCACCATGGCGCCCGGCCCGGTCACGGCCCAGACGAATGCGACGGCGATCTTCGCTGGCGGCTGCTTCTGGTGCGTGGAGAGCGACTTCGACCATGTGCCGGGCGTGCTCGACACGACGTCGGGCTATATCGGCGGAACCAACCAGAACCCGACCTATCAGAACCATCCCGGTCACGTCGAAGCGGTGAAGATCACCTACGACCCCGCCAAGGTGTCCTACGACCAGCTGCTCACGGTGTTCTGGCACTCGGTCGATCCGACCGACGCCGGCGGCCAGTTCTGCGATCGTGGCCATTCCTACACCACCGCGATCTTCGCCACCGACGCCGCCCAGGTCGAGACGGCGAAGGCGTCGAAGGCCGCGGTGAAACAGGACCTCGGCAGCGTGGTGACGCCGATCAACACCGCACCGACTTTCTGGCCGGCAGAGGGCTACCACCAGGATTATTACAAGAAGAACCCGCTGAAATATAAATACTATCGCTTCTCCTGCGGCCGCAACGCGACGATCAAGCGGGTCTGGGGCGACAAGGCCTTCGAGGGCATCAAGGATTCGATGAGCTGAGAGACGGCAGGGGCGGTGCGGAGGGAACCCGCCGCCGCCGGCGGCAGTTGGACTCCAAACCTCACACGGGAGAGATCATGACTTTCAAAGCCCTGGCGCCGCTATTGGGCGCCGCCCTCATCCTGGCTCCCACCCTCGCCCATGCCGAGGACGACTGGATCACCAAGCAATCGCCCAAATCTGTCGCTGATACGGTCGCCGCGCTGACGGCGGCGATCGAAAAGGCCGGCGCCAAGGTGGCCCTGACCCTCGACCATCAGGCCAACGCGAAATCCGCCGGGCTGGAGCTGCCGGCGACGACGGTGGTGATCTTCGGCAACCCGAAGCTCGGCACGCCGCTGATGCAAAAGAACCGCCGGATCGCGCTCGACCTGCCGCAGAAGATGCTGGTCTGGGACGAGGACGGCCAGACCATGGTCGGCTATCTCGAGGCGGAGGAACTCGCCGAGCGCTACGGCATCGACGACGATGCCGAGCCGGTCGAGGCGATGGAAAAGGCGCTCGACAAGCTGTCGGACGCAGCGATCGGAAAATAAGCCCGTAGGCGGATCGCTCAGCGCATCAGCGGCTCGATCCAGATCTCGCCGGCCAGAACGTTGTCGGGCTGCGACAGCGCATAGACCACGGCCCCGGCGATATCGTCCGGGGTCAGTGCGTTCGGCTTGGGCTCGTCGAAGAACGGCGTGTCGACCATGCCGGGCTCGATCAGTGTCACCTTGACGCCCTTCTCGCGCATTTCCTCACGCAGATTGTAGCCATAGCCGGTCACCGCCCATTTGGTGGCGCCGTAAACCGAGCCCGGCAACACCTTGCGGCCGGCGACCGAGCCGGTCAGCAGATAATGCCCCTTGGCGGCGACGACCGCGTCGTAGCTGGCCTTCACGGTGAACATCAGGCCGAGGACGTTGGTCAGCACCATCTCGCGCCAATTGTCGACGTCGCCGCCCGCGGTGCCGGTGCCCTTGGCGCCGAGCCCGGCATTGGCGAAGACCGCATCGAGCGAACCGAAGCGATCGAGAACGGCGGCGACCATCGTCTGCTGGGCGGAAAAATCCTGGACGTCGCAGGCCAGCGCCAACGCGTTCTCCGAACCCAATTCCTTCACCAACCCGTCGAGCTTGTCCTTGGAGCGGGCGGCGAGCGCTACGCGGTAGCCGGCCTTGACGGCGCGGCGGGCGGTAGCCGCGCCGATTCCGGTCGAGGCGCCGGTGATGAGCATGGTCTTCATGGAAATCTCCTTGATCGCAATTCAAGCGGGCGCCGGTACCAGGCGCGATCGCACTGGAACCGCCATGTGGATCGCAACCCCATTCCGGAAAGCCCGGACATCCCGCGCCGCGACGCGATGCCGTCCCGAATCGTCGCCGAAAACCCGTTTCGAACGGAACCGTTCGGCTCTAGGGCGATTATCCAGGCGACCGGTTTTGGCATCGGGGTTCGCCCACGCGGCCCGATGCGCCAACGCCACCCCACACGAAGGAGACGATCATGGCCAAGAACGGCAAAACCAAGCTGCACACGACCAAGAACCCGCTGTCGGAAAACATCCGCGGATCGATGGTCCAGCTTCTGCAGAAGCATCTCGGCTCGGCAGTGGACCTCACCTACCAGACGAAGCAGGCGCACTGGAACGTCAAGGGCATGAACTTCATCGCCGTGCACAAGCTGTTCGACGAGCTGCACGAAGTGACCGAAGCCTATGTCGACGACATCGCCGAGCGGCTGACCGGCATGGGCGGCCAGGCCCACGGTACGGTTCAGGCGGCGGTCGAGAACTCGGTGCTGGAGCCCTACCCGCTCGACCTGGTGAAATCGGAAGATCACCTGAAGCGACTCGCCGATTCCTACGCGCGCTGGAGCGACGAGGTGCAGCAGGGCATCGAAGAGGCGTCCGAGGCCGGCGACGCGCTGACCGAGGATCTATTGACCGAGGTCGGCCGCGGCCTCGACAAGTCGCTGTATTTCCTGGAGAGCCATTTCCAGGGGTGAGGCGTTCGCCGACTCATGTCGGAACAAGAAAAAAGGCGGCCCGATGGGGTCGCCTTTTTCGTCGCGGCAATTGGTCCGCCCCGCCGTCAGGCGATGGTCTGGCCAGTCTTTTTCCAGTCGGCGAGGAAGCCCTCGAGGCCCTTGTCGGTGAGCGGATGCTTGACCAGACCCTTGAGCGTCGCCGGCGGCACGGTGGCAACGTCGGCGCCGAGCAGCGCCGCTTCGCGAACGTGGTTCATGGTGCGGATCGAGGCCGCCAGGATCTCGGTGTCGAAGCCGTAATTGTCGTAGATCCGGCGGATGTCGGCGATCAGCGCCATGCCGTCGATATTGATGTCGTCGAGCCGGCCGATGAAGGGCGAGATGAAGGTCGCCCCGGCCTTGGCGGCGAGCAGCGCTTGCACCGCCGAGAAGCACAAGGTGACGTTGACCAGGAAGCCCTCGCCGGTCAGCGCCTTGCAGGCCTTCAGGCCGGGAAGCGTCAGCGGCAGCTTGATGCACACATTGTCGGCGATGGCGGCCAAAATCTTGCCCTCGCGGATCATGGCGTCGGTTTCGACGGCGGTAACCTCGGCCGAGACCGGGCCGTCGACGGCGGCGCAGATCTCGGCGACCACCTCCTTCATCGGGCGGTTCGCCTTCATGATCAGCGACGGGTTGGTGGTCACGCCGTCGAGGAGACCCGTGTCGGCGAGTTCCTTGATCTCGGCGATGTCGGCGGTGTCGACGAAGAATTTCATGGCGCCCTCTTTGGGTTCGGTTCGCGATCTGCCGCGTCTTAGCAGGAATGGGCGGGCCGGCGCTATATGGGGGGTCGCGGCGGTTAGGTAATCCCGGCTGGACGCTAGCGATCGGCTTTCGGGCTGAACCATTGTAGATGACCCGGCACCTATGCTCAATAAGCTTTAGTATCCGAAGTGTCTGGGTGTCTCGATATGACAAAACCAACGGAATACAATTGTGCCTGAGAAGACGATACCGAAACGTCGAAATTTAAATCAACCTTGGGTCGACGCCGTCAGGTTCGCGCTGTCGGAGTGCCTACGCTTTCAGCGGATGCTTCAAGAAGCGGTGCGGACGAAGCAGTTTGAGTCACTGCCGAAAGACGACATGTTCTACGGTCTTCGGCATCCCAAGGGCCACGAGCTTGTCTACGGCCGCGAGGCGGATCGTCGCCTGTTCGATGTAGCTTCTGACGTGCTCCGGCGGAGCGACGTGGCCCATTCCGTTAATGTCGAGCGGGTGTTCAAGGCCATCAAGGCGATAATCGTCGAGCGCTTCATCATGACCAACATCGAACCGACGTTGGCAACGGTAGAAAAAGCATTCGCGGCCGCCCTTAAGGAGGCAAGGAAGGCACGAGCCGACAGCCGCCACCTGATCCCCTGCCAACTAATGTTGGTGGCCGATCCCGAAAATTTTGCCGTTGGCCCAGTTAAGTTCCACAACTGCGTAGCATTCAAGCCTATCGCCGATGCTTTGTTGTCAGACCACAGGAAAGCGGCGGCAGCGGACGGACTAACGTCGGTTGCGGACGATGTCCTCGGCTATTACGCCAAATTTACCTGGGTGGCAGATGTCACCGTCATCGGTTGCGACAAGGAAACCGGAGGGGAACGTGCGCTGCAGGCGGTCAACGCGGCGTTGGACTTCCTCCACATCTTCTTCGGCCATTTTCATTCGCATGAGATGAGGATGGGTGGTCCGGGACTCGACTCCGAAATTCGCGGAATGATTGAGGTGCGAGAGGGGGAGACATCGATTTCCTATTCCCGCGCATCGACATCGGCCGTGGGATTCAAAGAGGGCTGGGCGGGTATCCTAAATGAACCCGACTCTCGCGAGTTGGTCGCCTCGGCCGGCCGGGCAATTGAGGCGATCACGAATCCCGAAACCGAGCGCCCGCTCGGACTGCGCTTCATCAACTCAGCTGCTTGGCATGGTCAGGCTGTGCGGGAGAGTTCGCCGGCTGCGGCGATCATCAAGTCGGTTTCGGCACTCGAAAGCATGGTCCTTACAGAAAAAAGCTCCGAGACGGCACGGGTCGTATGCGAGCGCAGTGCTGCAATGAGCTACGACCCAAACGGGGATGCGCGATTCGACACGCTGCTCGAGGCCATGAAGGACGCCTACGATCTACGGTCGAGACTATTGCACGGGACGCTTTCGCCCTACGATCCAGAGGTAAAAATGCGACGCAATGAGGTCCTTAGGGTGGTCGAGCGGTGCCTAACTAATGGCTTGGCCATGTTCGATCATGAGGGATTGCTTGATCGGCCGCTGACGCCCAAACAATTGGCGGGCGGTCTGGAGGACCTCATCGCCTCGACGCGCCAGATAGACAGCTCGCGTCATCCATGTGATTTGGAGTTGATGTCTCCGTAAGGATAGAAAAGTAACCGTTGCCCGCCCACGCCGAACTGAATCACGCTTGGCTCGGGGCGTCAGGATCGTTTGCATTTCCGCTGCAACGTATATCGTTACACGGGGCGTGACCGCGATTAGCTGAACCGTGCTGTGGTTGGCTGTTTCCCTCTCCGCCAATGCTCCGCGGACTCCAGCAATCCCGTGTCGGCCATTCGCTTCGCCGGCGCGATCTGACGTTCCTCACCCGGAGCCGCTTTTGTCCGAGGCGGGCCGACTCTATGAAACGCGTGCCGGTCCTCGTCCCGCTGCCGGCGGAGCGGCCCTATTCCTGTGCTGTCCGGAGAGGATGGACGTCGCGCCGGGCGTGCGCCGGCAGGTCTCCGGCATCATCCGGAACGGCGCGGCGACCGGATCACCCGACGACCCGGCGGACCGTCGCCAGGGCCTTTTCGATGGATGACTCGTAGCTCACCAGCGGCGGCTTGATCCCGTGCAGGAAGAGGTCTTTGCGAATTTCATGCGAGGTGCCGGTCAGCACGACCTTTACCCCACGCCGGGTGGCCTTGTGGGCCAGCCCCTCCAGCGTGTTGGCGGCGGTGGAATCGAGAAAGGGAACCGCCGCGAAGTCGATGATCAAGGCGCGATGCGTGTCGGCGATGCGGTCCAGCACCGAGCCGATCGATGCCGCCGCGCCAAAGAAAAACGCCCCCGATATCCGGTAGACGACCACGTCGGGATCCATCGCCGCCGTCTCGTCGTAAGGCGAGCGGCCGCCATTGGCATCATCGGCCCTGTCCTCGGCGACAAACGGTCCGTGCGTCGCGATCGACGTCGTTTTCGACATGCGGTGAATGAACAGCACCGAACCGAGCGCGAAGCCGACGACGATCGCCTCCGTCAGATCGCGGAAAATCGTCAAAAGGAAGGTCGCCAAGAGCACTGCGGCATCGCCGCGCGAGGCCCGCAGCAGCGTCGCGAAGGCATGTTTTTCGATCATGTTCCAGGCCACGACGGCAAGAACGCCGGCAAGGCTGGCCAAAGGAATGTAGCTGGCGAGCGGCGCGGCAACCAGAATGAAGAGCAGAAGAAAGACGGCATGCAGCATGCCCGCGACAGGTCCGTGCGCGCCGGCGCGCACATTGGTGGCGGTGCGGGCGATCGTGCCGGTGACGCAAATGCCGCCGAAGAGGCCCGAGGCGACGTTGGCCACGCCTTGCGCGACCAGTTCGCAGTTCGATCGATGGCGGCGACCGGTCATCCCGTCCGCAACGACAGCCGACAGCAAGGATTCGATGGAGCCGAGGAGCGCGAACGCGACGGCGCTCGGCAGCACGGCCTGAACCTTGGCGAGCGTGAACTCCGGCAATGACGGCAGCGGCAAGGAGCTGGGAATGCCTCCGAAGGCGGTGCCGATCGTTGATACCGGAAGATGCAACAAACCGGTTGCGGCAGCCGCGGCGCCCACCGCGATCAGCATGCCCGGCCAATGCGGGCGGGCGCGTTTCAGGCCGGTGATGACGACGATGGTTGCGACGGACAGCGCGACCGCTGCCGCGTTGAAGCTCGGCAGACTGGCCCAGATGACGGGCAGTTTCTCCAGCAGCGGCCCCGGCTCCGCGTCGCCGAGTGTCAAACCGAGAAGATCCTTGATCTGGCTGGCGAAGATGATCACGGCTATGCCGGCCGTGAAGCCGACGGTGACCGGATAGGGGATGAATTTGATGTAGGTGCCGAACCGAAGCAAGCCCACCGCCATCAGCATCACGCCGGACAGGATCGTGGCCAGGAGCAAGCCGTCCATGCCATGCAGTTGGACGGTCGTGGCCACCAGCACGATGAACGCCCCGGCGGGACCGCCGACCTGAAAGCGGCTGCCGCCGAGGGCCGAGACCAGCAAGCCGCCGATGATCGCCGTATAGAGCCCCTGCGCCGGCGTCGCACCCGAGGCGATGGCGATCGCCATCGACAATGGCAGGGCGACGATCGCCACGGTCAGCCCGGCGATGGCATCGGATCGGAACTGTGTAAGGCCGTATCCCTCGCGCAGGACGGTGATGAGTTTGGGCGTGAAGAGCGCGCCAAAGCTCGGGTTGGACGTCGGGGTCGGAATTGAGGGTCTCATGTCCATGATGTCCGGCGGCCTTGGGAAAAGGTGGCGGGATCGTCGGCATCAGTCGTCGGTCGCCGTCGCGTTCGTTGCTCGTTTCAGCTTCGCGGTTTCGGCACCTTCAGCCGAACCCCCCGGCCCGACGAGACACTCTGTGCGTTTTCGCCGATCAACTCGATTCCGGCGCGGTCGAGCGCCTCGACGACCTTCGTCAGACTCTCGACGACCCCGCGAACATTGCCCTGACTGGCCTCCATCCGCTGGATGGTGGGCACCGATACGCCGGCGCGTTCCGCCAATGTCTTCTGATCGATGCCCAGAAGCGCCCGGGCGGCGCGTAGTTGTGAGGCCGTGATCATGAATCATTCCACCGAGGCCAGGATATGTAAATCGGTACCTACACAATGCACACTGATATCTCAAGCATCATTACTGCCGTTTTATAATCTATCAAGGAATCCCTCGACGCCCACGGCAGAAGCTCAGACTGCGGCAGACGGAGCGCAAAATCCCGCTGATGGGATGGGGCGGAGAACCTGCGCATCCTCGCCTGCCTCAAGGCCGCGGATCGGGCAATCTGGTCCGCGGCTGCCGCCAGAGCGCACCATCGCTTTCAGCCATCCGCCCGACTTCGTAGACTCGCCAATCCATGCGCGATTCGGTTCCGCTCCTCGCAAGCGGCCAAATCCGGTCCCTGCCCTCCCCCGGAGCCCCCCTTTTGTCCCAGACCGGCCAGCTCTTTGAAACGCGCGTCGTGCCGGTCCTCGTCCCACTGCCGGCCGAGCGGCCCTATTCCTATGCCGTGCCGGACGGGATGGATGTCGCGCCGGGGTCGATCGTGCAGGTGCCGCTCGGCCCCCGGCAGGTCGCGGGCGTGGTCTGGGACGGCGCGACCGACCGGGTTGACGCCAAGAAGCTCCGGCCGATCACCCGCGTTTTCGACTGCCCACCGCTCGACGCCACGATGCGCCGCTTCGTCGACTGGGTCGCCGACTACACGCTGTCGCCGCCGGGGCTTGTGGTGCGCATGGCGCTCAGGGCGCCGGCGGCGTTCGACCCGGAAGCCTGGATCGAGGGGATCGAAGCGACCGGCGTTTCTCCGGACCGCATGACCGGGGCGCGCGAGCGGGTGCTAGCCGCGGCTGGCGAGGCGCCGGCCTGGTCGCGCTCGGGCCTTGCCCATGCGGCGGGAGTGACGCCGTCGGTGGTCGACGGGCTGATCAAACAGGGCAGCTTCCAGCCGGTCCGCCTACCGCCGCCGCCAGCGGTCGCGGCGCCCGACACGGGCTATGGCCGGGCCGAGCTAAACGCCGACCAGCGCGCGGGCGCCGACAGCCTCGCGGCGAGCGTGGCGAAGGGCGGCTTTTCCACGACGCTGCTGGAAGGCGTCACCGGCTCGGGCAAGACCGAGGTCTATTTCGAGGCGGTGGCGCGCGCCCTCGACGAGGGCCGGCAGGTGCTGATCCTGTTGCCCGAAATCGCGCTGACCCAAAGCTTCATCGACCGGTTCCACGCGCGCTTCGGCGCCCCGCCGGCCGAATGGCACTCCGACGTCGCGCCGCGCCAGCGCGAAAAGATCTGGCGGCAGGTCGTGGAAGGACGGGTGAAAGTGGTGGCCGGCGCGCGCTCGGCGCTGTTCCTGCCGTTCCAGAACCTCGGGCTGATCATCGTCGACGAGGAGCACGACCCGGCCTACAAGCAGGAGGAGCGCACCTTCTACCATGCGCGCGACATGGCGGTGGTGCGCGGCTCGCTCGGCGGGTTTCCGGTGATCCTCGCCTCGGCGACGCCGTCGGTGGAAACGCGGGTCAACGCCGCGTCCGGGCGCTATGGCCATGTGCGGCTGGCCGGTCGCTTCGCCGAAGCGGCGATGCCGGATCTGTCGCTGATCGACATGCGTGCCGCGCCGCCGCCGCGCGGACGCTTCGTCTCGCCGGTGCTCGGCAAGGCGATCGCCGACACCATCGCGCGGGGCGAACAGGCGCTCTTGTTCCTCAACCGGCGGGGCTACGCACCGCTGACGCTCTGCCGGGTCTGCGGCCACCGCTTCCAGTGCCCCGACTGTTCGACCTGGCTGGTCGACCACCGGCTGCGCGGCCAGTTGCAGTGCCATCATTGCGGCTTCGCGGTGCCGCGACCCGAGGCCTGCCCCGAATGCGGCACGCTCGACCATCTCGTCGCCTGCGGCCCCGGCGTCGAACGAATCGCCGAGGAGATGCTGACGGATTTTCCCGAGGCGCGGACGATTCTGCTCTCGTCCGACCTTCCCGGCGGCGCGAGGCGGCTGCGGCGCGAACTCGACGCCATCGCCGACGGCGAGGCCGACATCGTCATCGGCACGCAACTGGTCGCCAAGGGGCATCATTTTCCGATGATGACGCTGGTCGGAGCGATCGACGCCGATCTCGGCCTCGCCAATGGCGACCCGCGCGCCGCCGAACGGACCTTCCAGCTCTTGCATCAGGTGACCGGACGGGCGGGGCGCAGCGGCGGACGTTCGAGCCGCGGGCTGATCCAGACATTCCAGCCGGAGCACCCGGTGATGCAGGCGATCGCGTCCGGCGACGCCAGCCGCTTCTACGAGCGCGAGATCGCCGAACGCGAGCGCACGGGTCTGCCGCCTTTCGGGCGGCTTGCCAGCGTCATCGTCTCGGCGAACAGCCGCAAGGAGGCAGAGGAGCATGCCCGCTCGCTCAGACGGGCGGCGGCCGAGGACGGCGACATCGAGGTTCTCGGCCCGGCCGAGGCGCCGCTGGCGGTGCTGCGCGGCCGGCATCGGTTCCGGCTGCTCGTTCACGGGACACGCCGCTCGCCCATCCAGGTGTTCCTGCGCGCCATGGTCGCCGCTGCGCCCCGCCCGCGTGGGTCGGTTCAGGTGCAGATCGACGTGGACCCGCAGAGCTTTCTGTGAGAAAGCCTCTGGCAAAGGGGCGTGACCGACCGGGAGACGATGGATGCAGGCGCTGGTGAAATATCTCGTGGCCGGAGCCGCCATGAGCGTGCTCGCGAGTTATTCGGTCCTGGCTCAGGACAAAGAGGGCGGAACCTCGCTCCCGACCTCCCCCTTTGCATCGACGACGCCGGGTCAGGCGCCGACGGCGTCCGCCTCCCCCGACACGCCAACCGTTCTCGAACTGGGTCTCCTCGACTGGTCCCCCATCCCGACGCGCTGTGCCTTCGTCGATCCCGACAAGACCGTCAAGCCGAGCACGGAGACCGCGTTCGAGCCGTTCGTTTTCCTGACCATGACCCAAAGCGGCAGCGGGACAACGGTCGGACCGGAGCGTGGCTACGTCATGGCGAACGGCCTGGTGCGCGAACTCGAAAAGGGCAAGACGGCGCCCAACAAGGACGGTCAGGTGGTCACCGTGTGGCGCTCGGCGGGCGAGCCGCGCATCAACGTCAACATCGTCCTGGCGGACGCGCGCCAGGAGAACGGCACGACCCGTTATTCCGGCTCGATGACCCTTTTTTGGGGCGACAAGAAGGAATCGGTGGCGATCAGCGGCAGCTGCGAGAATTGAGCGGCGGCAAGCGCGACCTGCCGCTTCGAGGCCTGTCTTTCGCCTCGCCGGACCTCAGCCTATAAGGCGCCCGTCCTGATTCCCGCGCGGCACGCCCTCGGCTGCCGCCACCTGCCCTCGCCGATGGAGCTTCGATGGAATTCGCGCTGCCGCAAACCAACGCCGACATGCTGCCGTTCGCGGCCGCGTGCGTCACCGTCCTGTTCGGCCTCGTCGCCTTGTTCGCGCCGCGAATCACGTTTCGCGCTCTCAGGCTGGAAACCAGCCCGCGCCATCCCGAAGCCCTATCCGAATCGCGGGCGACCATCGCCGGCTTCTGGCTCGGCGTCGGCATCGTCACCCTGCTCCTCTACAATCAGCCCTTCGTCCAGATGACGCTGGGTGCGGGTTGGCTGTTCACCGGTTTCGGCCGACTGGTCTCGATCCTCTCGGACCGCGGGTCGACCGCCTATAATTGGCTGATGTTTTTTCTGGCTCTTGCTCTGGCGGCTGCGGCTCTCGCTCCCGTATTCGGCATGGTGGCGAATTAGCCGCGGGCGAGCGCTCCGTACCGACGGCAAATCGGCGCAAATAGGACGATGCTTTGACAAAAGCTGTCGCCAAAGCGTGTTGTCGCCGGCAAAACCCTATGCTAGACGGACCCAGTCTTCGGAAGGGCTTTTGCGGCCCGGTCGCGCGCCTTCCGTCAATCATCTAACGGCTTCAAGGATTTGGGGCGTTCTCGCTTCAGAGACGCAACGAATGCCTTGAACGAAACCCGAAAGAGAAACGGTCGTCCGTGGCACAATCATCCTCTCCCGTTTCGGGGGTCGCAGACCGCTACGCCCAATCGCTCTTCGATCTCGCCCGCGATGACGGCGCGATCGAGACAGTCGAATCCGAGCTCGTGGCGTTTCAAAAACTGATCGACGACAATGCGGATTTCCGCCGGCTCGTGGAAAGTCCTGTCTTCTCCTCGGACGATCAGATGAAGGCGATTGACGCCATCGTTGGCGAGGTGAAGCCGAGCGAACTGACTGGCAACTTCCTGCGGGTCGTCGCGTCGAATCGCCGCCTCTTCGTCCTGCCGGGCATCATTCGCGGCTTTCGCCAGTATGCGGCCGATCATCGCGGCGAAGTCGCGGCGTCGGTGACCAGCGCCCACGAGCTGTCGGCCGCCCAGCGCAAGGAACTTGCCGAGGCTCTCGGCTCCTACGCCGGCAAGACCGTAACCATGACCGAGAGTGTCGATTCCACGATCCTGGGCGGGCTGATCGTCAAGATCGGATCGCGCCAGATCGACACCTCGCTTCGTACTAAACTCAATTCGCTTAAGCTTGCACTGAAAGAGGTCGGCTGATGGACATCCGCGCCGCGGAAATTTCCGCAATCCTCAAGAAGCAGATCAAGAACTTCGGCTCGGAGGCGGAAGTCTCGGAAGTCGGCCAGGTTCTTTCGGTCGGCGACGGCATCGCGCGCGTCTACGGGCTCGACAATTGCCAGGCCGGCGAGATGGTCGAATTCCCCGGCGGGATTCAGGGCATGGCCCTGAATCTGGAAGAGGACAATGTCGGCGTCGTGATCTTCGGCTCCGACCGGGCGATCAAGGAAGGCGACACCGTCAAGCGCACCGGCAACATCGTCGAGGTGCCGACGGGCAAGGGCCTGCTGGGACGCGTCGTCGACGGTCTCGGCAATCCGATCGACGGCAAGGGCCCGATCGAGGGCGCCGAGCAGCGCCGCGTCGACGTCAAGGCGCCGGGCATCATCCCGCGCAAGTCGGTGCATGAGCCGATGTCGACCGGCCTGAAGGCCATCGACGCGCTGATCCCGATCGGTCGCGGCCAGCGCGAGCTGGTCATCGGCGACCGCCAGACCGGCAAGACCGCGATCCTGCTCGATACCTTCCTCAACCAGAAGCCGGCGCATGACGAGAACCGCGAGAGCGACAAGCTCTATTGCATCTACGTCGCTGTCGGCCAGAAACGCTCCACAGTCGCACAGTTCGTGCGCACGCTCGAAGAGCGCGGGGCCATGGAGTATTCCATCGTCGTCGCCGCCACCGCGTCGGACCCGGCCCCGATGCAGTACATCGCGCCGTTCACCGGCTGCGCCATGGGCGAATATTTCCGCGATAACGGCATGCACGCCGTGATCGCCTATGACGATCTGTCCAAGCAGGCCGTCTCCTACCGCCAGATGTCGCTGCTGCTGCGCCGTCCGCCAGGACGCGAAGCCTATCCGGGCGACGTCTTCTATCTGCATTCGCGGCTCTTGGAGCGCGCCGCCAAGCTGAGCGAAGCGCACGGCGCCGGCTCGCTCACAGCACTGCCGGTCATCGAGACCCAGGCCGGTGACGTGTCGGCCTATATCCCTACCAACGTGATCTCGATCACCGACGGCCAGATCTTCCTCGAGACCACCCTGTTTTTCCAGGGTATCCGTCCCGCCGTGAACGTCGGCCTCTCGGTGAGCCGCGTCGGCTCGGCCGCCCAGATCAAGGCGATGAAACAGGTCGCCGGTTCGATTAAGGGCGAGCTCGCGCAGTACCGCGAAATGGCGGCTTTCGCGCAGTTCGGCTCCGATCTCGACGCCGCGACCCAGCGCCTGCTCAATCGCGGCGCCCGTCTGACGGAGCTGTTGAAGCAGCCGCAGTTCTCGCCGCTGAAGACCGAGGAGCAGGTGGCGGTGATCTTTGCCGGCACCCAGGGCTATCTCGACAAGCTTCGGGTCAATCAGGTCAGCGATTTCGAGCAGGGCCTGCTTAACGCGCTGCGGAGCGATCACAAGGATCTGCTCGACCGGATCGCGCAAGAAAAGGCGCTTTCGGACGAAATTCGCGAGAACTTGAAGTCGGCGATCGATTCATTCGCCAAGAGCTTCGCCTGAGTCACGAAAACGCGCATAAGCCGCGCCCCTCAGCGGGCGTGGCCGAGCTAGCGGGAGACAGCGCCAAGCCATGGCATCTCTGAAGGATCTGCGAAACCGCATTGCGTCGGTCAAATCTACGCAGAAAATCACCAAGGCCATGCAGATGGTCGCGGCGGCGAAGCTGCGCCGTGCCGAGGAGGCCGCGCAAGCCGCGCGGCCCTATGCCGACCGTATGGCCGCGGTGCTCGCGAACATTTCCGGCGCCATGGAGGGCGACGGCCTGCCGCTGATGGTCGGGACCGGCAAGGACGACGTCCATCTTCTGGTCGTCTTCACCGCCGATCGCGGCCTTTGCGGTGGCTTCAACGCGTCGATCGTCAAGCTTGCCCGGGCGCACCAGCGCAAGCTCGAAGGTGAAGGCAAGACCGTGAAGTTCGTCGTTGTCGGCAAGAAGGGCTGGGACCTGATGCGCCGCGACCTGTCGCAGAAGGTCGTCGAGCGCACCGATCTGCGTGAGGCCAAGCAGGTCGGCTTCGAACATGCCGAGGCGATCGGACAGACGATCATCGACCTGTTCGAGAAGGGCGAGTTCGACGTTTGCTCGATTTTCTATTCCGAGTTCGAGAACGTCATGACCCAGACGCCGACCAGGCAGCGGGTGATCCCGGCCGCGCTCGCCGAGGACGACGCCAATCTGGCCGGCGAAGCGACCGTCTACGAGTATGAGCCGGAACCCGGCGCGATCCTCGAGGATCTGATTCCACGCAACATCAAGGTTCAGGTGTTGCATGCACTGCTGGAAAATGCCGCCTCCGAACAAGGCGCGCGCATGTCGGCGATGGACAACGCGACCCGCAATGCGGGCGACATGATCGACCGCCTGTCGATTTCCTATAACCGGCAGCGGCAAGCGCAGATCACGACGGAACTGGTCGAAATCATTTCGGGCGCCGAGGCGCTCTAAAGTATCTAAGAGGAGGCCTCCGATGGCTGACAACGTAAACATTTCCGGCGCGACCGGCCGCGTCGCCCAGGTCATCGGCGCCGTCGTCGACGTCGAATTCGACGGCAATTTGCCGGCGATCCTGAATGCGCTGGAATGCGACAACAACGGCATGCGCCTGGTGCTCGAGGTTGCCCAGCACCTTGGACAGAACACCGTCCGTACCATCGCCATGGATCTGACCGAAGGTCTGGTCCGTGGCCAGCCGGTGAAAGACACCGGCGGCCCGATCGAGGTTCCGGTCGGCGATGGTACGCTCGGCCGCATCATGAACGTCATCGGCGAGCCGATCGACGAGGTCGGTCCGATCCAGTACGAGATGAAGCGCGGCATCCACCAGGACGCGCCGCCCTACATCGAACAGTCGCCGGAATCGCAGATCCTGGTGACCGGCATCAAGGTCATCGACCTTCTCGCGCCTTACGCCCGCGGCGGCAAGATCGGCCTGTTCGGCGGCGCCGGCGTCGGCAAGACCGTTTTGATCCAGGAACTGATCAACAACGTCGCCAAGGCGCATGGCGGCTACTCCGTCTTCGCCGGCGTCGGCGAGCGGACCCGCGAGGGTAACGATCTCTATCACGAGATGATCGAGTCCGGCGTCAACAAGGACCCGCACCAGAACAACGGCTCGGCCGAAGGCTCCAAGGCCGCCCTCGTCTACGGCCAGATGAACGAGCCTCCCGGAGCCCGTGCCCGCGTCGCGCTCACCGGCCTGACCATCGCCGAGCATTTTCGCGATCAGGGCCAGGACGTGTTGTTCTTCGTCGACAACATCTTCCGCTTCACCCAGGCCGGCTCGGAAGTGTCGGCGCTGCTCGGCCGTATTCCCTCTGCCGTGGGCTATCAGCCGACGCTGGCGACCGACATGGGCCAGATGCAGGAACGCATCACCACGACCACCAAGGGTTCGATCACGTCGGTGCAGGCCATCTACGTGCCTGCCGACGATCTGACCGATCCGGCCCCGGCGACCTCCTTCGCCCATCTGGACGCGACGACCGTTCTGAACCGCGCGATCTCGGAAAAGGGCATCTACCCGGCCGTCGATCCGCTCGATTCCAACTCGCGCATGCTGTCGCCGATGATCATCGGCGAGGAGCATTACGGCGTGGCGCGGCAGGTTCAGGAGGTTCTGCAGAAATATAAGTCGCTGCAGGACATCATCGCCATTCTCGGCATGGACGAGTTGTCGGAAGAGGACAAGGTGACGGTGGCCCGCGCCCGCAAGATCGAGCGCTTCCTGTCGCAGCCATTCTTCGTCGCCGAAGTGTTCACCGGCGCGCCCGGCCAGTTGGTGCCGCTGGAAGACACGATCAAGTCGTTCAAGGGCCTGGTCAATGGCGAGTACGACCATTTGCCGGAAGCCGCCTTCTACATGGTCGGCTCGATCGAGATGGCGGTCGAGAAGGCACAGAAGCTGGCTGCCGAAGCCGCCTGAGACGACCGATCCGACGTTCGGATGGCGGGCTGACAAGCCCGCCTCCCCATCCTCACGCAGAATGCCTCCCCTCGCCGGGAGGAGGACCAGACAGGCAAGCGACCGATGGCTGAAAGCTTCCAGTTCGAACTCGTCTCTCCCGAGCGCCTGCTACTGTCGGAAGCGGTGACAGCCGTCAACGTGCCCGGCACGGAAGGCTATTTCACCGTCATGGCCAAGCACGCGCCGCTGATGACGACGCTCAAGCCCGGCGTCGTGGTGGCGACTCTGGAAGGTGGCTCCGAGCAGAAAATCTTCGTGCTCGGCGGCTTCGCCGACGTCAACCAGAACAGCTTCACGCTACTGGCCGAGCGCGCCACCCGTGTCGAGGATCTCGACGCGGCCGAGCTCGACCAGCAGATCAAGAACGCCGAGGAAGACGTCGCCGACGCCAAGACGCCCGAGGCGAAGGCGAAGGCCGAGCATGCCCTCGACCAGCTGCGCGAAGCGCGGGTCGCCGTCGGGATGTAATCCCGCCCACGCCATCCGTTATCGCGAATTTTGAAAAGGCCGGCGCTTCGCTGGCCTTTTGCTTTTCAGAGCACGTGGACGGCGTGGACCGACATCGGTGTTGCCTCGGCTCCTCGGCGTTGAGAGCCTCGAAGGCGCGATCCGGTCAGCCCGCCGGTGCCGACTCCAAATGCTGGAATGCCGCGATCACCTGTTCATAGACGCCGCGCTTGAACGGCACGATCAGGTCGAGCAATTCGTCCATCGGCTTCCACGCCCATTCGTCGAACTCGGCACTGTGCCCGCCCGGCGGCGGGTTGATGGCAATCTCGCTGTCGTCGCCTTCGAAGCGGAAGGCGAACCAGCGCTGGGTCTGGCCCCGATAGCGGCCCTTGAGGGCGATGCCGACGAGCTCGGGCGGCAGGTCGTAGTCGATCCAGTCCGGCGCCTCGGCGAGCAGCGAGATGGAGCGCATGCCGGTTTCCTCGTAGAGTTCGCGGCGCGCCGCCTCCAGCGGGTCCTCGCCCTTGTCGATGCCGCCTTGCGGCATCTGCCAAAGCTGCGTCGCCCCGGTCATCTCACCCTTGTCGACCATCATCCGGCGACCGGCCCAGACCAGTCCGTCACGGTTGAGCGCCATGACGCCCACGCAAGGGCGATAGGGAAGATTGTCGAATGCGATCGGTTTCATGCTGTGCCGTCCCGAGTGCCTGGGGCGCGGATATCCCCTTCATTGGGTGGTGTTATCGCGTGGCCGGCGACGAGGGCAAGAGCATCGATGGAGCGCGGCGGTCAGCGGCGCTCCGTGTCCTCGGCCAACGCGGAGACCGGCACGATCTCGATGCCGCGTCCGCTCGCCTCAGCAATCCATTCGGCAATGACCGCGACCGAGACGTCGAAGGCCGATGCGACGCCGATCGCCGCGCCTTCGGCGCGGGCGATGCGCTCGAGCTTGTCCAGCTGGCGACGGATGTCGGCCGCGTCTTGAGTCTCGTCGATCATCACGTTGGAGGCAGCGACCGGCACGTTCTGAAGCGTTGCGGTGTCCTTGGCAAGCGACCGCAGCGAGCTGGAATCGTCGAGATACATCAGGCCGCGACGACCGAGTTCGGCGATCAGCGGCTCCATCGCCGAGGGATCGCCGGTGAACCGCCCGCCCATGTAGTTCATGATGCCGACATAGTTGGTGATCCGGCCGAGCGAGGCGTACAGCGCATCAAAGCGGCCGGCCGCCGCATCGGCGACCGTCACGGTATTCTTGCCGGGATCGATCTGCGGATAGCCGATCGGCTCGAGCGGCACCTGCAGCAAAAGCTCGTGCCCTCCCCGCCGCGCATCCTGCATCCAGCGGTCGAGACTGTTGCCCGCCGGCGCGAAGCCGAGCGTCACCGAGCCCGGCAAGGCTTTCAGGGCGTTGAGCGTCCCGGTCTGGCTGATGCCGAGACCGCCGACGACAATGGCGACGCGGGCGCCCGGTGTGCCACTCGAGGATCCGGCATAGACGTCGAACGGCCGCCTGCCATCCGCCCCGCGCGTCGGCAGCGGGCCGTAGGCGCTTTCCTCGATGAGATCCGGTTCGGGTAAATGCGCGTCCGAGGGGCGTTGGCGATAGGAGACCGGATCCTCGACGCGGAAGCCGATGCCGCCCTCGCGCAGCGCCGGATCGTCGGGACCGGAGAAGACGATCGGCAGCGGCGCCTTCGCCACCCGCGAGGGCTTCGCGACGGTGACCGTAGCGGGCGCGATCTGATCGGCGGCAATCGTCGCGGCCGCTTCTTCGGCGAAATAGTCCGTGACCCGGCGTTCCGGCTGGCCGAGGAGTGCGGTCGCCAGCGAGCCGACCACGACGAGCGCAGCCAAGGTCAGACCGCCCAGCGCCGACGCCGACGGTCGACGGCGGGCTTCGCCGTCGTCGCGATCGAGACCCAGGGGCTCATAGAGTTCGCCGTGCATTCTTCCCGTCTATCCGGCGAAGCTGGATCGTGGCTCGCGAGCGGCGGCCAGCCGAGTGCGGTCTCACTCACGAAAAAGGCCCGGCCATCCGAAGATGGCCGGGCCTTGGTTGTTCATCGCCAGCAAAGATGCCGACCGCGCGAAGGGATCAGTTGGCGGCGTTCGCTTCCTGCTTCGGCGGGAACATGGCGTTGGTCTTGACGCCGTTCAGGAGGTCGATCGCGTACTGCATCTGCAGATCGTCCTTCTTCTCCGGCGGCACATAGTCGAGCGAGCCGGAGCCCTGGTCGTCTTCCTCGTTGCCGGTGATGTGACCGCGCAACGAGGATTCGCCACGCGCGATCTCATCCTCGGCATCGAGGCCCATCTGCTCGCGGATCTCCTGCGGCAGCGGCTGCTCGACCCCGATGTCCGGATCGATGCCGCGGCCCTGGATGGAGCGGCCGGAGGGCGTGTAGTAGAGCGCCGTGGTCAGGCGCAGCGCGCCGTTGGCGCCGAGCGGGATGATCGTCTGCACCGAGCCCTTGCCGAAGGAGCGCGAGCCGACCACGGTGGCGCGGCGCTGGTCCTGCAACGCGCCGGCAACGATCTCGGACGCCGAGGCCGAGCCGCCATTGACGAGGACGACGAGCGGCTTGCCGTCGATCTCGTCGCCGGTCCGGGCATTGTAGCGCCGGGTCTCGTCGGAGTTACGACCACGGGTGGAGACGATCTCGCCATTGTCGAGGAAGGCGTCGGACACCGACACCGCCTCGTCGAGAAGCCCGCCCGGATTGCGGCGAAGGTCGAGGATGTAGCCCTTGAGCTTGTCCTCACCGACCTCTTCCTTGATGTCGGTGATCGCCGCTTCCAGGCCGATCGTGGTCTGCTCGTTGAACTTCAACAGCTTGATATAGCCGATATTTCCCTCGACCGAATGACGAACCGAAGGCACCTTGATCTCGTCACGCGTCACCGTCAGCCGCACCGGCTTGGTCGCGCCTTCGCGGATGATCGTCAGGCTGACGCTGGTGCCGATATCGCCCTTCATCTTCTCGACGGCCTCGCCGAGGGTCAGGCCGCGAACCTGCTCGCCATCGATCTCGGCGATCAGATCGCCGGCCATGACGCCGGCCTTGTCGGCGGGCGTGCCCTCGAAGGGCGAAACCACCTTGACGAGTTCATCCTCCATGGTGACCTCGATGCCGAGACCGCCGAACTGGCCGCGGGTCTCGGTCCGCATGTCCGCCGCTTCCTTGGCGTTCATGTAGCTCGAATGCGGATCGAGCGACGTCAGCATGCCGTTGATGGCCGTCTCGATCAGCTTCTGGTCGTCGGGCTCGTCGACATATTGCGCGCGAACGCGCTCGAACACGTCGCCGAAGATCGCAAGCTGGCGATAGGTATCGGAGCCCGCCGCGTTGGCGGTGCCGGCGTTCTGACTGACGACGGTCATCGCCGTCGCCCCCATCAGCGCCCCGGCGAAGAGTATCGAGAGCTTACGAATCATTCGTCGTCCTTCCAGAGGGTTCGTCCATCCACCAGGCAGACGGATCGACCGGTTTTCCGTCCTTGCGGAATTCGACATAAAGCGCGGGACGGGTCGCGCCGAATTCCGCCACCGCGATGCTGGCAACACGTCTTGCGCCCATGACCGCGACGGGCTCGCCCGCCGAAACGAATTGGCCGGTCTCGACGTCGATCCGCTCCATACCGGCGAGCACAACATGATAGCCGTCGCCGGCGTCCAGGATCAAGAGCTGACCATAGGACCGGAACGGCCCGGAATACAAAACGCGACCGTCCGCAGGCGCCGTGACGGCGTCACCTGGCCGCGCCGCGAAGGATGCTCCCGTCGTCTCCCGCCCAATATCGTCTTTCCCGCCGAATCCGATCAGCTGCATGCCAGCCACCGGCTTCGACAAACGGCCTTTCATTGTCGAAAATGCGGCGGCCGGTTCGAGCCGCGCCGCCTCACGACGAAGTGAGGCAATATCGTATTCGGGTGTTGCGTCGGCGGACGGCGCGTCGGCTGGTTGCAGCGCGGCGATTTCGACCGTCGCCTCGCCTGCCGTTTCGCTCTCCCGCGCCCCATCATCTGGCGCGGCTGTCTCGGCCGCCGGTGGCTCGGCCGTGGCGACGACCGTCTCCGGAACGTCCTCGATCGCGGCCTCCCGCGTCCGCGCCGCTTCGGCGTCGCGGGCCTCGGCCAGCCGCGTTGCCTCAGCCGCGCGCTGCGCGATGACGCGCGCCTCGCGCGTCAGGCGCTCCTCTTCTATGCGCCGGGCTTCCGCCGCCTGCGCCTTTTCGTCGGCCTGGCGGCGCACCTCCGCGAGGCGCGCCGCATCCTCGGCGGCCCTGGCGCTGTCGACCTCGTTCTGCAACGACGCGATGAGATCTTTCAGGTCCGTCGCCTTTCCGGCGAGGTCGGCCGCCCGCGCGGCTTCGCTTGTTCGCCGCTCGCGGTTCGTCGCTTCGAGCTCTTCCTTCTCGGCGAACAGCCGCGCAAGGCGCGCTTCCTCCTCGCGGTGCCGGGCGACCTGGCCGGCAAAGCGTTGCGTCTCGGAGACGATGGCGAGACGAACCGTTCCCAGACGTTCCAGATCGGCGACAAGCCGGTCGGTCTCCTCGCGAATGGCGGGAACGACGGCGCCGAGAAGAATGGCGCTGCGGACCGAACCCAGCGCGTCGCGCGGCTTGACCAGCAGCGCTGGCGGCGGCTTGCGGCCCATGCGCTGCAGTGCCCCGAGCACTTCGGCGAGGACGCCGCGGCGCTCGTTGAGCGAGGCCTTGATCAGCCCCTCCTCACTCGCCAGTTCGTCGACCCGCCCCTCGGTCGCCGCCAATTCCTCGCTGACCGCCTTCTGGGCGGCGGCGGCGTCGATCATTGCCTCGCGAATCCGGTCCCGGTCCTTGGCCAGCGCGTCGATCTCTTCGTCGAGCGAACTGATCGTCTCCCGCGACAACGCGATGGTGTTGGCAACGGCCACCAGATCGGCGGCGGTCTGGCGGCGTTGTTTTTCCAGAATGGCCGAGCGGGCGGTCTGGATCGAGGCGACCTGCATCGAATCGATGGCGGATTCGACGGGTTGGGCCTCGGTGCGAACAGCATCCGGCTGCGCGCCGGACGGAAACGGCAGGAGAACGGCACAGAGAAACGCCGCGGCGCTGATTCGCACGCCTCGTAACCCCCGTCCAGCCTTGCCTGTCCGCCTTTCGACCAAGACCGTTCGTCCTCCGCGATCCAAGTGTGAGGATAGACGAGTCGCGCCATCTCGCATACCGGGAGCCACCCTAGAATCAGCGACTTAACAATCGATCAACCATCGCCGGCGCGCGGGGGGCATTCCGCATAAATCCACCGGGCACGCGACAGCGCCTCCGCACCCGATCGGGCCGGAGTGGGTTCTCTGTCCCGTCCTTAAGTTTCGCGGCTTCGCCGCTCACTGACGGGTCCCTGATGCCGCCCTGACAAGCGGCGGAACGCCGGAGGCGAACCCTCCGAACTATTGTGTGTAACGGTCCGCCTCCGGCGTTCCGCGCGATGGATGCCAAGGACACGCACGGGCTCTCGGTTCCCGTGCGTCGCCGAACCATTCGCCTGCCGGCCCGACCTTTCGGCCAGGACCGGACGGGCTGTGGGA
>Ga0209024_1000516_pt1 | contig 62352 bp, 60 predicted proteins | sample AutmiccommunBRH5_FD_187380 | JGI IMG/M metagenome (GOLD analysis project Ga0209024, IMG submission 187380) | Deep subsurface microbial communities from Mt. Terri, Switzerland - Autotrophic microbial communities BRH/5 (SPAdes) (version 2) | ecosystem: Environmental > Aquatic > Deep subsurface >... | reverse complement strand
GCGCACCCGGCTGGCGCTGGCGAGAACAGCGTGTTCGACAGCTTTGCGGTGGTGGTCACCGATACCGATGGCTCCGATGCCAGCGCGAGCCTTGATGTGCGGATCATCGACGATGTGCCGCTTGCCAATGCCGATACTGACAGCGTGACCGAAGACGGCCCGCTGGTGGCCGATGGCAATGTGCTGACCGGCAGCGGCGGCACCGATGCCAATGCCAGCGACGGGGTTGCCGATGTGCGCGGCGCTGACGGCGCTATGGTGAGCGCGGTGGCGTTCGGCGCGAGCGCGGGCACTCTCGGCAGCCCGCTGGCGGGGGCCTATGGCTCGCTCACGCTTAATGCTGACGGCAGCTACAGCTACACGCTCGATAACAGCAACCCGCTGGTTCAGGCGCTGGCTAACGGCGACAGCCTGACCGAGGAGTTCAGCTACACCATCACCGATGGCGACGGCGATAGCGCGACCACCACCCTGACCATCACCATCAACGGCGCCGATGACGGCGTGGTGATCAACGGGCTTGATGTGGTCGGCGGCGAAGTGGTGGTTGACGAGGATGACCTCGCCGACGGCTCCTCGCCCGATCCGGCGGCGCTGACCCGCACCGGCAGCTTCACGATCGACAGCCCCGATGGGCTCGACACGGTGACGATTGGCGGGGTCACCGTGGTCAACGCGGGCGTGTTTGTGCCCGGCCAGACCATCGACACCGCGGCAGGCCTGCTCACCATCACCGGGTTCACGCCTGACACCAATGCTGGCGGCACCGTGACCGGCGGGACGATCAACTATTCCTACCTGCTCGAAGACACCACCGCGCACCCGGCTGGCGCTGGCGAGAACAGCGTGTTCGACAGCTTTGCGGTGGTGGTCACCGATACCGATGGCTCCGATGCCAGCGCGAGCCTTGATGTGCGGATCATCGACGATGTGCCGCTTGCCATCGGGGGAACAAGCACCGGGACTGTCGACGAGGATGGTCTTCCCGGCGGCATACCCGGCGGCGGCGGTGACGTTCCGGGTGAGGCGCTGACTGCCACAGGTTCCGCCGCTGGTCTGTTCAACTTCGGTGCGGATGGGCAAGGCAGCTTTGGCTTTATCAACAGCGCGCAAGTGCAAGCCGCATTGGAAGCCCAGAGCCTGTCATCGGGTGGTATCGACCTTGCCTATGACGTAACCGGCAACACCATTACCGCGACTCAGGGCGTAGGCGGTGCGGAGATATTCTCCTTTACGCTCGACGCCAGCACAGGTTCCTGGACGTTTACGCTGAGTGGACCGCTCGACCACGCGCCGGGCGGGGATGAGAATGACTTGACCGTCCAGTTTGGCAGCTTGATCCAGGCAACCGATGGGGATGGTGACGTCGCGGTGTCCACCGGAGTCGTTGCCGTTACGATCGATGATGACACGCCGGTGGCGGTCGTTCCTGCTGCAGCCAGCATGGCCAATATCATGGGCGCGTTGGGTGTGTTCAGCCTCGACACGGTCAACGGCAATGTCGACGACAACCTTGGCGCTGATGGCCGGGGCGGCGTGGTGTTTACTTCCGCAACGATCACTGCGCTTGCCGGTCAGGCGCTCACATCGGGCCTTGCGCCGATCACATATTCACTCAGCGGCGACGGAAGAACCCTTATCGCAAGCAAGTCGACCGACGGAACCGAGGTTTTCCGCATCACGCTGGAACCGAGTGGTGCCGAAGACCAATACGTTGTCCAGATCAGCCAGTCGATCGATTCGATAACAAATATCGACTTCAATGATGCCGGTCTGGATTTCGTGGGCGGCAATGGTTCGTGGGCTGGCTTTACCCAGCCGGGCGACAATGACAGCCGCGATCTTCTGCTCACGCCGGTTGGTGGTGGCACGGTCAATACCAACGCGAATGAGGGCGGTATTGCAGGGGGCAACTCGGTCGGTTCGGGCGAGGCGATGCGTGTCGACTATGTCATCGATCTGATCGGAAATCCGGTGCCGGGTGGTGACTTTAACGACGGCGATGACACGCAGAACTTCGATGGGCACTATACTGTCAATGGCGCTTCGGCGCTCTTCACTTCGATCAACAGTGCCTCGACCGTTCGGATTTCCGCTTTTGACGACAATGACAGCGGAACGGTACGGAATGTCGGCGACGGCCTGCCAGACCCGATCACGAGTATCGCGATTTCGTTCAACGGGCAGACCACTACGGTCAGCGCGAGCGGCGCGGTTACCATTGGCGGACGCGTGTTCACCGTTACATTCAATAATGGTGTCGTCGATGTAGCAGGGGTTGGAGATAACACCCGGATCGCCGCCTTTACGGCTGACGGTTTCAACAGCATCGAATGGGGCTGGGTGGGCGGTAACACGTTCAAGATCGGCGACTTCGGCGCTTCGGTGGCTACCGATACTCCGGTGAGCTTCTTTGTGCCGGTATCCGTGATCGACGGTGACGGTGATATCGTCAGCTCTGGCAATCTTGATGTCACCGTGAACCCGGTTGCTCCCATGCTGGTGCTTGATCTGGATGGGAATGGGGTTGAGTTCGTCGGCACCGATGCCGGAGTGACATTTGATCTTGATGGTAACGGGATCGCGGAAGCGACAGCCTGGGCCGGTGCGAATGACGGTATTCTGGTTCGTGATGCCAACGGCAATAATCAGGTCGATGGCGCAGCTGAAATTGTGTTCGGCAACAGCACGCAGGATGCTCTGGCGGCGCTGTCGACTTTCGATACGGCCGGTATCGCGGGCGCTCTGGATCCGGCCGATCCGGTCTGGGCCAGCCTGAAGGTCTGGCAGGATGCCAACCAGAATGGCGTTGTCGATAGCGGCGAACTGCTTACGCTTTCATCGCTGGGCATCACGTCGATCGCGACTTCGGATGACAATATCCGCTCTTCGGAAGTCAATGGTGAGGTGGTGGTGCAAGGCACCGCAACCTTCACGGCGAATGGCACGGGCACGTTGGCCGCAGGAACCTATGACCTTGCCAATGCACTGGTTGACCCGATCCAGGATGCTGGCGCAGCAAGCGGAGAGGCGAGCGCAATCGGTGTCACAACCTTGCCCTTCGCAATCCATGACCAATCGTCCAGCAACACTGTCTCTTCAGCGATCGAGCAGCGCCTGGCTGCAAGCACGGTGAACTATGCGGCACTGGCGGGCATGCTGGTGGGGTTGCCGGTGTCTGCTGCGGCTCAGGTGGACATTGACCATACGCTCGGCACCCGCCTTGCAAGCGATCCGGCGATCCAGATGGTCAGCGACAGTCTGGTGCTGAGTGGCGGCCTCAGCCGTGCCGACTTTGGTGTCGACACGCTTTTGGGCGGCGATGCCACGGCGGTGGCCTCGGTCAGTTCTGCTGGCTCGCGGTCGACCCTTGATGCAGCGACGCAATTCGGCTCGAACCCGTTGGAACTTTCCGACGACGCGCCGGATGCAGCACCGCAGCAGCTTTCGACCATTGAGCTTGAGCCCCTTGCGGCTGAGGTCTTCGCTGAAGGCCCGGGCGCATCGGATCATGGCATGATGGAAGCCCTGCTGCTGCTCGGCGGTGAACAGGCCGCCCTGCCCGGGGCCGTCGATCCGAACTTGGCCGGTCTGCTTGGAGAAGGGCTCCCGCAGCAAACCTTGAGTGATGCGCTTGACGGCAATTTTGTCGACCTTGTGATCGACCAGTTTGTTGATAGCGGTAGTAACGACAATATCGCGCATGGAGCGGTGAACAGCGATCATCTGGTCAGCCTGTTGTCTGCAGACCTATCCGGGTCGGCATTGGCTTCGTTTTCGGTGCCCGACACATCTATGGTCGACGAAGCCGCACAACTTGCGCTAATGCACGGTTAACAGACGGAACTAAAAGGGGGGACGTTCATATGCGACTCGCGAGACTGACGCTGGCATCGGCAACTGCTTACATTGTTTTGGCCGGGGGGGCTGTGAGCGCCCAAACGACCAACGCTTCCGATCTTGGGGCGCTGGAGGATGGTGCTCTCGTCAATGAACTGACGAATCGTTATGATGCGGCGTTGACCGCCTCGCTCGATGATCGCCTGACGTCAGCGAACGACAGTCGCCATCTTTGGGCGATTGAGGCCAAGGTGCAATGCGGGATCGCGTTGGGCTACATGAAGTCTTCGACCCGCGATGAAGCGAGCATCAGCAAATGCGCGCGCGCGTATGATCTGATGAACCGCACGCCGCGTGTCCCTGCGGCGCGACCCGCTCCGCCGCCGTCCCCACCGTCAAGCCGCCCGAATTTCTGCGCGGATGCCGGGTTGGTGACAGTCTTTTTCGAGTTCGATTCGACCGAGCTTCAGGCCGATTCGATGTCCATTCTGGATACAGCGGCACAACAGGCCAATGCGTGCGGATGGACTGCTCTTGCCGTCGTCGGTCACACTGATCAGGCGGGCAGTGACCAGTATAATCTGGCCTTGTCGCAGCAACGGGCTGACGTTGTCGCAGCGGCGCTGCGGTCGAAAGTGTCGGCGACGACTGTCATCAACGTGGATGCCAAGGGCGAGTCGAACCCGCGTGTGCCGTTAGCTGACGGAACACGCAGTCCGGAAAATCGCCGCGTCGAAATTACAGCGAAATAACTGGGGGGATGGCAGAGATGAAAACCGCAAGAAACATCGTCATCGCTATAGCTCTGGCGACGTGTTCGTCTGTAGCGATGGCACAGAACGAGGCAGGCCCGGTATCGTTGCAGGAGGCAATTGAATCCGCGGTCGCATCCAATCCTGAGATTTCCCAGGCTCAGATGAATACCGAAGCCATTCAGTTCGAACGGGAACAGGCGCAATCGCTTTATTTCCCGACGATTGATGTTGAAGCATCGGCAGGCGCGCGCAGGCTTGAAAACCAGACCCGAAAGGCGCTTGGGATTTCTAATGACTGGCTTAATCCGCTTGAAGCGCAGGTCAGGGGGGATTGGACCATACTCGATTTCGGGCGTCGCCGCGGCGAATTGCTGCGGCAGGCTGCGCGGGTGGATGGCGCATCGTTGCGGGTGCTTGAACGGTCGGAATTCATCGCTCTGCAGGTGTCGCGTCAATATCTGAACATCCTTTTGCAGGAACGCATCGTCGCCGCAGCCACGGACAACGTTGTGTTCCATGAGCAAATGACCGGCAGTTTGCAGCAAGGCGTTTCCCAAGGCTCGATCAGCGTGGCTGATTTGCAGCAGGCCGAAGAACGTCTGCAGGGGGCGATAGTCCTGAAGACACAAGCCGAAGAAGATCTGACCAACGCCCAGACCGCTCTCAAGCGGCTGACCGGCCTCGACATCACGCGGGCGAACTTTCCGCCGTCCTTCGCACAGAACCTGCCCGGCAGTCAGGAAATAGCGATTGGTCAGGCGCGCACTGCCAATCCGCTTGTGCGTGAAGCGCAGGCAGATGTGGATGCCGCCAACGCAATGGTCATCTCCGCTCGCGGCGAACTTGCCCCGAAGGTTGGTGTTGATGTGACCGGCCGGATCGGCGATGACATTGACGGCTTCCGAGGCGAAACCAATGACATCCAGGGCCGGGTATATATTCGCTGGCAGATGTTTGACGGTGGTCGCCGCGCGGCGCAGGTTCAGGAAATGGTCCGCAGATCAAGCGAGGCGCGTTTCCGCCTGCATGATCGTGTCCGTGAGGCGGAAGAGGACGTTCGCAACGCGTGGACGGCGATGACAACGCAGAAAACGGTGTTCGGTGCGTTGGAACGTCAAGCGCAGGTCAGTGATGACGTGCTCCTTTCCTACCGTAGCCAGTTCAACATCGGGCGGCGGTCATTGCTCGATGTGCTCGATGCGCAAAACACCCGTTTCAACACTCAGGTTCGCCGCGAAACGGCGCGCTTCTCCGAGCTGTTTGCACAATATCAAGTATTGGCGGCAACGAATAATTTCCTCACCGCGCTTAGCATCGCACCCGGTACGGGAGCCGGGGCCGCAGAACGCGATCGTTTTGATTATGGGCCCTCGCGTCCGGCGGAATTACAGCGACGTCGCTATCCCGAATAGGAGCATAAGCTCCGGAGTATCAGAGTGCAGTACTCAAAAGAGTTCACAGAGGCATCCGAGCGGGATCCACTGATCCTTGCGATTGTCCGGGTGGCGATGCATTTCGGCACCCCGGATCCTAGGGTGCTGTTCAATGCGCTTCCGCGGGATGAATCCGGCGCGTTGCCGTTTCATCAGGCAAGCGCAGCGCTTGACCTCGCCGGTTTCAATCACGAGGCTTCGACAGCGCGGCGGCTGCCAAGGCAGCCTGAGGCCTACCCGCTCATTGCGCGTATGCAGGACAATTCGGTTGTCGCCCTGCTGGAACTGTCGGCAACCGACGTTTTGACCTTTGCCGATGACGCGAGCGAGCCAGTCTGGACGCCTCTTTCCGGGTTCGACGGCGAGTTTTCAGGCGAATTCATCAGTGTCGTGGCGAACCCCGACGCGCTTCGTGCCAAGGATGCGCCGTGGTATGCGAAGGGTCGCAACCACTGGTTCTGGTCCGAGCTGCGCAAGGAGCGCAAGGCCTTTCGATCGGTATTGCTGGCATCGCTGCTGATCAACGTGTTGGCGTTGTCGCTCCCCCTGTTTTCGATGAATGTGTATGACCGGGTCATCCCGAACAGGGCAGAATCCTCGCTTTGGGTTCTGGCTTCGGGCGTTGCGCTCGCCTTTCTGCTGGAATTTGCGCTCCGGACAGCGCGAACCAACGTCGTCGACGAGATCGGCCGACGCTTGGACATCAACCTTTCCCAGAAGCTGTTCTCAAGAATATTGTCGACCCCGATGAATGAGCGGCGGGGCAGCACCGGCGCGCTTGCCGCCCGGGTCAATGAATATACTCTGGTTCGCGAATTCTTTGCGTCGACCACAGTGGTCCTGGTTGTCGACCTCGCGTTTCTGGTCCTGTTTATCGCGGTCATTGCCTACATCGCAGGGTGGCTCGCGCTGGTTCCGTTGGTCGCGCTGGTCATCATGGCGATCGCCGGAATGATCCTGCAGCGCAAGGTGATCGACGCAGCCCGCGACGCGCAATCCGATGCGGGGCTCCAGCAAACAGTTCTTGTTGAATCTGTTGCCGGAATGGAAACCCTTAAAAGCATCGCCGGGGAACGTCGGCTGCTCGGTAAGTGGCAGTCCCTGTCCCGGATCGGCAGCCAATCGCAGTTGCGGCTGCGGCAGATATCATCAAGGGCGGTAGCGCTTGCCTCGTCATTCCAGCAGGTTTCGAGCGTTTCGCTCGTCGTGGGCGGATATTACCTGTTTGCTGCGGGCGAGATCACCATGGGCGCGATCATCGCAATCGTCATGCTGTCATCGCGATCGCTAGCTCCGGCTGGCCAGATCGCGTTCCTGCTGACGCGCGGTCGGCAGGCACGTGAAGCGCTCGATTCGATCGAGGTGATGTTCGCCGCAGCCGACGAAAGAAAGCAAGGCAGCATCAGCCTGCCTCCATCGCAGCGAGATGGGTATCGCATTGCGCTCGAAGATGTGTCCTTTGCCTATCCCGGCAGCGAAATCGCCAGCATCAGCAACATCAATCTCACAATCGAGCCGGGCGAGCGCATCGCCATTGTCGGACGCGTTGCATCGGGCAAGTCCACCTTGGGCCGCCTGTTGTGCGGACTTTATCCGCCGACCGATGGCGCGATCAGGATCGAGGGGATCGACAGCCGCCAGTTCTACCCCGCAGAGTTGCGGCGCAATTTCCGCTTTGTTGGTCAGGATGCCAACCTTTTTACGGGCAGCATCCGTGAAAATATTGCCCTCGGATCGCCGGGGGCCCCGGATGCCGATATCATCAACGCGCTGGTCAAAACCGGGGCTGATGGCTTCCTGACCCGCGACGCTGCCGGGTTTGACCGCGAAGTGGGCGAGCAAGGACGCACATTGTCGGGCGGGCAACGCGCATTTCTGGCATTGTCGCGCGCTTTCATGACCCCGTTTGAAATGCTCTACCTTGATGAACCCACAGGCGCGATGGATTCCCATACCGAGGCGATGCTGGTCGAGAAGTTGAAATCCGCACTATCGAAAAAGCAGACCCTGATTGTGGCCACGCACCGCCCGGCCCTGTTCGATATTTGCGACCGGATCATCGTCCTCAACGAAGGCAGGGTCGTGGCGGACGGGCCGAAGGCTGAAATCCTCAAAAACCTGCGCGCCAGGGTGGAAGCGTGATGCCGGGACTGCCTAGGATCGCGCCACTGCGTCTTGGCTCAGGCCCGCTGAAGGCGGTCGGAGCCGCAGCCGTGCTCATGCTGCTGGCCGCGCCCAGTTTGCCGACCGCGTCTGATCGTTCAGCGGGCGCCAATAATGCGCTCGCAGCCATGCCTGCCGGATTGGCGCGCGATCTTGAAAAGCTGACTGTGCAACCATCAGCCTTGATCGACACCGGCACGTATAGCGCAGAGGAACGCAATGCCCTGATCCCGTTCGTCACCACGTCTGCCGGGTTTGCCAAGCCATTCCGGGTGGGGGCGGCAGGCGCGGCAACCTACAAGACAGCCCTTCATTGCCTGACAGAAGCGATCTATTACGAGGCGGCTAACGAAAGCCCGGCTGGTAAACGCGCCGTGGCGCAGGTCATTCTCAACCGGGTCACCCACCCTGCCTACCCCTCGTCGGTCTGCGGTGTGGTCTATCAGGGGTGGTCAGAGCCAGTCTGCCAGTTCAGTTACACATGTGATGGCTCGCTTACGCGCCGTCCGGTCGGCCACCTTTGGCGCCAATCGGCTAGCGTAGCCGAAGCGGCCCTGACCGGGCACGTCGAAAAGACCGTGGGAACCGCGACGCACTATCATGCCGATTATGTTTTGCCTTACTGGGCGTACCGCCTTGAAAAGGTTTATGTCGAAGGGCGGCACATCTTCTATCGTTTCCCCGGCCGCGCAGGCGATGCCACGCGGTTTTCGGCGCGTTGGACTGGCAGCGAGCATTATCCAACCTTCGATCCAAGGCGTTTCGCCGCCTATGATGAAGGTCAGGAAGGCGAACTGCCGTCGGCCTTGCCCCAGCATTTGCAACGCAGCCCAACCGAACGGCGCGCGGATAATGATGTTGGTGGACGCATGGATCCCGCCGTGGGCTGGACACTTTCGATTCCCGATCCGGTTGCAGCCAGCAAGGCATTGCAGTCCACGCTTGAACAACAGCGATCCGAGGCCGCCGTGCCGCGAGTAATCACAGCTTCGGGAAGCCAACTGCCATGAATCTGGTGCAACGCTTTGAAGTTCTGGATGCGAACCGAAAGCTGATCATCGTTTCGGCGGCTGCGCTGTTTTTGCTGATCGTCTGGAGCAGCCTTGCCGAAGTGGACGAAGTCACTCGGGGCATGGGCAAGGTGATCCCATCCAGTCAGGCACAGCTTGTTCAACCCGCAGAGCCGTCAGTTGTGGCGGACATACTGGTGCGAAGCGGGGAGCTGGTCAAACAGGGCCAGCTTCTTGTCCGGCTGGACGACAGCATGGCGGCTTCCGAGCTGGGCCAGCTCCAGACGGAAAACGAACGACTTGAGGCAAAGGCCGCCCGGCTTGAGGGCGAAGCGAGCGGCTCTGTGATGGGGTGTGAGCCGGGGTCGGTGTGCGCCGAAGAACAACAGCTTCAACGCGCGCGGCTGGCCGCGGCGCGCAGCCGTGAGGCGTCACTCTCGGCGGCTATCGAACAGCGTCGGCGCGACCTTCGCGAAGCGCAAGAGACCGCCGCCTCACTCCAGCAAAGTGTGAGACTGGCGCAGGAACAGGTGCGGATGCTTGAGCCGCTGGCGGCGCAGGGCATCGTTCCCCGAACCGAATTGCTGACCGCCCAAAGGGAACTGGTCGACGTGCGAGGAAGGCTTGCGGCCGCGCAGCAGGCAGCCGGGCGCGCGTCAGCATCCATCCGTGAGGCGCAGGCCGATTTTCAGTCAGCGCGCCTCGATTTTCAGGAGCAGGCGTTGAATGAACGCAGCGAGGTTGAAACCCGGATCGCGGTGAACGAGGAAAGCATCCGCGGAGCATCGGCCCGGCGCAACCGCAACGAACTGCGCTCGCCAGCAGCGGGGATCGTTAACGATCTGCAGATCACGACCAAAGGCGGCTTCGTAAGCGCGGGGGAAACGATCATGCAGATCGTTCCGATTGGCGATCGCTTGCTGGTCGAAGCGCGGGTCAGCCCGCGTGACATCGGCTTTGTCGCGGCAGGAGACCCCGCCAATGTCAAAGTCACAGCCTATGACTTTGCCACTTACGGGGGGCTTACGGGCAAGGTTGTCGAGATTTCAGCCGACAGCATTTATGACGAAGTGGAACGCGAAAGCTACTATCGCGTCCTGATCGAAACCGATCGCAGCTTTGTTGAAAAGAACGGCCAGAAATTTTCGATTGTCCCCGGAATGATGACCGACGTGGAAATCATAACCGGTTCAAAAAGCATTCTTTCCTATCTGTTAAAGCCGGTCGCGCGGGCATTCGATACGGCATTGTCAGAAAAATAGGCGATGCGCCTGACTGCCAATGCCTGGCTGGCATCGGGTCGGGAAGTATAGCCGTGGAGCCACGATGACCGCTCACTGAAGCTCATTTTGGCAGAATATTCATGCGAGTTATCGGCCAGCAGAACCTGATCGGTTTCGTTATCGAGCAGATAGTGTGAACCGTTCAGCTTGACGATCAGCACGGCATGTTCGCGCCTGCGGACGGTATCCCAGACCAACGTCATATAGATCGTCGCTGGGTCGAAGCCCGCATTGATCAGAAACTGGTATTTCAGGATCGCGAAATCCTCGCAATCGCCCTTGCGTCGACGCAGGGTCTCGCTCGCCGTGGCCCAGTAATCCGATTGGCCGTAGATGGCCTGATCTTCGGCATATTCGACGTTCTGGTTCACCCACGCATTGACCTTGGCGACATGATCAAGGTCAGATGCCAACCGGTCTTTCCCAAGGTATGTGATCGCCGATACCGACGCGCTCTTTCGTGAAACGCGCCGCCAGGCACGGTCGAGCGGCGTGCTACCGATCAAGACACGCGAACTGCCGAGAAATTTTCCGGATGCCTGCGCCCTCGTCATCGAAGGTTCAATCAGCGCCGGCGGAGCGAAGGCCCCTAGCGGACAAGGCAACATTGTCGTCATCGCTGCGGGCTGCGCCTGATCGGGTGAATAGGACACGCTGGTTGCGGTGGCGCCGCCCTGCTGCGCGCTGATGAGGTCAAGCGCACTGGGCTGACCGCCAAGAATGGCCGATGACTTCCCGCCCTCGAGGCCTTCACGACCCACCGGAAGCGGCGTGGAAAGCTGAGTGGCACATCCGAACAAGGCGCCGACGGCTGCGGATGAGAAATACGCATGGGCCGGCCCCGGATTGATGCCCGCCAACAGAGAGGCCACCCCGATCCATCCGGGGAGCCTGAAGTGGTGCCAGCATATCTTCTTCGCCGTCTGCATTCAGAAGGCGTAAGGGCGACGGATATAAGATGACGTCGCGATAATTGGTTAATGGGAGGGCAACCAACATCCCGTAGTTGATGCGACTTTTCGGCCACTGGAGACTGCCCGGAGTGGCCTGACCCTAGTGCTGTTTGCGGAAAAGGATCGTGTTTTTGCTCGGGAAATCAACCTCCCAACCGCGATCCTGTGCAATCCGTTCCATCGTCAATGGGCGGTAGAATGTCACGTGGGTCGGATCGCGGCGATAATGCCACGTGGCGAAATCGACCTGCGGATATTCAAGCCCGGTCATGATGGCGAGGATTCCGCCGCGACGCAGTAGCTGCTCCATCTTGTCGAATTCGCGGCCTGGATCATGAAAGTGCTCGGCCGTTTCGCAGCAGAAAACGAAATCATAGTCGCGTTCAAGCGCAGCCTCGTCGGGCACGAAGAAGGGGTCATAAAGGGTCACGTTGAAGCCCGCTTCAGTCAGCATGGCCGCGCCGGCAGGGCCTTCACCGCACCCGTAGTCAAGGCCCTCAGCGCCCGCCGCAAGACGTTCGATCAGGGGCGCGACAAGTCGTCCGACGAATTGCCGATAATTCGGATCGCTCGCATCATTTTCATGAAGTTCATATTGCGACCGTTCGACGTCGCTGGTTGGGAGACCTTCCCGTGTCACGAAAGTCCCCTCGCAACGCCGACACTGGAAATAGGCGCGATCGGCAACATCCACGCGGGGATAGGCCACCCCGCCTTCGCAGATCCGGCACGCCGTGGATGGCGCCGCATTCCCGCAAAGCAATGACTCATGGTTCAATTGGGGGCCTCAGTTAATTTGCCGACCGCAGCGACGATATTTGAATTGAAGGCCCGGATTTGAATGGAGGGTCTGGGGCTGTGCTTGACCCCCGTTAGACCCGCGCAGGTTACTTCCAGCCCCACGCTGGCGGCGGCAGGGCAATCGGCTGGGTGAGATCAAACTCGACCCGGAAATGCCGTTCCGCCGGGGCGCCCCCGGCAATGGTCCGGCGCAGTTGATAGGCATAGGCCGCGCCCGCCGTCCCCGCCGGATCAACCTCGACCGTCCAGACATTGGTGACCGATGCGGTGAGGCCTTCGCGGGTAAACAGCGCGATGGATTCGGCGTCCACCGGGAAGGATTGCGCGCGCGCCGTGCCGCGGGCCGCAGTGTCGCCGCCATACATCGTCACCGCATCGTGCGAGCCATCTGCGTGGCGGTGATCGTGCTTTAACCGCAGGCCGCCAGCATCATTGCGGGTGATCAGCCAAGTGCGCGACCGATCCCATGTGCCATCGGCGTTTTCGACGTGGAACGGCACCGCAATCCGGGTGTCGCTGCATTCTGTCACCGCCATCACCATCGCCCGTCCGGCAAGGTCGGCGTCGGCGGCATCGGCTGTCACCAGCCGCCCAGTATAAGCCTTGCCGCAATGGCTTTCCAAGGCGGCCCAGAAGCGGGTTTGCGGGTCGACCGAATCGGGAGCGCTGGTTGCGGCGCACCCGGCCAACAACAGCACGCCGCAGGCGGCCCAGCGGCCACGGCGGAGGGGTTGAAAGCGAACGGGGTGAGGCAGGGTCATGCGGGGAGCCCTAGCATAAAACGCAGCCCGGTCACTGCCAATCGGGCGCTATTCCTCTTCGCCAACGATCCCATCGGCGCGGGGCGTGGTGCGGCGGTCGGCACCGGAACGCCGGTCGGCCTTGCGGCGATCGGGGCCATCAAAAGGCTGCTGCGATTTGCGCCGGTCTGCCTGCCGCCGTCCGTCGCCGGATGATGCAGGCGAATTACTGGTGCCCCGCGCTCCGGAATTTTCGTCGCCCATACCTATGTCTCCTGAGGCCAAGCCCGGATTATCCGATGCCATCACCCCTCGTTGAACTAGATGATTCAAACATTACAGCGGAATGAAAGTAACACTGACTCGATGAAATTCCTAGCATTGCGCGTCAGCTTGCCAGATCGCGCAGCAAGTCGCTTGGCCCCGCGCCGCCAAACCGCTAGGGCGCGCGGCGACAAACCGATTGGCCACAGAACTGGAACGCCGGTGACTGACACAAATGACCACCTTCGGGCAGACGCCCCTGATCTCGCCAAGGCAGAAGTGCTGATCGAAGCGCTGCCCTATTTCCAGCGTTATGCCGGGCGCACTTTCGTGGTGAAATATGGCGGCCACGCGATGGGCGATCCTGCCGCCGCGCGCGATTTTGCCGAGGATATCGTGCTGCTGAAAGCGGTCGGCATCAACCCGGTGGTGGTGCATGGCGGCGGGCCGCAGATCGGCCAGATGCTCGCCCGGCTGGGGGTGGAAAGCACCTTTGTCGATGGCTTGCGCGTTACCGATGAAGCGACCGCCAAGATCGCCGAAATGGTGCTTTCGGGCGGGATCAACAAGGAACTCGTCAGCTGGATTGCGGCTGCAGGCGGCAAGGCGATCGGGATATCGGGCAAGGACGGCGGGCTGGTCACCGCTCGCAAAGTTACCCGCACCACCCGCGATCCCGAAAGCCTGATCGAACAGGTGGTCGACCTCGGCTTCGTGGGCGAGCCTGCCCGTGTCGATACCGGCATCATCGACACCGCTGTGGCCGCCGGGATGATCCCGGTGATCGCCCCGATTGCGGCGGGAGAGGATGGGGCGACCTATAATATCAACGCCGATACGATGGCGGGCGCGATTGCAGCGGCGCTGGGCGCGGCGCGGTTGTTTCTGCTCACCGATGTGGCGGGTGTGCTGGATGGCGAAGGCAAGCTGTTGACCGATCTCACCCCCTCAGACATCAACCGCCTGCGAGCCGAAGGCGTGATCCACGGCGGGATGGTGCCCAAACTGGAAACCTGCATCAACGCGGTCGAAGCCGGGTGCGAAGCGGCGGTGGTGCTCGATGGCCGGGTGGGTCATGCGATGCTGCTCGAATTCTTCACGGCCCGCGGGGCCGGCACGCTGGTGCGCGCCTGAGCGGGAACACAATTGTGGCGCGAGGCGTATTAAGACGCTAATACGCCTATAAGGGACATCACAGGGTGGCGCAGCACGCCGCCCCGGCAATGGAAACGGATCACAATGCAAGGACTGGCCGTACTCGTCGATATCATCGTGATGCTCACCAATGTGCTGGTGATGCTGATCATTATCCAATTCGTGATCGGGCTGCTGTTCGCCTTTAACGTGGTGAGCCCGAGCAATGAATTCCTTCGGCAGGTATATGATTCGATCAACCGGTTGCTGGAACCCGTGCTTCGCCCGATCCGCAACATCATGCCCAATACCGGCGCGATCGACTTTTCGCCGCTGGTGCTGATCCTTGGCCTGCAGATTCTCACGCGGGTGCTGATCGGCGTTGCCGGGGCCTATTGATGCCCGAAGCCGCGCTTATCGACGGCAAAGCCTTTGCCGAAACCCTGCGCGCGCGCAGTGGCGTGGGGGCGAGCGCGTTTGCGCAGGCCACCGGACGGCGTCCGGGCCTAGCAGTGGTGCTGGTGGGCGATGACCCGGCCAGCCAGGTCTATGTCGGCGCAAAAGGCAAGGCGTGTGACGCCGCCGGAATGGCCAGTTTCGAACACCGCCTGCCCGCCGACACCAGCGAAGCCGCGCTGCTATCGCTGATCGAACGGCTCAATCAGGATGAGGCGGTGGACGGCATTCTGGTGCAGATGCCGCTACCAAATGGCCTCGATGAACAGGCGATCATCGCCGCGATCAACCCGGACAAGGACGTTGATGGCTTCCACGTCATCAACGCCGGGCGGCTCGCCGTGGGGCAGGCGGGCTTCATCCCCTGCACGCCGCTGGGCTGCATGATGCTGTTGAAAGACCGGCTGGGCGATCTGTCAGGGTTGGATGCGGTGGTGATCGGGCGGTCGAACATCGTTGGCAAGCCGATGGCGCAGCTGCTGGTGGAAGCCAACGCCACCGTGACTATCGCGCATAGTCGCACCAAAAACCTGCCCGATATCGTGCGCCGCGCCGATATTGTGGTGGCTGCGGTGGGCCGCCCGGAAATGATCCGTGGAGACTGGATCAAGCCGGGAGCAACCGTGATCGATGTCGGCATCAACCGCCTGCAACCTGAACCGGGCAAGGATCGGGGCAAGCTGGTGGGCGATGTTGCCTTTGCCGAAGCGCGCGAAGTCGCTGGTGCGATCACTCCGGTTCCGGGCGGGGTTGGGCCGATGACGATTGCTGTGCTGCTGAGAAATACGCTGGTCGCAGCCCACGCCCATGCCGGGCTTCCTGCGCCAGAGGGCTTATGAGACGCGCCGCCCCGATCTTGATGTTGAGTGTTTTTGCGCTCGCGCTGACCGCCTGTGCGGGCGGACAGCAGCAGCGCGGCCCGTCGCTTGCGGTGATCAATCGCGCACTGACCGGCGCGCCGGGCGCCGCGCAGCCAAGCACGATCGTGGCGACGGAAATCGCCTTTGCCCGCGCCGCACGCGAAAACGGGCAGTGGACTGCATTTCGTATGTTCGCGGCCCCCGGCGCGCTGCTCCACGGTGAAAGCGGCCCCTTCGCAATCGAACCCTGGCTCGCCACGCAGACTGATCCGCCTGCCGCAGTGCAATGGGAACCGCGCGCGGTGGCGATCAGCTGCGATGGGGCGGTCGCCGTCAGCCACGGACGCATCACTACGCCCGAGGGTAAGGTTGGCAATTTTCTGACCGTGTGGGAACGCCAGAGCGGCGGCGATTATCGCTACATTTTCGATGTCGGCGGACTCGATGTGCCGCAGCCCCCGCCGCGCAAACCGGTTGAGGATGGCGATATCGTCGTCACCTCGATTGATGCGGTGCAAGGCCTTGTCGCTTCATGCCCGCGCCGTGATGCCGCGATCCCGCCGCCGCCCGCGATCCCCGTGGGCGATGAAGGCAAGGCCGATGCCCGCCTGTCGCGCGACGGCACCTTGCGTTGGCGCTGGGAACACCGCGATGATGGCACCCGGTTTGCCGCTGCCGACTATTTCTATCAGGGTCGTTGGCTCACCGCGTTTGAGCAAAACCTTGTGCCGACAAGCGGAGAGTGATGGTGCTGACCGAGTTGTTCTTCTCCGCCTTTGTCACCTTCTTCGTGGTGATCGACCCGCCGGGGTGCGCGCCGATCTATGCCGGGCTGACCAAGGGCGCGAGCGCTAGCCAAGCACGCAGCATGGCGCTGCGGGCTACATTCATTGCCACTATCATCTTGCTGATATTCGCGCTGTTTGGCCAGCAATTGCTGGGCGCGCTGCATATTGAACTGGATTCATTCCGCATCGCAGGCGGGCTGATGCTGTTTTTCATCGCGTTTGACATGGTATTCGAAAAACGCACCCAGCGCCGCGAGGAACGCGCCGAAAAAGTCGCCGCCTCACCAGAGATTGAGGATGTCTCGGTGTTCCCGATGGCCATGCCGATGCTGGCCGGGCCGGGCGCGATCGCAGCGGTGATGCTGCTGATGAACGAGGCGGACGGGCTGGCACAATCGTTCGAAGTGCTCGGCGCGCTGGCGGCGGTGCTGGTGATTACCGGAGCGGCACTGGTCGCGGCAGGCCCGCTGATCCGGTTGCTGGGCGACAAGGTCGAAGCCGTGATCACCCGCCTGCTAGGCGTATTGCTGGCCGCGCTGGCGGCGCAATATGTGATCGACGGGTTGAAAGGCAGCTTCGGTTTGTGACGGGTTGAGGTTAATCTGATCGGAGCGAAAGGGGGATATTTCCGCCCTCGGTCTTGCCCTTGCTCGCGCCATCGGGAATCCCATTGTGGATGGCAATTCTTTCGGACAAATGGATTCGCGCGCAGGCACAGGCACACGGCATGATCGAGCCGTTTGTCGAGGCGCAGCGGCGTGACGGGGTGATCTCCTACGGCCTATCGTCCTACGGCTATGACGCGCGGGTCGCGCCGGAGTTCAAGATCTTCACCAACGTCAATTCGTCGGTGGTCGATCCCAAAGCGTTCGATCCCGATAGCTTTGTCGACCGCGAAACCGATGTCTGCATCATTCCGCCCAACAGCTTTGCACTGGCGCGCACAGTCGAATATTTCCGCGTGCCTGAAGATGTGCTGGTGATCTGTCTGGGCAAGAGCACCTATGCGCGCTGCGGGATCATTGTGAATGTGACGCCGCTGGAGCCGGGCTGGGAAGGTCACGTGACGCTGGAGTTTTCGAACACCACCCCGCTGCCCGCCAAAATCTACGCTAATGAAGGCGCGTGCCAGTTCCTGTTCCTCAAGGGCAACGAACGCTGCGAGACCAGCTATAAAGACCGCGCGGGCAAATACATGGGCCAGCGCGGGGTGACGCTGCCGCGATTGTAACTCCTTCACGTCATGCCAGCGCAAGCTGGCATCTCGGGCGGGAATGCGGCATTAATCCGCTTGAGGTTCCAGCCTTCGCTGGAATGACCGTTTCAAGAGGGATCATATGGCCACCCGCGAATTCGACATCATCGTTTACGGCGCGACCGGTTATACGGGGCGGCTCGTCGCTGAATATCTCGCCCACCATTATGGCAGCCGCGCTGATGGCCCGAAATGGGCAATGGCGGGGCGCAGCCTTGCCAAGCTTGAGGAAGTGCGCGACCTGATTGGTGCGCCTGCCACCACGCCGCTGGTGGTTGCCAATGCCGATGATAGCACCGATCTCGAAGCGATGTGTGCGCGCACCAAGGTGGTTTTGAGCACGGTCGGCCCGTATCAGCTTTATGGCGACAAGCTGGTGGCCGCCTGCGTTGCCACTGGCACCGATTACGCCGATCTGTGCGGGGAGCCTGCATGGATGGCGCAGAAAATCTCCGAGCATCAGGCCGCCGCCGAAGCCAGCGGCGCGCGCATCTGCTTTTCCAGCGGGTTCGATTCGATCCCGTTCGATCTTGGCGTAATGATGACGCAGAAGGCCTGCGTGGAACGCTTCGGCAAGCCTGCTCCGCGCATCCGCGGGCGGGTGCGGGCGATGCAGGGGACGTTCTCGGGCGGCACCGCCGCGAGCCTTGGCGCGACCATGAGGGCGGCGGCCAAAAGCCCCTCGATCATCAACGTGCTGCGCAATCCGTTTGCATTGACGCCTGGGTTTGAAGGGCCGGACCAGCCGTCGGGCATGATCCCCAGCCACGAAGAGGATCTCGGCAAATGGGCCGCCCCGTTCGTGATGGCACCAATCAACACCAAGAACGTGCACCGCACCAATTTCCTGCTTGGCCACCCGTACGGCACCGATTTCAAGTATGACGAGATGATGCTGACCAGTCCCGGAGAAGCGGGCAAGGCAGCGGCCAATGCGGCCTTGGAATTCATGAAAAACCCGTTCGGCGCCAAACCGCCCAAGCCCGGAGAAGGCCCGACCAAGGAAGAGCGCGAGAACGGCTTTTACGATGTCGTGTTCGTAGCCGATATGGTTGATGGCGGGCGGCTGCAATATGGCGTGAAGGGGCGGTATGATCCGGGCTATGGTTCAACCAGCCGGATGCTGAGCGAGACCGGGATCGCGCTGCTTTCCTGCGCCAAACCGGGCGGGATCGGCACGCCCGGCGCATTTCTGGGCGAAGATCTGGTCAAGCGGCTGGAAGAGCACGCCGAACTGACCTTCGCGGTCGAAAGCTGAGATGGTGAGCCCCCGCCTGCGCGGGGGACTCACAACAGAGCTCAGAAGCTCAGGCGAACACTTGCGCGAAAGTTGCGACCCACCAATGGAACGAAGTCCTTGGTGAAGCTCGCGTGGCGGCGGCCGACCACGTCGAAGATATTGTCGGCCGCGACTTGCACCGTCACGTTCTTGTTACCGGCCAGCGGTCGCCATGCGACCAGCGCGTTGACCAGCGTAAAGCTGTCAGTTGGCGTTTCAAACGTGGTCACCCGGTTTTGGTTGTCGAACCACTGCACTTCGCCGCGCACGTCGAACGCTGTGGTTTGCGCTTCCAGCGCGCCAAGCAGGCTCAACGGCGGGATGCGTGGCACGGCGGTATCATCGGCCAGTTCCGCCCTGACATAGGATGCACGCAGATCGGTCAACAGGCGAACCTCTCCCGTGTCGATCACCGGATAGGACAGGTCGGCTTCGATCCCGTAAAAGTCTGCATTCTGCTGCAGGTATTCGAACACTGGCAGATCATCTTCCTCCTCGCCGGTTTCATTGAGGAAGATGTAGTCGTTAAACCATTGGCGGAATGCGGTCAGGCTGAATGTGCCCGCCCCGATATTGCCGCGCGCATAGGCTTCCAGCCCCCACGCGCTTTCGGTCTTGAGGTCAGGGTTGCCGATTTCGAACGCCTGCGTGGCGATGTGCGGGCCGTCAGCGAACAGTTCTTCGGCGCTTGGCGCACGTTCGGCGCGCGAACCATTCAGGCCGATGCGGACGCCCTCAACCCCTTCGTAAACCACGCCAAGCGCGCCCGAAAAGGTGTCAAAATTCCGTTTGATGCCCAGCGTCTGGGCTTCGACATTGGTGAACTCGCCGCGCGCGGCAGCTTCGATCTGGAACGGGCCGGTGCCGAGTTCCTGCAAGGTGAACACTGCCAGTTGATCGGTCAGGTTGGGCGGAACATAGGCCTCTTCGCCTTGGGCGAAGAAATCGCGGTGCATGAACTGAACGCCGGTTGACCCGCGCAGCAGGCCTTGGACGTTCTGCACCAGTTCGGCGCGTGCTTCGATGCTGGTGGAATCGAAGGTGGTCCCGATGTCGGCCCCTTCAAACTCGGTATGGGTGTAATCGGAATAGCCGACCCGCAGTTTCAGCCGTTCGAATGTGCCTTCACCAAGGTAGATGTCGCCTTTGAAGTCGGCGCGGAATTGTTCGAGGCCGATGGTGACGATTTCCTCGCCTTCTTCCTCGCCGCCTTCTTCTTCGCCTTCCTCCCCATGGTGGCCGGCACCGGGACGGCCGGGAACGCCGTAGTTGGAATCGTAATATCCAACCGAAGCACCAAAAGTGCTTTCGCCCAGGATAAGCCCGAACCCGGCATTGACCGTCCAGCTTTCAGCACCGGTATTGGGCACGCGGCCACGCTGATTAGCGGCTTCGCGCAGCTCTTCGGCTTCTTCGAATTCGCCTTCGTCCTCTTCCTCTGCGGCATCGGCGAGAAGATCTGCGCGCAGGGCGTTGGATAGCTGGTATCCGCCAATCTCAATGTCGCCCGATTTGCGCCATGAACCGTCGACGTGCAGCACCAGGTTCGAGCTGACACCGACATCAAGCGAGGCTGCGCCGGTGCGCATATTGGTCGCGCTGTCGATACCGCCTAATGCATCGAGGTGGAACGCTTCATCCGGCATCCGGGTCGGGATGCGTTTGTCTATCACATTCACCGCGCCGCCAATGGCCTGGCTGCCATACAGCAACACCGCTGGCCCGCGCAGCACTTCGATGCGTTCAACCGTGATCGGATCGATGGTGGTGGCGTGATCGGCAGAGGTGTTCGAGACATCTGACGTGCCGACCCCGTCAACCAGCACGCGCACACGCTCACCCTGTTGACCGCGCAAAACGGGGCGTGAGGCGCCGGGGGCAAAGCTGGTGGCAGACACGCCGGGGACCTTGGACAGCAGGTCGCCGATCTGGCCGGTCACCATATCGCGCTGAATGTCGCCTATTTCGAGCACGCTGGTTCCGGCCAGCAAGTCGAGTTCTTTGAGGCCCGAAGCGCTGACGATGATATTGCCGGTTTCATCGGTCTGGCGATTGTGGACATCATCCTCGATCTTGGCACCGGCAGGCGTGCTGGTCGCGGGCTGCTGTTCAGCTTGCGCGGTTTCTGCCAGCGCCGGGACAGTGATAGTAGCCGCGCAGAGAACGGCGGCGAGGGCGAGGTGGGATGAGGCAAGGCAGTTCTTGCGATTGATCATGGGGGTCCCGTTGCTTTAATGAGATAACGTATCACGCACTTAAAGCGATGCGTTGCGAATGCAAGCGGAAAAGCCGCAAATGCTGATCAACGCATCGCGGCCCTTGCCTGCGGGCTCGTGTTGCCGCAAAGCGCTGCCAGCAACTGGACAGCCACCAAGAGCACCCTGACCCATGCCCACTTCATCCCCACTTTCCGGCCAGCTTGTCACGATTTTCGGCGGCAGCGGCTATATTGGCAATTATGTCGCGCAGAGCCTGCTGGAACGCGGCGCGCGCTTGCGGTTGGCGAGCCGTGCACCGCACAAGGCGCAAGCTCTCAAGCCGCTCGCCAATCTTGGGCAGCTGCAATTCCTTCCCTGCGACATCACCCGCGAAGATCACATTGCCGCTGCGCTTGATGGGGCGAATTACGTCGTCAATCTGGTCGGCGCGTTTGATGGCGATCTGACCGCGCTGATGGGCGAGGCACCCGGCGCGATCGCGCGGCTGGCGGCGGCGAAGGGCGTGCGCGGGTTTGTGCATATCAGCGCCATTGGCGCCGATGCGGCATCGCCCACCGCCTATGCCAAATCCAAGGCGCTGGGCGAGCAGCGCGTCATAGAGGGCTTCCCGACGTCGACGATCCTGCGGCCCTCGATAGTGTTCGGCCCGGACGATAACTTCCTCAACCTGTTTGGCGGGATGATCGAGATGCTCCCGGTGTTGCCGGTGTTCGGGCCGGAGGCGAAGCTGCAACTGGTCTATGCCGATGATGTGGCCGAAGCGGTGGCGACGGCGCTGGAGCATCCCGAAGCGCACGGTGGGCACACTTATGAACTGGGCGGGCCAGAGCAGCTTTCGATGATGGAAATCCACGAACGGATCGCGGCCGCTCAAGGGCGCAAGCGGCGTTTTATCGCGGTGCCCGATGGGCTGTCGGCTGCCTTTGCGGCGCTGCCCGGTACCCCGATGAGCCGCGATCAATGGGCGCTGCTGAAACCCGGCAGCACTGTAGCGAACGGTACGCGCGGGTTTGCCGAGCTTGGGATTGAACCCAAGCCATTGGGCCTGTTCCTCGACAAGTGGATGACGCGGTTCCGCAAGCATGGGCGCTTTGGCCTCAGCAATGACCGCGCCAAGGCGCGCAGCGCGGCGGGCTGACCCACATAAGCATCGGCGGGAGCCGTAATGCTCCCGCCTGCCGTTAGATACGCACAGTCAGAGCGCCGCTGCGTACAGCGCCTTCAGATCGGCATAGGCCTGTTCGGCGGCGGCTTCAGCATAGACCGGGCTGTCCGGCACGGTCCAGCCATGATCGCCATCATAGACGGTGACCGTCGCGGGCACGTCTGCCGCCTTGGCCGCGTCGCCGAATATGACCTTGTCCTGCGGGGCCTTGGCATCATCATTGCGGGCGACCGCGATCAGCAGCTGCGCATCGACCTTGTCCAGCAGCGCGTGCGGGCTCATCGGGTTATCCGCGCGCACTAGCCCGCCGCCGTGGAAGCTGGCCGCAGCCTTGATCCGAGCTGGAACCGCCGCCGCGCTCCAGATCGTGAACGGCCCGCCCATGCAATAGCCCTGCGTGCCAATGCCCCGCGCCTGATCGACGCCCTCCTGCTGATCGAGCCAGCCGACCGTGGCGGCGGCATCGCGCATGATCGCTTCGGCATCAAGCTTGCCGCGCCACGGGCCAACTTTCTGAAACCCGCCATTGGTGATGAAATCGGCGAAATCGGTAAATTGCTGGCCGGCAACGTCGCGGTAATAGGGGTTCACCACCAGTACCGCATAGCCTTCGCTGGCGAGGCGGCGGGCCATGTTGCGCTTGGCTTCGCGGAGGCCGCCAATATCGGGCCACAGGATCACCGCGGGGTGATTGCCAGCTTCGGGATGGACGAAAAACCCGTCCATCGTCCCATCAGCGGTATCGAAACCGATCACCCTTTCGGTCAGGCCAGCGGTCGAAGGCTGCGCATTGCTGGCGCTTTCACCCGATGCGCACGCTGCCAGCGCCGCTGCGCCGCTGAGCGCGCCGAACTGGCGGCGGTTGACAGATTGCTTGGCCCATTCGGCCAGTTTGCTTTCATCGCACATGTTCGTGGTTCTCCTGCTGACCCCTTGCGCCTGTGATAGTCGGGAGCGGTAGGCATGGACAAGCAGAGTTTCACGCGCCAACATACGCAAAAGAACACGGGGAGAGCGGGATCAATGAACCTTGCACGATGGGCGTGCGGCGCAGCCTTGTTGCTGTCGGCCGGAACCTTGGCGAATTGCAGCCAGATTTTCGATGGCAGCGGGAACGATGGCATTACCCATGCCGCGCTGGTTGGGGCAGACGCGGATAGCGCCAACTGGATCAGCCACGGGCGCACCTATTCTGAACAACGTTATTCGCCGCTCGATGCAGTCAACCGCGATACGGTGGGCGATCTGGGTCTGACGTGGTTTGCCGATATGGACGCCGCGCGCGGGCAGGAGGCGACCCCGCTTGTAATCGACGGCAAGCTGTATCTCACCACCGCGTGGAGCAAGGTGAAGGCGTTTGACGCCGCCACCGGTAAACCGCTGTGGGAATATGATCCCGCGGTTCCCGGCGAAACCGCAGTCAAAGCCTGCTGCGATGTGGTGAACCGCGGGTTGGCGGCGTGGGGCGACAAGCTGTTCCTTGGCACGCTGGACGGCCGCCTGGTCGCGCTTGACCGCGATACTGGCGCGGTGGCGTGGGAAAAGGTCACGGTCGACCAATCCGAAAGCTACACCATCACCGGCGCGCCGCGCGTGATCGATGGCAAGGTGATCATCGGCAATGGCGGGGCGGAGTTCGGCGTGCGCGGCTTTGTTGCAGCCTATGACGCGGATGACGGCGCGCAATTGTGGAAGTTCTACACCGTGCCCGAAGGTGGCGAACCTGAAAACGCACCTGCCTATCTGCAAAAAGCCGCCGAAACGTGGAACATGGACGTGCTGGGCGCGTCGGATGCGATTGGCGGCGGCGGCACGGTGTGGGATTCGATGGCCTACGATCCCGAGCTTGATCTGCTCTATATCGGGGTGGGCAATGGCAGCCCGTGGAACCGCGCCTATCGTTCACCCGGAGCGGACGGAACGGGGGAGGGCGATAACCTTTACCTTTCCAGCATTGTCGCGATCCGGCCTTCAACCGGGGAATATGTCTGGCATTACCAGACCACGCCGGGCGAAACGTGGGACTTCACCGCGACGCAGCACATCATGCTGGCCGACATGACAATTGATGGTGCGGTCAGGAAGGTGCTGATGCAGGCACCCAAGAACGGGTTCTTCTATGTGATCGACCGGGAAACCGGAAAATTCATCAGCGCCAAACCCTATGTCAGCGTCAATTGGGCGAGCGGGATTGACCCCAAAACGGGCCGCCCGATTGAAAACCCCGAAACCCGCGTGGACAAAACCGGAAAGCCTGCATTGGTCACCCCCGGCGCGCTGGGCGGTCATAACTGGCATCCGATGGCGTTTCATCCGGCTGAAGGGCTGGTCTATATTCCAGCTTTTGAAGCGAGCATGATGTATGCTCCCGAAGCCGGGTGGAAGCCCGATACCGCGCGCGGGTTCAATGTCGGGTTCAACCTCGGCGCGGGCGATCTGCCGCCTGATCTGGGCATTCGCAGACAGGTGGCTGGCACGCTCAAGGGGATGTTGGTGGCGTGGGATCCGGTGAAGCAGGAGCCGCGCTGGACGGTCGAACATCCCGGCCCGTGGAATGGCGGCCTGCTGGCAACCGGCGGTGGGTTGGTGTTTCAGGGCACGGCGGGCAGCGAGTTCAACGCCTATGACGCGGCTACCGGCGACAAGCTATGGAGCTTTGCCGCGCAAACCGGGGTGGTTGCGCCGCCGGTCACCTACACCGTTGATGGCGAACAATATGTCGCCGTGCTGGCAGGCTGGGGCGGGGCCTATGCATTGAGCGTGGATGGCGCGCTGATCGCGGACAAGGCACCAGTGCGCAATGTCTCGCGCCTCTTGGTGTTCAAACTGGGGGGCAAGGCACAATTGCCGCCTGCGCCCGAACTCGCCGCGCTCCCGCTCGATCCGCCGCCAAGCAAGGCAAGCGCCGATGTGATCGCGCTGGGGCAGGCGAAATATGGCCGCTATTGCGCGGTATGCCATGCGCCGGGCGCGGTCGGATCGACCGTGCTGCCCGATCTGCGCCGCGCCGGATCATTGGAAAGCGCGAGTGCGTGGAACGCGGTGGTCGAAGGCGGGATGCTCAAGGACAACGGCATGGCGAGCTTTGCCGGATCGCTCAGCAAGGACGAGATCGAGGCCATCCGCGCCTACGTGATCCACCGCGCCAACGAGGACAAGGCGATCGAGGGGGCGAACAAGGTTGCGCGGCGTTAGGCCCAGCGACACCTCTAACCCCTGAACACCACCGTGCGTGTGCCGTTCATCAGCACCCGTTCCTGCGCGAACAGACGCACGGCTTCGGCCAGCACGCGGCGTTCGATGTCGCGTCCCTTGCGCACCAGATCGGCAGGTGCATCGGCATGGGTGATGCGCTCGACATCCTGATGGATGATCGGGCCTTCATCCAAGTCGGCGGTGACGAAATGCGCGGTCGCGCCGATGATCTTGACCCCGCGCGCGTGTGCCTGATGGTAAGGCCGCGCACCCTTGAAGCCGGGCAGGAAGCTGTGGTGGATATTGATGCAGCGCCCCGCGAAATGCGCTGATTGTTCGTCTGAAAACACCTGCATGTAACGCGCCAGCACCACCAATTCGGCGTTAAGCGCATCGGCCAATGCGCGGAATTGCGCCTCGGCTTGCGGCTTGGTTTCGGGCGTGACCGGGATGTGGTGGAACGGGATCTCGCCAATATCCACCCGGATAGCGGTTTCGCGCGGGTGGTTGGAGACAATCGCCACCGGATCAATCGGCAATTCGCCCGTTCGCCAGCGATAGATCAGATCGACCAGACAGTGATCGAACTTGCTGACCAGGATGATGGTGCGGCGCGGGCGATCTTCTCGCGCCATTTTCCATTCAAACGCATATTCGACCGCCAGCGCCGCAAAGTCGGCGCGCAACCTCTCGGCGGTCGAGCCGTCGGGATCGAACACCACCCGCATGAAGAACCGGTCAGTGCCGCCTGCCCTGTCGCCTTCATGGGGGCCGCGGTCATTGAACTGCTGCGCGTCAAGAATGTTGCAGCCGCGCTCAAACAGGAACCCGGTCACCCGCGCGGTGATACCGGGCCGGTCGGGACAGGCGAGGGTGAGGACCAGCGGCTGCGCCATGTTAACGGCTGAGCGCCGCCTCGCACTGCGCCATCAGTTCGGCGATGATGTCGGCGGCGGGTTCTTCGGTCTTGACCATGCCGACCGATTGCCCGGCCATCACGCTGCCGTTTTCGACATCGCCGTCAATCACAGCACGGCGCAGGGCACCGGCCCAGAAATGTTCGATCTGCAATTGCGCCTCACCCATGTCGACCGCGCCCGCATCCAGCAGCGCGGCGACTTCGCGCTGTTTGGCGGTGAATTCCTCGGTGCCCCTGTTTTTCAAGGCGCGCACCGGGATCACCGGCAGGCGCGGATCGACTTGCACGGATGCAACCGCTTCGCGTGCGCTGGCGCGGAAGAACGCTTTCTTGAAATCAGGGTGAGCGATGCTTTCGGTTGCGCAAGCAAAGCGCGTGCCCAATTGCACGCCCGCCGCGCCCATTTCCAGATAGCTGGCAATCGCCTCGCCCCGGCCTATCCCGCCTGCGACGAAGATCAGGTGATCGGCGGCCAATTCGGGCAGGATTTCCTGCGCCAGCACAGACGTGGAGACCGGGCCGATATGGCCGCCTGCTTCCATCCCCTCGATCACCAGCGCGTCCGCACCGGACCGCAGCAGTTTTTTCGCCAGCGCCAGCGTTGGGGCGAAACAGATGACCTTGGTGTCGCCACCTTCCTTGATTGCTTCGACCGAACCCTTGGGCGGGATGCCGCCTGCCAGCACCACGTGCGTGACGCCATGCTTGCGGCATACTGCGATCAGATCAAACAGCGCGGGGTGCATGGTGATCAGGTTGACGCCAAACGGCTTAGACGTCAGCGCCTTGGTCGCCGCAATCTCGGTGTCGAGCAGTTCGGGGGTCATCGCCCCGCAGGCGATCACGCCGAACCCGCCCGCGTTGCTGATCGCGGCAACAAGGTTGCGTTCCGACACCCAGCTCATCGCGCCGCACAGGATCGCGGTGTCGCAGCCAAGGAAATCAGTGCCGCGCTGCATCAGGGCAGCGGTGTTGGGATATTTGGTCATGGCGCGGCGCTTAGTCTGCCTTGCGCGAATAGACAATCCGCACGGCGTCGGCGGCCTGTTTGGCGAGGGACACGGCGTCCACGGCTGTGTCAGCACGGGCCAGCGCCACGCCCATGCGGCGATAGGGGCGCGTGGCGGGCTTGCCGAAAATCCGCACATCGACAGCGGGATCAATCGCCAGCGCCTCGGCCAATCCCTCGAACGCGAAGAACTCGCTGTCACGGTCAGCCAGGATCACGGCGGAGGCGGCGGTGCGGGCGGTGATGTTTTGCGGCACGGGTAGGCCGAGAATGGCCCGGGCATGGAGATCAAATTCGTTCAGATCCTGGCTGACCAGCGTCACCATGCCCGTATCATGCGGGCGGGGGGAAAGTTCGGAGAAGATCACCTCCTCGCCCCCATCCTTGTCTTTGGCTACGAAGAACTCGACGCCATACAGCCCCCACCCGCGCCCACTGCCTTGCAGCGCGGTTACGACTTTCGCCGCCATGCCATGCGCCTTGGCAAGCGCGCCGGGCGACATCGCGGCGGGCTGCCAGCTTTCGCGGTAGTCGCCGCGTTCCTGCCGGTGGCCGATGGGCGGGCAGAAAGAAATGCCGTCTTTATGCCGCACAGTCAGCAAGGTGATTTCATAGTCGAAGGCGATGAACTGTTCGCAGATCACCCGCGCCCTATCGCCCCGCATATTGCCGACGGCGTAATCCCACGCGGCCTTCAGCGCTGCGGCATCATCGACCTTGCTCTGGCCCTTGCCGGACGATGACATGACCGGCTTCATCACCAGCGGGTAGCCGATTCTATCAGCGACTGCCTCAGCCTCGATCAAACTTGTTGCATAACCATAATCCGACGTCACCAGCCCCAGCTCACCCGCCGCCAGATCGCGGATCGCATCGCGGTTCATGGTCAGCTGTGTCGCGCGCGCTGATGGCACGATGGTGAAGCCCTCTGCCTCCAGATCGGCCAGCACCTCGGTGCGGATTGCCTCGATTTCCGGCACGATCAGATCAGGGCGGTGCTTTTTCGCCGCCGCCCTCAATGCCTCGCCATCGAGCATGGAGAACACCTCGCGTCCGTCGGCCAGCTGCATCGCGGGGGCATTGTCGTAGGAATCACAAGCAATAACCCGTGCGCCCAATCGCTTGGCGGAAATCACGAATTCGCGGCCCAGCTCGCCCGAACCGAGCAGCAGTATGGTGGCAATGTGGCTCATCCAAGCGGTTTAACCGCCCGCGAGCCCAAGTCTAGAGGCGCGATTATGCCGCGCGGCGATGCGCCGCCATGGCAACCTGCCGTCCGCCTCCGGCGCGCGCCAGAACCAGACCCAGCTCCGCCTCACGCAAAGTCCAGTCGACCGTGCATTCGACCCGCGCCAGCCCTGCGCTTGCGGTCAATTGCGGCGCTTTGGCCGATGCAGGGGCCGCCAGCGCCGAGAAGGTCTGCACCACATCTTCAACCCATTCGCGTGCATGGCGCGATTTCATGTCAGGCAGCAGCACGCCGAACCGCTCGCCATCAAGCTGCGCTATTTCATGCCCCGGCAGCGCCATTGTTTCGAGGAACCGCGCAAACCCCCACAGCACTTCATCGGCGGTGCGTTGGCCGTAACGCAGCAGCAGCGCACGCATACCGTCAACCGCCAACACTGTGATCATCTGCCCGCCCCCGCCTGCCAGATGCCGCCGCAGGCTGGCACAGAACGCCTGCCGATTGGCGAGGCCGGTCAGCGGATCGGTTACTGTGCGGGCGTGCAATTCGCCTTCAAGGCTGCGCAATTGCTGCACCGATCGCATCAGGCACAGCGCGCCTTCGACAGCGCCGGAATCATCGAGCACGGGTCTGAGGCTGAGCGCATACCAGCGCTGGCAATCCGCCTCGCGGCAGGTATCGCGTTCAGGGCAGGTGATTACCGGGAACTCAACCCACCCTCCATGCGCTTGTCCGGTGAGCCCGGCAGCGACGTGTTCGCTCAAAAACGAGGCGTGATCGCGCTCGGCCAGGTCGGTGATATGCGGGAGCAGCAGCGCAGCGGAAAAATCAAAGCCAAGATCAGCCATGTTGGTAGAGGCGTGGAGGATGAACCCGTGCCGGTCCAGCCTGATAACAATGTCGCTTGAGGTTTCGTCCAGCAGGCCGTGCAACACGCGGCCTTCCACATCGCTCAAACCGAATTTCATATCAAAAGTGCCCCACAGTCCAAACTCAGGCTCACAACTGTCTTGCGAAAGTAAGTTCGTTAGTCGGATTATAGCAATTGAAAGCAGAAAATCCCCTTTATTTGCCACAATTGCCAATAATTTTGTTAGTTATATAAATATAACAGACTAAAAAACGAATCATTCACAGATTTCGTTTACCATGTTTTTCAGTTGAGCCAGCGATTCATATCGCTTTGTCGTGTTTATGATGATTTTTGGCGATGAACTGAGTTGACGCGGTTATAGGTCAATCATGATCCGCACCGATTTGGCGGTGGCACCGCAGGCTTCGGCGATGCGAGTGCGGCATTCCTCGATCACTGCGCGTGCGTTTCCAGGGGTGGCGGGCGTTTCGGCCAGTGTTTCAGGTGGAACTCCCAGTGTCGCCGCGATGGCATCCAGCCGTTCAGGCAGCGGGCGGGCCTTGCCCTTTTCCCATGCCCACACCGTCGGCTTGCTTACGCCCAGCACAGCAGCGACATCGGAAAGCGTCAGCCCCGCTTCGCGCCGCAAACGGTTTAACCGTGGGCCGAGCGCTTCGCCTTGGGCGATGGGTGGCCTAGACGTGCGATTCTCCGCCTGAGCGGCTTCTGGCGCAAACCCTTGCAATTGCGCCGCGGCCAGTGCCGCTGGGCCAAGCGCCTGTTCGAACGTGCAGCCAAATAAACGCTCGCTGCGCCACACGACCACCGCCATGACCGCCCCGGCTTCCGGCAGGTCGAGCGTGAGCCGTTCGCCCTGCGTCAGATCCAGCCCGGTTTCGAGCAGCAGTCCGGTGGCCGAGATATTGTGGATCGTAACATTGGCTTCGCCCGCTCCCGGTACAAAACCGCTGGTTTCCAGCCGCAACTCACGCCGGGGAGCAGCGCGCTGGGGGTCGCCGGACTTGGATGGATCGAGGTGGGCCTTGATGGCCATAATACGCGCCTTTCGCTCTCGGGGGAGAGCGGGCACAGTCCGTCCCGAAAAGTAAAAGCCGCGTTACCGGAAATGGTTAATTCAGGCGGGGCGGCCCGGCTGTCAGCTAACTGCATCCAGCCCATAGGCAGTGTGCAGCACGCGCACGGCTAGTTCAGTCTCGTCCTCGTCGATCATCACGCTGACCTTGATCTCGCTGGTGGAGATTGCCTGGATGTTGATGCCGCGGTCGGACAGTGAACGGAACATCGTGCTCGCCACCCCCGCGTGGCTTTTCATGCCGACGCCGACGACGCTGATCTTGGCGATCTTGCTGTCGGTGATGATGCGGTTGAAGCCGATTGCGTCGCGGCGATCCTCGAGCAGCGCCTGCGCGCGGGCCAGATCGGATTGCGGCACGGTAAAGGTCACGTCGGTCTCACCCTTGTCGCGGCCGACGTTCTGGATGATCATATCGACGTTGATGCTGGCGGCTGCCAGCGGTTCAAAGATATTCGCCACCGCGCCGGGCCGGTCGGGCACACGGGTCAGGATGACCTTGGCTTCGTTCTTGTCATGCGCAATGCCGGTTACAAGCTGGCGTTCCATCAGGCCCTTCTCCACCAATTCATCCATTTCCGTGTCAGAGACGATCAGCGTGCCGGGAAGATCGTCGGCTGGCAAAGCGCCTTCGCCGATAAAACTCGACAATACCTGCACCCGCACGCCTTCTTTCATTGCCAGCCCGACGCTGCGGGTCTGGAGCACCTTGGCACCGACCGACGCGAGTTCGAGCATTTCCTCGTATGTCACCGCCTTCTGCTTGCGCGCCTTGGCGACGATGCGCGGATCGGTGGTGTAGACCCCGTCCACGTCGGTGTAGATGTCACAGCGATCCGCCTTGATTGCGGCGGCGACAGCGACGGCGGAGGTATCCGATCCCCCGCGGCCCAAAGTCGTCACCCGGCCATCTTCCGACACGCCTTGAAAGCCGGGGATCACCGCAATTTCGCCTGCTTCCATCGCGGCGATCAGGCCGGGGGCGTCGATCGAATCGATCCGTGCTTTGGCATGGGCTTCGATGGTCTGGATCGGCAATTGCCAGCCGAGCCAGCTGCGCGCCTTGCAACCCAGGGCTTGCAGGGTCAGTGCCAGCAGCCCGCTAGTCACCTGCTCTCCGCTGGCGACCACCACGTCATATTCTGCCGGATCGTATAGCGGGTTGGCTTCGCGACAAAAGTTCACCAGCCGATCTGTTTCGCCCGCCATCGCGCTAACCACCACGGCGATAGAATCGCGCGTGCCGTCGGGCTTAGGGGCCGCCTGCGCGCGCACAATATTCGCGACCCGGCGGATCCGCTCCGTCCCGGCCATGGATGTGCCACCAAATTTCATCACGATGCGGGCCAAAAGGAAGCTCCTGCTGGTGAGTGTTCGCGGGCGCTGTTAAGGGGCGTTTATGGGAAACGCAAACGTATCGAATGTAACTATCCGTCCTGAGGAAGCCGATTTCTTTGCCGGGCTGGCACACGATTGGTGGAACCCCAAGGGGGCAATGGCGAGTCTGCATCAGGTAAACCCGGTGCGGATGGCATTTATCAGAGACGCAATCGATGCGCATTGGCCCGGTGCGGCGACACTGGCGAAGCCGCTGGCGGGCAAGGATGCGCTCGATATCGGCTGCGGCGCGGGGCTGGTGTGCGAGCCGCTCGCACGGCTGGGTGCGGCGGTGACAGGAGTGGACGCGGCGGCGGAAAATGTTGCGGCGGCTGCGGCCCATGCCGAGGCCGTCGGGCTGGATATCCGTTACATGGCGGGTGAGGTGGCGGGGCTGGACATCGGCACCTTCGATTTGGTCGCCTGCGTCGAAGTGATCGAGCACGTTGCGGACAAGCCCGCCTTCCTGCGCGATGTTGCAGCGCGGCTGGCGCCGGATGGCTTGCTCGTCATGTCCACCCCTAACCGCACGGCGGCTTCGCGCGTGCTGCTGGTCGGTGCGGCTGAGGCGGTCGGCTATGTGCCGAAGGGCACGCACCATTGGGAAGATTTCATCACCCCGGACGAGTTCGAGGCGCTGCTGGCGGACGCGGGGCTATCGGTGACAGCACGGCGCGGGATCGCGTGGCGTCCGGGCAAGGGGCTGCATCTGTCGGACGATATGGCGCTGAATTATATTCTGAGCGCCCGGCTGGCCTAATCTTCATCGTCACCCCGGCGCAGGCCGGGGTCCATGGCGGCTGGGCGCGGCGCGTGAGGCTCTGGGTCCCGGCCTGCGCCGGGATGACGATTAATTGGAAGGGCAGTTCCGCCCCTTCAGCGCTCCATCGCTGAACACCCCTGCAGCGCCCGCCGCCTCAAGTATCTGCGCCAACCGCACATCGCCGCAGCCCTTGCCCTTTGGGTCATCGCCCGTCCGCAACATCGGCGGCAGAAACTCGTTCTCGGGCCGCACGGTCCACGCGTGCACCCCCAGCCCCGCCGCCTTGGCGTCGGCAACCAGTGATGTCGGCGTGCCTTCTTGCGTCAGCACCAGCCCGATATGCGCGCCAATCGCATCGGCATATTTTGCAACCTCCGCCAGCCCCGTCGGTGTCACCATTTCAGCGTACCGCATGGCAGCCTCATCCGCCGGGCCGCCAATCGGCGCCACCAGTTGCACCAGCTTGAAGTCTTCGCGCTTGTCGAGCCGCTGGAGCGGGCCGACTTCAAAACTCTGGATGAACACTGGATCGTCGGGCGTAATGCCCAGCGTGCGCAATTCGCGCAGCAGCAGATCGACCATGTCGATCCCTGCTTCCTGCAACAGGAATTCCGGGTGCTTGATTTCGGGATAGAGGCCGATACGCTTACCCGTGGCCGCCTCTTTGGCGCGCACCAGCTTCACGATCTCCGCGAAGGTCGGCACCTGATACAGCCCGTCATACCGCGCATTGGCGGGACGCAACGAGGGGATGCGTTCTTTCGCGCGCAGGGTGCGCAATTCCGCCAGCGTGAAGTCCTCGGCAAACCAGCCCGCGATTTTCTGCCCATCAATCGTTTTGTCGCGGCGGCGGTCTTCGAATTCCTCGCGGCTGGCGACATCGGTGGTGCCCGACAATTCGTTTTCGTGGCGCGACACCAGCACCAGATCCTTCGTGGCGACCAGATCGGGCTCGATATAATCCGCGCCCTGATCGATCGCCAATTCGTAAGCGGCGAGCGTATGCTCGGGCCGCTCGGCACTCGCACCGCGGTGGGCAATGATGAGCATATCCTCAGCCGCGGCAGCCATCGGGGCCAGCGCCATCAGCGCGATCAGAGCAAGGCTACGGACCATTCTTCCTCCCTGAAACCGACCAGAATACCGCCGGGATATTCGACGATTGGCCGCTTGATGATGCTTGGTTGCTGAACGAGCAAAGCGACAGCCGTGTGACTGTCAGCTGTAAGTGTCTTGTCGGCGTCGGACAGCGCACGGTAGGTCGTGCCCTTGCGATTCACGACCACGTCCAGCCCGGCGGCAGCGATCCACGCGGCGAGCCTGTCCGGATCAGCGCCTTCCTTTTTGTAATCGTGGAACGTGTAGGGCTGGTCATGCGCGTCGAGCCACACCCGCGCTTTTTTCACTGTGTCGCAATTGGGGATGCCGAAAAGGTGGATCATTGCTGTTTCCGTTCAAATCCGCGGGGTCAGATGCGCGTCGGCAATCGCCACTGCCAGCGCATCAGCCGCATCACTGCCCGTTATGGATACACCAGGCAGCAGCACCTTGACCATGGCGGCGACCTGCGCCTTTTCCGCCCCGCCGGTGCCCGTGACCGCTTTTTTGACCAGCCTTGCGGCGTGTTCGTTGACTGCTAACCCGGCTGCTCCGCACGCCGCCAGCACCGCGCCGCGCGCCTGTGCCAGCTTCAAAGTGGATTGCGGGTTGGTGTTGAGGAAAATTTCCTCGGCAGCGGCGCGATCGGGATGGTGCGCGGCGATCACTGCTGCAAGCCCGGATTGCAACACCGCCAGCCGCTTTGCCATCGGCGCGCTGGCATCGGTCTTGATCTGGCCATTGGCGATATGGCTGATCCGCGCACCTTCGCTACGGACCACGCCCCAACCGGTGCAGGAAAGCGAAGGGTCGAGGCCCAATATCAGCATCGGAAAATCATCATCAGGCTTTAAAGTTTCAGCCCGAGCCGCGGCCCGATCTGCATCATTAGCAGATAGAGAACCACGGTCAGAAGGCAGCCTGCCGCAAGCGCGATCCAGAAATTGACACCGCTTCGCAGCAAGGCTGGAATCAGCAGAAACATCGGTAGGCTGGGTAGCACATACCAGAAGGTCACTTCGGCATGCACAGCCATGTTTGCGGCATCAGGTCGCGCGTGCCAAAGGAATATCATGCCCAGCACGCTTACCAGCGGCAACGAGGCGATTAGTGCTGCCGTCGCCGGTTGCCTCCGCCCTACTTCCGCAATTGCAGCGATCATCGCCCCGGCTAGAAGCGCCTTGGCGACGAAGCTCCACATCAGCCCAGCTTCTCCATCACCTCGTCTGAGATTTCGTAATTACCCCACACGGTCTGCACATCATCATCATCGTCGAGCGTGTCGATCAGTTTCATCAGCGTGCTCGCTGTCGCCTCGTCGACATCGACGGTGAGCACCGGCTTCCACGCCAGTTTGACGTTATCTGCCGCACCCAAAGCCTGTTCAAGCGCGCCAGCCACGCCGTGGAGCGCGTCAGCGGCTGTCCAGATGGTGTGGCCGTCTTCTGATGATTCGACATCATCCGCGCCCGCTTCGATTGCGGCCTCTAACATCGCCTCCTCGTCGCCCGCGTCCGGCCCATATTCGATCAGTCCGCGCCGTTCGAAGCCGTGGCTGACCGAACCTTCGGAGCCAAGATTGCCGCCGTTCTTGCTGAATGCGGTGCGAACATTGGTTGCGGTGCGGTTGCGGTTGTCGGTCAGCGCCTCGACGATCAGCGCCACCCCGCCAGGGCCATAACCTTCATAGCGGATTTCGACGTAATCCTCGCCGCCCGCCATGCTCGCCTTGTCGATCGCGCGCTGGATATTGTCTTTCGGCATCGACTGCGCCTTGGCAGCGTTGACTGCCAGCCGCAGGCGCGGGTTCATGTCGGGATCGGGCATGCCCATCTTGGCCGCCACGGTAATTTCGCGGCTCAGCTTGGAGAACATAGCCGAACGTTTTTTGTCCTGCGCACCCTTGCGGTGCATGATATTCTTGAATTTGGAATGGCCTGCCATGGGACGCGCTTCACCGGGATAATAGAATAAGGAGCGCCGCGCTTTACTCCGATGGCTTATGCGGATGCAAGGGCGCACATCGACGCGGCGAGGTGCCCTTGCACGCGGGTTTTGCAATCCTCACCCCATGCCGAGTGCGGCCTTGTAGGTTTCCAGCAGCATATCCTGTTCGCTGCGGTCATCGGGCTTCATTTTCCGCAGGCGCACGATCTGGCGCATGATCTTGGGATCATATCCTACCGCCTTGGCTTCGGCATAGACGTCGCGGATATCGTCGGCGATGCCTTTCTTTTCTTCTTCAAGGCGTTCGATGCGTTCGATCAGCAGGCGCAGGCGGTCGTCGGTGGTTTCGGCCATCGGGGAATCTCCATTGGAAACAGAATCGGTTGGAGCGGGCGATAGCCAGACTGCCGCGCCGATTGAACCGGCGGCGCAAATTAATCCTGTGTGTTCTTCGCCAAACTCGCTTCCATTGCGGCGATTTGTTCCGGCGCGGCGGGCGATTGGAAGCGTTCCTTCCACTGCGCGCTTGGCATTCCGTGGATCACCGCACGCGCGGCTTCCTTGTCGCCCGGATAGCCGGCATCACGAATCCCGTCGGCCAGACAATTGCGGCAGAAACCGGCTAGCCCCATCAATTCAATGTTTTGCGCATCATGACGATGGCGCAAATGGCGCACCAACCGCCGAAACGCGGCAGCGGCCTGCGCATCGTCAAGATCATCTAGCGTGTCGGCATTGCTATTCATCGCGGCTTTTCCTTGAGTTGCAAAATGGGTCTGCCATAGCCTGCCGTAACGAGGGATAGGCAACACCATGACACGACGCGATCAGATCAGGATCGACCCGCGCGGCCGCAAGGTCAAGATTCTCGCCACCATCGGCCCGGCCAGCCGTTCGCCCGAAATGCTCGAAAAGCTGCTGCTGGCAGGAGCGGATGCGTTCCGCGTCAATATGAGCCACGGCGATCACGCCGATCACGAGGCCGCAATCAACGCCATCCGCGCGTTGGAAAAACAGTTTGCGCGGCCGATCGCGATCCTGGCCGATCTGCAAGGGCCGAAATTGCGCGTCGGCAGGTTCAAGAATGGGGAGGCGGTGATCCGCCATTCGGGCCACTTCGTGCTAGACCGCGATGAGACGCCCGGCGATGAAAACCGTGTATGCCTGCCGCATCCCGAATTGTTCGGCATTATGGAGCGCGGCCAGCGATTGCTGATTAATGACGGCAAAATCCGGTTGAAGGTGCTGGAGGCAGACGAAAATCGCATCCTATGCTCTGCCGAAGTCGGCGGGGTGATTTCGGATCGCAAGGGCGTGAACGTCCCTGATGCCGAAGTGCCGATCCCGGCGCTGACCGAAAAAGACCGCCGCGACCTTGCCTTTGCCACCGAACACGGAGCGGACTGGATCGCGCTCAGTTTTGTTCAGCGGCCCGAAGATATTGCCGAAGCACGCAAGCTGATCGGCACCCGCGATATCGCGCTGTGCGCCAAGATCGAAAAACCGCAAGCCATCCACCGGCTCGATTCGATCATCGAACTCGCCGATGGCATCATGGTCGCACGCGGCGATCTGGGCGTGGAACTGGAACCGCACGAAGTCCCGCCGCTGCAAAAGCGCATCGTGGCTGCTAGCAGGCGTGCGGGCAAGCCGGTGATCGTGGCGACCCAGATGCTGGAAAGCATGATCGAAAGCCCGACCCCGACCCGCGCCGAAGTCTCCGACGTGGCTAATGCAGTTTATGATGGGGCGGACGCCGTGATGCTTTCGGCTGAAAGCGCGGCCGGGCAGTGGCCGGAAGAATCGGTAGCGATGATGCACGCCATCGCTGCTCAGGTTGAACGCGATGAGGGTTACAGGGAACGCGTGCGCTTCCTCGAAACCACGCCCGACGCGACCACGTCCGATGCGCTGGCCCATGCTTGCATGACCATCGCCGATACAGTGCCGATCAGCGCGATTACCGTGTTCACCTCCAGCGGTTCAACCGCGCGGCGGGTGGCGCGCGAACGGCCCGGCACGCCGATGCTGGTGCTGACCCCGTCGATCCGCACCGCACGCCGCACGGCGCTGCTCTGGGGCGCGCACGCGGTGGCGACCAAAGATATCGGCAGCTTCGAAGAAATGATCGGCAAGGGCCGCCGCATGGCGCTGCGCCACGGGTTTGGCACCGCAGGCAGCAAGTTGATCGTGCTGGCAGGCGTGCCATTCGGGACACCGGGCAGCACCAATCTGTTGCACGTTGTGACCGTGACAGGCGATGAATTGGACAAGCACGCGGAGTAGACGGAGGCTGGACGTTTGCACTCCGCCTGATACCTTTGCCATGCGCGCCGATTCTTACCGGTGACAGCAAGGGAGGGTGCAATGAAACAGGCAGTGATTGGGTTGGCCGCAATCGGGCTGGCAGGCTGTGCGACATATGGCGCGGATGCAGCGCCGGATCAGGCCACTGCGCCGCCCGCGCCTGAGGCGATGATCTGCAACGCCGATTCGGCGCAGGCTCACATCGGCCATAATGCGACGGAAGCGGGAGGGGCCGTAATCCTGAAAGAAAGCGGCGCGCGCACCCTGCGCTGGGGCCCGCCCCGTTCAGCATGGACGATGGATTACCGGCAAGACCGGGTGAACGTGCAATACGACGACCAAATGAAGATCATCGCGATCACCTGCGGATGAGTGAGCGGCAGTGGGCAACATCGGGTTCACCGTTTGAAACCACCTTCGGCTTTGCCCGCGCCGTGCGTGAGGGGAACCGGATCATAGTCGCAGGAACCGGCCCGGTTGAACCTGACGGGAGCACGACCCCCGGCGGCGCGGCGGCGCAGGCGGAGCGATGCTGCGCAATCATCTGCGCCGCGATTGAGGAACTCGGCGGTTCGGCCGCAGACGTCGTGCGAACCCGGATGTTGCTGACCGACCCCGCCGATCAGGACGCGGTTGGCGCAGTGCACGCGCGGTTTTTCGGCGCGGCGCGCCCGGCAGCGACAATGGCCGGAGTTGCGTGGCTATGCCGCCCAGAATGGCGGGTTGAAATTGAGGCTGAGGCGGTGATCGGCGCTAGCCACAGCGTTTGAAGCGTATGCCACAGGCCAACAGATTGCGACAATCACGCCGCGCCTAGCAAAAATCCGCAAGGCTCCTGCACGGGCCAGACTTTTCTAACCCACGCAACCCGGTTAGAGACCTTGGTTATGTACGGACAATTTCAGCTCACCGACGATCAGCTCGCTATCCGCGAGGTGGCCCAGCGGTTCACCGCCGACAACATCACCCCCCATGCGGCCGAGTGGGATGAAAAGCACATCTTCCCGCGCGAGACGATCCAGCGCAGCGCCGAACTCGGGTTCGGCGCGATCTATGTCTCGGAACAATCGGGCGGGATCGGGCTGGGGCGGCTGGAAGCGGCGTTGATCATGGAGGCGATGGCCTATGGCTGCCCTTCGACCAGCGCCTTCATCTCGATCCACAACATGGCATCGTGGATGATTGACCGCTTCGGCGGGGAGGCGGTGAAAGGGAAGTATCTGCCCCAGCTGATCACGATGGACAAAATCGCCAGCTATTGCCTGACCGAACCTTCCAGCGGATCAGACGCCAGCGCGCTTCGCACCACCGCGCGCCGGGACGGGGACTACTATGTCCTCAACGGCACAAAGCAGTTCATTTCCGGCGCCGGCGCGAACGAGATTTACGTGGTTATGGTGCGCACGGGGGAGGACGGGCCGAAGGGCATTTCCTGCCTTGTGATCGAAAAGGACATGCCCGGCGTCAGCTTCGGCGCGAATGAGAAGAAGCTCGGCTGGCATTCGCAACCTACTGCGCAGCTGATTCTTGAGGACGTGCGCGTGCCTGTCGAAAATCTTATCGGCGGTGAGGGCGAAGGCTTCCGCATCGCGATGATGGGGCTGGATGGTGGGCGGCTGAATATCGGCGCGTGCTCGCTTGGTGGGGCGCAACGGTGCCTCGACGAAGCGATCAAATACACCAAGGAACGCACCCAGTTCGGCCAGCCTGTCGCCGAGTTCCAGAACACCCAGTTCATGCTCGCCGATATGGCGACCGACTTGGAAGCTGCCCGCGCGCTGCTTTATCTGGCGGCAGCAAAAGTGACCGATAACGCGCCCGACAAGACGCGTTTTTCCGCAATGGCCAAGCGGCTGGCGACTGACAACGGCAGCGCCGTGGTCGACCGCGCGCTGCAATTGTTCGGCGGGTATGGCTACCTTCAGGACTACCCGATCGAACGTTTCTGGCGCGATCTGCGAGTGCATTCGATCCTCGAAGGCACCAACCAGATCATGCGCATGGTCGTGGGCCGGGACTTGTTGCGGCAGTGAGCGCGATGCAACTTGCACTCACCACGCTTGTGGTGCCTGATTATGATGCGGGCATCGCGTTCTTTGTCGGCACGCTTGGCTTCGATCTGATCGAAGACAGCGATCTTGGTTCAGGCAAGCGCTGGGTCGTGGTCGGCGGCGCGGACGGCGGCCGCTTGCTGATCGCCAAGGCAACGACCGACACGCAGTCCGCCGCGATTGGCAACCAGACTGGTGGGCGTGTCGGGTTTTTTGCGCACACGGATGATTTCGCAGGCACTCAGGCACGCCTTGTCGATGCAGGGATATTTTTTCACGAGCAACCGCGCCACGAAAGCTATGGCACAGTTGCAGTCTTCAGCGATCCGTTTGGCAATCGCTGGGATCTGATCGAACCGAAAGAACCGGCCCAATGACCGACGATGTTCTCATCCGAACCGATGGCCCGATTGGCCATATCTCGCTCAATCGCCCCAAGGCGCTGCACGCGCTAACACTGGAAATGTGCCATGCGATGAGCGCAGGCCTGACCGAATGGGCTAATGACGACAATATCAAGGCGGTGATTGTCGATCATGCCGAAGGACGCGGGTTCTGCTCCGGCGGCGACATCGCTTTTCTGCGCGATTCGGCGCTGAATGATGGGGGGGTTTCGGGACGCAAGTTCTTCCACGACGAATACCAGCTTAACCACCAGATGTTCACCTATGGCAAGCCGATCGTCGCCTTTATGGACGGCATCACCATGGGCGGGGGCGTGGGCATTTCGCAGCCCGCCAAGCACCGCGTGGCGACCGAGAATACGCGGCTGGCCATGCCCGAAACGGGGATCGGGCTGTTCCCGGATGTTGGCGGCGGCTGGTATTTGTCGCGGCTCGGTCGGCGGCTGGGGCAGTTCCTCGCACTCACTGGCGCGCGGCTTGACGGAGCGGAATGTCTGTGGACGGGTCTTGCCACGCATTACGTCCCGGCCGAGATGCTGGAGGATATCAAGGCGCGAATCCACGATCATCCTGACCGGATTGCAGGCATCCTGTCCGAACCGGTTGGCACCCCGCCCAAGGCGCGGATCGAAGCCAATGCTGACAAGATAGCCAAGCATTTCGCCTCTGACGCTTACGAGGACATTCTCTCCAGCCTCGACGCTGCAGTTGATGCAGGCGATGACTGGGCGATGAAAGAGCGCGACACGCTCGGCACCAAAAGCCCGCAGACCTGCAAGGTCGCGCTGCGGCAATTGGCGCAAAGCGCCGCGCTGACCGACTTTGCCGATAATATGCGAATGGAATACCGCATCGCCAGCCGCGTGCTGACCCGGCCCGATTTTGCCGAGGGCGTGCGCGCGGTGATCACCGACAAGACCAATGACCCCAAATGGAACCCGGCAACGCCCGAGGACGTGACCGAGGAGCTGCTCGACGCAATCTTCGCGCCCCTGCCCGAAGGCGAGGAGTGGGTGCCCCTGCATTGAACCATTTTGTGGATTGATTCCTTCGTCATTGCGAGCGAAGCGAAGCAATCCAGTCCGGCGCTATCTGGATTGCCGCGTCGTCTGCGGCTCCTTGTAATGACGAAAATGGAGACTGAAATTGGCTGATTACGAAACCGTCACCGTCGAAACCGACGCTCAGGGCCACAAGGGCGTCACGCTGCTGACGATCAACCGCCCGCAGGCGCTTAACGCGCTCAATTCCAAGGTGCTGGAAGAACTGATCGCCGCCTTCGCCGCCTATCAGGCCGATGGCTCGCAGCTGTGCGCGGTTTTGACCGGCAGCGGCGACAAGGCTTTTGCGGCGGGCGCGGATATCAAGGAAATGAGCGAGAAACAGGCAGCCGACTTCTACCTCGACGACTTTTTTAGCCCCTGGACGGCGGAGATCGTCAAGAAGACCCGCAAGCCCTGGATCGCCGCGGTGAACGGCTTTGCGCTGGGCGGTGGGTGCGAATTGGCGATGATGGCGGATTTCATCATCGCTTCCGACAAGGCGAAGTTTGGCCAGCCCGAAATCAAGCTCGGTGTTGCCCCCGGCATGGGCGGATCGCAGCGCCTGACGCGCGCCATCGGCAAGTCTAAGAGCATGGAAATGTGCCTGACGGGCCGGATGATGGCCGCTGAAGAGGCAGAGCGCAGCAATCTGGTCGCGCGCGTTGTGCCGCATGAGGAGCTGGTCGTCGAGGCGCTGAAGACCGCCGCGACTATCGCCGCGATGCCGCCGATGGCGGTGATCGCCAACAAGGAAATGGTGAACGCGGCGTTCGAAATGACACTGGATCAGGGGCTGATTGTCGAACGCCGGATATTTCAGATCCTCACCGCGAGCGAGGACAAGGCCGAGGGCATGGCTGCCTTCATCGAAAAGCGCGAGGGGCAGTGGAAGGGGCGGTGATCCTATTCGTCACCCCAGCGCAAGCTGGGGTCTAGGGCTTTAGGCGCGGCGCCAAGCCGCTTGAGATCCCAGCCTCCGCTGGGATGACGGGAGAAAGAAAAGCTATGAAAATCGCCTTTATCGGCCTCGGCAACATGGGCGGCGGGATGGCTGCCAATCTGGTCAGGGCAGGCCACGAAGTGCGCGCGTTTGATCTCAGCGATGCGGCGCTCGCCGCCGCGCGCGAGGCTGGGTGCGTGACCTTCGCCACCGCCAAGGAAGCCTGCGCAGGCGCCGAAGCTGTCGTCTCGATGCTGCCCAACGGTGCGATCGTCAAACAGGTCTATTGGGACGATGTGATCGGCCACGCTCCTGAAGGCGCGATCCTGCTCGATTGCTCGACCATCGACGTCGCCACCGCGCGTGAGGTGATTTCTGTGACGCAGCAGCATGGCTACCAGATGGTCGATGCGCCCGTTTCAGGCGGGATCGCGGCTGCGGCGGGCGGGACGCTGACCTTTATGGTCGGCGGCAGCGCCAACGCCTTTGCGCGTGCCAAGCCCATCCTAGAAGCGATGGGCAAGGCGGTGATCCATGCAGGCGATGCAGGCAACGGGCAGGCCGCCAAAATCTGCAATAACATATTGCTGGCGATCCACATGATCGGCACCTGCGAAGCCTTCACGATGGCCGAAAAACTAGGGCTCGACGCGCAGACCTTCTTCGATATTTCCAGCGTTTCATCAGGGCAGAACTGGTCGATGACGTCGTACTGCCCCGTCCCCGGCGTCGGCCCGGTCACGCCTGCTGACAACGACTATCAGGGTGGGTTCGCCGCCGGACTGATGCTGAAAGACCTGCGGCTGGCGATCGAGGCGGCGAAGGCGGCAGGCGCCAAGGTTGAACTCGGCGAACACGCCCGCGCGATCTACGAAGCCTTTGCCAAAGACAATGCCGGGGTCGATTTTTCAGGGATCATCCGCACGCTGTAATGCGCTGGTCGGCACTGCTGCCGAAATCAGGGGCACTGGCCCTCTGAAGCGATTTTCAGCCGGGCTGCGGCCTGCTCGTCACTCCGCTGAAGTGCCTCGATGGTCTGTGCGATCACGCTGCAGTCAAACCGGGCGCCGCGTTTTATCGTAGCACCTGTAATTTCGCTGAAAGTGCTGGGGGGCAACACCCGCATTCCGCGCCGCAGGAAGGTGTCGTTCCAACGGTCTGTACCGCTGACGATGTCGATAAGTGTGCGCTGCCCCGCACCGTCCGCCTCGCCGAGCACCGCCGGCCCCAACTCTTGCAGCAATGTGTCGGGCGTGGATGCCTTAAGGAACAGCGCCACATAGCGCCGCGCCGCCTCGGCTTCATCACCCGCTGCAAGCGCGAGGCGCAACACCGTTTCCTGAGCCACTGGCTCGCGCCAACCCCGCTGACCGGCGATCTGAATCGTAACACCGGCTTCCTCGATCAGGCCTGCCTTGGTCTGAGCCACAGCCAGCAAGGTCAGGTTTTCAGCCGGGATCGGGCGTCGACGAACCAGCCTTTGCGCTTCTTTAAGCGCAAGCGCGGGGTCACTACCCTCGATTGCGCGCGCGGCCACCACGGCCTGCGCCGAACTGCGCAGCGGCCCCGGCACCGCAGATGCCAGCGCCGACGTGGTCGCTGCCTGCCGGTCGATCTGGACGAAGGTGGTGATCAGCGCGAGCACAAACAGTGCGCCGAACCATGCGATTCTGGCGATCATGGCCGCGCTCTCCCCTGATCAACGGCGGTGCGCGCCAGCATCAGCAAGGCGAATCCCGCCAATGCAAGCAAGGTCTGGCTTCGCAGGGGGTAATCCGAAATTGATTGCAGGGCGATCATCACAAGAAACACGCTTCCTGACCACGCAGCCCAGCGCTGCGGCGAATGCCGGGCACGCCAGCTGAGCAAGGCAACCAGCAGCAGCCACAGCGCCGCCAGCACAAGCCCGGGCAAACCTGCCTCAATCGCCAGTTCCAGATAATCATTATGCGCCCGCCCGGCGGTGCGTTGGGTCAGGTTTTCAAGCGATTCGTCGACTTGGAACACCTCGTCGAAGGTTCCCATCCCCGCACCGGCAGGCCAATAGCGCACAGCGGTGAAGCTGGCATCGTCCCAGATATAGCGGCGCGGATCATCTTTCGCTTCAAACCGTTCAAGTGTTTTTTCGATCGGGCCGGGCGCGGTGACGGTCAAGGCTGCGGTGCTGACCGCCACAAGGCCAATGGCCCCAAGCATGATTGCGAGTGGTCGTGCAGCAATTCCGCGGGCATCAACCGTTTCGCGTTCCCGCATGAACCACCAAACGGCCTTGATTCCAGCCATTGCCAGGGGCAGCATTGCCAGCACCACCGCAGTGCGTGATCGGGTCAGGATGATGGCCAGCAACAGAACCGCACACACGGTCAGCCTGACGGCCACCATTGCCACGTGCGGTTTGGGAGCAGGCAACAGCGCCGCAAGCGTGAGGCTAAACCCAAGCAGCAAGCCAGTTGAATTGCGATTGGCGAAGGTGCCGAGCAGGACGTCTCCGGGATTGCGTGCACCAAACAGCGTAGCCTCGTCGCCAGTTGCTCCGAGCTGGAACATGCCAAGCAGGGTGGTGGCTATGCCAAACCCGACCACTAACCAGCCCAGCCCGATGAGGCGCTGGCGTGGCAGCGTCCAGCCTGCAGCCAGAATCGCCACCGGTGTGATTAACGCTGTAAACGCAAGCAGCGTGCGTAGCGGACTGGTGCTCAACGGCATCCAGCCGACGACCCCGGTCAATTCAAGCGAGCGGGTGACAAGATTGCGGCCCGGAATTTCCTCCCACAAGCTGGGGGGCAGCGGCACAATCTGGATCAGCGGCAAAAGTAGTGACGCAGACACCAGGACGCGTAGAAGAATCGGCGATTGCGTCCAGAATTGCAAGAATGCTGCGCGACTTGGTAACAGTATCGCCAATGCGGCCAATTGGACGGCAAGGTTGGCAAGGCCGAAATAACTTCCCCCGCCTCCGAAAACAAAGGCGACACAAAGGAGTGCCACTAGGCCGGGAAAGGCTGTCCGCTCTGCCAGGTTCTTGTCCAATGGCGCTACCTTAGACCAAGCTGCCCCTGCCCGACGATACGCCAAAAGGCCAAAGAAAAAACCCGGCATTGCGTGCCGGGTGCTTTCTCGATGAAGCCTGCTTTTCAAAAACTGGAAGCGGTCAGGTACCAGGCGACTGGTTGTTATCGCCAGAACCAGCGGCAATAATGATCCCGCCAATGATCGCCGCGGTAGCCAGCAGAGCGATGAGGATCGTTTCTCCGTCCGCTTCTCTGTCCGAATTCGATTCGCCTTGTGCAGCGCGACCAACACCCGGCTTCGACGCCGAGACCCGGTACACCGACGCACTATCGCCCGCACGCGTGTTCGCCTGAGCGGCAACTGGTGCGATTACCATGATGGCGGCTGCAGTTGCCATCACGGTACGAGCGGCAAATTTGATCATCGGCAGATCCTCGTAAAACCTTCGTATTAATACCTAGTGCATTGCAACATGCTTGGCAACCACCCGATAGGATGGAACCGTAAACGAAGCGTGTTTCTGCTGCCAAAGCGCGACAAGTTGCGTTTATCGGGTTTTACAAAACTTGGTGGAACCGACGACTTCAACCCTGCTTGAAAATCGATGCATCCGGTTCAAGCAAAGGCTGGTATCGGGATATATCACCGCCCAATACAACCCGGTCGCCATGACGAAGCCAAGCGTGGGCATCGAGTTGGCCGTTCGCCGCTTTTGCTGCCCCGACCACGATTTCGCTTGGGATGCCCAGGCGGGTTAGCCAGCGCTGCCCCGCCAGTGCCTGAACGAGGCAATCTGATCGCCACGGCACGCGCGCCGCCATGCGGGAGATGAAGAACGCAGCCTCGTCGCAACGGTGCGCGATTTCGGCGGGCGAATTTTCTGATGCACGCAATATCGCCACCTTGCGGTTGCGCTCCATCACGCCGTGGGGCCTGATGCGCGCCAATCCTATCCTTGCGGTGCCAAGGTCTATCAAGCCGCGTAGAGCAAGCACCAAAAAGCGTGGGAGAGAATACGCGCTACGCATCGTGGACCACGGGTTGGCTCCGCACCGTATTACGTCTGCGCGATAAGGTCGCTTGCGGCCAATTCATCAAGAAACGTGCGCAGGTCATGTTCTGCCGTATCACGATCAACTTCGTAGTGTTCAAGAATTCTGTCGCACACCTCGCTCGGGAGGTCCCCGGCAGTCAGGCCTTCCCACAACAGTGCTCCGACCGGATCGAGCCCGAAATAGGTGCCATTGGCGAGGTGCAAGACGACCATTTCGTTGCCAACGCGATTTGCGATCGCCTGATCGCTGATTGTCCATCGGGAATTGAGGATATCAGTCACACAGAATCTCCGGATCATGTTTGCCCGCTCGGCCAGTGCGTGCGGCGTTGCCGGTGGAAGGCTCTGACCCTAATTGTCGCGATAGCGGGAAAACAATGAAACGACATGATCAAGCGCAGAGCGATAATCAGGCAAGTGCTGCGGGTAACGCTCCATCATAACCTTGGCAATGCCGCCGAAATCAAGTCCGCTACCTGCCATCGCAATGCAATCGACATCGATCTGCATCTTGGGCGAGTGCGCCGGGACGCGCTGGCTTGACCCCGCCTTCGCATCATCGGCAGAAAGGACCCGGCTGAGAAAGGTCGATTGCCGGAATGAACCGCGCGTTTCGCCGCCATGACCGTCAATGACTTCGCCGTCCCACGACCACACATAGTTATGATCGACAAGGTTACCCCTGATCCGGGCCTTGATCCGGTCACCGGCCGTCAGACGCGGCGGATTGGCGAGCGGGAGGAACATCTGGCCATAGACAAGTTCCGCTTGCCCGGGGGCATTCGAATAGCCAAGCCCTTCAGCGATTTCCGCATCGAACCAGGCCAGCAGGCCATGCGCAACGCCGCCCTTGGTCGCCATCAGTTCAACTGCGACGTCAAGGTTTGGTTGGGTGACAATGCGGTAATCAATCACCGCCAGATCCTGCGGCTCCGACAGGAGCGCACGCGGCTTGAGGTAGGCTTTGCTTTCGGTGTTGGCCGCGAAGGAATGCGCCGCTGACAGATCAAGCCCGTATTTGTTGTCGCGCCACGGATACCAGGATTGCCGATAGTGCTTGGGCGATCGCGCCAACGCCACACGTAAGGTGTCGCGCATCGGCATCAGCGTGCCTCCCGGCGCGAGCAGCCGCTCGCGAGCGTCTTTGATGGTGGCGATATGGTGTTGGTAAAGTGAGACCGTGCCGCGGCAGTCAGACACCACCACGTCGGCCTTGTGATCGGGCGTAAAACGGGTCGAAAGATCGCGCACCACGGTGATGCGGTCGGCGCAGCCATTGGCCTTGGCCAGCGACATCAGCAATTCGATGCTGGGATCAGGTTCGATCGCGACCACCGATCCCGCACCATATTTGCAAGCAAGCAGCGCAAACACACCAAAACCGGCACCCAGATCAATGACGCTGCATCCCGGCGTGATCGCGCGCCGCAGGGCTTCGGCATAGACACCCATGCGCGGCTCGCAGTCGATCATCTGGCCGTAGGCGGCGATATCATAGCCGGACGCACGGATCATCGCGAAAGGCTTCCTTGCTGTTCGGCTGGCAGTAAGGGTTTGCGGTTATCCATGATGGCTGCGATTATCTGATGCACGGCGCCGAGACGTTTGAAATCATGCGGATAGGAAAGCCGGTAAGCCGGAACCTTAAGTGCGAGCTGCGACAGTCCCGCCAGCCGCCGGGCCCCGCATCGCGGGTCCTTGGGGTCGAGCGAGAAACTCTGTTCCACTAACGCGATGCAAGCGCGGGTGCTGTCCATAGGTGTGGCAACGGCATCGGTTGCACCGCATTCGCCGGAAAGAAAGAAGATGGCGGCGAGCGGCATTGGCTGGCCGGCGGATTTCGGAAGGGTCGGGAGGTGAACGTGCCGCTTGTCCGAATAATCAGCCATCGGCGATGTCGCTACATCATTTCCAAGCAGGCTGGCGATTGCTTCGGGAAACAATCTCAGGCTTGGATAGACGGTCTGCGCAAGAAAACCGTTCACCCCTGGCGTGACAATTGCCGCATCATCACCCACTAGCTCGCAGCCTGCTTGATGAAGGCTCGTCGCAAGTGTTGATTTACCGGCACCAGACTGCCCCAGAAACAGCGCCAGTCGATCACCAAAGCGAACCGCGCTGGCGTGCAACACCAATTCGCCCAGTTCAGCCAGAAGGCGCGGCGCGATCTGATCGTGCAGAATGTGAATAAGTACGGTTTCGGCGGTTTCCGGGCTGATGTCGAATCCGGTGATGGAGCGATCACCAAAGTTAATTCGGAAGCGGGCGACATCGTGGAAATGGATCGACACCACGTTCCCGTCGCGCTCGATCAGCGGCGGCGGGGTCTGATCGTCACCCGAAAGTTCGGGCGGGTCGGGCAGGCTGATGCCCGCCGGAATGCAGGCGCCCAGATTCACGAACCGCCAAACAGAAAGGGGGCCCGTGGCGAACGGACCCCGCTCCATAATTTCCCCAAACATATTGACCGAAATGATGCTGGATATGCCCGTTGGTTGCCTGCAAACTTACGGGCGATTACGCATCGAGCCCTGGTTGCCCACTTCGATGGTCGATCCGACGCCACCTGCGGTCAGATTGGCAAATTCGCCATAGACCACAAGCCTTGGGCGTGAATACTCGACCTTGCAGTTCGCGGTCGCATTGCGCTGCGCCATGCTTGTTCCCCGTAATATCACCTATCCCGAAAATCGGGACATCCACCAAAATAGATAACTTAAGGTCTTTTGTGTTGCAACCGCTAACTGGTCACGACGAGAATCGTCAATCGCGGTTAGTCGTGCGGAGCGGACGAATGGATGCAGTTCGTTACGCCACCCCGGCTTCGCTCCGCCCAGCCAATGGGCGAACACCGCGTCGTCAAACAGCCAGCCAACATGCTCCTTGCCAACGCGCCAGCGCACCGCATCGGGCAGCAGCCCGGCCATCGCCCGGCGCAGGATGATCTTGGGCCAGCCGTCATGTTCGATCTGATCGGCGGGCAGCGTGAGCACAAAGTCAAGTAAGCGCCGGTCGAGGAACGGATCGCGCGGTTCGATTCCGAATTGTGCCGCCACCCGGTTATAACGTTCGCGGGCAACCACGACATAGGGGTGCATCACCAGCGCGCGGCGGTCATCGCAGCGGCCATCGAGTTTCAGTGCGATATGGCGGGCATGGGCGGCGCGGCGCTCTGCCATGTTGATTGACTGGGCAAGCGCTGGCGCGACCATGCTGGCTTGATCCGCGCGGCGTTGGCGCGATGCCGCCCCCGCGCGACGACGCAGCGCGCGCAAGCCTGCGGGCACCAAGACGCGCCTTGCGCCGTTGATAAAGGTTGGGACAGCCGGCATTTCCGCCCCCCAGAACCGGCGCGCTCCCGCCGCTTCACGCCATGCACCGATGATATCGCCGCGCCGCAGCCGCCACGCGACCATATCATCGGCCATCAGTGTGGTATCGCCAGCCACCCCGTCAAGCATAACGGAGACGCCCTCCTGCTGCGCTGCAAGATAGACCGCCCGCAGCATCGCCATATCTCCATCAAATGGCTCACCGCTCTGTTGTGACAGCCGCGTCAGTTGATCTGCATGGGCGGAGAAATCCTCGATCGCGATGTCGCGGGGGGCAAGGTGGGCCATGGTCTGCGCGGCGCGGATGGTGCGGGTTTCGGCGCAGCCTTCGGCGCTGCCGGTGGCTGAAAAGGTCGGTAGCGCCGGTTCGCCCGCTTGATACAACAACCGCGCAGCCACCGCCACGACTGATCCCGAATCCATCCCGCCCGACAGCATCGACCCAAGCTTGCCCGCAGGCGCCCGAAGCCGCGAACGCACCGCTTCGGTAAAGACTTCCAGAAAGGCATCGGCATAGGCACGATCGTCTGCCAGCCGCAGCGGGGAGGGGGGCGGCAGCTCCCAGTAACGCCATATCCGCAGCACATCGCCTTCCACGACCATCGCATGGGCGGGCGGAAGGCGGTAGATGCCCTGATAGAAGGTCGACGTAAGATCGCAGGCCTCAAGATCTTCGAGAAAATCGCCGATCCGCGCTTCATTGATCCGGCGCGGGATCGCGGGATGACTGGCCACCGCATCGGCATCGGTTGCAAAGGCAAAAATTTGGCCGGGCGCGTGATGGTAGATCAGTTGCCGCATCCCCACCTGATCGCGGGCGCAGAACAGACGCTGGCTTGGCGCATCCCAGATGGCGAAGGCAAAATCGCCGAGCAGGTGAGCGAGGCAGGCGGTGCTCCATCGCAGATAGGCGCGCAGCACCAGTTCACCGTCACCAATCATCCGCCCGGCATCGGTTAGGCCCAGCACAGCGAGCAATTCATCGCGATTGTCGATCCGTATGTCGCCGGTGATGACGCAGCCGCTTGGTGCGTGGCACAAGGGGAGCTGTTCCTCCAGCGCCTCGGGCGTGGTGGCCAGCAGCGCATGGCCGAGAGCCACCGGCCCTTCAGCCCACACCGCGCTGCCATCCGGGCCGCGCGGAGCGAGGGTGCGGAGCATTGCGGCAAGTTCATCTGGGGCGCAAGCGGCCCCGTTCAGGCGCATCAGGCCGCAGATGCCGCTCATTGCCGGGCCACTTCTTCAGCTTGCTCGATCACCGTGAACCCCTGCGGTGTGACCTTGATAATGCGGTCGGCGAGCGCAAGGCTGGCGGGACGATGGGTGATGATGATCACTGTTCGATCACTCAGCAGATCGGCGCAGGATTGAATGAATGCGGTTTCCCCGTCGAGATCGAACATGCTGGTGGCTTCGTCAAAAATATAGATCGGCGGATCGCGGAATAGCGCGCGGGCCAGCGCCAGCCGTTGTCGTTGCCCGCCCGACAGCCGCACGCCGCCATCACCGATTTCAGTCGCCATCCCGCGCGGCAGATGCTCGATAAACTCCCACGCCTGCGCCAGCCGCGCCGCGTTTTCGATTGCCGCAGGGTCAGGATCGGGGCACCCGAAAGCGATATTTTCGGCAATCGATCCGTAAGCCAGCAAGGGGCGCTGCGGCACATAGCCGAATTGCCGCCGCAGATCCTGAACTTGCAGATCGGCGATATCCACGCCGTCGAGCGTGATGCGACCCTGATCCGGCTGATAAAACCGCAGGATCAGGTTGACGACGGTGGATTTGCCGATCCCATTGTCTCCCGTAAGCGCGATGGTCTCACCTGGCGCGATGGCAAGATTTACATTGGTCAGCACCGCAGGCCGGCCGGAATAGGCAAAGCTCACCGCGTCGATCGCAATCGCGCCCCTTGCCCGTGCGATCCGACGCTTGCGGTCATAACCGGGTTCGGGCTGCATCGCGAACACTGCCTCCAGCCGTGCAAGTGTCCCCTTGGCAATCTGAAATCTGCCATAGGTGTCGGCAAGGCTGCCGACCGGGCGGGTCAGCAGCGCGGCGTAGAACAGGAAGGCAAACATTTCGCTGGGGCTGCGCGCGCCATCCTGAACCTGCGCGCTGCCGGTAACCAGAATGACGATCGCCGCGATGGCCGCCACCAGCGCCACGACCGGCCCGATAAAGGCTGTGATCCCGACCTGTTTCAGCTTCAGCAGCCGCGCTTTTTCAATGGCCGCGGCGTAGCGCGATCGATGTTCGCCCTCGATCGCGAAGGCTTTGATCGCGGGCAGCATCTCAATGTCGCTCTCGGCCATCCAGACAATATCGACCTCGGCCCGGCGCACCTGCCTGCCCAGCACCCTGAGCCGCCTGCCCACCCACTTCATCACGATGAAAAATGGCGGGATCAGGATCGGGATGGTGAAGGTCAGCACCGGATCGATGATGAACAGGATGATGAAGGCACCAGCCGCCGTCATTGCCATCGATGGAACCCGCGCCAGCGTTGCGGTGAGGAAGGTGCTGAGGTTTTCGACTTCGTGGCTCATCAGGCTGAGCAGGTCGCCGCCGCGGCTGCGATCATGGAACGCCATCGGCATTGCCACAATGCGTTCGTGGGTTTCCTGACGCAAGTTGGCGAGAATCCGCCCCGATGCCCTCTCGGACAGGATCGCAACCAGAATTGTTGTCCCGGCCAGCCCGATCAGCGCGATGGCCAGCAGGATCAGCGTCTGATTGAGATTAACCGAAGCTTCGCCAACCATGCTGGCTGCAAGCTGGGCAGCCAGCCACGGCAATGCCAGCGTGACCGCCGAACTGGCGAGCGAAAGCCCCCCGATCAGTGCCAGTTCACCCCGAAACCGGCTGGTCCAATGCCGCAGAAACGCCAGCCGCATGTCAGCGTTTCCCGATCAGCAGTTTGCCGATGCCCTCGGTCCAGCGGCGCAGGTGCAGCGCGGACCGTGGCCATCCGGACGCATCAGGAAAGCGCGCTTGCAAAAACGCGTCATCGGGAAAGGCGGCATAGCGAAACACGCGCGCCTTTTCGCCCAACCCAGAGCAGGCGGCAAGGTCGCGGCGCAAGCGCCACAGATGCGAGGATGAGCTGAAATAGGCGGCAACGCCGTGATTTTCCGCTGCCCGTCCCATTGCATCGGCAACCGCCTCAGGCACGGCTGTGCCCAGCGTGCGCTGCGCAAAGGCCAAGCTGTTGCGTACCATCGGCGCCGTGCCGGTGGACGCGGCGCGTTCAGCCAGCGCCTGCCAATCGCTTGCGCCGAATGCTCCGGTCAGCAGGTGAGTATCGACCGCCCAGATCAGGCGGTCAGTTTCAAATACTTCATCTGCCCCAACATGATACCCGAACAGGCCGTGTGCGGCACGATTGATCGCGATCAGGATGAGGTTGTCGACCGGCCCGATTGCGCGCGCGCGCGGCGAAAGGCGCTCCAGCGCGATGGTCTCGTTAAAGCGCAGTCCGGTCTCGATCTTCCGGGAAGCGGCGGCGCTGGCATTGATGCGCCAATGAATGTCGACCGTCGGGGTAAACCCGATGGCCGTGTCGCATAACCAGCTTTCTTGCAGCGCTTTGGTATCGCCCGCCTTGCGCCAGCCGCATGAACGCAGCACTTGCCTCACCTGTTTGCGGCGCGCGCCGGGCACAAAGATGTCGGTGTCGCCGCGCTTCCGCATCGCCGGGACGTGATAGATCGAATAGGCGAGCGCAGTCCCCTTGGTGACGATCGCACGGATATCTGCCGCCGCGAAGGCTTCGAGCAGCGGGGCAACCGCGGCGCGGTGGCTATCTTCCCAGAACGATTGCATGCCGGCCTGCTCGCGCACCGCACGGGCAAGCGCCGGTGGCCAACTGGCTAGAGCCGCTGGGGTTTGCGCGATCAGCAGGGCAATCCCGTGAAACGCAATCCGGCGCGCCGCTCCGCCCACATCGCCGGAACATTCCGCCGGCCATGGCGGAACCTGTTCGGCGCGCAGAATTCTGGAAACGCAGCGCGCAAGGTACTCGTCGAGCGCAGCAATGTTCATGGCGATAAGATCCGGCGCATCACACTTTCGGTCTCCAGCCCGCGACATAATCGCTGCCCGGTTGTCCCGCGGCCATTGCCAGATCGCAGGCATTCCCGCGATAAGGCAATTTGAAGCGACTGCAAGCCGGACGGGCACTTTGCGATTGACCTGCGGGAACCGCGCTGCGATGCGGCGTCAGGTTGGCCCGTGTTGATTTAGAGAGGCAGCGGTAATCCGCTATGGCAATCAATACCAACAGGCGGGGCATCATCTTGGCGGGCGGTTCGGGCACGCGGCTTTACCCGTTGACGCGCGGTGTTTCCAAGCAATTGATGCCGATTTTTGACAAGCCGATGATCTATTATCCGCTGAGCACGCTGATGCTGGCGGGGATCCGCGAGATTCTGATTATCACCACGCCCGAAGATTCCGCGCAGTTTCAGCGGGTGCTGGGCGATGGGTCGGATTTCGGGGTGGCGTTGTCCTATGAAGTGCAGCCGCAGCCTGAAGGGTTGGCACAGGCGTTTCACATCGGCGCGGATTTTGTGCGCGGGGGGCCAAGCGCGCTGATCCTCGGCGATAATATCTTCTACGGCCACGGCCTGCCCGCACTGCTGGGCAATGCCAATGCGCGCGGTAGCGGGGCGAGCGTGTTTGCTTACCGGGTCAATGATCCCCAAGCGTTCGGCGTGGTGGAATTTGATGCGGACGGCAAGGCGGTGTCGATCGAGGAAAAGCCCAAGCTGCCCAAATCGAACTACGCGGTAACGGGCCTGTATTTCTACGATGAGACGGTGATTGACCGCGCGCGCGATCTTTCGCCCTCACCGCGCGGCGAGCTGGAGATTACCGATCTCAACCGGCTTTATCTTGATGAAGGCTCGCTGGCGGTTGAGATCATGGGGCGCGGGTTTGCGTGGCTCGATACCGGCACCCATGCCTCGCTGCTCGATGCGGCGACTTACGTGCGGATCACCGAGGAACGTCAGGGTCTGAAGATCTGCTGCCCCGAAGAAATCGCGTGGCGGCAGGGCTTTATCACCGCCGACCGCTTGCGCGACATTGCCGAGCCGCTGCGTAAATCGGGCTACGGCGAATATCTGCTTGGCCTGCTGAAAAACCCGGTGCTGGCGTGAAGATTGTTCAAACCGCCATTCCCGGCCCGGTGATCATCGAACCACGCGTGTTCGGCGACGCGCGCGGGTTCTTTATGGAAACGTGGAACGACGCTGCGTTCGCGCAAGCGGGACTGAATGTCATCTTTGTGCAAGACAATCACAGCCGCTCGCAAAAGGGCGTGCTGCGCGGGCTGCATTTCCAGAATCCCGGCGCGCAGGGCAAGCTGGTGCGGGTAACACGCGGCGCGGTGTTCGATGTGGCGGTTGATCTGCGCGCATCATCGCCGCAGTTCGGCCAGTGGGTCGGAGTGGAACTGAGCGCGGACAACAACCGCATGTTCTGGGTGCCCGAAGGCTTTGCCCACGGCTTTCTGACGCTCGAGGATGACACCGACTTCCTCTACAAATGCACCGCTCCCTATGCACCGCAGTCCGAACACACGCTGGCCTGGGATGATCCGGCGGTGGGGGTTGCATGGCCGGTGGCGGGGATCGACCCGATCATCTCTGACAAGGATGCGCGCGGGCTGGCGCTCGGCGATGTGCCGGTGTTTGCATGAGAGTGCTGATCACCGGCGCGAACGGCCAGCTTGGCGGGGCGTTGCAGCGGCTCGCGCCGGACTGGGCCGAGGTGAGCGCGATCGGCGCTGATGATTGCGACTTCACCGATATCCCGATGCTGCGCGCGCGGCTGTCGGTGGAGGCACCTGACATCATCCTCAACGCGGCGGCCTATACGGCGGTCGACAAGGCCGAAAGCAACGAAGACCTGGCCCGCGCGATCAACGCCGATGCGGTGGCTGCGATGGTCGCAGCGATGGCGGAAAGCGGCGGCAAGCTGGTGCATATATCGACCGATTTCGTGTTCGATGGCGAGGCAAGCGCGGCCTACGAGCCATCAAGCGCCCGCAACCCCCTGTCTGCCTATGGCCGAACGAAAGCCGCAGGGGAGGATTACTTGCGGCCTGAAGACCTGCTGGTGCGCACTGCATGGGTTTACGAAGCGGGCGGGGCGAATTTCGTGCGCACCATGATCCGGCTGATGAACGAGCGCGATGAACTGGGCGTGGTTGCTGATCAGGTGGGTGCGCCGACTTGGGCAAGCGGGCTCGCGCGCACGATCTGGTCGCTGGTCGAGAGGGGCGCGACCGGTATCTACCACCACTGCGATGACGGGTTGGCGAGCTGGCACCAGTTCGCGGTCGCCATCGCCGAGGAAGCGCACGCGCTGGGCCTGATCACGCGCATCCCCGCCATCCGCCCGATTACCACCGCCGATTACCCTACGCCCGCAAAGCGCCCGGCGTTCTCGCTTCTCGACTGCAGCGCCACGCGGGCGTTTCTCGGCGACACCCCGGTTCACTGGCGCACCAATCTGCGCCTGATGCTGCAAGAGGAATCAAAGCTTGGCTAATCTGCTCGTTACCGGCGGTGCCGGCTTTATCGGCGGCAATTTCGTGCATTACTGGAATGCGCAGCACCCGGACGACGGTGTGACGGTGCTCGATGCGCTGACCTATGCGGGCAACCGTTCGACGCTCGAAGGCACCAATGCCGAACTGGTGGAAGGCGACATCCGCGACACCGTGCTGGTGGAAAGCCTGCTGCGCGCGCATGACATTGACACCATCGTTCACTTTGCCGCTGAAAGCCATGTCGACCGTTCGATCACCGGGCCGGATGCGTTTATCGATACCAATATCCTTGGCACCAATAGCCTGCTGAAAGCCGCGCGCAGCGTTTGGCTGGCGGGCGATGGACGTGCGCATCGCTTCCACCATATCTCGACCGACGAGGTGTTCGGCTCGCTTGGCCCGCATGATCCGGCGTTCAGCGAGGTTACGCCCTACGCCCCCAACTCGCCCTATTCGGCCAGCAAGGCCGCGTCCGATCATCTGGTGCGCGCCTATCACCACACCTACGGGCTGGAGGTGACGACCAGCAATTGTTCGAACAATTACGGCCCCTATCAATACCCAGAAAAGCTGATCCCGCTGTTCCTGCTCAACGCGCTGCACGGCCGGCCGCTGCCGATTTACGGTGACGGGATGAACGTGCGCGACTGGCTGCACGTTGAAGATCACTGCCGCGGGATCGAAGCCTGCCTGCTGCGCGGGGCACCGGGCGAGACCTACAATATCGGCGGCGGGGCCGAACTGCCCAACCTCGAGGTGATCGCCGCAATCTGCCGCGAGGTTGACCGCGCCTTTGCCGAGGTTGACGGGCTGGCTGAGCGTTACCCGCAAGCGCCCGCTGCCAAGGGCGTGGCCACCGAAACCCTCAAAACCTTCGTCACCGACCGCGCTGGCCACGACCGCCGCTACGCCATCGACGAGGCCAAAGCCCGCGCCGAACTTGGCTACGCCCCGGCCCACGGCTTTGACGAAGGCCTCCGCCAGACCCTGCGATGGTATCTCGTTCACGAAAGTTGGTGGCGGCCGCTGCTGGGTTAGGAGGCGTCACGTTGCTGGCGGTTCGGTAACGCCGCGGCTGCGGGGTCACTTTCGCGCAGTTGCCGCTCATTGGCATCGGCGGAGACGAAACGACCATAGTGGCCAACCGCGATACTGCTGCGAATGATCCTGGCCGGATTGCCAGCGGCAATCGAACGGCTGGGGACGTCCTTGGTCACCACGCTGCCGGCGCCGATCACGCAATCGTCACCGATGGTAATGCCCGGCAGGATCAGGCTCTCCCCGCCGATGAAGCAGTTTCGACCGACACGGGTATGGAGGTAAAGGCCGCGGGTGCGATCATGCGTCATGATCCGTGCATTAAAGGCGATATAGCTGTATTCGGCGATATGCACCCCCTTCGGAAAGGTCAGGTCCGGCTTGGCGCTCAATGACATTTCGACCGTTGGATGGATGTCCATGCCCATGACCGATACGAAAAACCTCCTGCGCGTAGCGGTAAGAAGCTTGCGGAGAAATGCGAGTTGGGCAAGGCTGAAACTCATGGCGGTATTGTCCTCGCGCGCATACTCGATGGGTTGAAGCCTGTGCGCTGCGTTGCCACCAAGGCAGGGCTTATTCAATCATTTCGTCTTGAGGGGGGAGAGGTGCGACGCTGGCTTCGAACCGTTGGCCGCTTGCGGATCGGCGTTGGTGCCGCGCTGCTATTAGCGGCGGTCCTGTTGGCCGTGTTCTACCGCGAATTGCCTGCTTGGCGATTTGGCGGCACTTCCAGCCGTGCGGCCATCCCTATCGGGTTTGATGCCCCCGGTTCACTCTGCCCGCCAGGATGGCAGAAGATCGACTTGCGCGGCGATAGTCTTGTCGCCGGGTTGCGCATGGGAAGCAGCAGCGGTGCGGGCAAACCCTACGGCGTGGTTATGGCGCAGGCGTTTGGCGGCGGCGTGACCGTCCGGCTGCGCGGACGCGGCGGAGCCACCGCGGCAGATGGGGAAGCGTTGTGGCGTGAAACAGCAGTGGACGGTGAGATCCTGCTGCTGGCCTATGGCACCAATGATGCCGCCGTGCGGGGGCGGATTGGCGAAAAGACGCCAGTTCCCATGCAATTTTTCCGGGAGAGTATGCTCAGGCAAATCCGCCAAGCCAGATCGGGCGGTGCCAACGTCGGCCTGATCGTGCCCCCGCCGGCAGGTTCGCCGGCCATGATGGACCGCCTGCGGCCCTATCGGCTGGAGGTTCAACGGATAGGCCGTGAGGAAGGCATCCCGGTATTCGATCCCGCTGAAGCCTTCGCCGAATGCCGCAGCGAAGAGCCGCTGCTGACATCAGATGCATTGCACCTCAACCGCGCCGGCCATGATTGCCTCGGTCGATGGCTGGCGCGCAATCTGTGCAACTAAGACTTGTGTTTGTGGCCACCCAGCAACGGACGGGGCGTGCGGCGTCCGTTGCGAACCCAACGACAAGCAGTGGGAACCGAACCGCATCCGTCAAACTGAGCCCGGTCATCGCCCCGTTAATGACTGCGAGGGTCAGGGCCTGTTAGCAGGTTGCTATCGACGGGCCGTGTGCATTCGATCATGGGATAGACGAAAAACTATGATTTATGAGTGGCAGCCACTCGTCGGCAGAGGACGTTGGTAAAACAGTGCCTTCATTGCCATCGACGACGGCTTACGCCATTTGGCGCTGTTATTCGGAACTGCCAGAGGAAGATGATGGATAAGGCTTACCATTCCAATGTCCGGCTGGACATAATCTCGCTCGTTCCGGTTGCAACACGGTTGCTCGACATTGGCGGCGGAACTGGCGCGACGGCGCGGTATCTCAAAGAGCTAGGTCGGGTGCAAGAAATTGCGGTGATGGACGCAGTTATTGGCCGCCACACAAAAGACCTCGAATTTTGGTCGGAGGCCGATCTTAACGATTGCGGGGCGGTTGCGGCATTCCTGACCGAAAGCGGGCCATTCGATGTTATACTGCTGCTAGACGTGCTAGAACACCTTGTGGATCCTTGGTCTTTAATCGACACTGTGGTTCCCTATGTTTGTCCCGGTGGCGTTTTGATTGCGAGCATTCCAAACGTACGGCACTACTCTGCCTCTTTTGATCTATTGCTGCGCAATCGCTGGCGATATGCTGAAGCGGGCATTCTTGATCGAACTCACTTGCGTTTCTTTGTGCGCGATAGCGCAATTGGATTAATTGACCGGCCTCAAATTTCGGTACAGTCGGTCACGCCATCCCCAATAGGTTCACGTATGATGCGAGTGTTGAATATTATGACTCTAGGTTTGTTTAGGTCATTTATGACACTTCAGTACTTCATCGTTTCAAGGCAAGATAAATAATATATTATCTGGGATAGTGTCAGTATGAATGCGATTGGCCGAAATAGTATTTACAATCTGATCGGCACTATATTGCCAATGGCGCTATTTATTCTAACGATCCCGGCATATATTTCGTTGATCGGCGCGGCCCGGTATGGCGTTCTTGCCATTGCCTGGCTGGTGGTGGGTGTATTCGGGATGCTTGATCTTGGTCTCGGGCGCGCTGCCACACAAAAGATTGCCTCACTGCGCGAAAGTTCATCCGAAGACCGGCGCGCCGCCTTAAGCACCGCGCTTGTTGCCAATATCGCCATTGGGAGCGTTGGCGCGGCACTGATGCTTGCGGGTGCCTCTTATATGTTTGGCAGCGCAATGACACTGGAGGATTGGCTTCGAGCGGAAGCGGTGCAGCTTGTCCCATTGATGGCCATCGGCGTGCCAATTGTGACTACACTTGGAATTCTCAATGGCGCATTGCTGGGCCGCGAGAGATTTTTAGAAAGCAATAAGGTCCATGTCATCAATTCGAGCCTGTTCCAACTGCTGCCGCTGGCAGTCGCGTGGCTCCATGGCCCCCACTTGTTTCCCCTAGTTGCCGTCTCCTTGCTCGCTAGACTCGTTGGCGTTTGGCAGTTGTGGAGTCATTGTCGGCGCGAATTTGGAACCGGATTATTCGGTCTATTCAGGCGGAATGATTTTTTGCCTATGCTTAGATATGGGGGATGGGTAACGGTGTCCGGCTTGGTGGGAACCGCGCTGGTTTTTTCAGATCGGGCATTTATCGGTAGTGTTCTCGGCGCGGTAGCGATCACCGTTTATACGGTTCCGCTGGATGCGACGCGCAGATTGGCGGTCTTCGCAGATTCTTTGACGAATGCCATTTTCCCGCGACTAACGCTGACCAACAAAGCGCAAACCGATGAATTGATGGCCCATGCCGCAGCTGTTCTATATTTTATCATCACACCAATTGTCGCTGGATTGATCATCATAGCTGACCCGCTATTCCGTCTCTGGCTGGGCGATGAGCTTGGAGCAATCTCTGCACCTTTTGCGCAAATTTTTGCCTTGGCCGCTTGGGTAAATAGCTTTGCAAAAACAGCTTATGTCAAACTTCAGGCACAAGGCAAGCCGCATTTGGTGGCAATCGTAATGATTGTTCAACTCCCAGTTTACCTAGTCGTGTTGTGGTGGTCTTTAAAATCGTTTGGATTGGAAAGTGCGGCTTGGATATATTTGGCGCGCATAGTTATCGATACGATATTGCTTAAAATGTTTGCACGCGACGGAGGCAAAAAAATATTGCTTATTGTAACGACATTTGTTGCATTGTTCGGGTTAATATTTTTTATTCAATCGGTTAATGAGTACCGAAAATACGTTCTCGCCGCTGCGTCTGTTTCTGGCTCATTTTTGTTTGGCGTTCTGGGCTGGCTAAATATGTCCACCGCAATGCGAACGGAATTTGTAATTTGGGCAAAGCGCAAGCGGGAGGAATTGCGTTGATTCGTCCTAGGCAATTTCTGAAACGGCTTGCAAAGCGAATAGGTTTCATCAAGTCGCCCGACATGTTGTCGGAAAAGTTCCCAAATTATATAATAGGAAGAGGTAGTTACGGCGATTTGGAAGTTCGCGATTTCGGTGAGGGCACGAAGCTGCACATGGGAGCGTATTGCTCTGTTGCAAAGGGTTGCAAAGTGCTTTTGGGTGGCGGGCATCGGGCGGATTGGGTGACGACATATCCTTTTTCAGTGCTCGAGCCTTGTCTTGCAGGTATCGCGGGGCATCCGTTAAGCCGTGGAGATGTAGTAATCGGCAACGATGTCTGGTTGGCCAGCGATGTAACCATTCTTTCAGGCGTGACTATCGGTGATGGTGCGCTCGTAATGACTGGCGCGGTCGTGACACGCGACGTCGCGCCCTATGCGATTGTCGGAGGGGTTCCCGCACGTGAGGTTGGCAGGCGCTTTGATGTAAGCACAGCGCGGCGGCTCCAAGCGGTCAAATGGTGGGACTGGCCCCATGATCGTATCATGGCGGCAGGCCGCTATTTGCTGTCAGAAGATGTCAACACGTTCTTGGAAAAAGTGGAGTCTGGCGAGATTTAACGGACTATTTTTTGTTTGTTCGCGTTTATTTTTTCATCGGGCATCTTCGCATGAACCGATCGTGATCGTCGATGTTGCCCTTGATGACCCTGATTACTTCAGGGATCACAAAGATTTTATGTCCGCATTGAGAATGACGAGCGCATGATCCCCTTCCTCGACCTTGGTGCAGCCTATCGGGAATTGAAGCCGGAAATCGACGCTGCGGTTAGCCGGGGTAAGCGCCGACGGAACCCGGCCTTGCTGGTAAGCGCCGACGGAACCCGGCCTTGCTGGGTGGGGTGATTTATCCGAACGGCAGGGTCGAAGGAGGCCTTGCGAGTGCATAGTGATCAGTCAAACGAGCCTCGTATGAGTGCGCGCAGCGATGGC